>Ga0315314_1003716_pt1 | contig 11758 bp, 20 predicted proteins | sample TDP9_MG_FD_203631 | JGI IMG/M metagenome (GOLD analysis project Ga0315314, IMG submission 203631) | Freshwater sediment microbial communities from Lake Towuti, South Sulawesi, Indonesia - TDP9 | ecosystem: Environmental > Aquatic > Freshwater > Lake > Sediment | place: Indonesia: South Sulawesi...
TGACTGTTTCGCTGACCAAGATCGCAGGAACCACAACTTTTGGGTCATATCCAAAGATGACTAGGAGCGGAGACATAATTGTTCCATAGCCGCCGCCTATTCCGGTGATAAGGTTAATCCTTAATCATATCCGTTATCGACGGCTTCTAAACAAAATGCTAGAATCCCCAGAAGTAATGGTTCAAGCATCATCATCCCTCCTTTCCATGCATGCATATATTTTTCAAGTGTTCGACACCCGACCACTGGATGAGTCCACGGTTCCTCGCAATTGTTATTTACTATTTTAGAGTTATTTTTAATTTGTGGGGCTTCATGGCTTTAAGGTTGCGGAAGTTCAAGTTGAAATTCATGGACGGGTCTGAAGAAACCATTGAAGCTATCAGCTTGTGGTTGGCGTGGTTTAAGGGTAAGATTCGTGCAGTTGAGACTGGTACGGTTTTGTTGACGGTTGAAGAAGTGCGGTAAGTTGTTGTTCTTGAGGTTCGTTAGATAACGGCTTTGGAGAAAGAGAGAGCTAAGGCTGAAATCGCAGCCTACTTGTGCGCTTGCACCCAAAAAGAAAAGGTTATTTATCTACTTCTTTTTCGTGCCTGTCCAAGAATTCTGTGATAGCGTTTCTGAGTATTTCCGATCGTTTGCCGTGTAGTTCGAAGGGTCCGTACTTTTTGAGCAGGTAGTTAAGCATTCGCTGATTCAGTTCTGGGTCAAGCACTACGTGAAAACGATTAGACACCAACTTTAATCCTTCCAATGTTCATTTTATTGGTGTTTGTACTCTTTTTGATCCTCAGATACACCAATGGGTATAGAAAAAATGGGCGTTTGTGCTATTTAAACTTTGTAATCTTGCCAACTGACGCTTATACTCACCCCAGATAGAAAAAGGTTGAGGTTTTAGGTGGTACAGAAAAAGGTTATCCAGGTTTACGATTCACCTGTTTCAACGAGAACCGTGGTATCGGTGTTTGTCCGCGCATAAGTTCCTCGAGGAGCTTTACCGCCTTATCAGTGTCCCCGTCGATTTTTGTGGCATGAGAGCTTGTGCTGTACAGTTTGGATTCAATGGAAAAACCCCAGTAGTCGCCTTTATACCATTCTTCGCCTGGTTTATGCTTATGCACCTGAAATGAAATACGACGGATTTTGCAATTCTCATCGTAGCGGAAATCTATGCTCATATCATCTGTTGAGATTTTGTGGAATTTTGGCTGTTCGTGTGCAAGCTTCTGAAATACCTCTTCAAACTGTTCTATCGTGAATTCACTTCTGATTGGCGTAGTTTTCACCCCAAAAAAAAGTAGAGTCATTCTCGTTCCTTGATGAATGACCTTAGAGAGAAGTGTTTGTTGTCTATGGTTAATGGCGGGTATTTAATGGCCTGTTCAATTCCCATGTCGGCGTATTTTTTGCGGTCATACTGGCGCCATGCATCCGCAACAATGTGGGCTGCAACGCTGTCGGAGTTTACTGGGTTGGAGTGATATTCGTCAACCCCTGAAGCGCGAAGTCTCTCCTGAACGTACTGACGGAGACGTTCATGAGCTTCAGGTGTACTGTCGAGTTGTACAAGTTTAAGTTCGTCAATTGAAGCCATCACCATGTATTCGATTTTGCCGTCGTCATTGATGGAAGTTGGATTTTTGGGATCTCTGCGGTACTCGACGATTACTGCAGACGCCTCTCGTGCTTCCTTGATGACTGGCATGGCTAGGGTTTCGAGTTCGAGGACAGCTCGTGTATTCGGCAGGATATCGGTCACTCGATAAACGATGCCTCTGTATTCCACCAGATCATCCTTGTAGAATGCATTTGGTGGGTAGCGATTCAAATCCCTCACTAGTCCAATAGGTTTCACCCCAAAAAGGAAAAAATGGGTTATTTCTTTGTTTTTGTGGCTTCGTTTTTCTGGCTCATGTAGCTTTGGAATGGGAACAGGCGCATTTCTACTGCTTGAACTATGGCTCTCGCATCAGTTCTCTCTGGCGGAATCCAATCGAGGACTCTTTTTCCAAATTCGTTACGTTTAAAGAACTGTTTTAGGTGTTCTATTGTTGGATATTTATGCACCCATCCGTGAATGTCGTAGTGTGCGATGCTTCCGCAGTCGAGGCTAAGGAATTGATAGAAGTAGTGTGATAAGACCGGTGGTTTGTTTTGGTCTTCGTTATATAGTGTTCCATGCTTGATTATTTGCTCGAGGTTTTTGAGTATGCGGTCTTTGCTCCACACCGTGTTGCCGTTGACAAGGATCGAGGCCTTAAGATGATGCTTATCGATGAGTTCCTGTATTAGCAGCCTAGCCTTGGACTCTTTCAAGCTTTCGAGCTTCTGTTTCTTCAGAACAGTTATGGCTTCGGAAATGTCTTTTTCACTTCCGTAATAGGTTATCTTGTTCATTTTATTCGGGCTCCGCATCGAGCGCAGATAATGCTGACTGTTCTCTCTGTCTCTATTGTGTAGTCTGCTGGACCATCTTTGTCCATAGTTATGTCTGAGGCACGAGTTTCAGTTACCATGTCGAACGTTCGTGAGCCACAAGCGCATTTAAGACATCCCCGTTCATCAAAGACTAATGTCACGTTTTTCACCCCAAAAAAACAAGAAGGGTCATTTCTCCAGAGCTGCAAATGCTTTCAATGAGAAGCTCTTTGGGTTAATTGGTGGTGGAGGCGGCGGCTTCCAGTAGAACATTGACATATCAGGTGGCTGCCACCTATTGCCGAGATCCCATATTTTGCTGGTTGGTCCTGTCTTATCGGGGTCTAAGCGAAGTGAGTCTGCACAGATTATGCTAAAGGGATGGTTAGAGAAGAGCGCCAAGTTGACTAGGCAGGCCCTGTAGAGAGCTGGATTGATCTCTATGCCGAATAGAACGAGGTTTGCCTTCGGCATCATCTGACTGGCTATGAAGAGAAATCGTCCACTTCCAACACATGGATCTAATTGTGTGTGCAGCGGGGGATCCAATGTTTTTAAGTGACTCGGCGGCGCATGATACGTCTGGTAATACCAGGATACGTAATCTCGGTAGGATTGGTAGCAGAACCATTCAGCTTCTCCGTCCAGCTTATTTGTTGCATACGTCATTTTTATCATCAGCTCCACTATAGCTCTCGGAGTCATGTTTTGCCCTAGACCGACCAGATCCAGCTCTGTGTAGACTTCGCCAATATGGTCGTCTGGATTCGCTTTGACAGCCACATAATAGTGCTGGAACAGATCTAAACCTTCAAGGTACTCGTACAGACTGTCTTTCTCTAAGCTGAGTCCCTTGAACCCTTGTAACGGCGGCATACATGCTAGACCAGTCTTCTTGTTCAGCATAAGCCATCTGGCCAGATGCTCCACCATCAATTCCCACGATCGGAAACCGTAGTGCCCAGTTTTCATTTTGATTTCTTCGACAATTCTGTGAATGAGGTCTTTAGGATTGCTTTTGGAGTATTTGCTAACTCTGGTGCGATGTATCAACTCTAAGAGTTCTTTGGAGATCTTTCTCACCCCAAAAAAAGAGGGTTAGGGTATGGGGAAGGTTTTGTCGAATTCTCTGTGTTCCATACAACCCAGTATATAGTAGTCTCTTGCGAGGGCTACGACATCTATGGGTTTACCGCATTTTGGACATGATGGTGTAAAATCATCTGTTTTGGTTATGAAGTGTTGCCAGTTGCTTCCGAGATTCTCGTAGAAGTTTGGTTCTGTTTCCCAGTCTGAGGGGTCTTTTTCTCTCAGAGCCTGTCTTATCGATTCTGAGCTCTTCGGGTTTTCCACGTCGACCAAGTATGGGATAGAGTATTCGAAACGAACGTAGACTACAACTTGCATTGTTTTTCACCCCTCAAAAAAAATATCATGTTTTGACTAAGAACTCCTCATTAGTCCAGACTCCTGGCAGAGTCTCATAGAACCATGTATGCCCATACCATTTGACACGCATGACGGTGAATTCGTTAGGATAAGGCTCTAACGTAAGTGGGTTCAAATGATGCACACGGTCGCCGACCTTGAACTTCTGCGGTGTAATACTACTGATGTGTCCAGATTGATGATTAGTTTCGACGAATGCCTTCAGCGAGAATTCGGGCAGATTTACACCCCGGAAAGAAAAAGGAGGAGTTAGTCAATGTAGGTTCTGATCTCAACCACAATATTTGCCAATGCAAGTTTCTGTCTAACGAACCGGCAGACTTCCTCTTCGTAGAGCATGCTCTGCGAATCTTGATCCAGCTTCGGAAGCCACCACCAGCCCTGTGTTTCTGTTTTCATAAGTTTGCCGAACCATCCGAGCCAGTAGTCGTCTCCTCTTTTCTCGGTTGCTGTCTTCTGGAAGAGTTTGATTATTTCTCTGTGCTGGTTCCATCTCAGCACGATGTCGGCGGAGCCGCAGGGATACCATTTTCCGTTAGGGTAGTCATAGGTATGGTAGATTTCGTTGGCGTATTGCCTAGCCGCTTCGCACACTTCCTTGAGTATCTGTTCCAGAGGTTTACCCTCATTCTTCAGATGCTCGGATGTGGTGACCTGTATGAAGGGTCCTTGAGACGCAACGAACACATCTGGGCTGCCTGGGAACTCCTTCACCTTAGGTTGTTCTTTACGTTCTGACAATGGGCTACACCCCAAAAACCAGTCTATCTTGTTCAATCCACGAACTCGGCGAGAATCGCTGTGTTGGGTTCTCCGTCTTACCAACCTCTGCCACGAAAAGGGCGTCCCTCATGGGTTGGTAAGAAAAGTGAGTAAAGAGGTCTGAAGTCACTCTCGTTCTTGCTGTTCGGTGAAGAGCTTTAATGAAAACTTCTTCGGACTTATCGTTGGTATCGGCTTCGTAGCTATGTCCTTAGGCAGATATTGCAAGTTCATGCAGGACTGGATCATGAGCAGAAGCCTCTTAGTTGATTGTTCGTCCAGTCGCTTGTCGATCTCGTGGATGCTTACGTGGTCTGGGCCTATTCCAGCGAGGACTCCGAAGCCAGAAATCATGTTGAATATCCACATAGACGTAGCCATGATTTCTATGGGAGTGGCGCAGTCTCTTCCCTCCGTACTCAGTTTGTTATACCATTTTTCTCCTATGATGTCTTTGTTTTTCTCAAGCCAATTGTCGAAGGCTGAAAGCAAGGACTGCCTAAACATTCTAATGATGTCTTCCATAGTTTCACCTTGACTGGATGTATTTCTGGAGTGAAAACCTATGGTTGTAGGGCTGCCCTGTCTCAGTTGACTTTGTTTCGCCCGCCATCTGACACGCTATGTAATAGGAAAGAGCATGTTCCTTGATATACTGCTTTTGAAGTTCCGCCATCCGCTCAATCTCGAACACGTCGAGAGTGCGTGTAAGCATCTGTACTAGCGAGCGGAGATGCTTCTTGTTCTCCCAATAAGTCAGAGAGTCATCTATCTCTTGAAAATCTATGCCATATTTCTGACAATACCGTATTAGCAGACGTTTCTCCAGGTTGTTCACATTTACACCCCGAAAGAAAAAAGGGAGATTGTCATGTTAATCTCTTGAATTTGATTATACAACTATGGGCGCCATTTTGCTTCACGTATTCTATTTCTTTTGTTCTGAAATTCAGTTCTATCATGTCTGAACCGATTTTTCTGACACTGCACTCTTTCATGGGCTTCACCCCAAAAAAAGAAAGGATTATCCAAGGTCGACAGTCCATTTTTGGATGTCGTCATCAACTTCGTGTTCATGGTAGTATCTCTCGCGTTCAGCGGCGTCATAGGGTATGCCGTTCTCTTCGCATAGACCCTTTTCATAATGATCCGCGTCCTCTTCTTTTGCGAAGGCTCTGACATCATGTAGTATTCCTTGAAAAACATGTGTGATGACGTAGATTTTCATTCAATCACCCCAAAAAACAGGCGGGATTTGAACCCGCGGCTTCCTGAAGATTAGGAGACTATTCTCTGGAACACCGGAAACCGAAAAACACCGTTGTCTGTGTGCTTGTAGTATTTTATCTCGACCTTCAGTTTGATGTCTAGGGCGGTATAGTCTTCTCCAATGTCAAAGGGTTTACGGATCTTCGGAGCGTCCGCGAACATCTCCTTGAGTTGCCTCAGTTCCCAGTCGTTGAGGCCAGATCCAGCGCAGCCTACGAATTTGCGGTCTTTGGCCAGAACTAAAGACCCGAAGAATGGCGCCCTCGCACTAGTTCCAGGCGTGTATCCAACGACGTCTACGGTTTGGAATTTCCAGTTCTTCAGTTTAAGCCACTTGTAAGAACGGTCGTATTCGTAGGAAGAGTTAACATCCTTGAGGATGAGGCCTTCAGCTCCGCGATGAACTACGTCTGCCCAAGCCTTCTCCAACTCAAAAGTGTATGAAACATATTGAATCTCTGGCGGCGCTCCCTCTAACAGTTCAAAGAGCAACTTTTTTCTCGCAAGATAGGGTTGCTTAGTGACGTCTAGTCCGTAGAGTTCCATAACGTCGAAGGCTTCAGCAGTAATTGGATATTGCTTGCGGAGAGCGTATTGTTTAGCCCAGTCCTGAGTAGAGCAGCGTCTCTTGTCGTCTACCAGAGTCTGGTAAACCTTGACATGGCGTGAACTCCACCTCTTCGGTGACTGGGTTGACATAAACAGCTTCCGTGTCTACAGTGAAGTCTCCTTTGACTTGTTTGGCTGCGTCGACTAGCTCTGTTAGTCTGTGAGTGTAGTCGATTCCGTGTCTGTTTATCAGCGTGACTTGTCCATTCTTTTTCACTATCTTGACTCGCGTGCCATCAAATTTTTCCTCGGCTGCTAAGCCTTGTCGTTTGAGGTCATTCAAGTTTCCATCTTGACATAGCATAACGATTGGTTTCTCTTTAGCCAAGATTGCACCCCGAAGAAAAAAAAGAGGGTTAAGCGAATGGTTTGTGCTTTACTTCTTCTGCTTTTTCTTGTCAGCGGACACAACCACTACAGCCTGAATCGGTGGCAAGGTCTGGAGTGTTGGAGCCTCACGAATCGGCACTTTGACGGCTACTGGTGGTTCTTGAAGGTGGTTGTAAGCGAGTTTTTGTTCGGTGAATTTCATCAGCCACACGAATTTGCCGTCCTTGAACATCGGCACTAGGAAAACGTAGTAGGATTTGAAGCCGCCGAAAGAAAAAGTGGCTATGCCGATTTGATCGGCTCTCAGTCGCTTCTCCGCTTCCTCGAACAGGTGTAGGGCTGTTTTCTTGTCTTCGCTGTAGATTTCGTAGACGTTGGTGATGAGAAAGCCTTCTATGGCGGTTGATGGCACCCAGTTTTCGTCTGGAATCTCGATGAGGTCTGTTCGTGGGTATGGGCTTACCTCTTTCTCGGAACCGTCTGGCTGTTTAGCGTAGTATACAATCTCCTCTTCTTTCAGTTCGGATCCGTCTTCAGCCAAGTATTTGTATTTGAAGTTGTCGAGGATCTCTAGGGCTTCGGAGAGCGGCACTTCCTTCTGTGTCTCAGGATCGATTAGTTTGATGTCTACTGCCAAGTCTTTGCCTTTCCACATGAACCTGTTTCGGGCTACTACGCGCTGTTTCTCCACTGTCTTTCCGTCGACTGTCAGCATTCGTATCTGTGGCTCTTGAATTAGCAGCTCGTTTCCCGCTGGCTTGTATTTTACCTCTAAATCAAAGGTGGAGGTCTTAAACCTCAAAGTTTGCACCCCAAAAAAAGTTTGGGAGTTTAATATCAGAATGGAAGAGCGGGTTCTAACGGATATTCTCCGTTCAAATCCCACTCTTTAAGCAGTTTGTAGTATGTCACAGCGTTCCATATCTGTTGCCTTATGATTTTCTCAGCCCAGTTCAATCTGTCGGTGATGAACTTCCCTGTTTCGTTGTGGTCTGTTGAGCTGTCCCAGTATGAGCCGATCCTGTAGTCTTGCACTCTCGGACAATCCTTCCATATAGAATCCTCTCCCACATCATCACCGCATTCAAATGGGTCATTTATTAGGTCGAAGAACCAAGGGAGCCCTCTGCCACCGTAGCGTTCTATGCTTAAAGAAGCCTCCAGTTGACACTCTCTACAGGCTCTCAAGTGTCTTATGAAGTCGATTTCGCCAGCCGACTGTTTGAGATACTCAACGATTAAAGTAAGTTGGTTGTCTCTCCATTTCCGGGCTTGCATACGCCCAACTAAAGCCATTAAGTATGGACTGGGCTCTGGGCTGACCTTCTTATACTTTGGAGTTGATGGTTGTGTCCGCTTCAGTAATGTCAGCAACTCTGAAGACAACTAAACTCACCCCAAGAGAAAAAAGGGAAAGGTTAAGCCACGTATTTTTCGGAGTTATGGTTCTGGACTAAGGCTTTGAGAACTGTTGGATTTCCCCATGGTTCAACAGAACCGTGTTCCTTCTCGTAATCTTTCATCTCGGCTGTAAGTTGTTCTATGAGCGTTTTAGCGCCAGAGGGACTAATCGTGATGTAGACTGTCTTGACTATTTCTCCATTTGGGTTTTGAAACTTGAAGATTAGGCAGAAGGCTTCCTTGTTGTGGCCGATTTCAAAGCTATTGCAGAATAGGGTTTCGGGCGTTTCAATCACCCCAAACAGAAAAAAGAAAAGGAGTTTTTAGACAGGGAAGATTATCCTTGTCTTGATTCCTTTTACGGCTAGAGCGGCGAGGGTTTGCAGTATCCTGTTTTCGACGTCGAGGATGTCGATTCCGAAGAATCTTAGCATGATGCTGTGCTCATGGGAAACTACGAATTGGTTGTTTGGGAGTCGAAACTCTCTCATGACTCGCTGGATCTCCTGCTCCACTGAAGTGGCGCCTATTCCATCGCATCTTCTGCAGGTTTTTAGGCTGCCATGAATGCTTATCGTTCCCTCTCCGCCACAGCTCTTGCATTTGACCGATTCTGAACCGTGATTCACTAACAACGCATACAAAATTCGCACCCCAAATCCTACTCTCCTCGGTCAAGGTCGGCTAACTCTCAGCGCCCTGAGAGGCTGGGGTTCCGCAGCGACGGGCTCGCCGCTTCGCCGCCTACTATACCGAGGATAAAGCGTTGAGTTGTTCGAGGGCTTCTGGTGGGCGGAGTTTCCTCATCTCCACACACTTGTTACACCCATCTCTGGGCTTTTTCGTGTGCTTCACAGAACCTTCCACCACCTCAGTTTTTGCTGAGGGTAACCCGCCTTCTGTGGTTCACGTGGATAATTCTTAGCCTCGACAAGGGGTGTTTCCATCAGCCTAAAGGCTGACTTGTTATCCTAACAAGGTCGAGTTGCTACGTCATCGAAGCCCTCTTATGAGTAGGCTTCACTGGTTATGGGCTTCTTTTCCAACCCCGAATCTCCGATAACCAAACGATTTATGGAGGTCGGTCAATGAAAAAAGGGCTAATCTCCAGACGAGAGGCTAATCTAAAACCTAGACTCTAACATGGAAAGTCTGGAGTTTCACAACCCCAACGTAGAGTAGGCTAGCATTCGCTCTCGTCTTTTGGAGAAGCCCAAATTCTCATGTAAGCCTTTTATCTGCCTGAACGGAGTGTTCGGCTCAACAGGGTAGCCTTTCCATGCCGTCGGTGGGTTTCCCACTCGACTATAGCAGGAAAAAATGGGGAAAGCGTTTGAGGTAGGCGTGAGCCTACTTCTTTTTGGCTGAAGCCAAAGCGTCGTTTATCCACTTGCTCAAGCCAAAGCGTGGTTGAACAGGTGTCCCTAACTCTTTTAGAGCGTCGGGAATCGCCACGCCGTCCAGATACCTCTGTGCCTTAGCGAGAGGGCTTATCTTCTCTCTGAATGGCTTGGCGGCTTTTGAGAGAGTTTCAGAAGCCGTTTTCGCCTCTGTCTTTTTGGTCATGTAGGTTTTGACATCAGCGTTTTTGATGTAGTTTTCGAGGTTGTCCCTAATCTCCTTTCGGATTTCGGCGACAGCCTTGCGTTCGGCTTCGGTCTTTTGGTTCATCTCTTGCTGTGTCAGTCGCCTGCCCAAAAAGTAGCCCCATCTCTCGCCTACGAGGTCTCTGAAACCACGTAGCAAGACGACTTCCTGTTCAACAGGAACGGCGGTCGCTTGAGTAGTGGTTGCGGTTTGTTTTGGCAACTCACATACCTTTTTGCAGTATGGAGTCTAACCCTGTTGGCTCTGCTCGTTCAGTTTGCAGAAAGGCTTAAACTCCCCGCTAACCAATCCAGAAAAAAGGGAATTTAGTGGGCTAACTTGTGCAGTAGCCTCTTCGGTATCCTCTGAGCCGCCCAAAAGGTCGAAATCTTGCTTAACCGTTCTATCATGTAGTAATCTGCGTTTGTGATGATGGCTACTGTCCATTGTTCTCTGTCGTGATAGAGATGACTCGCTAAATCGTGTTCTTCCATGCAAACATTGATAAGCCACCGTGTTAACGCTGTCTCAATATGCCCACACCTAAAGCAACGGGCAACGAATGGCATAAACTAACCCTTCAAGTGCTGGGGTTAGCGGTTTAGAGAAGCCTTTAAGCAACAGCATTAAGTCGCTTGTAGTCAAATTTCACGGGCTTTATTCTACTTCAAACGGTTTTTGTATCAACCCGTCTCATGCACACGGTTAAGACACAACAGGTTAAGCCGTTGTGTCGGACTTGGGTTTTTCCCGTGTTCCGAATCGTGAACCGTTCAACCCTTCACGGCTCGGCGCACACGTCATTATATTGAGTTGTGCGAACCGTGAACCCTTAACCGTTCAACGGTTCGGCAACCGCTTATAATGGCGGTTTTGGCGTTTCGCTTTAACGAAACGTGCAAATAGCCATTTATTAAAAACACATAAAACCGTTTCTTTTTCATTTTCAAAACAAATAACGCTTTTTGTTGATTTAACAAAATGATGAAAAGTAAAATAAGACAGTAAAATAATATAAATTTCTATGTTAGAAAAATCTCTTATCCCCATGTCGGACCTAAGGGGATATCTTGAGCCCCAGCAGATTCAGAGGATTCTCAGAGAGGCTAGTCGTCGGAATCTCAGAGACTATGTTATAATTCGGCTTCTCTGGGCGACGGGTTGCCGTGTCAGTGAACTTCTAGGTTTGAAGCTGTCCGATATTATTTGGGAACATGGCTGTTTAGTTATGATTACTCTGAAGAGGAGAAATCCTGTTAATCGGCTGGTTAGTGTTGACAAGATAACAATGGATGTCTTAAAGGAATATGTAACAAAGTATAAGATTCAAGGCCGCCTCTTTGATATTACAAGGCAGAGAGTGTTTCAGATCTTCAGAAACGTGTGTGAGCACGTTGGGATAAAGAAGATCGGCTTGAAAGAACCTCATCCTCATCATTTAAGACACTCGCATTGTGTTGCATGGGTTAGAAAGGATAACACTGTAGAAGGCTTGAGAAAATTACAGGAAAGATTGAAGCATGCCAACATTACCACAACGGCTCACTATTTGCAGTTCGCTGTAAAAGAGTCAAGAGAAGATGTTGAAAAAGTGTTTGGAGAATGGTAGACTTGGCTCAAGAAGTGCCTCGTTTAAAAGGCTGGGCCTTGCCGTGGATCTATCCGACAGGCCTGTTCATAAGGGATTACCTAAAGGAGCATGGTGTTGGTTATTCTCAGGAAATGTGGCGACAATTGAAGGTTGCCAGAGCAACGCAGGGATTAACTACGGGCAGCTATGATAATTTCCGCAGCAACTATGTGTGGGTTTTGAAGAAACTCGGCTTGATAGAAGAGGTTCGGCAGGAAACTGTTAGACCAGAATGGTTTAGGAGACGCTACTACCGTATCGCGCCTGGAAGAGAAAATGACCCGCGCTGGGCTCATCCGC
>Ga0315314_1003717_pt1 | contig 11756 bp, 8 predicted proteins | sample TDP9_MG_FD_203631 | JGI IMG/M metagenome (GOLD analysis project Ga0315314, IMG submission 203631) | Freshwater sediment microbial communities from Lake Towuti, South Sulawesi, Indonesia - TDP9 | ecosystem: Environmental > Aquatic > Freshwater > Lake > Sediment | place: Indonesia: South Sulawesi...
CGCTTTGGGGCCAACTCAAGAAGACCGCATCGTCGTCGTGGTGCGGCGCAGCTTCGATCTCGACACCCCGGCTTTGGTGACGATCAATGCCAAAGATCAGGGGCACATGCACCGAGATGTTGCGCCCTTGATGAGCCTCTTGTGCGTGCTCGCTGTTTACGTCCTGGTGAAAGTGAACATACGGCGCCTCGCTGAACGCGAAGAGAAGGGCGAGAGACGAGGCTATTGCTGTCAGCTTCAATGGAAAAACGCTATTTTAACATAGTCCGTTCACTGCGGCCCGTTTTGACCTCGAGTAGCGGGAACGTGACGCGGAACAGGCTTCCCTTCGACGGCGCACTCTCTACCGCGATCTCGCCCCGGTGCTGGTCTACGATCCATTTGGCGATAGAGAGCCCGAGCCCAGTGCCGCCGTCGCACCTGCGGGCTTTGTCGGCCCTGTAAAATCGCTCGAAGATGTGGGGCAGTTCCTCCGCCGATATGCCGATACCCGAGTCCTGCACCTCGAGGATTGCGGAGGCACCCTCCTTCCCAATGAACATCCGAACCGAGCCGGGCACCGGCGTGTATTTCATGGCATTGTCAATGAGGATCATTGCCAGCCGTTGAAGCGCGGCGGTATCGCCGATCACCGGACACGGCCCGTCTGGCAGCCGCGCCTCGAACGACAGGCCGCGCGCCTCCGCCAGTTTCTGGGCGGCGTCCAAAGGCTCTTCCATGGCCGCGCTCAAGTCCACGGTTTCAAGCTTCAAGCTCTCGCGGCCCGAGTCCGCTCGGGCGAGTGTCAGCAAGTTGTCGATGAGGGCCGTGGTCCGCTCGGACTCGCCCAGGATTTGTTGAAGCGCCTGCTCGTACTCGGCCGGAGTGCGCTTCTTCCGCAGGGCCAGTTCCGCAGTGGTTCGAACCAGCGCCGTTGGCGTGCGCAGCTCATGAGACGCGTCGGCGGTGAACTGCGTGATTCTCCGGAAAGCGGCCTCCAGCCGGTCGAGCATGTCGTTGATCGTGCGGGAAAGCCGTTCCAGTTCATCTTTCGTCTGCGGAACCTGTAGGCGTCGCTCGATGTTGCGCGCACCGATGGCGTCCGTGTCGTCGATGATCCGGTCTACGGGGGCAAGCGCCCGCCGGCTCATCCAATAGCCGCCGATGCATGCCAGCAGAAGGACGCCCGGTATGAACACCACAAGTGCCAATTGGAATCTTCTTGTCGCCTCCAGCAAGTCTCCCATTGGAGCAGCGACCTGAACCGTATAACGCTGTCCTCGAACTTCCACCGGACGGGACAGGAATCGCAAGGGCGTCTTCAGAACCTGACGGTCCTCGTAGATTCCCTTCCGGGGTAGGGTATCGGGCAATCGAATCGAGACTTCGCCGTCGGCCAAAGGTGCTGAGCGGTACAGCCAGTCGCCCCGTCCGTCGCAGACCTGAAAGAGATCGCCCCCGGGGCCCAGGACGGAGTGTTCCCTGAACTCCATCCGGATCTCATCAATCGAGAGCGCCTCGATCTGATCTTCCATGAAGCGCCGGACTCCGGCCACCCGGTCCTCCAGGCTTTCGTCGATCGTCTCGTACAGGCTATGATTCAGCGCAAGCCACACCGAGATGGCGAACAGGCTCAACCCCGCCACCAAAACCCCGGCATACCAGGCCGTGAGCCTGACGCGAATGGATCGCCACCTCATACGTCCTTGTCCTCCTTCAGCGTGTACCCTACGCCGCGCACCGTGTGGATCAGCTTGGTGCGGCACCCGGAGTCCACTTTGCCCCGCAAGAGGCTAATGAAAGCATCGAGTGTGTTCGTCTCGATCTCGCGTTCGAACCCCCAAACCGTCTCGATCAGCGTCGTACGCGAGATGACTTGGCCTGGCCGACGCATAAGGAACTCCAGCAAACTGTATTCGGTTCGCGTCAGGGCGATGGCCTTACCTCCCCTCGAAACTTCTCTTGTCGCGGGATTGAGGACGAGGTCGGCGACTTGCATGACGACTGGCCGGGGGACCGGGCCGCGGCGGATCAAGGCTCGCAACCTTGCCAGGAGCACCTCGAAGGAGAATGGCTTGGTCAGGTAATCGTCCGCGCCCCGATCCAAGCCCTCGACAATATCCGGAACAGAGTCACGCGCGGTCAGCATGAGGATGGGCGTTCGGCAGTCCTTCTGGCGGAGCCGCCGGGCGATCTCGCAGCCGTTGATCCCGGGCAGCATGACGTCGAGGACGATGATCTCGAAGTCGTAGTGCATCGCCACCTCGAGACCGGTGCGCCCGTCCGAAGCGGTGGTCACAACGTATCCTTCCTCCTCCAGTCCCTGCCGGAGCAGGGCGACCATCCGCCGATCATCCTCGACTAGCAATACGCGCATTGGGACTGTCAGATCGAGACTGCCACACTGATCCCGCATGATAACGTATACACCCGCAGTCTGAAGATTCGCTGAAAGCGGCCGTTGCTGGACGCGTCCTTGCCGACCACCAGAGATCCACGAAGAGCCGGGCCTTCTTCAGAGAAGTTTCAGAGCAATTTCAGATTCAGGTTTTAGGATCGGACATATGGCGAGCGTGTGCCGGCAGTGGTGCACCATCCTCCTATCGGTTCTCATGGCGGTACAGGTGGTCGTCGCCGCCCAGGCTGGAACGTCCCTGAGAGGCATCGTCACAGACCCGAGCGGGTCGGTAGTGCCAAGCGCCACGGTTACACTGAAGAGCGCAACCGGGCGGACGCAGACGGGCCGATCCGACGAAGCGGGAGCCTTCCGATTCGAAGGCTTGACACCCGGGACCTATGAAGTGCTGGTGGAACACACCGGGTTCGTTGCATCGACAACTCAGGTTCGCGTCGGGAACCGTCGGCCGAGCCCGTTGCAAATCCGGCTTCGCATTGCTGCTCTGCGTGAGGAGATCACCGTCCAGGACGCGAGTCTTAAGGTGAACAGCGCCGCATCCGACAATCTGAACGTAGTCATCATGAACCGCCCGGACTTGGACAATCTTCCGGCGCTCGGCCAGGATGTGCTCGGCACGGCGGCGCGGTTTCTCGACAGCGCAAGCCTAGGCACGGGAGGCGCGACGCTCGTGGTGGACGGAATGGAGACGTCGGAGAAAGGCGTCACGGCCTCTGCGATTCAGCAAATCCGCATCAACCAAAACCCCTATTCGGCCGAGTTCGGAAGACCGGGACGCGGCCGCATCGAGGTCATCACCTCGCCGGGTGCGTCGGCCTACCACGGAACCTTCAACTTCCTACTCCGCGACTACCGGCTGGATGCCCGCAACGCGTTTGCGGCCAGCAAGCCGGAGGAGCAGAGGCAGATTTTCGAGGGTTCTTTTACCGGTCCCCTTGGAAACGGCAAGCGCACCTCCTTTCTCATCAGTGCGCAACACGAACGGCTCGACTTGTCATCGATCATCTTCGCCTGGACGCCCGGAGGCGAGATACGCCAGAACTTCCCCCGCCCCGAGCGCAACACCGAGGTGTCCCTGCGCCTGAACAGGCAACTGAATGAGAGGAACCAGCTTTCGTTGAGATACGAGTTCACCGATGAAAAAGCGGAGGGTCTGGGCCCGGGCGGCTTCCGGCTTCCGGAAACGGCTGCCAACTCCTACAACCGGGAGCACCACGTCTATGTCCAACTCCGTTCCGTGATCACCCCGCGCCTGGTCAACGAATTGCAAACGCGCACCGGCACGCACTACTCAGCGACCCTCAGCAGGTCGCGGGGTACGCCACGCATCATCGTCCAGGACGCCTTCACCGGCGGCAGCGCCCAGGCGGACCAGTTGTCGACAGAGAACCACACCCAGTTCCACGATGCGCTCACTCTGTCGGCGGGGAACCACGTCATCAAAGCAGGTGTCACTTCCCAGGACATCAGCCGCCGGGGAATGAGCGACCGCACAAACACGGACGGCACCTATTACTTCTCCTCGCTCCGCGATTACCAGCTCGGCCAGCCGTTCAGCTTCACAATGCAGTCGGGCGACGGGCACATCGCTGTGTGGCAAAAGGAACTCGGCGTTTTCTTCCAGGACGATTTCCGTCTGCGCGACAATCTGTCGCTCGGCGCGGGCATCCGGTGGGACTGGCAAGCCTTCATCACGGATCGCAACAATCTGGCTCCGCGGCTGTCGCTTGCCTATTCTCCGGGACGTAGCCGGAAGACGGTGCTTCGCGCGGGTGCGGGTTACTTCTATGACAAGACGGGCTGGCGGCCTGGGGCGGACGTGATTCGCTTCGACGGCAAGCACCTTCGCCAGATCTTGTTGCAAAACCCGTCGTTTCCGAATCCATGGGCGGCCGGCGGCCTGATCCGGTCAGCCCCCGTAAACATCAGCCGCTTCGCCAGCGACATCCGCAACCCTTACTCCATCCAGTACAGTTTCGGGGTGGAGCGGCAGATCGACCGGCAGAGCACGATCTCGGTCAACTACATCGCTTCCAGAGGGACCAAGCTGTACCGCTCGCGCGACCTCAACGCTCCGCGCCCGCCGTGCTTCGGCCGGCCCGATCCTGGAATGTCCGTCTTGCGTCAGTTTGAGTCCTCCGCGTCGCAGCGGACCCATGGCTTAGACGTGACCGTGCGCGGGCGTATGACGCGTTTCTTCAACGGCACCGTTCAGTATGCCTTGGGTAGCGCCAAGAACGACACCGGCGGGATCAACTCGTTCCCCGCCGACAACTACGACCTGAGCTCCGAGTGGGGGCGGGCCGACTTCGATCAGCGGCATCGGCTAAACCTTGCGGGCACTTTCAAGGCCTCGAACTGGTTCAACCTGGGCATCCTGTTTGCCGCCTACTCAGGACGTCCGTACGAGCTGACGCTAGGGCAGGATCTGAACAACGACGGCTATGCAATGGACCGGCCGGCTGGGGTACGCAGGAATAGCCTCCAAGGACCTGGAGGAAACAGTCTCGACCTCCGCTGGAATCGAGACTTCTGCCTGGACCGAAGCAGAAAAGACAAAGGTCCGCTCCTCACTGTTGCGCTGGACGCCTTCAACGTGCTGAACACGGTGAATTATACCTCCCTGGTCGGAAACCTGAGTTCGCCGTTCTTCGGCCAGGCGGTGGCGTCCGCGCCGGCGCGCCGCGTCCAGGTCGCGTGGCGGCTTCGATTCTGACGGCTAACCACCTCAGCTTTCAGGAAATCTTCAGATTCCACTGTCAGAATTGTTCCGAAGGAGATTCCGATGAAGAGGCCACTTGCACCGTTGGCGTTGCTCGTCGTTGCCGCGCTCTGCGGCGCGCAGATCATCAACTTCGACTCGGCCGCTGTAGGGAGCGTCCCCGCCGGTTGGACCGTGGCGATGACGCACGCCGGAGGCACCCCGAAGTGGGAAGTTCTCAAGGATGACACGGCGCCCAGCAGGCCAAACGTCCTGGCCCAGACCTCCACCGATCGCACAGGCGGCCGCTTCCCGCTCGCCATCTGCGATAAGGCCAACTTCACCAACGGCGCGGTGACGGTGAAATTCAAGCCCGTCTCCGGCTCCGGTGATCAGGCAGCGGGTATCGTCTGGCGCTACAAGGACCCCGACAACTACTACATCGTCCGGGCCAACGCTCTGGAAGACAACGTTGTGCTCTACAAGGTCGAGGCCGGCAGGCGGATTTCGCTCGCGCCGAAAGGCACGCCGACCAAGACGTATGGGGTGAAGCATCCGGTTGCCAAACAGACCTGGAGCACTTTGCGTATCGAGTTTCAGGGCAGCCTGTTTACCGTGCTCTACGATGGCAAGAAGCTCTTTGAGGTCGAGGACGGGACCTTCACCGGCTCGGGCAAGGTCGGGCTGTGGACGAAGGCGGACTCAGTCACGTACTTCGATGACTTTCAGTTCTCGGAACGGCAAAGCCGATGAAGTGGATAACGCGAGAGAAGGTGAAAGTGGACCGGGTTGCCTGCCCGTGGCTGATCAAGAGCTTCATCGACCCGGAGGCCGAGTTCATGTTTCTGCCGCACGACACCGATTGGTCGGCGATTACGGACGGCCTTGTGTATGACGTACCCAACTGCGAGCTGGGCCACCACGGCGAGGACGTCTCGTTCGATTCGATCCTGAAGAAGTACCGCATCGAAGATCCCGCGCTGAAGCTGCTCGCCGAAATCGTGCGTGCCGCTGATTCCAAGCCCGCCAATCCTCATCCGGCCGGCGAGGGCTTGCGGTGGGTGGCGCACGGCTTCAGCGCCCTGGGCCTCACCGACCACGAGATACTCGCCCGTGAGTCCGTCGTCTACGATGCGCTGTACGCCGAGTGCAAGCGGCGGGTAGCGGCAGGCGAGGGACGATGAGCGCCATTGCCGGACGGATCGCGGACTTCCTCGGCCTGAACCGCAGCATCATCCTGCTGCTTTCGGCAATTGTGTTGATCGGCGCGGGCGAGGAGACTTGGATGCGGTTCGTCCCGAAGTATCTGGAGGTGCTTGGCGCATCCGTCTTCGTGATCGGCCTGTTTGACGCACTGAAAACGCTGCTCGGAGCGGTCTACGCCTATCCCGGCGGCGTCGCCGCGGACCGGCTGGGGCACCAGCGGGCCCTGATGGCGTTCACCATCGTCTCGTTATGCGGATATGGCATTGTGCTGGCATTTCCCACCTGGGCGGGTGTGATCGCCGGGATGTTCCTGTTCCTGGCCTGGACCAATCTCTCGCTACCTGCGACGTTCTCGATCGTCGGCACGCACCTGCCCGCAAGCAGGCAAGCGATGGGCATTGGCGTACAGTCGCTCATCCGGCGTGTCCCCGTGATCATCGGACCCGTGGTGGGCGGGGTTCTGCTGGACACTTTTGGCGTAGTCGAAGGCGTCCGGATCGGGGTCATGATTTCGGTCATGCTTGCCGTCGCCGCCTTGCTCGTCCAGTCCCGCTTTCCGGAGCAAGCAGCCGCCTTGCCGAAACGCGGCTTCGGTCTCGTCGGCCTGATCCGCGGGTTCTCTCCGGAACTGAAACGCCTGCTGCTTAGCGACATCCTGATCCGCTTCTGCGAGCGGATTCCGTTCGCATGGGTCGTGATCTACGCCGTCGATCACATCGGGATCTCCGCCTCGCAGGTGGGACTGCTGATCGCCCTCGAGATGGCGACGGCGATCGTGTGCTATGTGCCGGCTTCCGCTATGGCGGACCGTTTCGGGAAGGAGCCGTTCGTCTTGGCGACCTTCGGGTTCTTCACTCTTTTCCCGCTGTCGTTGATCTGGGCGCGGTCTTTCGCCGGACTGGCATTCGCGTTTGCCATCCGCGGGCTGAAAGAGTTCGGCGAGCCTGCGAGGAAGGCTCTGATCATCAGCCTCGCGCCGGCTGTCAGCCGTGGCCGGACCATCGGCGCCTACTACCTGGTCCGAGACTTGACGGTGACCGGTGGGTCGTTTTTGGGTGCCGCTCTCTGGAGCGTGAGCCCCGCAGCGAATTTCTGGTCCGCGTTCGCTGTGGGCGCTGCCGGAACTCTGATCTACCACGCGCCGCGGCCGAGGATTGCAGTATGTTGATGCGCCTGTCTCTCGCGGTCGGACTGCTGTTGCTTTCACCCGCTTGGCCGCAAACCGGCGCCGCGGTCTTCGTCAGCGGCGTGCTGATCGATCCATCCAACCGGCCGGTGCCCTCTGTTAAACTGACACTGGTCTCCGATGCGAGCGCGTGGTCGGTTGAGACAGGTCCGGACGGCAGCTTCCGGTTTAAGGATGTTCCCCCGGGCAACTACCGCCTGCGCACCAGCGTCTCTGGTTTCGAACCGGTGGACCGGCCGGTTCGGCTCGGCAACCGTTCCATTACACTCAGGCTGCGCCTGGTTCTGGCGACCCTCAAACAGGAGATCACAGTTCCCGAGCAGGAGAACCGCGTCACAGCCGACATCGCCGCGAATCGCGATGCCGTCTCGGTTGAGCGCGGTCTGCTCGACAGCCTCCCGGTGCTCGACCTCGACTACCTGACGGCGCTGTCGCGATTCCTGGACCCAGGCACTCCGGGCGGCACGGGCACGTCGCTGGTCGTTGACGGCATGGAAGCCCGAAATGTCGGTGTGACGCCGTCCGCGATTCAGGAGATTAGGATCAACCAGAACCCGTACACTGCCGAGTACCCTCGATGGAGCCGCCGGCGCATCGAGGTGATCACAAAGACCGCCGCTGACCGCCACCACGGCACGTTGAACTTCCTGTTCCGCGACCACCACCTGAACGCCCGCGACGCATTCGCGCTGGTGCGGCCGCCGGAACAGCGGCGCATCTTCGAGGGCAGCCTGTTCGGCCCAGTTGGAGCATCGAGGAGTACATCCTACCTGTTGTCTGGAATGAGGGAGAGCGAGGACCTTGTTTCCGTCGTCTACGCGCAGGCATTGAACGGTACGATCGTTCGGAACGCGCCGGCGCCGCAGCAGAACACGGTTACGTCTCTCCGGATCAGCCACCAGTTGAATGATCGGAATGCGATGTTCTGGCAGGTGAACTATCAAGACCGATGGCAGAACAACCTCGGGGTCGGAGGCACGGTCCTGCCGGAGGCTGGCGCGCAAAGCCGGTTCCGCGAGGACGAGTTCATCTTCAACCATCGTGCCGTGATCACGACGAAGCTGCTCAGCCAGTTTCGTATCCTACTCGGGCGCTACTGGTCGCCGACGAAGAGCAATCTCAGCCAGCCTCGAATCGTCGTCAGCGACGCGTTCGCAGGCGGCGGCGCTCAGGCCGACGCGCTCCGCACCGAGGTTCACACGTCGATTACCTGGCTCCTCACGCAGACCGCCGGCCGGCACACCCTGACGTACGGTTTCAATGTGCCGGACTGGAGCCGCCGCGGCTTCCACGACCGATCGAACGTCGAAGGAACCTTCTATTTCGCGTCGCTCGCAGATTACGGAAACGGCCGGCCGTTCTCGGCTGTTGTGCAGCGCGGGGAAGCGAGAACCGTTTTCGTTGAGAAGAACCTGGGAGCGTTCTTGCAGGACGAGTGGCAGGTGAAGCCGAGCCTTTCGGTCGCGGCGGGACTGCGTTTCGATTGGCAGAACTATTTCGGCGACACCAACAACTGGTCGCCACGGCTCGCGCTCGCGTACTCGCCCGGCCGTTCGAGGAGCACGGTGATTCGTGTCGGCGTCGGCTTCTTCTACGACCGCTCCGGTCCGGGACCGATCTGGGACATCCTGCGGTTCAACGGTGTTCGCCTGCGGCGCTACGTTGTTTCGAACCCGCCAGCGTCAGCGGCTGCTCTGGACACTCTGCTGCCGTCTCTGCCCGCGAGCGTTGCCCGCCTGGAACCTGGAGCCGAGTTGCCCCAGGTCTTCCAGTTCAGTGCCGGATTCGAGCGCCAACTCGCCAAGAAGACCACTCTGGCGGTGAACTATGTCGGCACACGCGGTTGGTATCAACTACGATCCCGCGACGCCAACGCGCCGCTTCCGCCTGGGTTCGCTGCGCGGCCCGATCCCGCTGTGAACGTGCTTCGGATGATCGAATCGGCGAGCAGGCTGGAAGGCAACGCGCTGGAGGTGACCGTGCGAGGCACGCTTGGTCCGAAGGTCACCGGCCTGGCGCAATACACGTTTGGCAGGACCCGGACCGACACCGGAGGTGTGAACTGGTTTCCGACGAACAGCTTCGATCCGCGTGGCGAGTGGGGTCGAAGCGATACCGACCGGCGTCACCAGTTCAACTTCCTCGGCACCGCGACCCTGCACCGCTGGATGAACCTCGGCCTTTCTGTCTCGCTGCTCTCGGGCATCCCGTTCAACGTCACCACCGGTCGCGACGATAACCGGGACGGCCTTGCCAACGATCGCCCTGTCGGTGTCGCACGGAACACGGGCAATGGACCGGACTTCGTCGGACTCGACTTGCGCTGGTATCGCGAGTTCAAGTTGAGGCCACCGTCCAAAGAGAACAGCCCCTCGATGACCTTTTCCGTGGACGCGTTCAATGTTTTGAATCGTGTGAACTACCAGAACTACTTGGGTGCCCTAAGCTCACCTTTGTTTGGGAAGCCCGCCGGTGCGCTACCTCCACGCCGAATTCAGGCGGGCTTCCGCGTCCAGTTTTGACCGCGTGCCCGCGCGCGGTACTGCGCACGGTTCGCCGACCCGCCGCGCCGGTCGCGCGCCGAGCTTAGTCCATTCCAGGTATGTAAGTCCGAAACCAAACTGTAGATAATTTTGTAGTTCCTCATGGCCACAAGTGGCCACAACTAGGGATGAAAATGGGCGCGAGCAGCGATATCCTTCCAGGTGTCCGTGTGCGGAACAGAGGTCGTGCAGCAATGGCGCGGACAGAGCCCGCTCTGTAGTTTGACCCCGGACGCTGCTGGCACAACTCATTGTCGCCTCCGGACCGCGGAGAGCACGCAGGAGAGACTCATGGATGTCCAGGCGTCCTCCTGCACGCGGCAAGGAGGCCTCATGAAGGATATCGTCTACCGCCGTTGTTGCGGGCTGGACGTGCACAAGGAGACCATCGCGGCGTGTGTACGATGGATCGAAGATGGCGGAGAAAGCCGGAAGGAAAGCCGTGTTTTCGGAACCACCACGCAGGAGCTAGAACGACTGGCGTGGTGGATGGAGCAACACCAAGTCCGTCAGGTGGCCATGGAATCGACCGGCGTCTACTGGCGGCCGGTCTGGAACATTCTGGAGCACAGATTCGAGGTGAAGCTAGCCAACGCCCAACACATCCGGAACCTGCCGGGAAAGAAGACAGACCGCAAAGATGGCGAGTGGATCGCCAAGCTGCTCCAGCACGATCTGGTGCCGGCCAGCTTTGTGCCGCCCACTGCAATCCGCGAGCTGAGAGACTTGTCCCGGACACGAGTCCGACTGGTTCAGGAACGCGTGGCTGTTGCCAACCGGATTCAGCGAATCTTGGAAGACGCCAACATCAAACTGGCCTCAGTGGTCACCGACGTCCTAGGCTACTCGGGGCGCAAGATGTTGGAAGCCATAATCGAAGGGCAGACGGACCCGACGCAGTTAGCGGATATGGCCAAGACCAGCCTGCGACGGAAGATTCCCCAGTTGCGCCTGGCATTGGATGGACACCTGAACGAGCATCATCGTTTCTGGCTGCGGCAGATGATGGATCACCTGGAATTTCTGGAAGGAAAGATCTTCATCCTGGAGCAGGAGATGGACCGCCGCAGCCGGCCGTACGAAGATGCGATCGCCTTGTGGATGACGATCCCGGGCATCCGGCGCTTGCTGGCCACCACGCTGGTGGCCGAGATCGGCGTCAATGTGGATCAGTTCCCTTCCGCCGCCCATCTGGCATCGTGGGCGGGTCTGTGTCCCGGCAACAATGAGAGTGGCGGAAAGCGCAAGTCGGGGAAGACGCGCAAGGGCAACGGCTGGCTTCGCCGGGCCCTGTGCGAGGCCGCCTGGGGCGCCAGCCACACCAAGAACACCTACCTCGCCGCCCAGTTCCGCCGGCTCGCCGCCAGACGGGGCGTCAAGCGAGCCACCATGGCCGTGGCACACACCATCCTCGTGATCGCCTATCAGATGTTGAAGAACCACCGGGCCTATCAGGAGCTGGGCGGCGACTACTTCGATCGGTTGCGCGGCGATGGCTTGAAACGCTACTACGTGAAGCGGCTCCAGCAGCTTGGGGTGAACGTCAATATTGAGCCGGCGAACGCCGCAACCTGAGCATCATGCCTGGCATATTTTCAGGAGAGAGAGGGCACTTTGGAGGAAGCCCGAAAACCGTCTTGGGCGCAGGGGGTCGGAGGTTCGAATCCTCTCGCCCCGAGATTCGGCCATTTGTTCAGCCTCGAGGGGGGTGGCTGCGCGGCACAA
>Ga0315314_1003718_pt1 | contig 11753 bp, 11 predicted proteins | sample TDP9_MG_FD_203631 | JGI IMG/M metagenome (GOLD analysis project Ga0315314, IMG submission 203631) | Freshwater sediment microbial communities from Lake Towuti, South Sulawesi, Indonesia - TDP9 | ecosystem: Environmental > Aquatic > Freshwater > Lake > Sediment | place: Indonesia: South Sulawesi...
GCAACCGAAACGGTTAGTTCTAAGGGCGATTTAAGAGTATCGAAACGGTGCAAGAAAGTCATAAACTGAGGAGTACCCATTCTAAAACCCCACGAATTTGTCTCCCTTTGGCGGGCCCGCGGGGATTCACGCCTCCAGAGGTGAATTTGTACTATTCCCCTTTTTTCTGTTGCGGTATACATGCTTTTATCTTCATGATTGGCGTCATTATAAATTGGAGAAGCTTTGAGCAGCCCAGGGTCTCAGCCTCATAAATAAGCAAAACCTGCAACCTTTCTTAGTTGTTAAGCTGACACGCACAGGAGACCAAGAGGCAGACCTAACCATAGACGACGGAAACGAGAACGTGCTATATACTCAGCATTACGACTACACAGACGCAAGGCGAGATGTTAAGCTGTATTTCGCTGATAACGTGCTAATGCTTTCAAATGAGTATTAAACAGCCTACGAGAAAACGTTAGGCTAACACCCCTCTTTTCTGTTTAACACCTATTTTTACGCAACCCCTCTTTTCTGCCTTAACATATCTTTCCCTACACATTCACCGTAACCAACTTTTAAAAGGGAACAAGTTCCCAAATACTGATAAAATCCCCTTTAAGAAATCTCCCTCATCTTTTTGTACATCTTTCGAGCCGCTGACCTGGAGACCCCCAGCTCCCTGCCTATCTGGGTCCAGTTCATGCCCTTCTCCCTAAGTTGAGTCAGAGTTCTACGCAAAGAATAGGAGCTAGGCTAGGGCTTTCTTTGCTTTATGATATGCCTTTCGCGCTGCTTCATAGCTGACGCCGAGACGTTTTCCGATGGCTCTCCAACTCAGCTTTTCCTGGTCCCGCATCTGAACAATTTGGTAATAATCCTCAACTGAAAACCGACGCTGCTTACGCATAGCCTTCCTAATCTTTTCCTTCTGCCCCTCCGGAGTATAGTCGTGAATCCTAGGAAGTAGGTCAAATGGGTCCTCCCAAAAGTCGGGAGGAAGCCTCTTACCCCACGTCATCAACATATAGATGGCCTCAGCAACGCTTTGACAAGCCTTCTTCAAGTCATTATCCGTTAAAGCCAACGTCACCAAAAAAGAATATTGACAACTTACTCTTATCTTTACACCCTAATAATCTTAAGATAAGCTCTTAAGTTTAAAGGGTAGTTGCCCATAGATTAGGGGATTTAGCCAGCTTTAAAGTTGACACATGTTTATGTCTATTTTGTTTTTATAATTCTGTAGCTGCCTGGAAACCGCTTCTTTAAGGATTAGCGCGCGCTTACGAAGTAATTGGCTTTGTTGTCTCGCGGCGATACTTACTGACACCTCAAATGAAATAATGCTTAGGGAATAAAGATTGGTCTAGACCAAACTTAAAAGAAAGAGATGTGAGTTCTATTACTAAATTGAAGAAATCAGGCAATTTTTCGAGTCCAAATCGTTCGCAATGTCGTCTATCAAAATCGGCATTATATGAAGCTATGCGGATTTTTAATACATCTTTATGATTTATATCGTAAGACTTAATAAAGACTACATATTATACATTCTTGCCGAAAATGCTGATCGCTCACCTATGAAAAGAGTGAGACCATCATGGACACTTTGCATAGAACTAAGAAGACCTTGGTATGGCGATCGATCGAGATGGGGCGTATGGGAGGCAATAATATGGTAGGGAAAATTGGGACTGTTGCTTCGTTGATCATTGGCTTTCTTTTACTGGCTTTTATGCTTTCATACGTAGGCTTTGGTGAGCTTGTTAGCTCTTTGCAAAAAGCCTCCGTCTACTGGTTGATTCTAGCCTTTCTCGTTTTGCCTCTTCCCTTTTTGATCAGGGCTTGGCGGTGGAGGTTGCTCCTCTTGCCGATAAAGAACGCGGTTAGGTATTCCAATGCCTTAGGCATAACATTCGTAGGCTTCCTCGCGAATAGCCTCATTCCGATAAGGGCTGGCGAGTTCTTCAGAGCCATCTTGATGAAGAGGCGGGAAAGCGTGGGCTTCTTCGAGGCGTTTTCTTCCATCATTGTCGAGCGAATACTCGATTTGTTAAGCATAGTTACATTGGCAACCATAACGTTATTCCTATTGCCTCACCACTTTGCGCTTCCAGAGTGGGCGATTAACAGCCTTAGAATTGTAGCAACACTCACGCTATCAGCTCTCATCGTCTTGATAGTAGGGACAAGGAAGGAAGAAGCGTTAAGGAGCTTAGCGAACAGAACCGCTTTTAAGATTCCAATGCCGAGGAGTTGGAAAGGAAAGCTCAACACTTGGTTAGAGGAAGTAATTCGTGGCGTAAAAGGGCTTAGCCATAGTTCAACATTAGTGTCAGTATTACTTGTCCAATCGTTTGCTATCTGGCTTTTTCACGCTTTACAGGTATACATAATGTTTCAAACGTTCTCTATAGATATTCCGCCATTGGTCGCGTTGTTGGGCTCAATGCTCTTCAATCTCTCCTTTATTTTTCCCGCTCCACCCGGCTATGTAGGCTCTTACGAGGCCTTTTGGTCCATGGTGTTCATTGGACTAGGCCTTTCCTTGGTAGAGGTCTTGCCCATAGGTCTTGTAACGCATCTTCTGAGAATGGTCTTCATTGCTCTAGCAGGATGCTTGTCCATGGTCTGGTTCGGCTTGACCAAACATCCACTATGGAGACTTAAAGGAGTTTGACCACGCAATCATCATGGAGGCTTAAGGCAAAGCATGAGGACCCTTGCATCCTCGTTCCTACATACGAGGAAAGAGATAACCTTCCAACATTATTGGAGAGAATCCAAGCTACCTTAATTGACGATGAGAACTACGAAGTGATAATCATCGACGACGATAGCCCTGATGGAACTGGAAGACTGGCGGACGAGCTGGCGAGGACCTACACTAATATGAAAGTTGTGCATAGGCGCAGGAAAGGGGGGCTTTCCTCAGCGGTTATCGATGGTTTGAGGATTGCTGAGGGCACACTTTTCATCATTATGGACGCTGATCTGCAACACCCGCCAGAACTCTTGGCTGAAATGCTGGAAAAGTTCCTCGATGGAGCCGACTTGGTCATAGCCAGCCGTTATACGGATGGCGGTGGGCTGGAGGGTTGGGGCTCTTGGCGAAAAACGGTGTCCAAAGGTGCCACATTGCTCGCTCATGTGCTTTTGCCTAGAACGCGAAAAGTGCGAGACCCGTTATTCGGTTACTTCTCAGTAAGAAAACAAGTGTTAGATTGTGTGAAGTTAAACCCGTTGGGCTATAAGCTACTCTTAGAGATCCTAGTCAAGGGAAAGCACTCACACGTTATTGATGTGCCATACGTCTTTAGACCTAGGATGAAGGGCAAGAGCAAGTTGAAGCCCTCAGAATGCGTCAACTACTTACTTCATTTGCTTAGGTTGGTGATGGCTTGATTTTCTACGACGTCCACGGCATAGTGGGAGTTGAATCCCAGATTCCCCTACATGAGTTGGAGTTTTTCCGTAGCGATAAAATTCGGAAACCAGACATAATTATCAAAGTGGCTAAGAAGGATACTTTGGAATTCTTTCCATCCCGTATCGTTAAAGATAGAGCATTAACCTATAGAGAGCATTTTGGGTCATTAGGCGCGGAATTCTCAATAGACTTTTCAAACGAACTCAAGGTTTTCGTTAGTCGCCTTCTTGCTAATTCAAGAAATGTCCTCTATGTTAACGTAGTTGAGCCACTGCTTAGGTTTCTCTTCGTTACTAAAGGGTATATTCTTCTCCATTCAGCATGTCTTTCAATAAACGGACATGGCATCCTCCTCTCGGCCCAGCCTGATACAGGCAAGACGACAACTGTTCTGAAGATCCTCCAATCCCCGGGCTGCTTCTTCCTATCCGACGACATGACTATTCTGAATCCCTCAGGCAAGGCACTGTGTTTCCCAAAACCTCCGACCATCAGCCACCACACTCTTGAGGCCCTTGGATGGGACTATGGCAAGTTATATGAACTGCCATTCCATGTCCTGCAGAGCCGCATTCACTCCCGAGAGGTGCGCCGTCTGATGCGCGCCTTGGGAAAGACGCCAGCGCCTATTCTCACCATAAACGCCTTGGGCCAGATCCTAGTTCCACCGCCCAAGCCACCCATTCTGCTCCTAGTCGATTCCCAGCGTGTAGCCCAAAACTGTCAGGTTAGCACCCTCTACTTTATAGACCGAGGAAAGGCTCTTTTTAAGGAGTTGGCTCTTGAGAGAGCCTTGGACAGGATGGAGGCTAATAATGACGAAGCCTTTGACTTTCCTCCCTACAGTCGCCTCGTGAGGAACTTGAAGATCGGAGGACTCAGCCACCAAGAGCTCAAGTCTAGGGAAAGGAACCTGCTCACAAGAGCGCTCGAGGATGTACGCTTCTACTACGTTCGCTTGGAGGATTATTCCTGGGACAAGTACATCGCAAGCACCCTTGAGATAGGGGGCTCACTCCCCTTGATATGAGGAGACGCACATGTTAAGACAAGCAGTTAACCGATTGAGGGAGCACTGGATTCTACTCCCTATCCTGTGCATTGGTACCGCCTTTCGGACCTGGGAACTGACCAAAATAGGCCTGAGGGGCGACGAAGCGGTCTACGCAGGCCAAGCCCTCATACTAGCGGGTCATGAAGAGATGAGGCGCTTCTTTGTGTTAGCCTCCCGCGGAATCAGCAACTTCCTTCTTCATCAAGGCTTGCAAGCCCTGGTCTACTCGGCCTTCGGTGTATCTGACCTCACGACCCGCCTTCTATCTGTGACATTCAGCATGTTGACGGTAGTAGTCGTCTACTTACTGGGCCGCGAACTCTTCGACCAACGGATCGGCGCCGTAGCCGCCTTCCTACTGGCTATCAATGGGTATGCGGTGTCTCTTGGCCGCCTCGCACTTCTCGACTCAACTATGACCTTCTTCTTCACCCTCTCCATGCTCTGGCTTGCCAATTGGATCAGGACAGGGAAGCCCAGATGGGCCTACCTCTTGGCGGGCACCGCTGGTTTAGCCGTAATGGCCAAAGCTCCAGCCGCCCTCGTGATTCCCGTTTCTCTCCTGATAGTCATAGTCACCAGACGGCTCGGCGACTTAGACCTTCGCACCGTGGCCGGATCCACCTTGGCGTTTACAGTTTCCATATCCCCAGCAATCCTACAATTCGCAAGCAATCCTTCCTTGTTAACCGAGTTCTTCCTTCAAGGTTCTTCTCGCGTAAGCAGGGTACCAACAACATATTATATCGACAAACTGGCAACTCTTGCCGGCCCCATCTTCCTACTGATCACCATCCTTGGCGTAGCTGTGGCCCTAGTATACAGGAAGAAGGGAGATCTAATATGCCTCATCTGGGCAGCGACGGTGATTTTGTTCTTCCAGGCTTACCCCCTAAAGGGTTTCAACTATATCTTGCCTCTGGTGCCTGCAGCCTCGATACTGGCCGGAAGGGGCTTAGTATCGCTGGCAAGGTCTTTGAACGTACTTCCCTCCTTGGCCTTAAAGAACCCACATCGTTGGGGAGAAGTGGTCACAGCAACGGCTATGATCTTGCTGATTGCACCAGCCTCCTATTCCCTCGGCTACGCGAGCCTTCATACCATAGTGTACGATAGGCCCTTCGTCGGCCTCAGAGAGGCCGCCTACTGGCTGAGAGACAACGCTCCCCCGGGAGCTGCCGCTATGACGATCTCTCAGGGTTCCGCTCAATACGTTCTGAGCTTCTACGCCAAGATCGACTCGTATCCCTTCGGCGACTTCCTTCTTCACACAGTTCTCCCAGGAGACGGAATCATCATGGGGGCTCCACCGCCAGATCCCCTCATTCAGAACGGAACCGTGACATACTTAGTTCACTATGTGTCATGGGGCGGAGACGACCCCATCCACATGCCGATGAAGAGCCCCATAGAGGAGAGGTTCATAGAACTAGTCCGCAAGTATCAGGGAAACCTTCTCCATATAGTATACTACCAGTTTACCGACCTAGATGGAGCCGAGATACGAGAAGCCCGCGTATGGATATACAAGGTCGGCAAGCGCCTGCCGAAACCAGAAGTCGAAGTAAGCCTAGTAAACACCACTCTCCACGTAATGGGAGCCGGATTCCTCATCGATTCCCATGTGGATATCTACTACGGCCGTAACTTCCTCGGCCGATTCCCCACCGACGACATGGGCAGTTTCACTGCCTCTGTCAAGTTTTCGCAGCGACTTATCCACGGGGTGGAAGTGGTGGTCCTTGATCCTGGGGGAAACCGTGCTTCAACATTATTAACACGTGTGGGGGAGGGATCGTGAGGGAGCCTTGGAGACTCCTGTTGGGAGTGTTGGTGGTTGTGGTCCTCTTTGCCTCTTCCGCTTACATATGCGACGTATCTAGCCTGGAAGAGTCGATGGAGGTCCCTAGGGCCTATCGAACCGTCACTCACCTGCACACATGCTTCAGTCATGACGCTAAGTTCGGCTCAGAGCCTAGCCTCCAGTTGGGCAACCTGAGGCAGCTGGGCTATCAGGTTGTTCTGGTTTCTGAGCACGACTACAGCACCATGGGACCAGCTCAGACTGACTTCACCATTCCTCCCCTCAAGAACGGTGGCTTCGAGGTCGGGAGCCTTTATCCCTCTCAGTGGAGACTCGTTAGCTCTCCCAGGGAGTCAGCAACCTATCTCAGCGCAACCGACTCAAGCCGTTCTCTTGAGGGAAACAAGAGTTTCCGGCTGGGACTGTCGGGACAGGAAGATGACTTCGACTTTTTTTCCTGGGCATACTGGGAGATAGGGACATCGTTCCTTCGTGACCGACCCGCGGCTTACAACTTGTGGCTGAGATTCGGCGTCTTCTTCTCTGAGAGCACTGCTTCCGACTCTGTGATGTATGTTTCTGTTAGTCTCGGAAGGAGAGACGACCCAAGGTTTCCTGAGGTGTCCAACAGGCTCTCCTTCTACTTTTCTGAAGGCGCCTGGAGGGATGGGAGCGTACCTGACCTTTGCAATGGCACACGGCAGCTCTCTGTTTGGTTAGGTTCTCCATCGCCCGGAGAATGGCGAACTTACACACTGAATCTAACGGATTACGCATTTCGTTTCCTTCCCACCTTGGGAGATGTCCCGGCTAAGTACCTCATGCTCAAGCAGGTTACTCTGAATCTAGCCTCTAGGCGGGGGGAATCCATAGAAATGTGGGTGGATGATTTTCAGGTCTCCTCTCGGTGGGCCTCTGCAGAGATGTATGATTGGTGGAGGAGAGACATCGAGAGCTATTCTGACCCCGATTTTTTGGTGATAGCAGGACTTGAAACGTCTGTAACGCCCGATATCGGGGCTTATGGTCTCGAGGTTTGGCACAACTTCTCAGTCTACAAATCGGTAGAGGAGCGAGTGAAAAATATCAAAACAGTCGGGGCCGTAAGCAGCCTCGTTAATCCCAGGGCCTCCAATATCACCGCCGTTTCACAAGGCGCTGGCTGGGGTGCGGAACTCTTTGAGATCTTCAACACAGTCCATGACCAAAAACCCTCCAGTCAGGTTTTAAGGCTGTGGGACGACTTCCTCTCCCAGGGCTCAGTCATATTCGGCGTGGCTGGTTTTGATAGCCACGGATTGATTGAAGTACCTGGATCGCAGCAGCCAACTGTAGTTAGCAAACCTGTATACGAGAACTTGGTTATAGCCAAGTCTCTCAACAGAGAAGACTTATTGTCAGCGTTGCGCTACGGTCGAATGTACATCGTACGCTCTGACTACCCCATCCGTATGTCCTTCACTGCGGGCTCGGGTGGACCCCAACAAGGAGGCGGAGTGGTCCATATATCCCCCAACACTGGTGTAGTCATCAATGTATGCTTAGAAGGCGTTCCTCCAGAAAGTGAACTTCTCGTCATCCAAAATGGCTCTATAATATTGCGTATAGACCTAGAGGGAGAAAAGTTTAGCCGAGAGATACGCCTGCCCCTTACAGACAAGTCTAGCTATTTTCGCTTGGAAATTCAACACGGTGGGGAGAGGGTAGCCTTCAGCAATCCCCTGTTCTTTCGCCAGGCCGCTCTTCCCCCGGATGTTTGGGTGGCTTTGGACCCTACCACCTCATCTTCCGAGGTGACCTCGGTCCAGGGGGAGAGTGATCAGGTTGAAGTTCAGCTCTACGGTCCCACGGGGTCAGCCTCTTGGGTGAACATTCACATCCCGAGCTATCCCAGAAAGGTCCTTTTGGAGAACCTGAACTATTCTGGGCAACCGAGTCCGAATAAGGATGCTCTCTCGGATCTAGAGCATGGCTGGACCTATGACGAACTCACCGGCGTGCTAACCGCTAAGATAACCCATCACGGTCTTGGAACGATTCATATCGCCTATGGCGAACCTACGGAGAAAAAAACAGCGGTTCCTTTTCTGGAAATGCCTACGTACATAGAGAGGTCCCAGACGATGTTTCTCCACGCTCTCTTAGGCTTCATCATCTTATTCGCCATTGCTCTGGCAATCCACGCTTCTACCAAGGGTTCCTAACAGTCAAATAACGTCTCGTGTGTATCACAAAATTAACCGTAAATTTAGATCGAATTCAATTTTATCAGCACTGTTTTTCGTGACGCTGACGTTTTAGCAAGGAGGTTAGATAGTCGATTGATATGTTTGCTCCGCTGACGATGACTGCAACCTTCTGTTTGGGTTTTGGATGGTGTTTGAAGAGGAGAGTTGCTAGGGACGCTGCTCCGGAAGGTTCGGCCAGTATGTGGGCTTTTGTAGAAGCGTCAGCACGGCTTCACCGAATTCCTGTTCGGTTACCAAGAGGATGTCGTCTACGTATCTTTTTATTATTCTAAATGTTAGATCAAGGAGTTTTTTTCCTCTTTTTAAGAGTATTTATTTATTTATGCCTATCTATCGAAACGATAAAGGATGTTGCATCAGGGCCTTATTTCATAACTCCCTGTAGAGTTTTGGTTGAGTGACATCCACGAGAGAATTATTAGCAACGCTCGAAAACTTCACGCACGCATACGCTTTTTAAATCTCTTTCCTTTGTTATGTATAAGACGATTCAGGGTGATTTTATGTCTTCGTCTTTTTTGAGTCGTCGGATCAAGAGGACGAGTGAGCTGCTTAAGGTGGGTGCCTCGGACCAGGTTTCGGAGTATGAGGAGCGGTTTCGATCCTTGAGAGGCTTGTACGACCGTCTGCTTTCAGACTTTATGGTCTCGGACTTTAGTTATCAAGAAGCCTTTGAGACAGCGCAGAATTTTTTCGGGTCCACGAGGGTTCAGTTTGCTGGTGTGGATGGGACCATGTATTCGAGGCCTCTCTTTGACTTGATGATCTTTTTCGGCGGTGCCTATGCTGCAACCGGGACCATTGAGTTTAGAAAAGATGCGAGGCTGGTGGTGGAGTATGAATCGAAGTTTCTGCGGGAGGGTGCTGGGGTTTCTAGCGTGGTTCCCATCTACATTAATGAGGTGCCTGACGCGCGCTTTGTTCACATCTCGTCTTAACTCTTTTTGATTTCGTTGATTAGCTCTTCTAAACTTTCATCTTTTTCGTTCACGATAATTCCTTCTTAACGAAAGCATCAGCTCGTAGAATTGTTCTGCAAATAACCGATGTAACGGCTTATTCTTCAGAAACTTCACCAGCCTCTTCAACTGGCGTTTCTTCAGAGGTTTCTTCAACAACTTCTACTGGTGTTTCCAAAGGCTCTTCAACTTTGCCTTCAACTTCTACAAGGGTTTTGTCTCTTATCAGCCAAGTTCTTTCCTCTTCAACTGGTGGTGCTTCCTCAATTTTCTCAGCCTAGAGGCCATCCTTCGTATGGTGGGCTTCACACCCGTGATCAAGCCGCTCAGGTACTGCTTAAACCTCCTCAGCTGGTGGAAGGAAAGATTCCTGCTGAACCACTCGGCAAACTCCTCAACCACACCAGGAAAACCAATAATCGGCAACATAAACAAAAAATAGTTCAAAGGAGTTAATATGCTTTATAAACCGCAAAACTTAAGAAACAAGGTTAACAAGAAAATGGAAGGGGTTCTGATGTTCAAGGAAGAAATCATGGAAAAACTATATTCGTGTAGGATTTGCCAAAATACTTGCCTAAAAAGTGTGGTATGTTCTTCCATTCCCGAACCATTAATAGGCAATTGGAGGGCAAGCTTTGCCATCGTCGGGGTCAATCCAGGGCCGATTAGTCTAGATTTTGAGAATCTGAGGGAGTATATAGATTTTTACTCCAACCCACAAAAATGTGGTTTAGATTTAAAGGAGCGTTGGCAGAGAGGATACTTTGAGGTATATAAAAAACTTGTAAATCTTAAATCAACCCTTGATGACTTTAACAGGCATGCTGTAATACTTAACACAATAAAATGTTCAACAACTGGCCTAAAGAAAATACCTGAGGGTGCTCTTGAAAAGGCAAAAGCTAATTGCATACATTACTTAACAGCACAGTTTGAAGTTATACAACCCAAAGTTATTCTAGCACATGGGAAATTTACCTGTTGCACAATAGTGGATATGCTGAGGAATGAAACAAAATACGCCGTAGTTTCTACTTCCCGTGACATCGACACTCTAGCTAAAGACATATATACACGCCCCCATTGCATAGATGAGATTTCAAAAGAATATGTGACAGCGAAAAATGGAAATGGGCGTAAGACTTTATTTTTATTCAATAAGCATCTTTCAATTTATGGACCAGCAATAAAGAGTCTAAGCAAGAATATGGAAGAAAAGAGAAGAATAATTCGTGATTTCCTTTATTAGTGCCCCTCTTTGCTTTTTCGTATGAGAATTAGCCATTTGTTGTCTTTTAGGTTTAAGTGGATTTTCGCTTGCCCTGCGGGTGTTTTTCCGTTTAGGCTCACATGTGGTCTTATGAAGTTGTAGTAGATTCTTTGTCCATCCATTATTGTTCTTGCTGTGTCCTTGTCTTTTAGTCCTCTCATTACTTTGTTCTTTCCCTCATCGTTCCGTGAAGTCTTTCTACCATGTTGTTGTTTGATCTGTTTCTGATGTTAGGAACTCGTATATGCTCTGTTCGAGGCTTCTTCAGAGAAGATAACTCCTTTGTTTTTGCATGTTCACTGTGACTACTGCTAACGGTCTTACTTTTGCCATGCTTCTTGCTTCAGCTAAAACCATTCTGGCATCTTCCCCGTTTACGGATGGTCATTTCGTCTGAGTGCCAGATTCCGGAGACATCAAAAAGTGCTGCATCAAAAACATATTCATCTCTAAACAATTAACTACCTTCGAAGGAAAATAGTTCCTTTGGTGTTGAGCAGATGGTACGTAGAAAAGCGCTCTATGAGAGTTATCCTACAAATGAATACAAGCTTAGAGTTTCATTGGAAAGCTATGTTCATATAACTAATTTTGAACACGACAGCATAGAGTTCAAAGAAGCGGAAAAAGAGGGGCAACTGGATTGTCTTGAAGCTTCATTTAAAGCAGAGAATATTGTGGAAAAACGTCAAAGGAAAAAAGAGATTGAAGAGAAGTTCAAGACCATGGTTGATTCAGTAGCGTTGCTGAAGGATAAAGGCATGAGACTTGGAACTGCTATGGAGATGCGGGCTGAAAAGCATGTGTTCCCGAATGGAAAAGAGCTGAAATTCTTCAGAGGATGGGGACCTGAAGAAACTATCATCTATAGCGCGCGCGCTAGGGCGTTGCTAAATTAGCTTTTTTGTGTCAACTTCTGTTCACCATCCGAGGAGGGCTATGGATCTGGCTTTCTCGGGTCGTTTCAGCCTTAACGCGGCTAAAGCTACAAGCAGCATG
>Ga0315314_1003719_pt1 | contig 11753 bp, 10 predicted proteins | sample TDP9_MG_FD_203631 | JGI IMG/M metagenome (GOLD analysis project Ga0315314, IMG submission 203631) | Freshwater sediment microbial communities from Lake Towuti, South Sulawesi, Indonesia - TDP9 | ecosystem: Environmental > Aquatic > Freshwater > Lake > Sediment | place: Indonesia: South Sulawesi...
CCTGCCTTGCTTGCAAAGCTCACAAACACCTCGGTTTCGTGAACTCTACCGTATTTCTTCATGTTTTCAACCATCGTCTTGTAGAGAATCTGACCTTCCTTGATTTTTGAGTCGTAGCCTTCCTTTATGGCGCGGCTCTTCAGCGTGGCCATGACTTCTGGGAGGTCTATATCACGGGGGCATCGAGTAAAACAGGTGTTGCAGGAAGCACACAACCAGATGGTTGCGCTTGAGAGGACTTCGTCTTTCATTCCCAGCTGTGCCATGCGCATAATCTGCCGTGGTGTGTAGTCCATCATGAAGCTCGCTGGGCAACCGCCCGAGCACATTCCACATTGATAACATGCGTAAATGTCCGTGCCTGCGACTTTCTCGACAAACTTGGAGAAGTTTGGGTCGAACTGGTCTCTTTTGATGGTTCTTCCCGTAATCATTGGCTTCTGCTCCATGTGTTAGAGATACGTTAAAAGTGAGGTGGCAGATTTTAAGGTTTCGTTCATAACTATAATAAAAATAGTCATTTACGAGGAGCAAAACATCCCAAAAAAAGAAAATAAAAGAAAGGAATTAACTTAAGCGTGAATTTGACTAAACAGCTTCTTTGTTGGCACACAGTTCTTGTTCAAGGCGAGTTCTTTTGGGCTCAGTCCAAACGCCACGCCCATGAGTTGAGTGAAGAAAACCACGGGCATGCCAATCTTGATGTCAAACGCTGATTCGATGGTCTTTTGTTTGGCGTCCATGTTCAAATGGCACAGTGGACACGGCAATGCTATGCAGTCGGCGTTGGCTTTCTTGGCTTCGAGTAAGAGGTCTTTGGTCATCTCCATCATGACTTCCTGTTCAGTTAGTCCAAGGGAGGCTCCGCAGCACTGTGTCTTGTAAATGTAATCGACGTTCTTGCCGCCTATAGCTTCGATTATCTTGTCCATGGAATGCGGGTGCTCAGGGTCGTCGAAGTTCACTATGTTTGGCGGTCGAATGAGCATACAACCATAGTACGGCGCCACTTTCAATCCGTCAAGCTTGACCTTTACGTTCTTGGAAATATTTTCTAAACCTACGTCGTTGAGAAGAACGTCTAGATAATGTCTCACCTTGACACCACCAGTGTATTGTAGTCCAGAGTCGTTCAGTAGTTTGTCAACTTTTCCCTTCAGTTCCGAATCTTCGTGGAGCAGCTTGTTTGCACGGGACAACGTGAAGAAGCAGGCACTGCAGAGGGTTACGACATCCATTTTCATGCTCTCTGCCAAGGCGAGGTTTCTCGCCGACAAAGAAATAGACAAGAGAGGATTGTATGCATACACGGCATCCATCGCGCCGCAGCAGTTCCACTCGGGTATCTCAATCAATTCTATTCCTAGAACCTTGCTAACTGCCTTGCTTGATATGCCATACTCTTGTGCTGTTGTGTGGATGGAGCAGCCTGGAAAGTACGCGTACTTCAATTCAGACCCCCTCCTCCTTGGCTATGTTCTTGAACAGAGTAGACCATTGATCTTTTTTATTGACCTTGGGCGCCTTCATCTTAAGCTTGCCCTTCCTGAGAAGCGTCCAGCCTAACTTGGCATTCTGCATCATCCCTTTAAAGTCGGTCTTGTTTGTGATCTTGAGGAAAAGTTCTGGTTCGTGTATCCTTCCATACTTCTGCACTATGTCAGCAAAAGTCTTGTGAAACCTGGGCTTAACTGGAATCTTGGCTGGAAACTTCTCCTTTATAGCCATGTTTTTCAAAGCTGACATAAGTAAGGGAATGTCAATGCCCCTTGGACAACGTGTAGCGCAGGTGTAGCATGAAGCGCAGATCCAAATGGTTGAGCTGGACAGAACCTTCTCCTTCATTCCTAAGTGCAACATTCTCACGATCTGCATCGGCGTGAAATCCATAGCCCACGAAGCGTGGCAAGAGCCAGCGCAGACACCGCATTGGATGCAGTCTAATACGTTTTGGCCGCCTCTCATCTTGATAACGTCGGCTAAAAACGACTTGTCCATCATTTCAGATGTTATAGCATGTTTAGGACGAGGGAGAATTTGCTGTTGATTCATTTCGATTCACCTGCCTCCAACTTTTTCAGTTTTTCACCAACCTCCGAGCGAACCTTAGGTGAAAGTGGACCTATCTTCGAAACCCTGTTAGTGAACACTTCAAACGTGTCCACCAGCTTTGGATACTGAGGAATGGTTATCGTCGTTGAAACCAGCCTCAGGGATTCAACACCCACTGCTTGAAGGTCTTTTTTCAAGCGAGTAACGTGTTCTCTAAGCTTCTCTCCCGTGAACGAGCTGTCTTCTCCTTCAACAAACACCACACCGTCGGCGCCAGCTACGAAAGCCTGCAACAAATGCTTGAAGCCAACTCGCCCCGTGCTTGGCACACTTATTATTCGAATGTTGGGTCCATAGTGCGCCCTTGTCTGACCAGCCAAGTCAGCCGAAGCGTAGGCAGTGTTCTTCTCGATAAACGCCACAATCTTGGGTGAAACGTCTTCTTTCATTTCCACTCCGCGGACTTGTGCCATCAACTGTTCTTCACTGGAGTGATTGAGATCTATCGCGCCTGTGGGACAGATGGGTACGCATATGCCGCAGCCGATGCAGGACATTGGGTTGATTTCCATTCGAGTTCTGAAGGTCGACGGAATCTTTTCCACGGCTCTAGCTGGACAAATTTTTAGGCATTCTTCACATCCGTTGCATTTTTTCTCGTCTACCATTGCCACTTCAGCCGACACTGGAACTTCGCCTTTGCCCAGAAAGGTAGCAACCTGTGAGGCTACAGCCATAGACTCTGTGATGGTTTCCCTGATGTCTTTAGGTCCTAGGGCGCATCCGCAGGCGTAGACGCCTTCTCTCTGGGTGTCAACCGGTCTGAGTTTGTGGTGCCGTTCTAGGATGAAGCCATCGGAGCCTGTGTGTATGCCAATCATGCGGGCTACGTTGTCTGTTCCCGGACTAGGCACAAGCCCAGATGAGAGCACCACCATGTCAAAGTCTTCTTCTATTGGCATCCCGAGCAAGGTGTCGGCGGCTCGAACTCTCAGGTGACCGTTGTAGGGCATAACCTCTGCCGCTCTGCCCCTGATGAATCGGACGCCGTGGTTGCGGAGTCGTGCATAAAATTCTTCGTACCCCTTACCATGTGCTCTAATGTCTGTGTAGAAGACCCACGGTTCAGCGTCTGGAACCTCTTTCTGGAACACGTATGCTTCTTTGATGGCGTTCATGCAGCCTATGTTGCAGCAGTATTCACAGTAGTCGTTTTCAACTGCGGTTTCATTCATTCTGCTGCCAACGCACAGAATAAAGGCGATTTTCTTGGGCTGCTCCCCTGTGGACGGCCTGCGCAAACCTTGAACCAACAATCGTTCAAACTGTAAGTGTGTCACGATGTCTGGGTTTAAACCATAACTGTACTGCTTAACACCTTGCGGGTCCAGAACCTCGTAGCCAGTGCTGACAACGATAGCGCCCACGTTCAATTCAACGGTTTCCTCTTGCTGCATGAAATCAACGGCGTTTGCCTTGCAGAATTTCTGACAAACCTTACAGACGCCTTTAGTGAAGTAGAGGCAGTTTACCTTGTCAATCGAATAGGCGCTGGGAACAGCCTGCCTGAAGGGTTGATAAATAGCCTTCCGACTGCCTAAACCGACTTCAAACTCGCTTTTAGCCGTGACGGGACATTTTTTGGAGCATTCTCCGCATGCTGTGCACTTGGAAGCGTCCACGTATCTTGGGCGCTTCTTAATCGTTATCTTGAAGTTGCCAGGCGAACCGTCAACCTTTGTTACCTCAGAGAGTGAGAATATTTTTATGAGCGGATGCTGCGCAACGTAAACCATCTTAGGCGTGATAACACAGGACGAACAGTCGAGGGTTGGAAAGGTTTTGCCAAGCTGAGCCATGTGTCCTCCGATGCTTGGACCCTTTTCAACAAGATACACCTGATAGCCCTTGTCTGCCAACTCAACCGATGCGTTGATGCCAGCTATGCCGCCGCCGATTACTAGGGCGTCTCTGTTGACTTTGACCTTCTTTTCCTCAAGCGGCTTGAGATTGCGGGCTCGTTCAACGGCTCTTCCAACAAGGTCTACGGCTTTGAACGTTGCCAATTTTTTGTCGTCGTGTATCCAACTGCACTGTTCTCGAATGTTGGCTATTTCGAGAAGGTATGGATTAAGTCCCTCTTGGTTTACGTTTCTTTTGAATGTTTCAAGGTGCATTCTGGGTGAGCAAGCTGCAACCACTATTCGGTTGAGACCTTGTTCCTTTATGCCATCCCTTATCATTTGTTGACCCGGGTTGCTGCACACGTACTCGTAAACTTCAGCTACTTTGACCCCGTTGATGGAAGCGGCGGCTTCCTTGACTTTTTCAACATCCACTGTGGCGCTTATGTTTCCTTCAATGTCGCATCCGCAGCGACAGATGTAGACTCCGATTTTGGGTTCTTGTTTAGCCATTGTTCTCTCCTCGGTTTTTCCTCAAATCGGGTGAATTATTCCTAATAATTATCGTATATATAAGAATTTCCTCCTTAAACAGGATATAAGCATTATAAATATGATGTTAATAATATAAAATACTCGCCACCATAAATAAATGCTAACCACATCAAACAGGCATAAAAGGAGCCTAAAGACATAATGAGCAGAGCACGAAACTCTTTGTTGTTCACATGGGCTACCTTCTTCAGCGCCATCATAGGTTTGGCAGCCTGCATCCTAATCCTGATGAAAGAGAGGTTTCAGACCCGGAAGAGCGTCAAAAATCAGACTGGCGTGTTTCTGGAAGACAAGCGAAGGGCTATGAACTTTTATCGCGTGTTCTCCAAAGTCTACGACCGAGTGAACATTTTTTTCTACACAAACAAAATGCGAAACCAGGTCGCAGAGCTGGCAAACCTTCGAAGCGATTCACTCGTGCTCGATGTAGGGTGCGGCACGGGATACACAACCGAAACCGTTCTAAAACGACTTGAAAAAGGCGAAGTAGTCGGAATCGATCTGACCCCTGAACAGTTGAAGAAGGCTAAGATTAGGCTTGGGTCCGAAAAGGCGAGGCTTTTCCTTTCCAGAGGAGACGCCGAAGACCTGCCCTTCAAAGATGGGTCATTCGATACTATAGTATCAGTTGGAGCACTAGAATATTTTCCGCATCCAAAGAGGGCTCTGCGAGAAATGGCAAGAGTTGTCAAGGCTGGGGGAAGAGTGGTGGTTGGGGGTCCAGAATCTGAATGGTTCAGGAAAATCTCCTTGAACAGGATGCTTTTCACACCATCGGCGAGGGAAGTTGAGGGATTCTTCAGTCAAGCAAGGCTCAGAGACATCAAAAGCGTTATGACTGGTGTAAACACCTTTTTCGGCACGAACAAATATGTAGTAATCGCAGTCGGAACTAAATGAGTCCCCTACTAACCCGCGTGTTTTCTGCTAACCCTTATCAGCATCGCAGCCACAGGCGCATAGAAAATCGTCAGAAGCAGCAGAATAAAGATCAGCTGAAGAACGTCACCGCCACCAAGCAAGCCTTGTATTGAATAAGCGGCAATGAGCAATAGGGATGTGACGCTGTGCGCCTTAATCATGTCCAAGTTGGCCGGCGCCATCTGAATGGGGTCGTTGTATCGTGTTCTCAGAATCTTTATTGACCTGTAGACAAGTGGCAGGGAGAAGAAGGCAATCAGCGTGATGGGAGAAATGATTCCTGTAGCCACACCGAATAGAATGATTGAATACGTGAAAATCCAGCTTAGAATGTACAATTTCAAGCCTGTTTTTCTTCCGTATCTAGCGACAAGGGTCAGTTTGCCTGCTCTCCGGTCGTCCTCGAAGTCGGGTATCTCGTTTATCACGATCATTGAAAACAGCATTATGCCAAGGGGCAACGTTGCCAAAAAGGCTTCATATGTGAGTTTTTGAGCTTGAACAAAGTATGAGCCCAAGCCGATTGTGGTGCCGAAGTTTATGAGTAGTCCCAACTCGCCTAGACCGTGATGGGAGAAACTTATGGGTGGTGCAGTGTAAAATACGGAGCAGAACAAGCCGAAGAGACCAAACGCCAGAATTGGCATCCCTCTTATCAGAGTGAGGTAACCTCCTATTGAAACTGTGACAAGGTAACAAACTGTGAACGCTTTGAACATGTTTGCAGGAGCTATTAATCCACTGCTGAGTGTCCCGCTTCCGCCCGTGTAAGGGTTTTTTTCTCCGGGTTTCAAGTGGTCGACAGAATACTTGTAGTCAAAATAGTCGTCGGTCATGTTCAACCCCATGTGATTGATTATGACGCCTATTAACACGAGGAAAAAGTACCAAGGATAAAACGTGTGGTCAACCGCCCAGCTAATCACGCCGCCGAGCGTTGCAGGAAATATGCTCGGTGGAATGAAGTGATACCTGAAGGCTCGCCACCAAACCATCACTTTCGCTGCTCTTCCGTTATTCATTTTTGTCAAGCCTCAGACAGTTTCTTGGCTAATTTTGATTCATTTAAAGATGTGGAAAACAACTTATAAATGGTGCTTTTTTTAGCTGTCATTAAAGGAAGAGGCTATTAGTAGGCATTTAGAACATTTCTGTGTAGTTAACGTTGGAAAAAATGTATGGAAAAACAGCAGAAATCAACGGTGCCCTTTTCAATAAAGCTCTGCGACGACAGAGCCGCGTTTGAGGTGCGCCTATTACGAAATGCTTTTCTTAAAATGGACTACGCCAAGCAACTGCTGGAAAATGCGAAGGGACATGAGGTTGTTGTTTGGACGCCTTACATTATGATTTTGAGGTACGGAGGAGCTGAGGTAACGCTGTCTAAAGATGGAAGGATGCTGATAAAAAGGGTTGAAAACGAGAAGCAAGCCGCTTACGTTGCACAGAATGTCTTAAGCATCCTTTTTCAGAACGAGACGCATTAAACCATCGAAACGGTTGCACCTTTCAAATCTCTGGCAATCATTTCTTCTATGTTTAGACGTTCTTCGGCCTTTGTTATCTCTTCGAGTTTGGCTCGGGTTCGAGGCTTCGGGGGTGGACCGCTGCAGCAGGAGGCTGGTTTGGTTGACGCCTCAAAGGTTCCAATTTTTCTGGCTAAGCTTTCAACCTCGGTTTTGTTCATGCCGATTAAGGGTCGTTGTACGCTTATTTCTGATAGAGCGCTACTTTCTACACGGAGGTTTCTCAGGGTTTGGCTTGCGTGTTCTCCGATGATTTCTCCTGTGATGATGGCGTCGGCGTGTTCCATCGCGGCTATTCTTTCAGCTATTCGATACATCATTCGTCGGCAGAGGACACAGGTCAGGTTTCGAGGACAGTTTCTCAATATATCGGCGAGGTCGTTGCCGTGGGGAACCACATAAAGTTTGATTTTGTCGCCTGCGGTTAGTTCGCTCAGTTTTTTTATAGTATCCATGGCTCTCTGTTGAGTCGTTTCGTCTGCAAACGGTGAGTTGTCAAAGTAAACCAAGACTGGCGTGCAACCCTTCCTCATCGCCATCCAAGCAGCGACTGGAGAGTCTATTCCACCAGAAACTAGACAGACGACCTTTCCTTGCAACGATTTTTCTTTTTCAGTGTGTGAGGTCACGTTTCCACGGTGATCCTTAGAGAACATGCGCTTGATTAATTGTTTTCGTTTACGATGAGACTTCAGCGCAGCTAGGGCTGGGCTTTCAGTTTGGACGCTTTCCTGATTTTCAAGTAGAAGCGGACCGTGAATAAGGCGCACAATGCAACAATCGCTATGGTGAGTAAGTAACCCAAGCTCATCGTTTCAAATCGGTAAGTTAGGTATCCGAGCGAAATCAAGATACTGGTTAAAAAGTGTATGAGGATTGTCAGCGCATTGGATGGAACCAGGCTGGAGGGTTGAGAGTGAAATTTTGAGGCATGCCTCACTGCTTCTGCAGCCAATGGCAGAGGAATCAGCGCAAAGAGCGTGTAAGCGGGCGCCACTCCTAAAAAGGCGTTTAGCAAAATCCAAACATAGGTGCCAAAAACAATCAAGGCGTAGCCATACACCGCCTTAGCTCTGCCCAATCGCACTACAAGCGTGTTCTTCCCAACAGTCTTGTCTGCAACAAAATCAGGAAACTCGTTTATGTAAAGAACTCCCGCAATCAGCAAGGAAACTGGAACCGATGCGAGCACAGGTTCAAGAGCAAACTGCTGTGTTTGTACGTAATATGCGCCCATTGTCATAAAGGCTCCAAAATTGATTCCAACCAGGGCTTCACCAATCCCTTTGCTAGCCCAGTTGAGAGGATGCGCTGTGTAGAAGAAGCCAGAGAACAAACCTATCAGTCCGAGAACAAGCACGAATGGTCCTATCATCCATGTTAGGTACAGACCAATCAAGGTTGCTAAGACGAAGAAGAGAAGTGCGCCCGAGATAACCTCTCTAGGCGTCAGTAAGCCCAGCTGAATCGTTCGGCTGCCGCCGCTAAAGGGTCTCACGAATTCTTTGTTAACCTCATCGTTGCCACTCCTATGGTCGTAGTAGTCGTTGGCGACGTTGGCTCCCAAATGTAAGAATATGCCCCCTAACAAGGCAAGCGAGAAGTGTTCCAAGTTGAGCGTGTTGTTTCTTACCCAAGCGATTATTGTGCCCAAAAAGACTGAGACAAGAGTTGCTGTGAGAAATGGTATCCTTAACTCAACAATCCAGCTCTTGAGTTTTTTCCTCATACGACTCATCTTAGTGTCTTCAAAGCCCTCGTCATCTCAACGAGGTAGGTCTTATACTCTGAGTCTTTAAGTGCGGAGATGCTAACCACTGCTCGCTGCAGGTGATCGTCTATTTTCTTTTCACAATAATCCACCGAACCTGCGTCGCGGAGAATTCCCACTATGCTCTGTGCGGTGGTAAAGTCCCTCATGTGGCTACCTTTCAGTAGGGTTTGAAGCTTGCTTTCAACTTGCTTTTTCTCCTGAAGACTGCTGTTTGCGTAAAAGTGAATCAAGGGCAAGGTAATCCTTCCACTCTTGAGGTCCTTCGAAACCACGCCTTGCTTGAGCGTCAGGTCGAGTAAGTCGTCTCTTAATTGGTAGGCGATTCCAAAGTGTTCGCCAAACTCAGAAAGCGCTTTAACCTCTTTCGCTGTGCCGCCTCCCGCTAAAGCTCCTGAGAAGGTTGAGGCTGCGAAGAGTGAGGCGGATTTTTCTCTAATCCTCTTGAAATACGATTCTTCAGTTGCCTGTTCCAATGAGAATTTTATGTCCATTTGTTCGCCGTCGCAGAGCTCTAATGCGCTGTGAGCGACTGTCTTCAGAATGGTTTCGCCGTAACTCGACGCCAGTTCAACAGCGAGAGCGATTAAGGCGTCTCCTGTTAAAATAGCATCGTTCACTGACCATTTCTTGTGCACTGCGGGCTTGCCTCTGCGCATTTCATCTTGGTCGATGATGTCGTCGTGGACCAGGGTGGCGGTGTGCATCAACTCGAAGGCTAAGGCTAGATCCACGACATTGCTTCGGTTTCCTCCAACACTTTCAGCTGAGAGAATCACGAGTAATGGACGAAGTCGCTTCCCCTCAGACAGAACCGAGTATTCGATTTGAGGATAAAGATTGAGTTCGGAAAGATTCGAAACAAGCTTCGACAGTTCGGCATCTATCAGGCTTTTTGTCTTTAAGATATAGGATTTGAAATCCTCCGCCTTGGGTCCAAAGGAGTATTCTTGTTTCAATTTGAGTTTCCCGTCATTCTTTATTCCCTTAAAGGGTTGTCCAACTTAAAAAAGGTGGTTGTTGCATCGAACTTCTAAACTCGATGTTGTGCTGACAGCCTTGGATGGCTTTTGATGACATCAGTGGAGCGTGTGCTAGTGTTAGATTACTGCCAAGTGTCCCAGAGTAAAGTTCGCTGCCTGAAACAGCCAAGCCAGTGCAAACAGGAATGCGAAGATTGCGAAGATGCGTCTTAGCCATTTGTTGTCCGAATGGGTTGCTGGCAACGAGAGAAACGCTGCTATTGCGAATGAAAGATACCCTATAGCCGAGACTTGTGGGCTTCTCGTGTATCCTTTGATCAATATTGCCGCGGCGTCCACAACTGCGTAGATGCCGGCGACCACGGCGAAATAGGATACAGCGCTCAAGCCACCGTTGAGGAATAATGCCACAGCCGTTGCAACGAGTACTAGACCGCCAAGAGTAGCCACTCCACCGAACAGTATGTTGTAGTATCCACCAGCGAAGCCTCGTGTCGCATCAAACTGTGCGCCAAATGGAGTGCCGAAGGGCCATGTGAAGCTTATTGCGAGGCCAGTGATGAGCAGGTAGAATCCCGAGGCTCCAATCGCAGCTGCGAATCCTGTTCTCAGTTTTTTGTTGCCTTCTTCGACGGAATCTGAAGACGCCTTGTACGGAAGTCTTAGTGCAGCCACGCCTATCAACACTGCGCTTATGACGATGCTCCATGCCATGCTGTCCAAATAGTCGAATGGTAAAGCCATCTGTTTTCCGCCTCCTCTCTCCATATTATATTTTTTATCATTTTTATCCTTTTTCTGGACATTTTGATATTTAATCTTTTCGGAATGGGTTTTCTAGCTGCCTAAAATCCGCAATTTGACCTTCGTGAATTCCTATCTGTGGCACTCAAAACTCCCTGAGGAACATTAGTTTCTCCTCTAACTTCGTCGTCGCAAATCAAATATTGCTAATCTGCAATGTAATGGGAATAAACCAGCAAGGGAAAGGAAACAAAAAATTGCAAGGGTCATCAAACTATCGCTGGGCAGTTTTATTTGCATCTTTCTTGACTTTTGTGGCGTTTGCCTTCGTTTTCCAGTTGATGCCTCCGCTCTTAGAAACTGTTGGACTTGTTTTCGGTGTTACCAAGGCCGAAGCGGGCTTGTTGATGTCCATGGCGGTTCTTCCAGGAATCTTTCTAGCCATACCTGTCGGACTGCTTGTGAACAAGTATGGGTTTCGCTTACTCGGATTTTCGTCAACAGTTCTAGTTGCCATAGGTAGTCTGATAACCGCTTTGGCGAACACTTTTGCCACAGCTCTCTTCGGAAGATTCGTTGTAGGAGTCGGGGGCGCCGTCATAATTGTTGGCATGCCCACGGTTATTCCACAGTGGTTCTCCCACAAGGACCTCGGCAAGGCAATGGGCATCTACGGGACAAACATGCCAGTTGCCACTATCACAGCGTTTCCACTGTCCACAATTTTGGCGGAGAATTTTCGCGACTGGCATTACCCCTTCTATGTGGGCACCATAGTTGCACTCGCAATCGCAGTTGTCTTTGCAGTTGTGGTAAGAGAAGGCCCACTAAAGAGTGAGCGAACAGCAGTTGGCACGAGAGAAATTAAGCAAGCGGTTAACAACGCTGAGGTTTGGAAAGCCAGCCTGGTTTGGATGTTTTTCAACACCACGGCCATTGCATTTTTGTCTTGGGCGACGGAATGGTTTCAGATTTTCAAAGGCTTGGAGCCTGTGACCGCTAGCATCATGGCAAGTGTTCTCATGTATGCTGCAGTGGTGTTTGTGCCCTTTTTCGGTTGGGCTTCAGACAAATCGGAGAGACGAAAGCCCTTCATGGTAGCAGGGTCGATTGCAGTGGCTTTGGCTCTCATCGCTATCTCATATGCACCTGGTCCTACGCTGCTGCCCTCAGTGATGGTGCTGGGTATAGCAGCAGCGACCGTTCCAGCCGTAGTTTTTACCATACCGCCGCAAAGTCTGCCGCCTAACTTGGCTGGAACAGCCTTCAGCGTAGTCACTCTTTGTCAAAACATTGG
>Ga0315314_1003720_pt1 | contig 11751 bp, 10 predicted proteins | sample TDP9_MG_FD_203631 | JGI IMG/M metagenome (GOLD analysis project Ga0315314, IMG submission 203631) | Freshwater sediment microbial communities from Lake Towuti, South Sulawesi, Indonesia - TDP9 | ecosystem: Environmental > Aquatic > Freshwater > Lake > Sediment | place: Indonesia: South Sulawesi...
TGACAATTAGTGAAATTTGTGGTTTCAGAAATCAAAAATCAAAAATTCTATGCTTCAATCCCACGTTATCAGATTCATGACAAAAGGATTATCCAGATCCTTATGTTTGGGTAAGACACGGACGGAGTAGCCATGTAGCCCGCTGCTCATGCAGGTCACTAAGCCCTCAAATATGTAGGAACCGCTCCCTCTGGACTCAATATACCCCATTTCAATACCTTGTCCAGATACTATTCTACCATCGGCCTCAACCCGGCCGTAGTAAACCTGAACGAGTACGTCCTCAGGCTCAAGCGCACCGAGATATATCTCAGCCCGGACTTTGAGAACGGAGCCAGACTCCAGTTTATCGGCATCTGACACTACGTTTTTTATCCTGACATCCCGCCAATTTGCTCTCAGACGAGACTTCCACGCGGCCAGAGACTTGGCGCGAGCAAAGTTGTCCGCCGATAGCTGACTTGACATCTGATCGCACGGACGATAGAACCTATCGTAATACTCATGCACCATCCTATTAGCATTGAAGACAGGGCAGATAGCACGCATACTGGCCTTCATCCGAGCTATCCACCTTCGGGGAAGCCTGTCTCTCCCGCGCTCGTAAAACATCGGTATGACTTCCCTCTCCAGCATTTGGTATACGGCATTGCTCTCCACCATATCCTGATACCGGAAATCCTGGTATATTTCACGCTGACCGATGGCCCAGCCAATGTCCGGTTGGTATGCTTCATCCCACCAGCCGTCCAGGATGCTCATGTTGATAACTCCATTGGCAATCGCTTTCATTCCGCTTGTGCCGCTGGCTTCATTGAGACGCCGTGGAGTGTTTATCCACAGGTCAACTCCCTGAACTAGGTACCTACAGACACACGTAGAATAATCCTCGATAAAGACGATCCTGCCTCGAAACGGCTCCTGACGAGAAAGGTGGATAATCTTGCGGATTATGTTCTTAGCTTCGTCATCCCTCGGATGCGCCTTTCCGGAATATATAATCTGAACTGGCTGCTCCTTATTCGACAGGATCCTGGCCAAACGCTCCGGATCTGACAGCAGGAGATCAGCGCGTTTGTAGGTGGCAAAACGTCTTGCAAAGCCGATGGTAAGCGCAACTGGATCGAGGGCTGCATCTGCCTCCTCAACTTCGGATCGAGGTGCTCCGCGCCGCTCAAGCTGTGTGCGCAAACAGCGCCTTGCGAAGGCCACCGTCCGCTCACGACGCCGCTCATGCGTGCGCCATAGCTCATCATCAGGGATCCTATCGATCCTATCCCATGCCGTCTTGTCCGATGGCGTCTCCGACCACTTCGGTCCCAGGTATCTGTCGAACAGCGTTGCCATATCCTTTGAGATCCAGGATGGGAAGTGGACACCGTTTGTCACAGATGTGATAGGCACCTCGTTTTCCGGCATCTGCGTCCATATGCTCTTCCAAAGGCTCCTTGAGATGCCGCCGTGCATCCTGCTAACACCATTGGCAAGTTCCGACGCGCGGAGAGCCAGCGCTGGCATGCAGAAATCCCGACTGTCGCTGTGACATTTCCCCAGAGCCAGAAACTCATCTCTCGATATTCCCAACTCTTTGTGATAGTTCGGGAAATACTTATCGATCAGCTCGTAAGGGAAGATGTCGATGCCTGCAGGCACAGAGGTATGGGTGGTGAAAATGCTAGTAGCGGAAACCACCTCATACGCCTCTGCGAAGGTAAGATTGTGCTCTGACATCAAACACCTGGTACGCTCAAGAATAATGAAGGCCGAATGTCCCTCGTTCATATGGTATACCTTGGGGTGGATCCGCAACGCCTCCAGAGCGCGCAAGCCGCCTATGCCCACCATGATCTCTTGACGGATACGGTAGTCCTGGTCTCCGCCGTAGAGGCGATCGGTGATATCTCGCCCTTCAGGTTTCCCATTCTCCAGGATGTTTGTGTCCAGCAGGTATAATGGCGTGCGACCTATCTGCGCTCTCCAGATTTGCGCTGCGACCGGCCCCTCTGGGTATTCCACTTTTATCTTCACCGGGTTCCCTTCTTTGTCCCGTTCTGGCTGGATCGGCATGTTGTAGAAATCGTTCTCAGGATATGACTCCTGCTGCCAGCCATCCGGGTTCATATACTGATTAAAGTACCCCTGCTGATACAGAAGGCCAACGCCGATTATAGGGATACCCAGATCGCTTGTGGCTTTAAGGTGATCTCCAGCAAGCACGCCCAGTCCGCCGGAGTAGAACGGCATGCACTCGGTGATGCCAAATTCCGCGGAGAAGTATGCGATGCAAAGGTCTTTGTGCTCACAAATTCCGTCATACCAGGAAGCCGACTTCATGTAGCTTTCCAGTCTCTCCCAGACTCTGTCCATGTGAGCTAGGAAGGCATCGTCCTGGGATGCTTCGTGAAGCTTTTCTTGCTGGATGATACCTAGCATCAGGATCGGGTTGTGTCCAGCATCCTCCCAGAGGTCTATATCCAATCGGCGGAACAGGTCTATAATATCATTATTCCATGTCCATGAGAGGTTATAAGCGATCTCACGTAGACATTTCAGCCTGTCTGGCAACTTCGGAACGACGGTAACCCTGTGGACATTGCCCATGACTGAATCCTTTCTATCATTCATCAATGTATGATTTTAAACTGGAGGCATAAAGCCCATAGTGTGAGAGTATATCTATTGCTAGTTCTACCAGAAAAGGGTTGACAAAATGACGGTAAAATGTGAAAATACATGAGCACACTATACTAGGATATGAAATACTCTCGGGAAAGTCAAGGCTCTTAGTACATAAGTACATAAATTGTCGGTGCTGGAAGTGTCTGTATCAATTTAGTAACCTCTGGTGCTAGTTGTGGTTAGCGAACAACGCAATAAAATGGGAGTTCATACGGGTTCTTGTAGAGACACGGCATGTCGTGTCTCTACGAAGGCCTATCCGCTTTGTAAGGGGATATGAAAAGAGGAGCCTACCTCGGTTGATTTAAGAGGAGGAGCAGTTGAGGCATGATGCCTGATGTTGAAGAAGCTAGAATCGCGCAGCGCGTGAAACGCCTGCAAGTGAAGATCAAGGAGCTTTCAACTCTTTATGAGGTCAGCAAAGTCCTCACATCTGCACTGGACCTGGACAAAGCGTTGGGCCTCATCGTGGAAACTACGGCAAAGATGATGAGAGTGAAAGCATGTGGCCTCCGCCTCCTTGATAAGTCCAGCGGCGAGATGGTGTTTAAAGCAGTGTATGGGTTGAGTCAGGAATATATAAACAAAGGTCGAGTGTTCGTATGGAAAGGTGTATATAAGGACGTCATTTTGAGAGGGCAAGTTGCCATTGTCAGGGACGTCGCATCGGACCCGAGGTTTGAATACACGGAAGAAGCTGTAGAGGAAGGGATAAAATCCATGCTGAGTGTCGGATTGATAGTCCGAGGTGAGCCAATTGGCGCTTTGTCTGTTTATACAGATCAACATCATATCTTCACCAGAGACCAGATCCGGATATTCAGAGGTATAGCTAATGAAGCAGCCGTCGTTATTGAGAGAGCGAAGCTATACGAGGAACGTATAGAGAATCAGCGTATGGAGCAGGAATTAGATACTGCTGCCAGGATCCAAGCCAATCTGATGCCCAAAGAAATTCCTCGGATACCGGGATACGAACTCGCTGCCAGAAACGTTCCCTCACGCACGGTAGGTGGCGATTTCTATGACCTGATCCAATTCGACAAATCGCACTTGGGCACCGTAATTGCTGATGTATCTGGAAAAGGGATCCCCGGTGCAATTCTCATGGCATCAGCGAGGGCCAGTCTGAGGGCATATCTAGAGGACCCACACAGCGTAAAGGATGTTATCTCAAGGCTTAACCGTGTACTATATAGAGACACCGGCCCAGAGCAGTTCGTCAGTCTCTTCTATGGGATGCTTGACACCAGCGACCGAACGCTCACTTACACCAACGCCGGACATAACGCCCCTGTTGTATTCCGGGATCATGAACGGGTTTCGTTGGAAAAAGGTGGCCCAATCCTGGGAGTATTTCAGGACGCCTTATACGAAGAGGAGCAAATTCATCTGCTGCCGGGGGATACAGTTTTACTCTATACTGATGGAATTACAGAAGCGGAAAGAGATGGTGAGTCCTTCGGCCTGGGAAGGTTGCTGGAGCTTGTGCAGGCCAATGTGTCCAGAAGCTCCGTTGAGATAGTAGATAGAGTGATTGAAGAAGTAGCGGAGTTCAGCGGAACCTCACCCCAGAACGATGATAGAACAATCATACTGTTAAAAAAATTGGCCTTTGGAGGCTGTGACGCGCAATGAAGAGGTTGGCTATCTTAGATAATGAGAAGTGCATTGGCTGTCAGAACTGCATGTTCGCCTGCGCCCGAAGGACTGGTCAAGGCGGGTTATCGCAAAGTCGGATCGGGGTCAGGTCAAAAGGTGGCATAGAGCATGGCTTTGCAGTTATTGTTTGCAGGGCATGTGAAGAGCCTCAATGCTCTAAAGTATGTCCAACTGATGCTCTGGTTCCGAAGGATGCTGGTGGTGTTGCTTTCCACTCTGAGAGATGTATAGGTTGTGAGCTTTGCGTCGAGGCATGTCCGATAGGTGCGGTTTTCTGGGATAGCGAAATCCAGAAGCCTATGATATGTATTGCCTGCGGATATTGTGTCCCATACTGTCCCTGCGATGTCATCGCGCTTGAAGAATCTCTGGAGGTGGAATATGCTTGAGAAAGACACTCTATCACGAGTGCTTTATGTGGATCTGAGCAGGCGCCGTTCGTGGGTTGAGGATAGACCTGAGCTTTTTGGGAACAATCTAGGTGGCGCAGGAGTCGGAATACAACTGCTCCATGAAGAGTGTCCTGAGGGTGCAGATCCATTGGGACCTGAGAATCCGATAATTCTTGCCGTTGGCCCGCTTACAGGCCTCTTCCCGATGGCTTCCAAGACGGTGGCTCTCTTCAAATCCCCGCATACCGGGAACCTGGGTGAGAGCCATTCAGGCGGGAGGAGCGCCAATTCCATCAGGCTCGCAGGATATGGCGCGGTCGTTATAAAGGGTGCAAGCGAATCACCTGTATACCTCGCGGTTCATGGGGAAGAAGCCCACATCCGGGACGCGTCAGCTTTGTGGGGAATGCGTAGCTGTTTTACTGTGGGCAGGATAATCAGGGATCGTGAGCCGGGCGCCGGGATCCGCACTATAATGCGCATCGGTAAAGCAGGCGAACGTATGGTATCCTATGCTTGCGTAACAATGGAGACATACCGGCACTTTGGCAGATTGGGACTTGGGGCTGTGTTCGGAAGTAAGAAGCTGAAAGCTATCCTTTTTTCAGGCAAACATTCTATCCCTGTGTCGAATAGAAAGGAATATCTTAAGATTTATGATAGCATATTCCAATCTGCTATTGAAAAGCCCACAAAGAAATATCGTGAGCTTGGGACTTCGGAAAACATCCTCCCATTAAATGAACTGGGCGGACTGCCAACGCGTAATCTCAAGCAAGCTAGGTTCGAGAGTGCGGACAATATCTCAGGTGAAAAATTTGCCCAAGATTATCTGGGGCGAAGGATTGCATGTAGCCACTGTCCTGCCGGATGTATCCACCTTGCAGCCCTCAGACAGCCTTATGAAGATGAACCATATTTTTACAAAACGTCAATGATGTCCTATGATTATGAGCCTATTTATGCGCTTGGATCGATGCTGGGAATCTCAGAGGTCCCCGGTCTTCTCAAGTTGATAGAGGTTGTTGAGGCATACGCGCTGGACGCTATGAGTACCGGAGTCATCCTGGCATGGGCGACGGAGGCAATGGAAAGAGGGGTGATCTCGGAGAAGGAAACATCGAGTGTTAAGCTAAGCTGGGGCGATCATGAGAGTTACATCCGGGCTATAGAATATATCGTCGAACAGCCAAACGATTTCTACAAAGCTGTAGCTAAGGGCGCGGACTATGCTGCCGAGAGATACGGCGGAAGTGAATTTGCCCTGGCATTTGGTGGCAACGAAATGCCCGGGTATCACACCGGTCCCGCCGCCCATATTGGGTATCTTGTAGGAGCTCGTCACAGCCATCTGGACAATGGCGGATATTCTATCGATCAGAGAGTGCTCATGTCTGGGAAACTGACCCCAGAAGCACTGGCCGAACTGCTCCTGAAAGACGAGCAGTGGAGACAAATACTCTCAAGCCTCGTTGTCTGTTTCTTCGCAAGGGGAGTCTATACTCCTGAAGTGGTCGTTGATGCTCTGAAAATGTCCGGTTTTGATCTCTCAGTGGGTCAGTTAAACCAGTTAGGGACGAATATCCTTACACAGAAATATAGATTCAAATTCCGGGAAGGTTTCAGTCCCGAAAACCTGAGAATCCCTAAGCGTATCCTTGAAACTGCTTCTCCTGTTGGAAACTTGGACGAAGAGTTCATAAAGGATACTGTGGCTTGTTATATGAATGCTGTGAATAGTCCTTAATAGTACATTCTCAGGAGAGATGCAGGCTCTTGGCATAACTGTGGCGTTTATTGGTCCATAATGGCATGGATGCTTTCAGCACCGATCAAGAATATAAGGGTGGAATACTACTCATCTGGAGTGTTCATGCGGATCAGATATAGAGTTGCTCCTGCTGACAGGGCAGCGCGTCTGGTCAGAGATAGTCAGAAATGCCTCTCAAAGGCTGGACGAAAGCGATATAGTTAATGGGTCTATAAGTCTATAGGTCAATGGGTCTATAGGTCAATAGGTCTATGGGTCTATTGACCAATAGACCCGAGGTGAAAAGATGAACGCGATTAAGTATTTCTTCGTCAAAGCGGGTGGCGTCCTTGGTATAATCTTCACTTCCAGGTATAGAGGTGTTTTCCTGAGTGCGGTTGTGGTGATATCGCTCATAGTCATACGGCGTTTCCTCACCAAATTCATGGAAGCCTACATAAGACGCAGAGCTTTCAAGGAAGAGAATGCCACCCAGTTCATGATGACCTGGAAGTATATATGGACAGCCATCATATCCATATTCGGCATAATAGCGCTCAGCGGCTCCATGAAAGTAGTGGGAATCTCAGCCGGCTTCATGGGTATGGTGCTGGGCTGGTCACTTCAGGCACCGGTGACCGGTATAGCTGCCTGGCTGATGATAATACTGAAAAGACCCTTCAAGACAGGCGATAGAGTGATCATAGCCGGCATCATCGGTGATGTGATGGATGTGACACTTACCCACATAATCCTCAATCAGGTGGGTGGCACTGTGGGAGGTGAGGAACGCTCTGGCAGAGCAGTGTTGATCCCCAACGCCATTATGTTCGGACAGGTGATAATGAACTACACTCTCGAGGAGGATTATATTCTCGACGAGGTTCCTGTGAGAGTAACGTTTGAATCCGACTGGGAGGAGGCGGAGAGGATACTCATCGATGCTGCAAGGGACGTCACAAAGGACATTATTGGGAAGATCGGCGAAGAGCCGTTTATAAGAGCAGAGCTTTTCGATGCTGGTGTTTTGATGAGGCTGAGGTATAAGGTGGAGCCGCCTCGAAGGCAGGAGATCTCAACTGACATCGTTAGGATAATCTTCCAAAAGTTCTATGAAAGCAGCAAGGTGGAATTCTGCTACCCAAGATCGGAGATAACATACGAATGGAAAGGGCGGTTACTTCCCCCGCGTCCGGAGAACATATACTTAGGTTCCGCTGACGATGAGGATAAAGACTGACATCGTCACTACACCAGGAGAATATTATGCTCAAGAACATTTTGGTCCCGCTGGATAGCTCAAGTTATAGTTGGAGTGCTGCGCAACATGCCATCCAGATGGCGCATTCATATCGTGCGACCATCCATGGCCTATACGCGATAGACGCAAGGATTATCAAGGGACAGCTTCTGCGCGATCTTAAAGTTGATTCCACAACCGCACGTAATCTTTATCGGGATAAGGGACGCGCGCTCCTTGAACAGCTTGAGGGGAAATGCAAGGATGCCAATGTCCAATTTCGCCCTGTTATGATCGAAGGTGCAGTTTCTGATTCAATCCGCGATATAGCTTCACAGGTCAACGCTGAACTTACTGTGATGGGGAAGAAAGGCACCAGTGCCCAGTGGACAGGACCTTTGCTTGGTTCCATCGCAGAATCTGTGACCCGACAGGCAAGACGTCCTGTATTTTTGGCGCAGGAAGAGTATGTACCCATCAAAGCAGTTTATGTGGCTTATGACGGAGGGTTGGTCTCGATTCGAGCGGTGCGTTTTACAGCGGATCTGTGTGCACGCTGCCGGTGGGATATGCGCGTTATCAGCGTCCATAGCTCGAAGGAACGTACCAGGAAGCTATTGCGCGAAGCCGTGGAAATGGCGGAGCTATATAGACTGAAGATCGCCACTATTGGTAGAAGTGGAGATGTCACAGGGCAGATCATCAATGCTGCATCAGAGGAACCCAACGCGCTTATTGTGCTCGGTGCATATAGCAAGCGGCTCCGGAGGCTTATGCTGGGCGGTGTCCCGGAGCAAGTTATGCGTAAAGCACCACAACCTGTTCTGATCTATCGTCCATTGCCATCCTAAAGATCGGAAGGATATAACATCGAAAGGCTTCTTTGCTCACGACAATTCCGTATGTCTGGATAAATGATTTTTCAGCGACGCCGGCTTACAACTTCTCCAAATTGCGTATGGGCAGCACGCGGCTCTTTCACACCCAATAGTAGAGCAAGCAGTCCAATGAAAACGATGACCGCCGTGAGCAGAAAGACGAAAGGCAATTGGAATCGGTCACCCAATATCCCTCCGATTATGGGCGCGATGGCTGAGAACGGTGCTCTTATGGTGTTTGCCAGACCGATATAAGTTGGTCGTTCCTCCGGCTCTGAAAACTCCAGCACGATGCTTAACCTCGATATCATGGCGGCGCTAAGCGATGCGCCTGTGATGCCGAAGATGACATAGAAATGTCCAGCGGAACTGGCAAACGCCGCGGCGAAAGTGCTCAGGATCGCGCCTACGGTTCCCGCCTCCATTACCCGCTTATGTCCATGTCTGTCGCCCCAGTAACCCCACAGCGGGTTGGTGACTGTTTGGAAGAATAAGGAGATGGCGGTGAACCTGCCGATCTCGGCTCCTGATAGATTAAGTTTATTGATCGCATGGACGGTGAAGAACCCTGAAGCCATCCCACTGAAGCTGGTGATCCCTGTAGCGATCAGAAAAAGGAGATAGTTGCGGTTATTCCTGGTTATAGCCGTAAGCTGACCCAGATAGTTCCTCAAAGTGGATGGCTCTTTCACTATGGGATATACTGGCTCTTTAGTCAGGGCAATGCACCCCAGGGAGACGGTTACAAAGACGAAGGCCAGCATAAAGCAAACGGCGAAGTTCACTGGAAAGCCCATGTTCTCCAGCAGGTATCCCGCAGCCAGCGCACCACCGACTCCTGCGCCACTGCCTATGAAATTGCTGAGGCCAAAGAACCGCCCACGCTTCCCCTCGGGGATGATCTTGGCTATCAAATCTAACCAGGCTGGTGTATTAACGCCACCAGAGAAGCAAAAGACTGAGTAGAAAATGAAGAAGGCAACCAATTTCCAGACGGGCTGCGCATCCGGGAGTAAAAACACGGCCAGAGCGATGAACAACCATGGCAGGCGTTCCCCAATACCCACCGCGAGTATGAACCGCTTCTTACGGCTGAATCTCTCCACATACCTGGCGGCCAGGATCTGCGGCAGCAGCCATCCTAGAACATTAATGGCAGGGATCATGCCGATAATGAGGTTTGACGAGGTAAATTTGCTCACAAAGGCCGGCAGGATGGTCAACATCGAGGCGAAGCTCATAGCGAAGCTATAGAAAGCAAAATCGGCAGCGTTGACGGTAAAATTCCACCGGAGGTGCTGCCTTACCTGTGCATCGAACGCCGCCAGTTGATTTTCCATCATTCAATTACCCAAGCTGCTGTCACCCAAACACAAAGACACACAAAGTCACGAAATCAAACGTTTGATCCCACTTTTGATAACTGGAACATTGAAGAAGCATAAAGCTTAGAGCATGGTTTTCTCTCCTTTTCTCAGTCTTTGCCCTTAGCTCTTTGCCATCTTAGTGTCCTTTGTGCCTTAGTGTCTTTGTGGTTAATCAGATCGCGTCATAACCAGCAACTTAGGCCAAGTTAAAGTGTATACTTTAGCATTCTGGCTTCGTCGCCATAGGTGCTGGCCAGTTTGACAGCGTTTTGAGCCTCCCGGATCTTGCCTTCCTTCTGAAGCTCTGCCGCTCTTTCCCGCATGGCTTTCGCTCCACGTTCGTATCCCATGAGCTTGATCTTTGCCATCTCCTGAGAGTCCAGCGACCTGCCTATCTTCTGCGCATATTGCGTCACTACTTCCAGTGACATCTCCATTCCCGATACGTTGCCCTCGCTGGCGTACTTCCTTGCGAACCGGATGTTCTCATCCACCAACTCTTCCATTTCCTCTCTGCTCAGTTCCGGCCCTGTCTCTGACTTTTTTCTCCTGAAAATCATACATACCACCCCCATCCGACCGTTCAGGGGCGGACAGTTTTTGTAGAACATGCTGCCAGCTTGTTTTGCGTAACGCATTGCTGTATTGCTTAAACAAGCCGGCGGCATGTTCTACTTGAATTCCCACAGAATCGCTTCCGAAAACTGTCCGCCACTGAACGTCCGACCGGCACTGTCAGTTCCATCATCGACCGCGGATCACAAGCGCGAAAAGGCGGATGTATCGGCCTCTCCTAGAATATATCATCCTCCGCTTCACCCGTATACCCACACATACCCATTCTAGGTGAGTTCACTACAGGAAGCAGCATGTCTTCTCCACATTCATGTTTCTTGGCGCATGACTCACATAGAAAACCCTTGCCCTCATAAACACATTGTGTGCATATTTCTTTTGCAGGTTTTCCACATTCATCGCAGAGAATCTCAATCATGTTGTTCCGGGCCAGAATCTCAATGCGATTCATCATCTTGCCCTGTCGCTCTAAGATGCACTCCATATCCAGTTCCGTCGTTGTCCCGAAATCATACTCATGAAAGAACCTAACTCCCGGTTTGAGTACATTCTTGAGTGGTATACCCATGCCTTTTTCACCTGTTTCCAGAAATGATGCATGAGAGTAATATCTCACTGAGCCTATAGTAAAAGCACTCAGATGCCCACAGCATTCCAGCCATAAAGAGCGCAGAAATCTGTCAACACTGTTCAGTGTGGATGAACCATTCACCTCAAAGTATACCCAGAAAGGGCCGGCACTGGCTTTAATGAGGAAAATCTTCTCATCACCCTTTTTAAACTCCGGCTCTTTCCGTTCAATACAAGACTGCAAGTGCTTTGTCATTCCTCTCCCAGAGAACGTTTTGTTACACAGCTTACAAACGCCTTCCGACTTCATCATGTTAGATCACCTTCCTTCTTTGGTTCAGGGGCGGACAGTCTCAGTAGAACAGGCTGCCAGCCTGTTTATTGCAGGCCACTAAATTCCTTAAACAGGCTGGCAGCCTGTTCTACCCGGAACAGACTGGCAGTCTGTCCTACTAAAAACCTACCTGAGCAAGATTCGGCTTGAAAAGAGCAGCTAGACTCCCCTGGCCTCTGGATGCCAGATGTATTTGTGGATTTGCAGTTGGAATCGAACATTCAACCTGTCATCCAGCATCCATTTCACCACATCCTTAGGTTCCAACACACCAAAAGCAGCAGACAGAAGTACCGTAGGGGC
>Ga0315314_1003721_pt1 | contig 11750 bp, 12 predicted proteins | sample TDP9_MG_FD_203631 | JGI IMG/M metagenome (GOLD analysis project Ga0315314, IMG submission 203631) | Freshwater sediment microbial communities from Lake Towuti, South Sulawesi, Indonesia - TDP9 | ecosystem: Environmental > Aquatic > Freshwater > Lake > Sediment | place: Indonesia: South Sulawesi...
AGTGTCTGCTCGTCAATCTCCCGAGGCATCAGCGGTGATAGAAAAGGTATGCTGGGAAAGAGGGGCAAGTTTGATCAAGGTGGGGGAGGAAGTCACCTGGCAAAGGAACAATTTCAGCGCTTCAGCTCAATCCTTTCAGCTAAAGGGGACAAGAGGGGATTATGACCTGACTATCCCTCTACTCGGTGAGCATCAGTTGGAGAATGCCGCTGTGGCAGTTTTAGCTTTGGAGGTCTTGGCTGATCTCGGGGCAAAAGTTTCGCCCGAGAGCATAGCCAAGGGGCTGTCGCAGGTTCATTGGCCGGGACGGCTCCAGATTTTACAGCACAATCCCCTGTTTGTGGTTGACGGTGCTCACAACGCTGACTCTGCCATGAAGTTAAGGGAGGCTCTGAAACAGTATTTTGACTTTGACAATGCCCTTCTTATTGTGGGCACCTCTCAGGAGAAAGACATTGCTGGGATAGTGGCTGAGCTTTCCCTTCTTCCTAGCATGATCATTGTTACCCGTTCTCATCACCCCCGTGCTGTAGCTACCTCTGAGCTTAGAGCCGAATTCTCGAAGTGGGGTGTGAAGCCTCAAGTAGCGGAGAACGTACCTTCAGCAGTCGAGCTGGCACTAGCGGAAGCAAAGCCAAGAGACCTTATCTGTGCCACCGGTTCACTCTTTGTAGTGGCTGAGGTGATAGAATACCTAAAGGGGCTGCCGCATGAGCCATAGGTCAACGCGACCTAACTCTTTTAGCTAGTTCTTAGAAAATCCAAGACTTCTTTATTAAACCTGTCCCTCATCTCCATAAAAAGTGAGTGCGAGCCACCCTCGACTTTAACCAACCTGGCATGAGGTATCCTACTGGCAAGCACTTCTGAGTAGTGAGGCGGCACAACTCTATCTCTGGTTCCAGTTATCACCAGGGTAGGGGCTTCAATCAGGTGTAGCCTGTCCAATGTGTTATGAGTTCTAGTAGCTACAAATTGTGCCATAAAATTGCTAAGCCCGATCCGTTTCAGATGGATTTTAGATAGAGGCACGAAGACCATCCTAAATAGCCGCTTATTAAAAGATAAGGAAACTGTGGCCCTCATTACCTTTTCGAAATCCATACTCCTGAAATCCACACCTCTCATATTTGCTTCAGAGGAATCCCCCTTAAGACCCATAGCTCTTTGTAGCTCTAACGGAGTATCACCTATTGCTCTTCCTCCGGCAGTAGTGGATGCTAGGATGAGCTTCCTCACCCTTTCAGGGTGATTAATGGCCATCTCCTGGGCAATCATGCCTCCTAAAGATATCCCTAGTATGTGAGCCTTATCGACTTTGAGATAGTCCATCAAACCAACTGTATCCTCTGCCATCACCTTGACAGTATAGGGTTCGCTGGGTTTGTCAGTTTTTCCCCTACCTCTGCTGTCGAAGGTAATTACTTGGTAATACTTCTTGAAAGCACGGATTTGGAAGACCCACGCCCTCTGAATTCCGGTCAATCCCATTATCAGGAGTAGGGGTTCTCCCTGCCCATGGACTTTGTAATAGATATTGACTTCCTTCACCTCTGCCTTTGGCATTCTCATCACCTGCGTAAGCAGACTAAGTGCGTTCCTGTCTCTTATCCAGGTTTCCCATCACGATAATGCAACCTGTCGAGTCGTGTTGTCCTATCCCCATGGTGAGCTAGCACTTCCTGTACTGTGAAAGGAGATTTAAGACTCCGAGCCCCAGGCCCAGCCTCTTATTCTATCACCCGCTAGTGGCTTCACTCAATAGTGCCAGCTATCTTAACCGCAAAAAGCCCTCTTTCTATCAAGCCTGAAAGTGCTCTGCCTGGAGCATCTGCTTTAGGCACTTCAGCACGCAAGTGGGGTGGGTGGCATGAATGCCACCGTTGGCTGCTTCGCTATGTGGCAGCCCCCGTCCTGAAGGACAGGGTCTCCTGGGAGCTGTAGCGTTGTGACTCCTGTCACGACGGATGATTGTTTTTGTGCAAATTGGGTATGGCGCAAGGAGTTTACTCAGGGTTGCATAGAGGAACCTCTTCTGGTAAAATGAAGCAGCTTTGAAGACTGCTGAAAGCCTAGGCTTTTAGCGGTAGACCACCCCCTGATGGTGGGTGGGGCAAATTTGCTGAAAAGTTGCCAGTGACTTTTCAGGAGTATTATATATGGAGAACCTGTGGATACTATAAATATGCCGGTTCTCGTTCTGAACCAAGACTACCAGCCGATCAACATTTGCCGGGTTCGACGGGCAGTAGTTCTGATCCTCCAAGGCAAGGCTGAGGTACTAGAGAACGGCCTGGGCATAGTACATGCGATTAGTTGTTCCCTGCCTATCCCTTCGATAGTTCGAGTTACTTATTTAGTTAAGCGTCCTCGCTTCCAAAGGAGGCTGACTCGCTTTGAGGTGTTTAACCGTGATAAATATACCTGCCAATATTGTGGACGTGAGACTAAAGAGTTGACCCTAGACCACATTATCCCCCGTAGTCAAGGGGGGAGGCATGATTGGGAAAATGTAGTTAGCTGCTGTTTTTCCTGTAACCGCCGCAAAGCGGGCCGAACACCAATGGAAGCGGGAATGAAACTCATCCACCGCCCTCTTATTCCCCGGCCAGATAGCTTTTACGTTCCTTATCAGTATCTGCGCACCCACAGTGAATGGCAGAAGTTCCTTGTTGCTGCCAATTAGGTCTTAGAGGCTTGTTCCCTGCTTTCCCCTTCGGGGCGCTTCTTAATAACATCAGCAGCTGGCAATTCTATTATTGCTTCACTCTCCAGCTGCACCGTCACTGTTTCCTTCAGTGGATTTATTGCGGTGACACTTCCCTCCCCCAGTGGTGTCATCACCTGCTGACCCAGAGGAGGCAATTTCTCCTTCATAAGTCGGTATAGCTCAGTTTCATAACCAAGGCAACAAAGTAACCTGCCGCAGACGCCAGAGATTTTCGTCGGTTCCAGAGAAAGGCTCTGCTCCTTAGCTATCTTAATAGAGAGGGGGGTAAATTCAGTCAAAAAAGTAGCGCAGCACAAGGGGTAACCACATCTACCGACTCCTCCCATAAGTTTAGCTTTATCCCTAGGTCCTACCTGGTGAAGCTCTACCCGGGCTTTAAGGGATGCTGATAGCTCTCGAACTAGTTGACGAAAGTCAACTCTTCCCTCGGCATAGAAGAAGAGGGTAAGGTGGCTGAAATCGAGGTTGCTTTCAGCACCGAGGAGTTTGATTGGCAGATCGAGCTTAGTAGCCAGTTCTTCACACTTGGAAAGAGCCTCTTGTTCTTTCTGCCTCCCCTTTTCTTGCTGTTGCAGGTCTTCAGGGCTTGCCTTACGAAGCACCGGTTTTGGTGGTTCACTTAGCTCACTGGCTATTACCTGCTTCGGCGCAATGACCACCCTCCCTATTTTGAGACCATGCTCTCCTTCCACTACCACATGTTCATTTATTTCTAGTTCCATCCCCAGGGGGTCAAAGTAATGCACCTTTCCTGCTGGTTGAAAACGGACACCAACAACACCCTTTGTTTCTGTCATTTCAAATACCCTGTTTGGTTCTTTTTCTTTCGGCTTTTAGCTAATCTTACCTCTAGTGCGCGAGCATGTCCACTGAATCCTTCGGCTTGGGCGATGATGGCTGCCGCCGGACCTATGGCTTTTAAGGTCTGGCTATCTATGGCTATTACACTGGTGGCCTTGAGGAAATCGTTTGTGGTCAGAGGGGAGCTAAAGCGGGCAGTGCCCCCGGTGGGCATGACATGAGATGGGCCAGCGATGTAATCGCCCACAGCTTCAGGGGAGTCCTCGCCTATAAAGACACCACCAGCATTCTTTATCTTCTCTGCATAAGGCCAGGCATCCCGCATCATCAAAGAGAGGTGCTCTGGAGCGTAATCATTGACTAGCTCGGCAGCTTGTTCCATATCGGTAACCAATATTATGCCGCCTCTGTTTTCTAGCGAGATGGCGGCGATTTCCCGTCGCTCCAATCTAATTAACTGGTTCTCTATCTCTTGGTTAACTCTGGCGGCTAGCTCTGATGAGGTAGTAATCAAAATGGCAGAGGCTAGGGGGTCGTGTTCCGCCTGAGCCAGTAGGTCAGCCGCACAGATAACCGGATTGGCAGTTTCATCAGCGAGGATAATTATCTCAGTCGGTCCGTATATTCCATCAATACCAACCATGCCGTAGACCATTTTCTTAGCCAGCTGCACAAAGATGTTGCCTGGACCGCATATTTTGTCTACCTTGGGGATAGATGGGGTACCGAAAGCCAAAGCAGCAATAGCTTGAGCACCGCCGATATTAAAAATACGGTCAACCTGGGCAATATCGGCGGCGGCTAGTAGGGCTGGAGGGATTGCCCCTTCTCGTGGCGGGATGGTAAGGATGATTTCCCTCACCCCTGCCACTCTGGCTGGGATGGCTGTCATGAGAAGTGTTGAAGGATAGTAGGCTGTACCGCCAGGGATGTAGATTCCTACTCTCTCCAGCGGGCGAGACCACTGTCCCAGACCACCCTCGCCGAAGTCGACCCAGCTTTGACGCTTGTAGTTAAGGTGGAAAGCCTGGATTCTCTGGGCGGCAAGATTGAGGGCTGAGACAAGTTCCTGGCTTACCTTGGTGTAAGACTGAGCGATTTCCTCCCTTTTTACCTCTAAACTGCTTAGTTCCACCCCATCAAGCCGCTTAGTATAATCGAAGAGGGCAGCGTCTCCTTTGGAGCGAACCTCAGCCAGGATACGCTCCACCACTTGCTGGGGGGTTAACTCCTCAGCAAAGGCTTCTTTTATCCTTTGTTTCAGCCCTGATGGGATTTCCTGAAGCTCCAGGGGGAGGCGTTTTAATAAGGTGGACTTAGCAACTTGGAGGTCACGAATTATTTTCAAAGTGGAATTCCTCTAGCCCGCTTAATTATAACCTAATTGCAGATTCCTTGTATCTCTTCCTCCCCTGGCGGGAGGGAGTGAGAGGGAGAGGGGGATTCACCCTCACCTAACCACTACAGGGCATGCTTTAGGACTACCGTTTCTGTGGCAGAGGGAAGCTGCTCTTTCTTGAATTCCGTCTCGCTGGCATTAAGCTGACGGACATTCTTTCTGCCCCGCAGAAAATCATCAACCCTGGCTATAGGATAGCCACATTTGGCGGTCTTGTAGTGCATCGGAAGGACTACCTTCGGATTCAGCTTCTGGCAGACCTCAGTGGCACCCTTAGCATCGATAGTATAAACTCCCCCTACAGGAAGAAATAGTATATCCACCTCTCCAATCTCAGCCCTCTGTGAGGCATCGAGCTGATGCCCCAGGTCACCCAGGTGGCAAATCCTTATCCCGTCTAGAGTGAAACAGAAAATGATATTTGGTCCCCGCTGTCCCCCCTTAGCCTCATCGTGATAGCTGGAGATTCCCTTAAAGTCTACTCCTTTAACCTTCTTGCTAGCAGGGGCGCTAACTATTTCTGGCTTCCCTTTGACTGCTGCCACATTATCATGGTCACCGTGCTTATGACTCACGGTCACAATATCGGCTGCCTCCTCTATCCGGCCATAATCTATTCCGCCTCCCAGGGAATAAGGGTCGGTAATTATCTTCAGTCCCTTCTCTGAGGTTATCAAGAAAGATGCGTGTCCTAGCCATTTGATTTTCATGATTTCCCTCCTTAGAGTTTATGAGGCTGTTTAATTTTGGTCTTCCGTTCAATTTTGGGCATTTAAACAGCCCTTCACCACCGAATTTTTGTAGTTGCCTGATTTATCAGGCACAGCTGCCCAATAAATTGGGCAACTACACTCTTAAACAGTCTCGTTTATTCCTCAGCCAGAGCCATCGCCAGGTTGACCAGGGTGCGCACCCCCACCCCGGTGGCTCCCTTGACAAGATAGCCTTTCTCCTTGTTACTGAGGGAGGTGCCGGCGATGTCTAAATGAACCCAGGGAGTCTCTTCAGCAAATTCGCTGAGGAACTGGGCAGCAGTGATAGCCCCTCCATATCTCCCCCCGGTATTCTTGATGTCAGCCACCTCACTCTTGTTCTGTTCTTTGTATTCTTCATACATGGGCATTTGCCATAACTTCTCGCCCGCCTCTTCCCCAGCCTTAATTAGCTTATCTAGCCATTCCTGGTTGTTGGTGAAGGCGCCGGTAGTAACATCTCCCAAGGCTACACGGCAAGCGCCGGTTAAGGTAGCTACATCTACCAGCGGTGAAAGCCCTAGTCTTCGCGCATAGGATAGAGCATCGGCTAGAGTTAGCCTCCCCTCAGCATCGGTGCTGATGATCTCGATAGTCTTCCCGTTCATTGCCTGGAGCACGTCCCCCGGCTTCAGGGCTGCCCCGCCAGGTAAATTCTCTGTGGCTGGTATCAGGGCAGTGACATTGATTTTCGGCTTCAACTCAGCGATAACACGCAAAGCAGCCATAACCGTAGCCCCCCCGGCCATATCACCTTTCATATCAGCCATATCCTCAGAAGGCTTAATAGAAATCCCCCCTGAATCAAAGGTTATTCCCTTGCCTATTAAGCCAAGCGTTTTCTGGGAGGAAGTATCCCCTTTATACTGGAGAAGAATAAATTTAGGTTGTTGGCGGCTCCCCTGAGATACACCCAATAGTGCCCCCATCCCCAATTCCTGCATCTGCTCCCGCTCTAGAACCTGGCACTCGAGGTTGTATTCAGCAGCCACTCTTCTTGCTATCTCTGCCATATGGCTAGGGGTCATAAAGTTAGCTGGCTCATTTATCATGTCTCGGGCAAAGTTGGTAGCCTCGGCCATCACCCTGCCGGTGGCACAGCCCTTCTCCAGTTGAGGGAGCTTGCTCTTATCCCTTTCCACAATGAGGAGTTCCTCTATCTCGCCAGCTTCAGGCTCTTTAGTAATATGCCTCCGAAAGGTATAGAGTCCCAGGATGCTTCCCTCGGCTATAGCTTGAGCTGCCTTCTCTGGTTCAATGCCACCCACTCCTGCTCCATGGGTGATGGTAGCCACCCTTTTTATCCCTTTCCCCTGCAGGAAGCGGCATGCCTCGGCAATTATGCCGCGGATTCTATCCAAGGTGAGCTGAGGTTGCTTACCCAAGCCAGCAACTAATACCCGTCTGGCTGGAATCTTGCCTAGGGTATGGAGCAGGGTGAACTCGCCGAGCTTGCCCTTGATTTCACCGCTGGCAATAAGCTGGGTAATAGCGCCATCAAGGGCTTTATCTACTGCTGCCGTAGCGCCACTGGGTTGGCCTACCCCTTCAAAAAGATTGACTATTAGGGCATTCACTTCGAGCTTAGTGATGTCATCAATTACGACCTTTAGCTCCACCTTGCTTCTCCTTTTTGTAAAGAGGCTATCGATTTATCCGGCGCACGATTTTGTCTATCACTGGAGTGATATCTTTAGAGGTATCTACTGCAAAATGATTACGGCGTATTCTCTGGGCTGCGGGCTTCATTCTACGGTAAACTCTCCAATCTGCCTCTGAGTTGTCTCCGGGGTTCATCCCCTTAGCCCGCTGTTCCAGGCGCTGGTATACTACCTCGGGAGGGGCATCGATGCGCACTATAATTAGGTTTGCCCCTACTTGCTCAGCAATGTGGTAAAAGCGCTCCCGATGATGCTCTTCCAGATTAGTGGCATCGAGAGCGAGACTTATTCCCCTTCTTAGTAACTCCTCAATGAGCCTAGAGCAAGCTTGGAACAGGCGAGAGCTTTCTTGGGCACTATAGCTAGGGGAGGGAAATAGCAACTTGCGCAGGCTGTCACTTTCTAGGATAGCTAAGGGGACTCTCTCCACCAGTTGACGGCAGAAATAGGATTTCCCGGTACCAGGCAATCCGCTGACCATAATGAAGGTGGGCTTAACTACAGGCTCGGGCAATTCCTCTAGGCTCTCCTTTAGCCTCTGCACATCCTCAACTAGCTGACTCTTCTCCATCAAGCCTGATTATAGGGTATTTCCCATGGGTAAATCAATCTTCGAAGTCTATAGAAAATGTAGTGCGGGTCTTTAGACGCGCCAGAAAGCTCTGATAAATCGGAGCACTACAAAATCTATAGATAGCTGCGGTCGATGAGCAGTCGATAGAGCAGGATGCTTCTCTTACTGCTGGTGGCTGTCTTCAGGTCTTCCCTCAGACCAGCCGTTAGTCTTTTGGTTAATATCAGGAGAAAGATGAGAACACCAGCGAGAATCGTCTCCCAGGGTCGGTCCATGACCCAGCACCCCAGGGGAAATAAAGCAAAACCAGCGAACATCCCCAGAGGGAGGCTGAGGCTGGGGGGACCACCAAATTTGAGACGCTCATCTAGTGACTGTCTTGAACCAAAGAATCGAGGCACGGTCCTGATGCCAGCACCGAAGGCTATAGGCACTAGAAGAAAAGGCAGGGCCTGGTAGGCTAGCGCTGCCGACACGCCGAGACTGGTGGTATTCGCCTTCTCTCCCCTGAACCTGAGGAAGATAGCCCACATCTCTCCCACTACCACCGCCACTCCTACCCCGACTACTGTGCCCCAAGCAAAGTCCGAGAGCCAGTTCACTAACACTACCGCCACGCCGCCTTTGACTACATCCCAGGCAATACCAATGAACCCCTCCCGCCGTCCCACCTTATGCCATAGGCCACTATGCATATCCTCTTCTTTCGATAGGTCAACACCTCGCATCCGGCCCAGGAGGTAGACAAGGGGAAAGGCTCCAAAAAGATAGGCGCCGAGAACTAGTAAGGCATCAGCCCACATACTATGTTTTTCTGCGGCCTTTATTGATATTCATTGGCTTATTCATGAAGGTTTCGTTCTAACAAGTAATCCCAGGATTTAGCTTCTTGGTGGGCTATCTTATGTTCTAATAGTGCTGGACCAAGGAGTAGAAAAAGGGTTACTAAAGCCAGGACTACCAGGTTGGGAAAGCCGATGTTTCCCCCGCTGGAGCAAGCTATTAGGATGAGGATGGCAAGACCAGCAGCAAGCAAGACCCCTGTCTTTAAGGGGCGTTGCCTCAATCGGGTGAAGAGGATAACGATAACAGCTAGGGTGAGGAAGCTTAGGACTATCCAAGGCTCCAAGCTATAAAGAGGGTGCCTGCTCTCCTCTAACGATTCTTCCTTCCACTGGGCAGTCATAAACCAGCCAACTATAGCCGGAGCAGGCAATACCATCAAGGAACCGAGTAGCCAATCGCGCCTTAAGACCTGGAGTAGAATGTGAATAAATAGCCATAGGATAAGGGGGAAATAAATAATCACTATCAACCATACCCACCAGGAGGAGTTAAGGGTATTCAAGTTTAAGGCTTGCTCTAGGAGGAAAACACCGATTACCAATAGTGGCACTAAGGCATAACCCAACCAGGTGAAAAACCAGGTGGGTTTATTGTGCCGCCATCCATAGATGGCTACCCCGACTATGGAGATAAGGATAACTGACAGCCAGCCTACGTTTGACCATTGGTGAAGGGCAAAGAGTAGAGCGAAAAGGAGATGAGGCAAAGCAGCCACTATAGTCTGAGCCCAATTGATGCTACTGTGCACCTCATTTAGCTCGCCAGCCACTGCTTTAAGTGGACCAAAATACTGGGCTGCTGCCTTTGTGGCCTCTTCCTCTGAAAATCCCTCCTCTTTTAGCTCTTCCACCCGGTCTTCAAAATGGGTATATAACTCACAAAGGATCTCTTTTTCTGAAGAGGGGTCAAGCTTCAGACTTGCCCTAATATTATTTAGGTAATATCTCAGTTCGGTTAACACCCTTTGCTACCTTGCTAAGTAGTTGATGGTTGCATCACCAAATTTACTGCCAAGGAAAAGCCCTGCCACTCAGCTACTTTTTCCTCTAGCAATCTTAGACCCTTCTCTGTTAAATGATAATACCTCCTCCTCTTCCCTGAGGGAAGCTGCTCCCAGTTACCTCTAACTAGCCCGGCTGCTTCTAAGCGGTGAAGAGCTGGGTAGAGGGTGCCCTCCTTAAATTTGAAGTAGCCCTGGCTCCTTTTTTCTAGCTCTTTGATAATCTGGTAGCCATACATTGGCTGATTCTTCAGCAAAGAGAGGAGTAAAGTCTCAGTGTTTCCCTTTAGGAGTTCCCGTCTATATTCCATAGTTTCACCTTCTTCAAGGCTCTTAAATAGAGAGTGTTTAGCAACTCAACCCGTCATTGCGAGCAAAGCGAAGCAATCTCATTATTGCTTCTAGAGATTGCTTCGGCACTTCGTGCCTCGCAATGACAACTAAACACCCTTGTAAATACTATAATATAAGGACTTCATCATGTCGAGTTCAAGGTTACCTCTGCTGGCAGCAGTTAGTCCTCAGCATAAAAAGCCAGACCGAGAGTCCCTCTCCCTGTAGAATAGCCCATTATCGGGCTAAATTCGGTCAGCCAGTGTTCGACACAGTCAAATTCAGCCAGCACGCGTTGCTCGAGTATTTTCCCCTCCTCTAGAGCAGCGGTATGATGAACTGCCACATGTACCGGCTTTGTGCCCACCCTTTTCTGCATTGCCTCCAGTAGATAATTCACTCCCTTCTCTTTGTTTCTAGTTATGCCGTTAAAGTGGGCTGTACCACCTCGGATAGTAACGATTGGCTTGACACTAAGCCATGCTCCTATCTGCGCCGCAACCTTGGGTATCCGCCCTGTCCGATAAGCATGGCGGATAGTTTCCAGAATGAAGATAAGGTCCACCCTATCCCTGACTCTTCGGGCAATCTCGATAGCCTCAGCCAGGCTTCTCCCTTCGGCTAACGCTCTTGCTGCAGCAAGGACGACAAATCCTTCTGCCCCAGTGGCCGTTTGAGAGTCCAAAACCTCGATATTGGTGCCGGATAATTCCTCCTTGACTTGTTCCTTAGCTGCTATAGCTGCATTGTGAGTGGTGCTCATTTTGGAGGAAAGGGTAATACAGAGAATGTTCTCTACTTTAGCAGCTACCTGGCGATAAGCCTGTACATAGGCTGCTGGTGGTGGGCCCGAGGTAGAGAAAAGCTCCGGTGCCTTATCTAACAGTTGGTAAGCCTCAGATGGAGTTATGTCCAGCCAATCACGGTACACCTTGCCATCAAAATAGATATTCGGCGCGACTATTTCAATCCCATATTGCTCCACTAGCTCCCTAGGGAGGCAAGCCACAGTATCAGCAATGATAGCCACCTTATTCATTACAGCTCTTTGTCGCTATACATCGTATTACTATGCCAGATGATAATACTCGTCAGGGCTTTTGTCAATAAAAGATGGGCGTGATTGTTTCAAAGTTGGTGGCCAGGCTCAGAAGATGGGAGAAGCATGCCCCAACTCGTGCCCAAATAGAGTCTTTTTTCCTATAGGTGGGAAATTTATTCCTAAATTTCTTGCAAAAATGAGTCCAAGTGGGGAATCTAAAATCAGCCACCAGATTTGAAAGGATTACTTCTGCCTTGGAGTTACCCACTTCTCACTAAGAAACAGGAGGGGATTATTCCCTCTCCCTCGAAGGACGTGTGATGCACATTAAAAACTGAATAGAGTTAAAGCTAAGGAAAGTGTCAAAGCGATGTATACTTAGTCTCAAATTCAATCAAAATAGGAGGCTAAGATGTATACACCTGACTCAGACACTTTCCTGGTGGCATTATATACCATTACCGATGACCTGTATAAAACTTACTTTCCTGAAACCAAGTCTAAGGTTGGCCCGAAACGTGTCATGACCGACAGTGAAATCATGACTATTGGTCTTTGTTGCCAATGGCTCAAATGGCCGGAAAGGAAATTGTTGAAATACATAAGGGACC
>Ga0315314_1003722_pt1 | contig 11750 bp, 19 predicted proteins | sample TDP9_MG_FD_203631 | JGI IMG/M metagenome (GOLD analysis project Ga0315314, IMG submission 203631) | Freshwater sediment microbial communities from Lake Towuti, South Sulawesi, Indonesia - TDP9 | ecosystem: Environmental > Aquatic > Freshwater > Lake > Sediment | place: Indonesia: South Sulawesi...
GTACTTCTACTTGGTCTTCTTCTCTCCTTGGTCTGTGCTGACTGTTCAGTTGTCGGCTTTCGTCGCTGTGGCTGGTGTGCTGTTCATCTTGGCTTGGATAGGCTACACGATGGCTACGACGCCTCCTCCGATGCCGCTTGAGGACTTCAGCCTGGAGGAGCCGAAGGCTGGAGAGAAGGAGAAGGAGTAGCATGGCAGTTGGATTGACTGTTTCGGGTTCTTCTTTGAAGGCTTGTAGGGTTAGGGTGAGGGGTAGGGTTCAGAGCGTTGGTTATCGGCGTTTTGTCTTAGAGTTGGCTCAGGAGCTCGGCCTAGTCGGCTATGTTTTGAATGAGCGGGATGACTCTGTGACTCTATTCGCTCAAGGCGGGGCGGAGCCTTTAGCGAAGTTCTTGGAGTCCATTAGGGTTCCTCCCCGAGGGCTTGTTAGAGAGGTGGCTGTAGAGGAGGCTGATCCTGTTTCTGGGTTGGAGTACTTTGAGATCAGGTTTGGCTCTGTTCAGGAGGAGCTTCAGGAGGGGTTCGGTGCGATGGAATCTGAGTTCAGCGATTATAGGAACGAGTTCAGGGACTATAGAAGTGAGTTCAGGGATTATCGTCAGGAGTTCAGGGGCTTCGCAACTAGGACGGATGAGAACTTCAGGTTGATGTCGGAGAAGTATGGGGAGATCTCTCAGAGACTGGGTCTTCTCTTCAAGGCCTTTAAGGCTGAGTCCGCCGAGACGAGGAGGATGTTAGCTGAGGCGATCGAGTCGTTTAAGAGGGATTCTGCTGAGACTAGGGAGAGGCTTGCTGAGGCGATGGGGGCGCTGGCTGAGGCGGTGAGGCTTTTGAGAGAGTCTAGGGCTAGTTGAGGGGTCTGGGCTTGGTGGTAAGGTGTTCTGCAAGTATTATGAGAAGGCTGTCTGTCTGAGAGACGACCATAGCAAGTGCGAGGATTGCCCTTACTGGAAGGTCTATCTGAACGAGACGCGTAGACAGCGACATGCACCATAAGAAGCCTTTCGTGGTCACCTGCATCCCGGCCTTCAATGAGGAGATGTCTATTGCTAGAGTGGCTTTACTGGCGAGGAGGCATGTCGACAAGGTTGTCGTTTGTGTTGCTGGTTCGGGCGACTTGGCTTGGGAGGTTCACAGAAAACTAGTGTGGTTTGATCGTGGAGTCCGCGGTTAATGAGTTTTCAAGTGGTTAGATCTGTTGATGTTGCTCGTGGTAGGTTGCTCGAGGTTAGGGTGGATGAGAGATTGGTTGAGCTGGTCTTTACGTGGCATGCCTTGGATGCGATGAAGGATTACGAGGTTTCGATAGAGGATGCTTTGGGTTTCATCTTTTGCCCTGAGGAAGTTGTTACGGGTCATGGCGATCGTTTCATTGCGCATCGAAGATTGGTGGGGCGTCGTTTGGTCCGCTTGGTTTATGAGTATGAGGATAGAATGGTTGTAGTGATAACGTTTTATATCGCGTTTGCTGAGAGATACTTTAAGGGTGTAGGGGAGTTTGCGGATAAAGTATTATCCTGACGCCGATGCTCTTGTAATAAAGGTTCTCGATGAAAAGCCGGATTATGGAGATCCCGCTGGAGAGGAGATTATTCTTCACTATACCAACGATGGGAGACTGGTTCAGATCGAAATACTTGAGGCTTCAAAGACCGTCTTGGACTTTCTGCATCCAATACTGCACGAAAAGCCGTTGTCGTCTAAAGCGTCGACTATTGTGGGTGGATTTTGAGAGAGTACAATGAGTCATAGGCCTTTTGTGGTTGCCTGTATCCCGTCCTTCAACGAGGAGAAGACTATTGCTAGAGTGGTTTTGCTAGCGCAGAAGTATGTTGATTGTGTTGTTGTTTGTGATGATGGTTCGGGTGATTTGATTGGTGAGGTTGCTGGTGCTTTGGGTGCTGTCGTGGTTAGGCATGAGGGGAATAGGGGTAAGGGTGTTGCTTTGAGGAGTGCTTTCCTTCGTGCGAAAGAGCTGAAGCCTGATGTTGTTGTGGTGTTGGATGCGGATGGCCAGCATGATCCGAACGAGATTCCGAGGCTTGTGGAGCCTGTGATAAGGGGTACGAGACTAAGCAAAGAGTCGAGGACCTCTTAGGGGAGAGATAGCTGAAAGACTATATAAGAGTGGCGAAGTAGTTTGATGTGGATGTGAGGTGTCGTTTGGTTGGCTAAGTTTCAGGTGATAGGTGAGACAAGGTATCCAAAAGAGGAGTTGACAACGGTTATAGTGGGACATCTGAGAAGCAGACTATCTGAGATAAAGGAGCAGATATCGGACTTGGAGAAAACGATTGACGGTTTGGAGAGAAAGTACGGGTTTGGCTGGGAGGCCTTTAGGGAAAGATTTGGGAGAGGAGAGTTAGGCGAAGAGGCGGACTTGGACTATGTTGATTGGCATGCGGCTGTGGAGTTGCTTGGGGAGCTTTGTAAGGAAAGGGACATGCTGACGGAAGTACTTAGTTGAGTGAAAGAATAGGGAGATACGTTAATAGCGTTGTTAGGTTTTTGGAGTTACATCCTATGATTAAGGATGTGGCAGTTGAGAGGAGGATAGTGACGAGGAATAGGGGTTATATCAAGGCAACTGCTACCTTTGTGAATGACTCACAACTTCGCATAAGAGAGTTCATCGACGGTAGACTTAGGAAGATAGATTATGCCTATCATTATCAGGGTAGTGACGGAAAACTTGTGTTTAGATATGATAATACACCTCATCATGCAGATGTAGCAACCTTCCCACACCATAAACATGTATCAGATAAGCTGGAGCCTGAGTCTACGAGAGAGAGAACTGTAATAGATGTAGTAAGCGAGATAGCAAAGACCATAAGCAAAGCTTGTTGAATGCAGTTGTCAAAAAAGAGAAAGCGTGCGCTAAGTATTCTGTTAGAGTGGCTGTGGAAGTTTTGGGGCATGAGGGGAATAGGGGTAAGGGTGTTGCTTTGAGGAGTGCTTTTCTATGTGCCAAGGATTTGAGGCCTGATGTTGTTGTGGTGTTGGATGCGGATGGTCAGCATGATCCGAACGAGATTCCGAGGCTTGTTGAGCCGATTTTGGGTCGGTAGTTTGGTGTCCCCGTTTGACTAGGGCAAGGTTGATCGTTAAGGGAAATGTTCAGGGCGTGGGTTACAGGGCTCTGGTCAAGTTCTTTGCAGGGAGGGCCGGTATCAAGGGCTTGGCCAGGAACCTTGAGGACGGCTCGGTGGAGATCTTCGTCGACGGATCCAAGGGGGCGATAGAGGGTTTCATGAAGATGATCCACGTGAGGGGGAGGCCGGAGGAGCCTCTGAGCCTCCATGTCGATGAGGTGGAAACCCAGTGGGAGGGGGAGCCCGGATACCGTCCTCCCTGGAGGGAGTACAGGGGCTTCCAGCTGGATTACGGGGCTGAGGAGCTGACCACGGTCGAGAGGGAGACTCTTGAGAGCCTTGAATGGAGCAAGTTGCATTTCTGGAGGATGGGCGATGTCTTCAGAGAGGAGCTCCGCGGCGTAAGAGAGGACTTCAGGGAGGAGATCGGTGGAGTCAGAGGGGGCCTTAAGGATATACTGGCCGACATTAAGGAGATGCATGGTGATCTTAGGGATGAGATTGCGGGCGTTCGAGGCGGGGTTAGGGATATGCACACAGATATGAACAGGAGTTTCGAGGAGATGGCTAGGAGATACGACGCCATATCGGCTGAGCTTGTCCGAACCAGGGAGGAGCTGACGAGGGCTGTTGACGGCCTTCTGAAGCTGATCGAGGAGTTCATCCGTGAGAGACACGGAGAGAACCCTAATGAGTTTGAAGGATAACGTCTCCGGACGTTTCTCGTGACGAGTAGTAAGAGGACTCAGCTGATTGAACTGGCAGTGAGATTCTGATGAGTAGTAAAGTTGGGCACTCAGAACTAGGCTTAACGGATGTGTCTAAGCCTTTCGTGGTTGCGTGTATTCCTGCTTTTGATGAGGAGAGGACGATAGCTAGGGTGGTTCTATTGGCTAAAAGGTATGTTGATTGTGTTGTTGTTTGTGATGATGGGTCTCAGGATTTGACTGGTGGGGTTGCTGGTGGTTTGGGTGCTGTCGTGGTTAGGCATGAGAAGAATATAGGTTACGGCGCTATATCTATTCGGAGTGCTGCGTAGCCTTTAAATCTTGGCGTAGCTCTTCTTCTGGTGGGCTGTAGATGAGTGAGTATCTGGTTCTTTTCGATGTCCACGAGTTGAATAGGAAGTGGTTCGAGGAGAATTACGATGTCTTGGTTGAGAAGTTTGATCGTAGGTTCGTAGCTATCTGCGATCAGCGGGTTGTCGATTCCGACTATGATCTGGACGAGCTTATCGAGAGGGTTGAAGATAATTTTCCTTTGGAGAGAGTGTCGATTGAGTACGTGTCGAAGGATAAGATTCAGCTCATATTATGATGATCAAGGGTTTCTTAGAGAGAAAGTTTGATCCGCCGGCCCCGTTCATCAAGGTGGTCGTGGTCTCCCGGAGCCTAAATGTGAGAAGGCTGGTGGGCTTTCACATTGATACGGGGGCCTCTGCTTCCATAATCCTTGACAGGGACCTGAGATACCTCAGACTGGATGTCGCTGGCCTCAAGAGGGCTGAGAGGGATGTTGGCGGAATCGGCGGCCTTATCAAGACCTATGTGCTCGAGGATGCGGTCCTTATGTTTAGAACTGTGGATGGTTCTGCGGTTGAGGAGAGGCTGAAGCTGCTCGTGGGCAGCCATGATCTGAGGGAGCTCAATGCGGAGTCGAGGAGGCTGATGATGGTCATACCCTCCCTGTTGGGCAGGGATATCTTGGGAAGATTCAGGCTTGTTTACGATGAACGCTCTGATGAGGTCTACTTGGAGAGATAGGCAAGCCACATCTATTTGAAATGAGGAATCGAAGAGTACGGATGATGGATAAATTGAGTAAACACCCTTTCGTGGTTGCTTGTATTCCTGCCTTTAATGAGGAGAGGACGATAGCTGGTGTTGTTGTTGAGACTATGAGGTATGTTGACAAGGTTGTGGTTTGCGATGATGGCTCGGGCGATCTGACTGGAGATATTGCTGAGGCTTTGGGTGCTGTCGTGGTCAGGCATGAGGGGAATCGGGGTTATGGTGCTGCTGTTGGTTCTTTGGTTAGGGAGGCTCGTTGGCTGGGTGGTGGTGGGCAGAGTGACGCGGGGTAGGTTCCCGGGTTGTTGAGCCTGTGTTGTGGAGCTAGGTTCATGCTGTTGTTGGCTCTTCGTTGCGTCTCTCATCTGCGCTGTGGTGCTTGGGAATGAAGATACGCATACAAACGGGTTTGGCGCAAAATTTGAATCGTCATCCAATTCCTTGAAAGTGTTTTGAAAAGGGTTTGTTTTAAGCGGATTGCCGTTTTCTGAGTTCTTGAGGGCTTCGCCTCGTAGCCCAGCCTCAGGGATTTCAGCATAATTTTCACGCCGTACAACCCAGAGCACCTTCTGAAACTCCCCGTAGAGGTTTGGAGACGACTCAAACCCACGCTATTAGGCGCGGAGAAGCCTTCCAACCCCTCTAAAACAGCTAGTAAACAAGGCATTCAATCAGTTTAATGGGCGAATTAAAACCCATTCGACAAAATGAAGATTAAACTAAATTTTGCGCCAAACCCCTGTGTCCACAAGCCTTATGACCAAGCCGAAGAAGCCCTCTACCTGCGACAGGATCTCCAGTATTTGGGTTCTAAGCGAAGACTCAATCATGCCAGCTTCCTCTGAGGTGTTCAGGTATTTGAATTGATGCCGTTTGATAAGCGATAGGACAGCCATTGGTAGAAGGGCACGCCTGCTAACTGAGGCCTCTGCGTTATCCCCTAAACGATAAGAGCTGCCACAGAACCGGCAAGTGGAACTTGCTTTGACGACGAAGATCATGATTAGGAAGCCGATTAAGAGACGCCCAGCAAAAGCGGACCTACGAAAGTCGGAAGCCGAAGAAAAGAAACCGGAAACCTCTGAGCTAAGTCTTATTAGAGCGAGCACCCAATCCATAGAGAGAAAGGGCCCGTAGTCCAGTCAGGATAAGACGCTAAGCTGTTCCACGGCGCGTAGGCCTGCGGAGCTGGAGATCGGGGGTTCAAATCCCTCCGGGCCCGCCACTTCGAATGGCTTGGAAGGCGGTTTCTGGGGTCTGAGAGATTAGTTTTGCTTCTTAGAGAGGCGTAAAACATATATGTGTATTACACCATTTTACACCTAGTGTTAAAAGATGAAGGCGGAGTATGCTAAGGGATATGTCTATCCTGTCAAGCTGGCAGAGGAAAGCCAGAGACATTTGTCCACGATCACGGAGAAGCTGGGCTGCATGAAGGCTGAGGCTATAAGGGATGCTTTAAAGTACTACGCTGAGTACCTAGAGGGGCTTGAGGTCGTGAATCTCCGCAACCTCAGTGAAGAAGAGGCAAAGGAGGAGATTCGGGCCTACCTGAGGGGTAAGGATCGTGTACAAGCGGCTGAGGTGGGCGACGCACTCCGACTGGACCTGAGCTTGGTGAACAGAATTCTGCTAGCTTTGTGGCAGGAGGGGGAGGTCGAGCCTCTTTGAGCCAGGAATACATTCAGGGCGAGAAGATCAGGTGTGTGGGTCGCAGAGTAAGTCGAACACGCTTGATACATTATTCAGGACGCCATCGAGCAATGGAAATATTTGTTGAAGGGAATCCTGCCACGGCTGAGGTGATCAAAGCGTGGAGAGTGGTCAAAAAGGGACTGTAATCAATAACGAGAAGAATCCTACATCGCTGAAGGATGGGAACGAGTCCTGCAGACGGTGGACATGGTCTGGTTCAGACTCCCCAGGTGGCTCCTATGAAAACCTTGAGACGCCGAGCGTCTCCGCTTCCCTCCGAACATGTTTCTTGTCTCATTGAGAGAGCGATGGGGGTGAGATTCGCGGGATGAACCCTGTCCTTAGGGTTTCCCTCTGCAGAGACTTCCATCGTCAACGAACTGGCGTCTCTTCTTACGAATCCATGGGAAAATCACCAGAAAAAAATTCGCGCAAGCCCCTAATTTTTTTCTTTATAAAACCGAGCTATCTCCATCTTTCCAGCTGAATGATTGCAAATATTACAGATAGCCTTCTGATGAGTTGCACCGAGACGTGGATCCCGAGATCTCGGCGGGAAGAATTTTCAGAGGTGGCGGAGAGAACGAGATTACCCGACGCGAGATGAGCAATGGAGAGAAGGTTAGAAGAGAAGAGGACCTCCCCGCTAGGGAGGTCCATGAGGAACCGCCCCAGAACTAGGGTTCAAATCCCACCGGGCCCGCCACATTCTTTATCCGAATCCCTTGAATGTCCCCTACGACCAGAAAAAGCGCACTGACCAAGATTGTTGCACCTATCAAGACAAGTCTAAACAGGTAGAACTATCCATTTCCACATTCGATTGTTGCCTATGAGAGGACTCCTTTTAATTCATCTACTAGATATCTGAAACGAGTCCTTTCTTTTTTTGTGAGTTCTCTACCATGCGCTATTTCATTTCTCAACTTATTCAAGTCGTTTAGTAAGACGCTGACTTTCTCTTTATCCTTGTATCTCGCTTTGAAGACTTTCTCCCAGTTGTCTCTTCTTGTAATAATCCTTGTGTAGTCCGAAAAATCGAAATAATGCACAAGTGGTAAACCTTTCTTCTCTACACTTGCCCATCCTTGTTCTTGTTTTTCTTTATGCTCCGTCGCATTTTCAAGTATGTCTGGAAATATCTGTGAGTTCAACCAGTTTCCACCAAAAACTTTTTCCAAATCTGCTGTGATAATTTCTCTTAATCTAAGTTCCAAATCTACAAGTTCTTCGTATTCTGGCGTTATTGGGATTTGGATATTTCCTTTTCTCCAAATGACATTGCCTTGATTGTCAATTACTACTTGTTCTTCATTTAATTCACTTAAATCCTCAGTTTCATAGTCGCAAATTCTACACTTTACAGAATAATCAGATGTTAAGGTGCCATCAAAAAGCACTTCGCTTGTGTTCAGGTCCTTATGGATTTCGTAAATCTTCTTGTATGTCACCTTTTCCGATCCGCATTTCGGGCATATAAATAGGTTTTTCTTCACAGTGTTAACCCAGCCTTAGACGATCAATTGACTGTTCTTTGAACTAACTTAAAGCGCAATTTATGCCTAGCGGTCTTTATTCTCTAACTATTAGAAATCTTGGTTAAAAAATGTTACTGATTTTTTTCTTAACATTTGGAGGAAGATGATAGTTTAGGTGGTTCAGACGGTTTCCCTTTAACGGGACTCCTTTGGACTCCGTATATTTGGATCATTCTTTTCAGAGTGTTAGGAACATGCCACATATTTTGAAGAACCCTTGCGTAAATCAATAGATGTTAGATTAGAGAAACTAAAAACCTTTAAGTCAATTCATGCAGATGAGAGTGTGACAATTCTGTTGATCTTAGATCATCAGAAGATTGAAGAGTGGAGAAAGATATGAAAGTATCTTTTATCGATGGCCCTTCCTTAGCAAACATGCTGCAAAAATTAATGAATTCATCCACTGAACTGGACATTGCTATGGCTTATGTCAAGGTTAGTGGCTTGAAAATCTTACTGAAAAATGTAGATGCATTCCTTGGAAAAGGCGCATCACTGAATATAGTATTTGGTCTTTCCTCGAGACAAGGAATAACAGATAAAGAATCAGCAGAATCGCTATTGCGCCTTTCAAAACGAGGCAATGTTGATGTGCGAAAGTTTAACCATTCTGGGTTTCACCCTAAGCTCTTCATTTTCAAAGGTGATCACCCATCCATAGTTGTTGGATCAGCAAATTTAACTGAAGCTGCCCAGAGTACCAATGCGGAAGCAAACATATTGATTGAGGATGCGGATCATCAGCTTCTACGAGACGTCTTAGAGTTCTTTGAATACTACTTCAATTTGGCTCCTAAATTAAAGCGAAAAGATGTGGAATCGTATAGGCCTCGGAAACCCCGAAGAGACCGCGATTATGTAGGGCCAAAGGAAGATAATTTGCCATCCCCTCCTCAAAGGAGAGATGAATTAGAGAATATGCGACCGAATAAAATTTGGGTTATAGCTCCTGGTAAAAATGCTCGCCATTGGGACGAATGGGTGAACGTGATTGATGATGATGGAAATGGGATTGTTGCAATGGGCTGGGATATAGTGGATTTAAGAAACTTCAAATCACATGATTCTCTTAAAGAAGTGGTAAAGCAAAAAGCAGAAGATTGGGATAGAGATTCTCCTAGAAAAACAAAGAGAGGGTATGTCGCCAACCAACTTTGGACTTTCAAGACTGCCATTTCAAAAGGTGATGCATTCATTGTCTATTCAGAGAGCAGAGTTCTTGGCATTGCTGAGGTAATAGAAGAGCCTAGATATCATTACAAAGAAAATCAATCCATTCCATATGAACATCAAATAGACGTTAAGTATAGATGGTATAAAGAGTGGCCGAAGAGAGCGGATGATAAAATAGTAGAAACGCTTGGTAAACAGGGGACACTTAGACCTGTAAAAGAAGATTGGCTCTGGAGTTATCTTCTTGAGAAATTGCCATAATTCTTTTTGCATATCCATCGTCACTCTGCTTTCTCGTAAGCTAGAATAGACTCGCATAAAAATTTATACAGACCCCAGCGGGCCCGCCACTTCATCTTTTGGATTTATCTATCATAATCGACAGTTGGCATGCTACTGGTGAGGGAAATTGAGGATGGTTAAGTCAAGAACTATGACAATTATTTTTAGGTGAAAGCGGCCTTGACAAATGAGTTGTCGCCAAGTGAAGCGACGAGTCTGAGAAGGAAATATCGTAAGATTGTTGGTGAAGTCGTCGAGGAATTGAAGCATAGAAGTGGAATCATAGCCATACTGCTGTCGGGCTCTGTGGCGAGGGGGGGACTTCACACCGTACTCAGATAAAGAACCTAATGTAGTCGTTGACAAAGAGTCTGAAGGGACATTTGAAGATGAGGACCTGTGGCGTTCTCGCCAGATAAACGGAGTCTTTGTCGAGATTTACTACGGTTCTCTTGGGTTATGGGAGAAAAGGATTATTTCTCAAGAAGAAGAACCGAGGTGTTTGAACCAATTCGCCGAGGCAGAGATTCTGCACGACCCAAATGGAGAAGCGAAGTATCTTGTCAACCTTGCGAAAAAGATGTATACCGAGTTCAGATACTGTCCACAATACGTGAAGCTTGCCGAATACGCAGTGAACACAGCAAGAACAAGACTATTTCAGACCTCTATCGCGGTAAAGAGTTAGCAACCGCACTGGACGCCGATTTCGCAACGGGCTGGATCTTGAGAGGTCTCGCCTACATATTCGATATTCTGAATACCGAGTGGTCCAGAAACTTAGAGAAAATGTTAGCCTCGAATCATCTGACAGACGAGTTCAAGAAAATACTCATCGTTGCGGTTAAGGGGAACTCGAAACAGAGGATAAAGGCAGCAATCCGCCTCTCTGATCTATATCTGCAGATGAGTTTGACAGTGCGTGCGGCACCGAGTCGACCCGTCGGCTTGTACGCAGTTGATACCCTATGCGTGAACTCTGTTCAGTGTTTCTGAAAATTGCTGCAAATGAACATTGTTATATGATTTACTAACTCGCCTTTGAATCCTAAATCCCGCGGGTAAGATAAAAGAAAAAAGGATGCCTATTTCTTAGGTTTCTCTCTTGTCCCTAGGTAGTAGGCTATATTGGCGTCGGGGTCGATCTTAGTCACGATCTTGCCAGGCCTCGCACTCATGATGGTGGTTACGCCTGGCCCGTGTCCTGCGTGGTAGCTCCATCCGTGGATTATGATGCCTATGGTGATGGCACCCTTGTAGTAGCCTCTTCCCCACCAGTTCAGCTGATCCTTCAGGGCGACAATGTCACCAAAGCGAAGCTTCTTGATCCCAAGTTCATCGATCACGTCCTCTGAGCAGGTTGTCTGGATGTCGTAGTCCACGTTGGTTGTCATCCCATAGCCTGAGCCCATGATGTAGGCAGGATACTCGCTGACGACAGGCACTATGAGCTTGCCCTCTTCCTCTATAATCCCCATCTTCTCCAGTAGGTCCGGGTCGATCTTGTTCACCCTCACAGTTTCTCCAAAACCCTCGATCTTGAGTCCGACGCCCCAAGCCTTCGCTTGGAGCTTATCACCGATGTTGACCTTCTTTTGATCTTCATCGTTAAGCCAGACCAAGAAGCTCACATGCTTCCCAATGATGTATCCCTTTGCGCCCCTTGCGTCGCCTGTCCTAACACTAATCTCGTTGCCTATACAAGCCAAGGCATCGAGGGCGGCACTCTGGCTGGGCTCAGAGTTTCTTATGCTGAGACCAGGCTCCACGTGTTCCCCAGACTCCCAGCCGAAAATTGGGTCTCCGACAGTAACGTTGTACTTGACCCCATACATACCTAAGCCCACTCTGGGTGACCCGTCAAAATCGACACCGTAGCTCGCGCCACCCGTTGGGTGGACGATCTCACCCATCACAGCCATCTTGATCAGCTTATCCTTATTCGTCTTCATCTGTTTCACCCCCTCAGTCCCAAGTATTTCGCCACATTAGCCACAGGGTCGATCCGCGGCTTGATCTTTCCCTTCTTCGAAGATGCAATGGCGAAGACTCCTGGTCCATGGCCAGCTTGATCGCTTGCTCCGGTGGCGATGATGCCGACTGTGACTGCGCCTCTATAGTAGCCCTTGCCATAGTGCATGAGGACATCCCTGCACGCTACCAAGTCACCGAGG
>Ga0315314_1003723_pt1 | contig 11748 bp, 13 predicted proteins | sample TDP9_MG_FD_203631 | JGI IMG/M metagenome (GOLD analysis project Ga0315314, IMG submission 203631) | Freshwater sediment microbial communities from Lake Towuti, South Sulawesi, Indonesia - TDP9 | ecosystem: Environmental > Aquatic > Freshwater > Lake > Sediment | place: Indonesia: South Sulawesi...
TCCATCAGCTCCCGATCGGCAATCTGAAGACGTTTCAATGGCGCATCCCTCCTTCAGGCTTATCCTATCAGAGGGATGCGTGCGGCGCAATGGAATTATACTGTATTATTTATGACGCTATGTATAGTACCACAGGGTCACAGAAGAGGTGCTCGACCCTGTCTTTGCGTTTGTGGGCTTTGGACACAAAGCAAAGAAGATGGCGGTGGGCAGAGGTAAGGAAGGTATCATTGGAGTTCACTTTTGAAGCAAAAACGGTTCACTTTTCAGGCATTAAGAGTTCACTTTTCAAGAATTGGTAAGACGATACCCCAGTGGGTTCGACAGCCAGATATTTTTCTGGTATAAGAGCGAAAGTGTGCCATGAGCAGCTCAACACTGCCAGGGTTATCCCTGAAGCATGATGGCAAAGCAAGGTGACTTACGGCTAGACCAAAGGAAATGACCAAGATCTATATTGATGAGAAAATATGCACGGGGTGCGGCATCTGTATTGAGTTCTGCCCCAAGGAAGTATTAGCCTATTCCAGCCACCGCAGTTCTGGTGGTATCTACCATGCCTGCGTCGCAAACATGGCTGCCTGTACCCATTGCCATCTCTGTGAACTCTACTGCCCTGCTTTTGTCATCAGTGTTGAAGAAAAAGAAGATGAATAAGCGAATTCTTACTGGTACTCACCTTTTTTCAGGTGATGAGGCCTGCGCCGAAGGTGCCATCGCCGCGGGGTGCACACTCTTTGCTGGCTACCCCATAACTCCGGCCACCGAGATTTCGGAAAGACTATCCTGGAGATTATTTGAGGCGGGCGGCATCTTTGTCCAGGGAGCGGATGAACTTGATTCCCTGACCCTTGTCATTGGCGCGGTTCATGCCGGGGCCAAGGCAATGACAGCAACTTCAGGTAATGGCATCTGCCTCATGCAGGAATGCATCGGCTACGCTGCCATGACGGAAGCTCCTTGCGTCATTGTTGATGTCCAGAGAGCCGGTCCGGGAACGGGAATAGCCACCAAGACCATGCAGGGTGATATCTATCAGGTTAGGTACGGCAGCAACGCCGATTACGCTATTATTGCTCTTGCCCCGGATTCCTGTCAGGAGATGTTTGACCTCACCGTGGAAGCCTTTAATCTGGCAGAAATGTATCGGGTGCCCACTTTTATCCTCGCTGATGAGATCATCGCACACCTGAGAGAAAAAGTGGTCATTCCGGAAGAGATAGAACTTGTCTCAAGGAAAAGACCAAAACTTCCTCCCGGGGAATTCATTCCTTTTAGAACAGAGAGCGATACTGACATCCCGCCTATGCCGGCTTTTGGTGAGGGCTATCGCATGCCAGTCTCAGGCTTCACTCACACAGAAACCGGCTCACCATCTAATAGCTATGAAGTGCAAAATAGCCTGGTGCGTCGCTTGTGGTACAAGATAGAAAAGAACGCCGACAAGCTCACCAAAATAGAAACTCTCTATCTTGACGATGCCGAGGTAGTAGTTCTGGCTTACGGTTCGGTCGCTCGGGTAGCCAAAAGCGCAGTTTTTAGAGCAAGGGAAGAGGGAATCAAAGCCGGTTACCTCAGACTGATCACTCTCTGGCCCTTCCCCGACCAGGCTATTCAGGATATTACCAAGCGAAAACTCAGAGCAATTGTTGTTCCCGAAATGAATATGGGACAGGTAGTAAGAGAAGTCACCCGAGCTGCCCTCGGCAGAACCGAGATTACTTCTTTGCTCAAGCCAGGAGTTGAACTTCATAGACCACAAGAGATATATGACTTTATTCGGAGAGTAATGAAGTGAAAAAACACCCCGCTCTGCAGTATTTCAGATTTGACCGACCGGGGAATCTTCATTTGTGGTGTGCGGGCTGTGGCATACCTCAGGTCTGGTATTACACTACTAAAGCGATGGAAGAATTGAACCTGGATATGGACAAGGTAGTCTGGGTGGGTGGTAGCGGCTGTACTGGCAGAATGTGCACCTACTACGCTGGTGATTATCTCCATACCCTCCATGGCAGGCCCCTAGGCTTTGCCACGGGCATAAAGCTGGCAAATCCAGAGCTAACGGTCATATGCCACATGGGAGACGGTGAAGCCTCAGCTATTGGCGGCAACCATCTCATCCAAACTGCCAGACGAAATGTTGATCTAGTGGCTATCGTGATTAACAACTTTAACTATAGCATGACTGGGGGGCAGTTCTCCCCCACGACTCCGGTAGACGCCTTTACCATGACTTCTCAACTGGGAAACATAGAATATCCCTTTGACCTCTGCCAACTGGTTGCCGCTTGTGGCGCACCTTATGTTGCCCGCTGGACGACCTTTCACGTAAGACAAGTCATTAATTCCATCAAGAAAGGCATCCAGAAAAAAGGTTTTGCTTTCATCGAAGTCATTGCTCAGTGTCCCACCCAGTACGGACGGAGGAATAAAATCGGGAATGGAGTAGCCATGATGAAGTGGTTCAAAGCTAATTCCATCCGAAAAGAGAAGGCAAAGGAGATGTCCAAGGCAGAGCTGGAGGGTAAGTTCATTATAGGGGAATCTGTTGATACCGAAAAAGCAGAATTTGGAGCCTCCTTAAGAGAACTCATCAAAAAGAGGGCCTCAATTGGGTAGAAGTGAGGTGAGACTAACCGGCTTTGGCGGGCAGGGGATAGTGCTCGCCGGAGTTATCCTGGCAAGGGCAGCAATGCATGATGGCAAAGAGGTAACTCAGACTCAATCCTTTGGTCCTGAGGCTAGGGGGGGCGCCTGCCAGTCTGAAGTGGTTGTTTCCGATGAGCCAATCCATTACCCCTTTGTGAACGAACCTGACATTCTGGTCGCCATGTCTCAAGAAGCTCTGGACAAGCATATAAACAGCCTGAAGACAGGGGGAAGGTTAATCCTGGATTCGGATATGATTTCTCGGATTCCGGAAAAATCAGGAATTAAGGTAAACAAAGTGGCGGCTACGGGCATTGCCACCGAAAAATTGGGGAGGGGAATCCTCGCCAATATTGTTGTGCTTGGAGCGGTCAGGAGCTTGACCAGAATCGTGAGTAAAGAAGCTCTTGAAAGGGCAGTTAAAGAAAGTGTACCTAAAGGTACTGAGGAAATCAATTTGAAGGCATTGGAAGAAGGATTTCTTCAAGCACGGGAGAACGTACTGGAAAAATGAGGCTATATGAGTTTGAAGCCAAGAAGATCTTGGCAGCTCATGATATTCCGGTTCCCAAAGGAAGAGTCATCACTTCAGCAAAAGAGGCGAGAGAAACAGCGGAAGGGATGGCGCGACCGGCGGCACTGAAAGCCCAGGTGCTAGCCACCGGCAGAGGTAAGGTGGGAGGGGTGCAATTCGCCTCACGCTCTGAGGAAGCCGAGAGTACGGCTACCGAAATGCTCCAGACCAAGATAAAGGGTTACCTCGTAAGAGAAATTCTGGTTGAGCAAAAGCTGGAGATGGAACGGGAGCTTTATCTGGGGATAACCTTTGATGAGGTCGCCAAGAAACCAGTCGTAATATCCAGTAGTCTGGGTGGGGTGGATATCAATGAGATCGCCCAGAAATACCCGGAAAAGATAGCCAAAGCGTTAATCAACCCCTTTATTGGTCTTCAACCCTATCAAACCAAGGAATTAGCTTACGCCTTGGGATTATCTGCTCAGACATCCAGGGCGCTCCAGTCAATCATGCTCAAGATGTGGGAAATCTTTGTCAAATTTGATGCCACTCTTACCGAAATTAACCCGCTGGGACTGACTAAAGAGGGTGAACTCGTTGCTTGCGATGCTCACATTGAAATAGATGATGATGCCCTATTTCGACAAAAAAAGAAATTGGAGGGCTTTGGCATTAAAGAGAGAGAAGATAAAGCCCGCCCAGCGACCGAATTTGAAGCAAAAGCCGCCGAAATTGACAGAGCGGACTACCGGGGAGTTGCCGGCCGAGTGACTGAATTTGATGGTTCCCTTGGTCTAATCATTGGCGCTGGCGGTGGCAGTCTGACCACCTTTGATGCTATTCTGAACCACGGCGGCAAACCAGCGAACTACTGTGAGGTAGGGGGTAACGCTCCGGTAAGTAAGATCTACAATCTGGCTAAGCTGATTTTGACTAAAGAAGGTGTGAAGGGTCTGGCAGTAATTACCAATGTCTTCAGTAACTCCCGCGTAGACTTCTTAGCCCGAGGAGTAATTAAAGCCATGGTAGAGCTGGGCATAGACCCTCGTCACTACCCTATAATGTTCCGGTCGGCAGGTGCTTTTGAAGAGGATGGTTATGCCATTCTCCGAAAATATGGCGTCAAGTACTACGACCGTGCTACTCCTATGGATGAAGCAGCCAGATTAGCCGTTGAAATGATGAGAAAGCAATCCTAAAGATGGCGATACTGATCGATAGAAATACCAAGGTTGTAGTTCAGGGTATTACGGGAAGAGAAGCAGTGACCTTCACCAAGGGCATGCTGGAATATGGAACGAAGGTGGTGGCTGGGGTGACGCCGGGCAAAGAAGATCAGGAGGTATATGGAGTACCAGTATATGACTGTGTCCGCACAGCAATCAAAAACCACGAAGCCAATACATCTATTGTCTCCGTTCCTCCCGCTTTTGCCAAAGACGCTACCTTTGAGGCGATTGACGCTGGCATTAAACTGGTCAATGTGTTTACCGAAAGGATACCGCGGGGCGATGTCGTCCAAATGATTGCTTTTGCTAAGGCGAAAGGTGCCAGAATCATCGGCCCCAATTCGCTGGGTATGATTGCTCCAGGGAAAGTCAAACTCGGCTCTATTGGTGGTCCCTTAGAGGAATGCAATAAACCCTTTATCCCGGGCAATGTAGCTATTCTTTCTCGAAGCGGCGGTATGCTTGTGGAAACAGCCAGCCAGCTTTCCTTAAATGGCATCGGTCAGAGTATTGCCATAAACATCGGCGGCGACCCAATAATTGGTTCGACATTCTACGAGCTTCTGCCCCTCTTGGAAAAAGACGCTGAGACCAAGGTAATCGTTCTTTTCTGTGAGCCGGGAACGGTTCAGGAAGAAACGACCGCCAAATTTGTTCGAGAAACCTCTTACCCAAAGCCGATTATCGCCTTTATCACCGGGAGGTTTGTTGATTCCATGCCCGGCATGAGGTTCGGGCACGCCGCGGTCATCGTTCACGGTGAGACAGGTTCCACTAAAGCCAAAGCTCGCCTTATGAGCGGGGTTGGTATAAGAGTCGTGGATAGCCATTCACAAATTGCCACCGAAGTGAAAAAGATCCTGACCGGGCGCTCTTGAGGAGAAGATTATGGGAATGTTCATCCGGATTGAAATTGACCGAAACAAATGTCAAGCCTCTTCTAGCGGCTGTCAGGAATGTAGGAAAGTCTGCCCGGTGGATGTCTTTCAGTCGCAGGATGGAAAGACCGTAACCATACCAGACAATGAAGACGAATGCACCTTATGCCATATCTGTCAGGAGAGATGCCCGGTTCAGGCGGTAAAAGTCTCCAAGCTTTACTGATCACCAGATAAAGGCATACCCGTCTCAAAATTCTGCGCTATGAGGCGGCTAGGTCACGATCACAAGCAAAACAGGGAGGGAGGTGACATTACCCCCATCCCCGTTCCCTTACTAAGACCCGAATCTATCTATAATTTTCCCTTCATAACGAACTTGACGATTTAGTTTTTGTTCAAACCAGCTAAGCCGATAGCTTCAAGGGTGGTGGCATCATTCCAGTAGTCAATGCCAAGCTCAAAAAAACCAGAAAATCATTATAAACCAATGAATTAGACTAAATTTAGAGGAGTCAAGCAGATACCGCCATTGGAATAAAAGGGGTCTATCAGGTTATCTGGTTTTGGGATCCAATGGCGAATTCGTATTTCTCTCCGAAAGGGAGAAGATCAAGATCTTAGAGGTCGCAAGGCAGAACATCCCCCCTCCCTCAAGATAATCGCTGGTACAGGCTGCGAATCGACCTGGGAGACGATCGCGATGACCAATCGGGCCGCAGAGATCGGAGCGGAGGTGAATTGAAGATGCTCTCCGTGAATGCGGCCGTGACAGTGAATTATGGAGTCCCTGGATTCAAGGTGTCCATGGACATAGTCGGCTACTATGGAGGTGATCCACGTCTCCCTCTTCTCCCTCCCAAGCCCGAGGTGAAGGAGAAAATCAAGGGGATTCTGGAGAAGGCTGGGCTCCTCTGATTCCTGTCCTGTTTCTTTCATCTGTCTTCGAAACCTCGTGCTCCAGGAAGCTCGGGTTAGCACCTTTCTTGCCAGGAAAGAGATCCATCTCCTTCATGACGGGATGAATCTGCCATGGGAGCCACTCAGGGTGTAAGCTATCTGGTTGCTTTTTCTGCGGGGCTCCTCTCCTTCGCCTCCCCGTGCGTGCTTCCCCTCATCCCCGCCTATATCTCCTTTATCACCGGCCTGTCCCTGGCGGATCTGACGGAGGGAGACAGAAGGAACACCCTCCGCAAAGGGACCATATTCAACTCCCTTTTCTTCATCCTGGGGTTCTCTACGGTCTTCGTGGCCCTGGGGGCCTCCGCCACTCTTCTGGGCAAGTTCCTCCTGGATTATCAATGGATCCTCGCCAAAGTGGGAGGGGTCCTGATCATCCTCTTCGGACTCTTCATAGTGGGATTCTTTCGCCTCGAGTTCCTTCATCGAGAGAAAAGGATCCATCTCACAGGCAAGCCAGCCGGATACTTGGGTTCGTTGCTCGTGGGTGCCACCTTTGCCTTGGGTTGGACCCCCTGCGTAGGTCCCATCCTTTCCGCAATTCTCCTCTATGCCAGCACATGCCAGAGTGTGACATCGGGGATCGCTCTCCTGGGGATCTATTCGCTGGGCTTGGGAATTCCCTTCTTCCTCTCCTCTCTGGCCTTGAACTCCTTTCTCATTTACATGGATCGAGCTCGCAGATACATCAGGGCCATTTCCGTTTTCAGCGGTATCTTCCTGATCATTATCGGCGTCCTGATCCTCACCGACCACTTCCGTACAGTGTCCAATTTGATCATGTACTTGTTCCAGGCGAAGGGTGTCTGAGTTCGGGCTGGAGCAGCAGGGGAGATCGTTCATGGCAATGAGGTTAGGTGAAGCCCTGGTGAAGGAAGGATTGATCACCAGCCAGCAGTTGGCCAAGGTCTTAGAGCGACAGGTGATTTATGGAGGGCGACTGGGCACCAACCTCATCGAGCTGAACATGCTGACGGAGGAGGCTCTGGTGAAGTTCATGGGAAGGGTCTTCAAGGTCCCCTACGCAGATCCCAAGGCCTTTGAGGGGATCAAGCGAGAGATCATCGAGGCCATCAGCCCGACGGTCGCGGAAAGATACACGGTGATCCCTATCGATCGAGAGCCGAAAAGGCTGCATCTGGCCATGGCAAATCCCACGGATCTCTTGGTCATTGACGAAATTCGCTTCATCACCGGATATGAGATCGTGCCCTATTTTGCTTCCGAGCTCCGCCTCCTCTATGCCCTGGAGAGATATTATCGCGTTCAGAGGCCAGTGAGGTTCATCACCGTCCTTTCTCGGGAACAGGAAGAGGTCCCCCAGGAGGTAGCCACCGAGGTGGTCCTTCCTTCGGCAGGGTCTCCTTTGCAAGTCGAGGAAGCAGAGCTGGCAGCGCGGGCCGTGCCAGCCCCACCCAATATCAGTCAGCGGTTGGTGGAGGCGAAAGATCGGGAGGAGATCGCCTCCATCATCCTGGACTGTGCCTCTTCCCACCTGAAGCGGGTCGCTCTCCTGGTGGTCAAGGCAGACGCCATGATCGGGTGGAGGGGGATGGGGAACGAACTGACCGATGAGAGGATGTCTCGAATCCAACTGCCCCTCCAGCAACCGTCCATCTTTCGCACCGTGATCGATGGCAGGAACTTCTATCAGGGAATCATCCCGCCCATGCCTCAGAATCTTGCCCTGTTGGAAATGATGGGGGGCGAAGTCCCTCAGGAGGCGATCGCCTTCCCCCTAACCATCAAAGGAAAGGTGGTCTGCGTGCTCTACGGGGACAATGGGGATCAGTCACGCCTATCAGGGGATTTGGAGGAGCTGAAGAAGGTCATGCTCAAGGCCTCCATGGCTTTGGAGATGCTCATCCTCAAGAAGAAGATCCTGGAAATGTAAGGGATGCGATGCTATCGACATCCGGAGAGGGAGGGGAGGAGGAGGTGCTTTCGCTGCCACAAACTCCTATGCACCTCTTGCCAGATCAGGGCCCTCCATCATTTCTTCTGCTCCCGCAACTGTATTTACCTTTGGGGGCTTGAAGAGGGCCTCCAACGCACTCTAAGTAGCCTCTGTTCTCTCTTAGCGGTTCCGCCCATTCGAGCCATAAGGACTCGAAGATGGGTGGCCGCTCTCGTCTTCCTGCCCCTTTCCGCCATCATCATCCTCTCATCCCAGCAAACGCCCTTCTCCCCGAGAAGATCTGGCTTCCTCGCACCGGAGAAGGTTTGCTACATCAGGCCGTCCTTCGATGCTGCCTCAGCCGCCGGCGTATCCCCTTCCGATTCCACGGGTTACGCCTCTACTCATCCCCCTCCCTCCGTGCCTCCCAAGCCCCAGGCTTTGATCAAGCGGGCTCCATCCTCCTCTCCCAGGGCGACCTGGGGGGCGGTCTCCCGCACCCCAGGGGAGGAGAAGCAGGAGGGGGTAGAAGGGGAGGAGGCGCCGGACATCTCCCGGGGGAACCTGGCTCGAAAAGAGATCGCCCTCACCTTCGATGGAGGAGGGTGGGCCAATGCGGCCTCCGAGATCCTTGATACCCTCCGGGAAAAGGAGATCGCCTCTACCTTCTTCCTGAGCGGAGAATTCATGCGGCGCTATCCCGACCTGGTAAGACGGATCGTTGAGGATGGGCACGAAGTGGGCAACCATACCGAAAATCATCCCCATCTCACCTCCTATGCGGCCAATTCTCGCCACGAGCTGCTTCCCTGGGTCAACCGGAGGTTTCTCTGGAGGGAGCTGATGGGGGCGGAGATGCTTTTCCTTGAGCTGACGGGGAAAAGGATGGCCCCTTTCTGGAGGGCTCCCTATGGAGAACAGAATGCCACCGTGAGGAGATGGGCCAAGGAGATCGGCTACCAGCATATCTCCTGGACTTCGGATGATCGAGCCAGGAAGAGCTTGGACAGCCTGGATTGGGTGGCCGATCCCTCTCAGAAGATGTATTGCAGCTCGGAGGATGTGAGAAATCGCATCTTAGGATACGGGGATGGAACCAATGGAGGGATTATCCTCATGCACCTGGGAACCTCCCGCAGACGCGACCGGGTCCACGAGCGGTTGGGGGAGATCATCGAGGGCTTGCAGGAGAGGGGATATCGATTGGTAAAGGTATCGGAGCTGGTGGAAGGGGAGGAGATGGGAAAAGGCGGGGATTAGCCGATGGGAAGGGATCTCTGCGATTCTTTTACCTCCTCGATCTTCTTCTCCAGATCCGTCATCCGATCTAAGATACAACGAATCGCCTGAAGCACGGGATCGGGAAGATCGTGGGGGTCCAGGCCGATCATCGCCTCAATCGGTTTTCCCTCGAAATAGGTGACTCGGCCGGGGATGCCCACCACGACGGAATTGGGTGGGACATCCTTCAAGACCACCGATCCGGATCCGATGCGGCTGCAATCCCCAACCTTGATCGGACCCAGCAACTTCGCTCCCGCCCCAATGATCACATTGTTTCCGATGGTGGGGTGTCTCTTTTCCTTCTTCCAACTGGTTCCTCCCAGGGTCACCCCGTGATAGATGGTGACGTTTTCCCCGATCTCCGCCGTCTCTCCAATCACCACTCCCATGCCGTGGTCAATGAAAAATCCAGGGCCGATCTTGGCCCCGGGATGAATCTCGATCCCGGTCAAGAACCGGGAGATGTTGGAAAGGAATCGGGCCAGAAAATAGAGGTGGTGGATCCAGAGCCAGTGGGCAACCCGATGAACATAGAGCGCGTGGAGCCCGGGGTAGCAGAGAAGGACCTCCGTGAAGCTTCGGGCCGCTGGATCACGATCGAAAATGGACTGTATATCTCTCCTCAGGGTCTTGAACAATCGATCTCCTCGCTTCGCCGGATCAGCCGGGGGCATGCTTCAGGACTTGACAGCCTCCTTTTCGGCGATTGCGTTGAGGTCCGAGATCAACTGGTCAATGTCGATTCCGTGGACCTGGGCACCCTGTTCGATATTCTCAAAGCGGGCGGCGGAGCATCCCAGACATCCCAGTCCGGCCTGCATGAAGACCTTGATCGTCTCCGGGTATTTGCTGACGACATCCTCGATGGTCATCTCTTTGGTGATCCTCATTCGATCCCACCTCCCCTCCATGATCCGATGTAGGGAATTCCCCCTTGCTATGTTATTTTCTGAGGCCTTCCTTGTCAAGGAATCTTTTCCTCTCCGCCGGCCTGGTCACTTCGCAAGGAAGGGGACTCCTACATGAAGGCGGATGAACCAAAGATTGGGCTCTCCTCCCCGAGGCTGCGGAGGATGGAGGCTCTACTGCGGCAGCAGTGGGGGACGCCAAAGAGGAAGCCCTCTCGACCCCCGCTGGACGAGCTGATCCTGACCATTCTCTCCCAAAATACCAATGACCTCAATTCGGGGCGTGCCTTTCTTTCCCTTCGGCAGAGATTTCCCAATTGGGATGCCGCCCGACGTGCCCCTCGGCGTGAAATCGAGGAGGCTATTCGGGAGGGAGGCCTCTCTCGCATCAAGGCGCAGAGGATTCAGGCCATCCTGGAGGAGATCTTTCGGCAGAGGAAAGAGGCGAGCCTGGACTTCTTGAAGAACGAACCCGATGGAGAAGCCTGGGCCTATCTGGCCGGCTTCCAGGGAGTGGGCCCCAAGACGGCCGCCTGCGTCATGTTGTTCTCACTGGGAAGACCGGCTTTTCCCGTGGACACCCACATCTTCCGCATCCTTTCGCGGGTGGCTGGAGTGAGGGGGAATGCGAGCCCAGCGAAGATCCAGGAAGAATTGCAGAGGAAGGTCCCTCCCGAGTTGATGTATCCCCTCCACCTTCATCTGGTTCAGCATGGACGCCAGATTTGCCGGCCCCAAAATCCCCTCTGTGGGGAATGCGGCCTGCTTCCCCTCTGTGCCTATGGAAAAAGATATGGAAGTGCAGGATCCAGAGCGCCTGAAGCGCGCGTTTGAGGATTCCATCCTTCCTCGCCTGCGAGCCTTGCGGAGAGGATGGGGTTACCCCATCTATATCGTGGGAGGGGTGGTGCGCAGCGCAACCGGAGCCACCAGTGCCTGGGAGAAGGACATCGATCTGACGAGCCAGGGCGAGATCGCCCGGTTCGCCCTGCAGGCAGCGGGTTTGTTGAAAGGACATCCTTTTCCTCTGGATGCGAATACCTGGAGGATCGTCTTTTCCGAGGCAAAAGAGCGTTGGCAACTGGATATCTCGCTCCTGAGAGGGGAGGGCATCGGGGCCGATCTGGCCAGGCGCGATTTCACCATCAACGCCATGGCCTGGGAGATCACCGAGGAAGCCCTCCTCCTCCACGATCCCCTTGGCGGTGAAGCGGACCTGGCCGCTGGATTCATCCGTTGGTGCAGCCCCCGCTGTTTCCAGGATGATCCGCTTCGTCTCCTGCGGGCCGTCCGCTTCCGTGCTCAATTGGGCTACTCCATAGAGGGGCGGACCTTAGAGGGAATGAAGGGATCGAGCCACCTGTTAGGAAGGGTATCCAGAGAACGGGTTCGAGATGAGTTCTTCAAGATTCTCTCCCAGCCG
>Ga0315314_1003725_pt1 | contig 11748 bp, 7 predicted proteins | sample TDP9_MG_FD_203631 | JGI IMG/M metagenome (GOLD analysis project Ga0315314, IMG submission 203631) | Freshwater sediment microbial communities from Lake Towuti, South Sulawesi, Indonesia - TDP9 | ecosystem: Environmental > Aquatic > Freshwater > Lake > Sediment | place: Indonesia: South Sulawesi...
AAGTATCTTTGAGAACCGCGTGGACAAGAAGCGCAGTAAATGAAACTCTGGATCCCAACGGATTGTCTGGCTCCTGGAATTTCTCACTGACGGCGACAGACCTGTCCTACAAGAACATTACTGGCTTAGGCTTGGGCATCGGTAACCCGGTTGGCGATGGGAAACTAAACAAGGTGCAATTTACGTTTCATCTGCAGGCGCGACTCGTAAACTTGACTAACGGCGTCATCCCATTATACAATGTGACGGTTGACGCATCGCAAAACTATAAGGTTGTTGGCTCACAGAAAATTCAGAACATCGTGTTCAACGGTTCAAGAATAGATTACACAGTAAAATACGATCAAGAAATCACTGGATGGGACTACGATTCAAGCAACCCAAACAAGCATCTTCTCCTTGAGTGGCACGCAGTTGTCGGCAACTTCATACCTGAACGCTTGGCTGAATGGCTCAAGGAACAATTCGTTTCAAGCATAAACGGGGGAACATGCAATTTGCAGGCGGACACCCCAGCAGGCAACGTAACCCTGAATGAAGCCAACGCAAACGCCACAACCAGCAGACCGAGTTTGATGCGCATACTAAAGCCCAGAAGAATACACCTTGGAGACAATTGGCAGAACGTCGGCGGACTCACATGGGTGACCGACGTAAATGTAACGCCAAATGAGGGCGATCAGCCAGTTCAATTGAATATGACGGCGCAAATACAGGGTCATAAGAGAATCTCTGTGGATCTGGGAATAGGCGTCTTCAATGGTTTCGCGGTTTTAGGAGGATTCAGTTATCCCGGCGGCTACACGGTCTATCATGACCCCGGCATGGGCGCAAGCTCAACCCTTGCGAACATCAGCGAAATAAGCACAACGCCATCGGTCAACTACCTACCCTACGTTGCCATTGGCATAGCAATAGTATTAATAGTCGTGGGTTCTGCAGTCCTCATTAAACATAGAAAGCCCAAAGAAAACTTAACCCAATAAGACAAGCTCAACAAGCCTTTCTTTCTGCGCCCACTTTCATTTTTTAACTCTCTTAGACCTAACATGAGCAATGTCACGAAATAGTGCGGGGGTGGGACCTACGCACGTGTTTACCAGTAAAAATATGCCGAAAATATTATTTAATGGCTGGCAAACTCGAAAAACTGAATAAGCACTGGGCACGTTAGCGTTTTAATAATCAATAAAAACTTTAGTAAATAATTAGGAAAGAGGGAATCTGAATGTTGACGGAGTCTGAGGTTTTTTACGGGTTTTGTAAACATTTTTCATCTCTGGGAATGGTCATGCGCCTATCCCTATGTATTATCTGCAATTGGAATTGTCCTGTCTTGGAGGCTTCTCTCTAAGTAGCTCTGGAGATTAAGGAAGACTGGTTTGGTTGACAGAAAAGAAGGAGCCTATTTGGATAGCGCGAGACCTTTCGAAATGTAGCGGGTGCCGAAAATGTGAGATCGCCTGTTCGCTTCATCATGAGAACAGAATCTGGCCGGAAGCATCAAGAATAAGAGTCTTCATGTTGGTCCCTGGAGCAGATTTTCCGCATTTTTGTACCCAGTGTGAAAACTACCCTTGTGTCAAGGCTTGCCCTTTTAAGGCTCTGTCTGTGAGCAAGAAAACCAGTGCTGTCTTGGTCAACAACGAGAAGTGCACTGCTTGCGGCAAATGCATAGAGGCCTGCCCAGGAAGAATTCCGCACGCTCATCCAGCAAACAAGAAAATTGTAATCTGCGACCTCTGTAACGGCGATCCACAGTGCACGAAGGTCTGTCAAGAAGGCGGATGGGGGGTCTTGAAAACAGTCGAGAGAAGAGAACATCAGTACAAGCTTTATGCACGCACCCCTGAGGAGACAACAAGAAACCTCTCGACAAAACTGTACGGAGAAAAAGCGGAGGAGCTCCTCTGATGCTGGGCTACGCAGGAAAATTCCTAGAGGTCGATCTTTCGCAAGCAAATTTCAGAGATGTTGTACTTGATAACGAGTTGCTGAAGGATTACGTTGGAGGTAGGGGGCTCGCAGCAAAAATCCTCTGCGACAGACTGATCCACAAATGGGAGGAAGTAGACCCTCTCGGGCCCGACAAGATTCTGCTTTTTCTACCAGGACCGCTCACAGGATTTTTCCCAGGCGGCAGAGTTTGTGTCTCGGGTAAATCGCCTCAGAGCAACGGGGTTGTGGGCTCGACTGTTGGCGGCGAGTTCGGAGTTGAACTGCGATGCGCCGGCTATGACGGCGTAATTGTCACGGGCCAGGCTGAAAAACCCGTTTACTTGTTCATTAAAGATTCCGATGTTGAGATCAGAGATGCAAATAACATCTGGGGCAAAGATGCAAAAGAAACGAACACGTTACTAAACAAGGAATGCAGGCGACTGCTGAGTGAGCGCTACTCGCGTTATGGCGAATGGAAGGAACCTGCTAAATTGTACATTGGCCCCGCAGGCGAGAACAAGGTTCGAACGGCGGTAGTTGTGGCCAAGTGGACGCATGCAGCGGGCTACGGCGGTTATGGAGCCGTCATGGGCTCAAAAAAGCTTAAGGCGATCGCCGTTAAAGGCACTGGTCCTTTGCCAGAAGTTGCCGACCTAGAAAAAATCAAGCAGATGATCAACGCTGTGAATAGGAACGCCTACGATAACGTGTTGTGGAGAAGGTGGGGAACCGGAGGGGGTGGTTACTCTTTTGCTGCTAAGACTAGTTCCGAGCCCGTTAGGAATTGGCAGGGAGAATGGCACAACAAGAAAAGCTATGGCGTGGACCAGTTTGAGAACAGGGTGTGGGTGAAACAGTCCTGGAGCGACTTCGGCTGCCCCACAAACTGTCTGAAAATCTCACTTGTCAAGTCTGGCAAATTTAAGGGGGCGATAACCGATAATCCCGATTATGAACTGCAAGCATATCTTGGTCCGAACTTGGGCTTGTTCACTCCTGAAGAAAACGTGTTCATGTCTTCGCTGATTGATGACTTAGGCTTGTGCGGCATTCAAACGGGAAACCTGTTAGGTTTTGCTGCTGAACTGTTCCAGAGAGGTATTCTATCCAAGGACGACCTTGACGGAATAGAATTGAAATGGGGAGACACTGAAGCTTTTGCGGATTTGGCAAAGAAAATTGCGCTAAGAGAAGGCATAGGCGATTTGTTGGCTGAAGGCACATACCGAGCGGCAGTGAAGATAGGAAAGATGAAAGGCAAAGAAGTGCTGCAATACGCTGTTCAAAGTAAAGGCATCGGGATTGGCGCTCATGGTATTCGAAGCGGCAGAGATTTCTCCACGGATATAGGGTACGCGTGCTCTGTGCAATGTGGCGATCATACCTCAATGACTGACTTACCCATTAACGGCTATGGAAGCGAGGTATGGAAAGTTTTCGACGATTCAGCGGTCCTGTGCATGTTCAACACGTTTGGTTTGGCTGAGAATTTCAAGTTTAGATTCTACAACGCAGTTACAGGGTTAGATCTAACCCGCAAAAATTGGGCAAGAGGCGGTGGGCTGAAAACGTTGCAGATACAAAGGGCACTATTGCTTTTGGGAGGACCAGATTTGAAATGGAACCCGAAAGTTGATGATGATAATCCGAGCAGATTCTATGAACCGTTGCCTTCTGGCCCATGTAAGGGGAAAGCCGCTGACAAGGCTAGCGTGAGAAAAAGCGTACAAAAGTATTATAAGCAGGCTGGTTGGGACAAAAGCGGAATACCCAAGTCGGAGACACTTGAGAAGCTGAAATTGGAATATGTTGACAAAGCTCTAATGAAACTACGCAACTAATCCCAGCCAATTAAAGTCTTCCTTTCTGCACATAGTCAGCGCGTATTTCAGAAGGTTGATGTGGATTCTTTTATGGCTATTTCACTTCGGCATAGTTGCTAAGGATGGGAGCGAACGTTTTTCACCAGTCTAATCCCGTTTCTTCTCGGAATTGTAGTCGATAGAAGGAGCTGTACAAGCCGTTTTCATGCATTAATTGTTCGTGGGTGCCTCGTTCGATTATCGAGCCTTGATCAATTGTTAATATTTCATCGCACAGCCTAATCGTCGAAAGTCTATGAGCAATTATTATCGCCATCCTGTTCTGCAACAATTTTTTCAGGGCTCTTTGTATCAGCAGTTCGGTGTAGGCATCAATCGAAGATGTTGCTTCGTCCAAAACTAGGATTTCAGGATGTGTGAGTAAAGTTCGTGCGAAGCTTATCAGCTGCCTTTGGCCTATGGAAATATTTGAAGACCCCTCTTGTATCATGTGATCATATCTTCCAGGAAGTTTCATAATTAAATCATGAGCCCCGGTTGATTTGGCTGCCTCGATTACTTCGTGGTCTGTTGCTTCAGGTTTTCCAAATCTTATGTTTTCTTTTATGGCGATGGGAAACAGGAAAGAGTCTTGTAATACTGTGTTTATGCAGGCTCTCAAGGATTCAAGCGATATGTCCTTTATGTCATGCCCATTTATCAGGATTCTGCCCTCATCAGGATCGTAAAACCTCGTCAAGAGGTTTATTAGAGTGCTTTTTCCAGCTCCTGTTTGACCAACTATCGCCAGTTTCCTGTTGCACGTCAATGTGAAGCAAATGTTCTTCAGAACTGGAATATTAGGGTCATATCCGAATGTGACGTTTTCAAACTCCACTTCTTCTATCGACACAGAATCACCCTTCTCTCAACTGGCGCCTCCACAACTTCAACCTTTGTATCTATCAGATCGAACAACCTTTCAATTGCTGCCATAGCAGACTGGTATTGATCATACATTGTAACGATGTCTGTCAGTGGCATAAAATACGAGAACTGATACTCTGTGAACGCAACCAGAGTGCCGATTGTAATGGTCCCTTGAATAACAAACATAGCGCCAAAATACAGAATTATCACTGTGCCGATTAATCTCATGGTGAGAATGAAAGGCATATAAGATGATCCTATCATTATCGCTCTTAGATTCGCTTTAACGTTCTCATCTTGAATCTTCTGAAATTTTCCCCCAGCTTTATCTTCTTGAGCATAGGCTTGAATAACCTTCATGCCAGCCAGATCTTCCTGTATTCGCGCCGTGAGCCCACCCGTCGTAATCAGTGTCTTTCTATAAGCAGCCCTTGAGCGTTTCCCCAAATACCAAATCAAGGCCAAAGCTGCTGGTAATATGGCAAGTGCAAGAAGTGCTAAACGTAAGTCGAGGGCGAATATTATGATGAACGTACCCAATATCGAAGATACGTCCACAAGGATGCTCGTCAAACCGAATCTCAAAAATATCCTTACCGTGTTGGAATCATTTACAAGCCTCGAAATAATTGCCCCAATTTCACCCTCTGAAAAATATCTCAGTGAAATTATCTGCAACCTTTCCATGATTTCATCCCTCATTTTTGCAACGACTCTTTCCCCGAGTATGCGCATTTGATATGTTTGAACATACTGAAACACATAATTGCCCAAAACAACGATCGTGAAGATAGGAATCCACCATATAAAACCAGAAAGATTTCTAGGCTGTATTATCTGATCTATGGCTATCTTGTGCATGTAAGGCGAAGCCAGACCTGTAATTGCGCCAAGAACGATAGCGGTAACTCCAAGAAAGATATGTTTTCTGTAGGTTTTTACGTAATAATAAACCCTTTTAATCAAAACCCTGTCGGGAACAGTTCTTTTCCTTTTTTCTTCTTGTTGAGTAGAAAAGGCTCCCCATTGACCTGACATTAGTCATCGACTTCCGTTAGAATTGAAGACTTCTCGATAAACTGGGTCTCATAAATTTTCCTGTAAATGCTGTCTCTTGCCATAAGTTCCTCATGAGTTCCGAATTCAGCGATCTGGCCGTTATCAAAGACTATAATTTTGTCTGCATGTCTTATAGTTGAAAGTCTTTGGGCGATGATGAAGGTTGTTCTGGCTTTCATTGCTTCCTCAATGGCAGTTTGAATCGCCTGCTCTGTTTTCGCATCCACAAAAGACAACGAATCGTCCATTATCAATATTTTAGGGTCTGTGAGAAGTGCTCTAGCAATAGTTATTCTCTGTCTTTGACCACCTGATAAAGTTACGCCCCTCTCGCCTACCAAGGAATTATACCCACTGGGTAAAGATTGGATAAAATCGTGTATTCTAGCCATCTTGGCAACTTCAACTATTTCCTCCATGGAAGCATCTGATTTACCAAAGGCAATGTTGTCTCTAATAGTTCCAGAAAATAGGAATACGTCTTGCAGAATCACGCCTACCTGTCGTCTCAGTGAAGACAATTTGAACTTCCGTATATCCGTCCCGTCTACTGTTATGCTTCCCGAGAAAACATCATAGAATCTGGGAATTAGGTATATGAGTGAACTTTTTCCAGATCCCGTTGCTCCCAGTATGGCAATTTTTTCTCCCGGATTCACTGTGAAATTTATGTTCTTTAACACTGGTTTCTCTTCCACATAACCAAAAGTCACATTCTCGAACTCCACTCTTCCGTTTTTAATGGTTATGTCTTCCGCGTCCGAAAAGTCTTGAACTGCTCGCGGAGTGTCCATAGTTTCGAAAACTCTTTCTAACCCTGCAGAAGCATTTATCCAGCTTCCGATGGATGTGCTCAAATCTCTCAAGGGAAAAGTTAGTCTCATCATGTATCTTGCAAAGAGGATTACGCTTCCAATGGTTAACGCTGAACCCAAAGCGGCTATTGAATAACCAGCGTAGACATAAACCGCAGCAATTCCAAGCGTAAGAATTGTGGGAGAAAGAGGCATCAATTTCGACTGGATTTTGCCAGCTTTAATTGCCGTTTCAACGAAAATCTCCTCTGCTTGTTTGAATCCTTCAACCATGTCTTTCTCTCGGCGAAAAATCCTTACGGTTTTCATTCCAATTATATTCTGCTGGATGTACGAGCCTAATCTCCCAAGGATAAGTTGCATGTTTCTGAACAGCGGCATTGTTTCGACGAAAAGGCGTGTCGTAAAGTAAAAAATCAACGGCATCGTGGCCATAGAGATAAGCGTCATAATTGGACTGATGGAAAGAATCACTAAGACAATAGCGACTGCGGTAAACACGGCGTTCAAAACTGTGCCGAGCCACGTTCTTAGGAAAGCGTCGACAACTTGAAGATCCATTGTGGCCCTAGCCGTAAGGTCTCCAACCGTAACAGAATCGTAAAAACTGTAGGACTTGCCCTGCAGCGAAGAGTAATAATCGGATCTTATGTCTCTGATTATAAATTGCGCCATCGCGCCATGCACAAAGGCTAAAATGAAGCTAAGAACTGCAAATCCTACACCTGCAGAAAATATTATTATCAAATAATTTGGAAGAAGACTAGTATTCCCTGCGATCACGACTTTGTCAATTATAAGGGAAGTATACAATGGCTCGAGCACGAATAAGTAAGACCTCACCATGCAGAGGATCACAATCGCAAAGATGAACAAATAATACTTCTTATGATATCTCAGCAGACGCTTGAAAATCGAAACTGATTGCGCGAGATTTTTTTTCGGTTTAAGTGACCTCACGTAATCTATTAGCGGCTTTGCCACGCTCATTGTATACCAGCAAAATACCAAAAGCATATCAAGTCAATTATAAACATTTTTAAGACATTTACAGTTCCTTGTCGCCTGAGTAACGAGTGCACACTGGTGATTTTCCGGTAAACGCGTGTTCAAATTTCAGCTCCCACTCATAATATCTCAAACCAGTCTTCTTTAGCTGAAATAAGCTCTGAATAAACTTGAAATTGGAGTGCGGGGGGTGGGATTCGAACCCACGTAGGCCTTCGCCAGAGGATCTTAAGTCCTCCCCCTTCTCCTAGAGGTGCTTGCCCACTATTTAGACCTGGCTCGGGTACCCCCGCTAAACTATCCAATTGGGCTTTTTCAACTTAAACGTTACTAGCCAGCAAATAGGGCAAAACCATACGCAAATTTTCGCCCTTAACAACTACGCTAGCACTCTTTTCCACCCTTTTGCTACATGGATTAAAGGCTATTCCGAGGCCGACAATTTCGAATAGGGGAATCGAGGTTTCGTCGTCGCCAACAGCCGCGCACTCTTCCATCCTTACGCCGAACCTTTCTGAAACGCCATGTAAAACTTCAACCTTACCATCGAAGGGAACGTTAACCTTAACTTCGCCCGTGAGAAAGCCCTTCTTCATAATAAGCTCATTAGCCAAAGAATAGTCAATTCCTACCTCCTTTTCGATTCTATTCGTGACTAGAGACAAGCCGGCGCTAAGCAAAACTACCTTAAACCCGCTCCTTCGCAAAGTGGCAATAACCTCCTGCGTTCCTTCAGTGTATGGTATGTGGTCAATTATTCGCTGAACTTTATCTAATGGTAAGCCTCGCCAAAGGGAAGCATCAAGCCTAGCCCACTCCCCATAGTTGATGGCTCCTTGAAAAAACTGTTCAGCGTACTTTTTGCCCTTATCCCATGTGCCCAGTGCCTCATGCAAATGCTGCCAACTGCTGTAAACCTTTACTAAGGTGCCGTCCACATCAAAAACTACAACCTTCAGTTTCCTCATATTTTCATCCAACCAATGCAAAGAAACAAAACAAAATTGCATGACCAAAACAATAAGATTTTCTCCTAGAAGAGAAAGAAATTAAAGCCATGTCAAGCTTAGAAACTTGTACATTGTTCAATAACAATCTTGTGGGAAACCGAAGAACGGAGTTAAGGCAATGAAACGTAAAATTTGCGACATAGAATACATAAACCGAATTTGGTACAACCTCTTAGAAGTAAAAGGGGAGGAACTGCTCCCCTTATACGAGGAACTAAAATCCGCCGACAGCATAGTTTGCGGAGGCTCCGGCAGATCCCTCTACTCCCTGAATACGGCCATGAGCCAATTGGCCACCATGAAGGATTCTAAGGTGGTCCTTACGCCCGAAGACCCTGGATTTCCAGGGAAAGACATGTATGACGCCGCATGGGAATTAGAGAAAAAGTATGAAAAAATTTTGCTTTTAATCAATTCTGGAAGCGGCGAATCTGAAGACCCTAGAATGCTCGCCGAAGACCTAGAAAAATACTTAGAGGAAACGAAAAGCAGGAAATTCACTATGGGCCTAATAACGTCTAACCCAAATTCTTCAATAGCCAAAATTGTTCAAAGGCATGGATGGGTCGTTAAACTGAGCGGAAGGGGAAAGCAAGTACCCTCTGAGGAGTATGAAGAAACAGGCATAATGGGCGACATATTCGAGCTCGGAAGCCTGTCCCTCCTTCAAATGATGAGTGAAGCCATATTCGAAAACCGCCCAACTCCTAGAGTCTTCGAACTCCTCGAAGAGGAATTCCCCCTACTGGGAGAGATGATCAACCAAAACGTTAATTCCGAAGCCTACAACTCCTCTCTAGATCTCTTGGAGAGGCGCAGCGACGTATTCCTAGGGGGAAAAGGAACGGCCAACGAAGTCATCAAAATGGCTGCCATAAGGCTGTTCCACATAAAAAAGTTTCTAGGAGACAACGTTTACGTTGCAAGAGGAGTTAACACCCCTCGCCCAAGGGCGGGAGACTTCGAAATCCTAATTTCATATTCAGGCGAAACCAAGTCTGTGATTAATTGGTGCAACGTCTTCAGAAGCCTAGGAGGAGCCGTACTCGCCATCACTGGAAACAAAGACTCCCTTTTAGACAAAAAATCAAACTACAAAATAGTCTTAGAGGAAAAGGTTAAGCCCGGCCAGCCTAGAAGATTTTACATGAGAGCTGCCTACGTGCTAAGCCCGCTTCCCGTTAAATTGGCAGAAAGACTAAGCGAAAAGGGACTAAAACTACCTGAATACGTTCTAAACTGGTATCATTCCGTAATCGAATAGGCGACGACAAAGCTAAAAAGAGATACAAATTTAAGAAAAGCCACAAATGAATTTTATGAGGGCCCGTAGCATAGTTCGGATAGTGCGTCGAGCCATCATGCCAAAATGGCGCGCAAGCCTCCTAACTCTACGGCGGAAAGCCGATGATCCGGGGTTCGAATCCCCGCGGGCCCGCCATTTTAATTTCGCATTTTGACTAGGAAGGCAGGCAATTTCATGGACCTTAAGGAACCACATCGATAACTATTTTAATGGCCTCGTGTTTGCGCTCTTTGCAGAGCTTAAGTCCCTCTTCAGCCTGCTCTAAGGCTATGTGATGAGTTATTAACGGTTTAATCTTTACGGAGCCGTTTGTTACCAACCGCTCACTCAAAGCCAGTAGTTCCCGCGTCTTCTCCATGGAGAAATATCTCGCATCAAAGGTTGCGCTGGTCGTTTGAATTCCCTTAGACGTAATGAGCGCCATATTGATCCGCTGGTCTTCTGATGGCGTACCGAACATGGCGTAGGTTCCATGAGGTCTAAGCAGCTCTAACCCTAGGTTTCTCGCGTTTTTGTCTCTCGATAAATCGTTGCCCATGGCGTCAAAAACAACGTCGATTTCGCCAAAGCTTTCCCAAATCTTCTTCTTTACGGTTTTGTTATCCATTTTAGAGTTGTTGAAAACTGCGCCCGCTCCAAGCTCTTTCGCTTTGTTTAATCGAAAATCTTCTAAGTCAATTCCGATTACGGTGCTTGCTCCAAGAGCCTTCGCCCCCTGAATTAGCATTAGTCCTCCTGGGCCAAGTCCTACGACTACAACTTTATCGGTTGGTTTAAGATCCGAGGCGTAGATCGTCCGCATGGCTGAACACAAAACCTCTAGTATGGCTCCCTCTTCATAAGATACTGTATCGCTTAGTTTGATGACAGCTTGAGCCTTGTCATACCAGAAGCCATCCTCCGACTTAAAGAGTTCAGATGGACCTGGTCGAACCGTCCGATATTCAGCGAAGCCGCCAAAGTCTCCTCCACCCCAAAAAGTCACTCTATCGCCTTCACGGAGTTCCCTCACATTTTTGCCCATTTCCGCTATTTCTCCACTGCACTCATGCCCCAAAATGATTGGATATGTGGGGCATGGAAATAAAGCCTCATAATACATCAAGTCTGTGGCGCAAATTGAAGCCCTATGTATCTTGAGAAGCACATCGTTGTCGCCGCAAACAGGCTCTGGGACATCCTTTACCACAAGCCTTCTCGGGCTCTCTAAAACAGCTGCCTTCATTTCCATACACGTGCCTTCCAAGTTTTAGAATTTTATAAGGGATAAGCCCTTTATAATAACTCTTGAAAAGAACAATATGCGTGCCGAGGACAGATAGGTTAAAATTAGTGATGAAATCAGACGATCACGAGGACATTTTCTTTTCATTTAGTCACCATATTTTCGCTAGCATCAAAAACCTGAATGCTATCCCGCCGACGACAATTGCAAAAACTATCTCAAACGCTGTGATGAATAGTGCTTTCTTCCAGCCAAACTCTCTAACTAGGGCGGCGATGGTTGCTATGCAAGGTACGTAAAACATTGTTACCAGGGTGAACACCACTATTCCTGTTGGTCCTAATAGTTGTGCAACTTCTTCTAAATTTGTTTTGTTAAGAAGAGGGACAAGCATTATTAATGTTAGTTCCTTTCTTAGCACTCCGAAGATCAATGTTATGCCTACTATGGCGGGCAATCCTAGCCAAGTAACAGTTATGGGACTGAGGACGTTTGCTATCGGCTCTAACAATTTGAGAATATCCATAAGCTTGATCACCAGACTTCCAACGATTATGAGAGGAAATGCAATCTTGATGAATTCTTTAAGCATAAACCAAGTTTGTTTTAACACAGTTTTCGCATGAGGCACTCTATAATCATTCATCTCCAT
>Ga0315314_1003726_pt1 | contig 11747 bp, 24 predicted proteins | sample TDP9_MG_FD_203631 | JGI IMG/M metagenome (GOLD analysis project Ga0315314, IMG submission 203631) | Freshwater sediment microbial communities from Lake Towuti, South Sulawesi, Indonesia - TDP9 | ecosystem: Environmental > Aquatic > Freshwater > Lake > Sediment | place: Indonesia: South Sulawesi...
AAACTTTACCATTTCCAAATGAAGAATCTAGATTTAATGGTTACTCCCGACCATTGGAATTTAGTTTCTTTAGTCCATAAACCCAGAAATTCATCCTCATGGATTTATGGGAAAGAAGAACGAATTCAAGCTAAAGATATGAAAAGTAAGCAATGTCTTTTCTTTACTGATGGTCTTTGGGAAGGGAAAGAAGAAGAATCCTTTACTCTAAGAAATAGGAAACTTCCAATGGATTCATGGTTGAAATTCTTGGGTTATTGGTTAACTGATGGAACAAAAGCCTCACGGAAAACTAAAGATTCTGGCTATCAAGTTACTATTATTCAAAGAAAAAGTGATTTGAAATCTTTGTTCAAGTCTGTGAAATTATTATTTCCTCAAGCAACCAGATATTTCAATAAAAGTAATCAAAGTTGGATTATTTCGATATGCGATGAAGAACTCTGGAATTATCTAGACCAATTTGGAACTAAGAAAACTAGATTCATCCCTAAAAAATTAAAGAACTTATCCAAGAGGCAACTGAACATTCTTTTTAATTATCTATTAAAAGGCGATGGAAATAAGACAACGAAATATATTCGATTCTGGACATGCTCTGATAAAATGAGAGATGATTTTCAAGAACTTGCTCTTAAAGTTGGTTATTCTGCTTCATATTCTGGAAGAATGAAAGATAGTCAAATAAATGGAAGAATAATCGAAGCTACCATTCCTGCTTACTGTCTGAATGTTAGATTAAAACAGAAAAGACCTTTATGGTTACCTCATCTAACTAATAAATCAAAATCCAGAACTCTGAAGGAGATTGAATATAAAGGAACAATCTATTGTGCTATTGTTCCAAATCATACGTTATACGTTAGAAGAAATGGGAAACCTGTTTGGTCTGGTAATACGAATCTCGGAACCTGGTTGATGCCTAATGGACAAATTATGGGAAAATCTGTTAGCAAAGATAGATATTTTCTTTTCAAAAGAGCTGGAAAGATTCAAGTTTTAACTTTAGAAGAACTTTGGAATAAGACTATTCAAGAAATTAAACATCATCCAAATCGTTATAAGAATCCATATAAATTACAAAAGAATTATCAAATGTTAAAGATAAAAAGAACCCAAACTTTGAGTTGGGATGGAAAAACTATAGTTTGGGCAAATATCAAAAAATTAATTAGGCATCCATTCAAAGGAAATCTTTTCAGAATTAATCAAGTTTTTGGAGAAACTGAGGTTACATCAGACCATTCAATCTATACAGAAAAAGGAATTACCACACCACAAGAATTGCGAAATCACAACCTTAGACTTCTTCAAGTCATAAAAGGTTTGAAATTACCAGAATTGAAAACATCTTTGCCTTTGGAATTGATGGACTTAATAGGAGCTTTTGTGTCTGAAGGTTCTATGAAAAAGAGACTGAGAATCTTCAATAAAGATTTCTCTTGGATAAAAGACTTAAAGATAAAAGGAGAATTTTGTTTCCCAAATTCAAAATGGAAAATCTATTACAACAAGTCATGGAATGGATATGAGCTGAATGCTACTTTTGGTTCTGGAAAGGTTTATGCATTCTTCAAGCAATTTATAGACAGGAAAGGAGATAAACGGAAATTCATAAATGGTGAAAAACAATTTCCAGATTGGGTTCTTAATCTTCCGAAAGAATATAAAATCAGGATTCTTCAGTCTTATTTGAAAGGAGATGGAAATAAAGAAAAAAATAGAAAATGGTCTTCTTGTTCTTCCTCTCTTAAATTGACCTCTCAATTATGCTTATTGATTTCCTCAATTTATCACTTGAAACCTTCATTAAAATATCCAAGATATAAAGATTTCAGATATTATTATTTGAGAGGAACAAAGAATCATACTCTTTCCAAGAAGAATGCTGTTGAGGAATTTGCATACTCTGGTTTTGTTTATGATTTAGAAATCCCTCAATATCAGAATTTTATAGACCTTTGTGGTTTGATTGTTCTTCATAATACTAGATTTGTTGAAAGATGGGATTCTGAGGGCTGGAAAGGAAGGAGATGGAATGAACTCTTTGTGAAAACTAATCTATTAGAACCTCTCCAAAATCTCCTTAAAGAAGATTATCAAGTCTTTGGAGAATTATATGGACAAGAAAATATAGGAGAATTTGTTACCTATTCAGTTCCAATCGGATTCAAAGTCTTTGACATAGTAGATAGAAGAACTTTGGGATTTGTATCTTATGAGAAAAAGCTAGAGCTTGCACAACACTTCGGTCTTCCTACCGTGAATCTCTTCTGGAAAGGACAACTAACTCCAAAGGAAATCCAAAGGATAGAATTTGAGTTAGCTTCTTTCGTCAAAGAGGATGGGATGGAAGGATGTGTTGCGAAATATTATTCCAAAGAAGATAATGATGAATATATGTGTAAATTAAAATGTAAAGAAATTACAGAGAAAGCAATAGAGAAATCTTGTGTAACTATACCTTCTTCTATCATAGGAAAAGCTATTCAAAAAGCCAAGGATAATCTAGCTCTTTTCAAAACAAAAGATGAATTTGAAGCTTTTGTTATTGAAGAGCTAAGAGAAGAGGCAACAGAAGAATTAATCAGTAGAAGTAAAGACAAGATTCAAAGGATGATTCATGATAGCTTTACTCCTTTGGAATGCAAAGATGAAGTATTTGATTATATAAAAGATTTGGAAAACAAAGGATTAGATGTAAAAAATAGAGGTCTTATAATGAGTTCTCTAGCCAATAAATTCATAGGATACAAGCCTAGTCTTCTATACAATATTTATGTTCAATATCTTCTTAGCAGAGGAATAGCAATATGAGAGACTTATTCAAACCTTCTAAACCTTATTTGAAAGGGGAAGAAGAATTAAAGAATCTTATAGGTAAAACAATCCAAGAAATAAAAGTAGAGCAATACAATGGATGGTTTACCTATAAAGCAGTTATAACTCTTGTTTTCACGGATGGCACAGAAACTGTTTTAACTTTTAGAAAAGGAAATGTTTAATGTTTATTTGTTGTAAATGTGGAAAAGAAGGAGCTCATCCAATGATTCTTAGCACCTCTGATTTTGGAAAATATCAGAAGGGAGATTATTTTTGTTGTCAAGAATGTCTCAAAGAATGGGATATTCTCTGGCAAAAGAGAGGAGAACTTCCTTTAGTGAATGTTCATAAAGTTTGGTTAAAATTATTCTTTGAGACTTTTCTTAATAAGAAATCTTATAATAAAACCTTTAATCCAAGTAAAAGGACAAGTAGGATAGTCTAAATGAATAGGAAGAATTTGAATCCATCCAAGAGGAGCTTCATTTGGGTATTTGGTATCTCTCATGCTCTAGGTCTTTTCTACAAATTTGTTAGAGCTCCTACTCAAGCTAAGGCTAGAGAAAAAGTTGAGAAATGGATTGAAGAAAGCGACCCTTCTAATTTACAGATTACTTCTTGTAAACAAATAAAAGATTTAGAGGAAGTTCTTTCTATTGAAGGGATGACTATAGAATGATAGAATTGAAGAAAGAAGTATTGAATCCTTTTAAGCGGGAATAAATGTGAATCCTTCTTCTAGAAAAATAGTTTATGTTTTTGGTTTCTATGATAAATTAGAATTGAAATCTTTCATGAGATTTGTTAGAGGAGATTCTTTAGCAGAGTGTAAGAAAAAAGCTAAGGAATTTGCAGATTCTTTTTATATTAAATCTTTCAAGCATGTTATTGAAGTTAGGTCTTTTATGAAGATAGAATCTTTAGATGATATTTTCAAGATTCATAATCTTTGTATTGATTGAGTATTGGAAGGAACTGAATGGACAAAAGAATCTTTTTTGCATTAGGAATGGTTTTCTTTCCACCTTTAACTATTGGTATGTTCATACTTGCTGGAGACCAACTGTAATTGGAAATAACTTGTAGAGTATGTGGAAGAACTTGGAACTGTTTAAGGAATCGGAATCAAACTTGTTCAATTCCACCAGATTTATGTGAACTATGTGCAAATTGCACAGCTAAAAGAGTTCATAAACCTTTAGAGTATATAATTCAAGCTAATCCAAGTTGTTATCCATTCAAAGATAATCCTTCACATAGGTTTTCAAAAGGAACAAAATCTGATGAATAAAAAAGTTACAATCTAGGAGAAAGAAAATGTTCAGAGTTCTTAGAAGTCCTAGAACTGTTGAGTGTAATCTATGTGGAAAGCAAATTCTTAGAGGAGAACTTAGACTTACTGCTAATTTAGGAAGTGGAAATTTTCCTCGTCATCATCATCTTCATTGCTTTAGAAAATGTTATTGGAAAGAGTTAATTCAAATCATTCCAGAAATAGGAAATCCTTCTATGAGAGATGAAAGAATTGAAGAAAAAGTATGAAGGAATAATTAGACGTAGAATTAGGAAAGCCTTAGAAGATTATAAACATACCAAAGACCTTCGGACATTGCTTCTAACTATTTTGGCTATTGGAGATAAAAATAGCTATGCTTGGATTTACTATTACAAGAAAGAGAACTTAGAAGAACTCTTTGCTGAATACTTTCCTACAATCTTTAATCCATCAAGAAGGGAGAAAGTTTAAATGGTTAATCTTTACTATGTCAAAATTAGAAGAACTTTCGGAGGCTATGATAAAGAATTTGTGGCTTCTTTTGATGGAATAAAAGATGAAGCTAAAAGTGAATTCATAGCATTCTTAGAAAAAGAAGATTGGTGTATAGGAGATTTTGAAATCACCACAGAGAATTGTGAAATATGGAATCCAGATAAATCTCTTGATGAAATTGTAAGTGTAGTCTTAATAGAATTGTGGGAAATATCTGGCACTTGTTTTACTTGGATTTGTAGAAATGAAGATGAGATTAAAGAAGCAATAGCAGATACTCTTGAGAATGCACAATATACCAAATGTGAAATCAGAATAAGAAAAGATTTAGAAATTGTCTCTATTAATCCTAGCAAAAGAAAAATCACTGAGGAATAGAATTGGAATATTGGTTTACAAGAATTTCTCTTCAAGAATTTTCTTTCTTCTTTCAAACTCTTTTATAAAATTACAATTAGCACAAAGAAGTTGATATTTTCCTTCTTTTCTTTTTATTGAATCTAAAACATTCTTTAAGAATCTAATTCTATTTTTGCCCAAAGTTTCTTTTCTTCCTTCATTTCCTACATGGTCAATTTGTAAAGCTCTTGAATCAGAAAATCCACATAAAGAACATTTATTGCCCAAGAGATGGAAAATCTCCTTTCGTAATTCTCTAAGTTTTTTAAATCTAAAATTCGCAGCTCTTTCCAAAATATTGTGATACACTAATGAATTTTCTGCCTTAATCCTTTGAATATATCTTTTATGTCTTTCCAAACACTCTTGTTTATGTTCCTTATAATATTTGAGAGAACCTTTTCTTCTACTCATTTTCAATTTTTCAGATTTCTTCATTAATATTTCCTCAATATTAAATGAGATACAAGACCATATTTAAACATATCTCATTTGCAGAGTGATATAAATTGGAATATTTTTTCACAGCAGACCTTCACTTGAATCATGGTAATATAATCAAATATTGCAAAAGACCTTTCAAAGATATTTCTGAGATGAACTATAATTTGATTAAAAATTGGAATGAAAGAGTAAAACTAGATGATTTAGTATTTCATCTTGGAGATTTCTGTTTCAAAGAAACTAATCAGAGTCAAAGTGCTAGAATCTTCAGAACGCAACTTAATGGCGATATTATTTTCCTTAAAGGAAATCATGACAACAATAATAGTTTAAAGACATGTATTGAATTCATGGTAATTCATTTAGGTGGAAAGAATATCTTTTTAACTCATAGACCAGAAAACACTAAGTTTGGTTATGACCTTTATTTAGTAGGTCATGTTCATGAGAAATGGAAATTCAAAACATTGGAAGGAATTTCATTTCCCAAAGGTAAACAGTTCTGGGATGTTATTAATATCGGAGTAGATGTCTGGAACTTTAAACCAATTTCTATTAATGAAATTCTGAAAGAATATAACAATTGGAAGCAACTCCATTGAAAAAGAAGGTTAACCATGTTAGTGGTGAATCAACGATGAATCCTTCTTTTAGATTTCTGATAGAACAATTATTCGAGACAAGAAAGGAAATGAGTTGTAGGAAATGGATTTTCCATTAATGGAAACTAAACGTAGATGCTCAAAATGTAATCAAATAATGAAAGTTTCAAAAGCTCATCTTTCTTTTGTCCGAATTTATGATTTTGTAGAATTAAGTAGAGAATTTATTTGTCCTTCTTGTTATCATGAAGAAGCAGAATTTCGAGCTTTCCCTTTTAATCCTTCAGTAAGATGTTGTAAATGAAATGTCCAAGCAGAGGAAGTTATCTATAAGATATTCTTTAAGAGGAATATTAATGAGAGCTTGTTGTATTGAATGCGGTAAACCTATTCTTATGTTTGATTTTGAAAGAAATAATGGATTGTGTGATAATTGCAAAAAGAAGAAAAAGGAATGAAAACAAATCTGGATGAAAAACCCGATTGTTTTGGAACAGAGAAAGAAGAGAAGTCTTGCAGAAAATGTAAATTCTATAGGGCATGTTTTCAAGATTATGCTAGGAAATTAATAGAAAAACAAAAGAAGGAAAATACTATTGAAACCACGAAATCCTAGTTTAAAAGAAAATTACTTCCTTATTAAAAATAGAAGAATCTATATTTCAGAGGAACCATCAGAAGGAAGACCCGAATATAAGGTTGCTTTCATTTGTTATTTAGAAAAACGAGAATTAGAAATACTTCAAGAAAAAGCTAGGGAATGGGGTTTGAATCCAAATAATTTCGGGTTATGGTTTTGGGATGATTTTAAATGGGCTATTGAACAGAGATTCAAAGGAGAACATAGATTAGTTTTTATTGCAGTAACAGATTCTAAGCTTGAGATAATGTCAAGAAATCATCTTAGTCAAGAACTAATAGATGAAGCTAAGTTTTTCTTTTCAGTTATTTTCTTTTTAACAAAAGGCAATCCTTCTAGAAGGGATACTGTGGTTTAAATGAGATGTCCATTCTGTAATAGTAAATTGGCAAAAACATATTCACTTTATCTTTGTGAGAATAAGCATTGTGATTTTGTTCTTCTCAGAATTCAGATGGATGAATTATATCATAGCGGTAAACGATTAATATGGAATCCTAGTTATAGATGTAAGCTTGAATTAGATTCTCAGAGGTGATAAAGATGAATCAAAAGCATTTAGGAATCTTAGGTCTTATCATAATCTTATTATTTGGTGCAACAATTACAGCATTGTTGGTTATCACAAATAGAGTTTCTAATTCTCTTGAAAAACAAATGATAACCTTAACTTTCATTGATGTAGGTTTTCCTTATTCTATTAGAAATAGACAACTAGATATTCAAGAGACTTTAAGCTCTGGTAATCTGATATTTGAAAAAGGCACAGAACTAACCATTGAACTTCTTGGAAATGATTTCTTTAGAGGTTATGGTTTCTTAATTAATAATGAAAAAGTTAATAAAATCTATAAAGAAGCTTTTAATGACCCATCTGTCATTCAAGCTATTATAGATAAAACACCATATCTACTTGCATTAGAAAAAATTGAAGCTTCCAATATCAAAGTATTAAATGTTGATGATTTATGGAGAAGTCAACGTTTATCTCATTCTCTAACCTATGTTCAAGTTTCTTCTTTGCCAGAAATCTTAGAATTAGTGAAGGAAAAGAATCTTGGTTATATTCTTCATTTCAGAGGAAGATTCTCTGGTCATGGATGGGTTTGGGAATATTGGGATTATTTCTTCTTCTTAGAGAATGAAATAGTCTATTGGTTCAAACAAGATATTTAGGTGTCTTAATTGAAAATCTCAACTTGGAAGAAACAGAAGAATACTGTTCAAGTTCCATGTTACAAAATAAGTCCACCATGTCCATGTGGTTGTAGTCCTAAGCCTTTCTTTTATGTCTTCAATGGCAAAATTGGAATAACTGTAGAATTTGATAATATTGGAGAGATTCAACAATTTCTAAAAGCAGCTTCTATCCTTACTCCATTCCCGAAAATTAAACCTTCTGCAATTACAGTTCCAGCTAAAGCTAGCAAAGCTAAGTTTCCATTTAACCCAAGTCATAGGCAATGTCATTTAATTCGGAGAAAATCTAAGAATGAAAATAACAAGATGCGTTTGTAGAATCTGTGGACATAGTTTTGATTCTCCATGTCCAGATACCATGTGCCATCTTTGTTTTAAAAAAGAGTTTGATAAAATTCTTCATAATGACAATCCAAGTAGAAGAGATTCTGTATGAAAGAAGTTTACTGTGAGAAATGTGGAAAAAGAATTTTCTGCAATGGAGTTTTAGGTCTCCGTAAAGATTGTCATCTTCAAAGTAAGAATATTAGAGTTAGGAAACGAAAACAGGTTTTCTATGATTTTGATGAGATTCCTTTTCTCGATTCTGAGACTGAGAAATTATTCTGCACTTGTTTTGAATGTTGGCAAGAGAGACTTCAGAGTCCGACTTCAGAAATGTTCCAAATTGAATGCTGGAAAGGATTACAAAAGAAATTAAAATTCAGAGAGAATCCATCTTATCGTCTTTCAAACTTATGAGGATTAAGAAAATGGATTGTAGTAACCCTTCTTATAGAGGATGTAAAAGTTTAGATGAAGCCAGAAATCGTGGCTGTATCTATGCTAGTTTTTGTAAATATCAAGGTTAACCGTTATAATATTATTACATGGAATCTGAAATGAATGGATTATGTCATTATTGTGGAAAAGAATCTATAGAAATTTGGAGATGGAGAAGTGATGTTACTTGGACTTTCTGTCCGAGTTGTTATAAACGCTTAGAAAGAAAAGAGAAAGACTTCTTACTGAAGTTATGTCCAAGCAAAAGAAGTCTTCCGATTGAGATAATAATTGAATTGTTATATGAAGATTCATACTTACACAAATTAAATAGTGTAAGAAGTTAAAGAAAGAAGAGGTGAAAACTATGTTTGACTTTAACAAGAAATGGCTTTTACTCCCCTTCGCCATAATCCTAGTCTCTATCTTCTTAGGTGCAATAATTACTATGAGAACTGTTCCTTCTGGATACAAAGGCATTAAGATTTCATGGGGTAAGATTATCGGTGATGTAGATGAAGGATTACACTTCATAAATCCCTTTGCTGGTGAAGATATTGTTCAAGTTAATGTTCAGATTCAAGCATTTACTTCTGAACCTCAATCTACAGGAACTGTTGATTTACAAGAAGTTACCACAGAAGTTACCGTGAACTATCGAATTGACCCAGCATTTGTTGAGGAAATTTATAGAGATTTGCGAGATGAGTATGAGAGTAGAATCATACGCCCAGCACTTGAAGATGGTTTGAAATCAACAACAGCCCAATTTACTTCAACTCAAATGATTCAGGAAAGACCTACTGTTAGAACCACATTGTTTAATCTCTTAAAAGCTCGCATTGAACCATACCATATAATCTTAGTTGAAGTGTCTTTAACTGACTTCCAATTCGACCCCAAGTTCAATGAACAATTAGAGGCAACTGCAACTGCCCAGAAGAAAGTTCTAGAAGAAGAAGCTAATCTGAAAATTATTGAACTTCAGCAACAGCAAAAGGTTATCACAGCTATAGCAGAAGCTAATGCAACTTTATTGAAAGCACAAGCTGATGCTCAAGCTCAAATAATTCTTGCTCAAGCACAAACAGAAGCTATCCAGATGTTGAAAGAACAATTAGGAGAACATTATCTCGAATATCTTGCTTTGCTACAATGGGATGGGAAATTGCCATACTTCTATGGTAGTGATGTGCCTATTCCGTTCATAGGTATAGCACCTTAGATGATTTCTAAGACTTAAACCACTCCCCTTCCCTTCTTTTTTTTCCCGCTTGGCGTATAAAAGAAAGAAATCCGATATGAGTGAGGTGATAAGGGATGATATGGAAAATACTCTCAGCATGGCGAGTTAGACGAGCTACCAAATGGATTGAGAAATTTGAAAGGAAAACTTCTTCAGAGCTAGAAAGGATTGCAAGTGTAGATGACAAAATCAACACTAAGATTACATCTCTTAAAGCTGACATCACTTGCCTAGAAGAGAACCAGAAAGCTCTAAAGAAAGCTGAGACTAAAATTGCCAATTTAAGGAAAGTTCTTGGAGAGTAAATGTAAATACTCTCCTCTTTCCTTCTATAGATTTACTAAAGCAAACTTACTGAGAACAGATAATTCTGAAAATAGTGGTTACTACAAAGAAAATAGAAAAAAAGGAAGGACTTAGATTCCCAACTTATCCTATTCGAGAAATAGTTTTATTTCCACACTTCGGACAAGCAGAAAGGTCTCCTGCACAGATGTCGCAGAATCTTGAATGACATCGAGTGCATTCAAAACATTTGGTATTTCCTTTCAAGAGAACATATCTTTTACAAGCCGAAGTATGAGTTTCAGCTCTTCCCGAATGTTTTGGACAATCACAATATTTTATTCCTTTTATTGGCAATTGCAATCACCTAATAGATAAATAGTAGTTTAAGCATAAAAGTATTTTCGTGAAACATTGGGAAAGCAGAATAAAGGTTGAGAGAGTTGAATGATTATTGTGGAAGAAAATTGGAATGTCCATGCTGTGGAAGTCAAAAGATAGAAGAGAGACTGCAAGTTAATTATTGTAGAGAGAATATCTATCTTTGTAAGAATTGCCATCAAGTATATCATGGGATTTCTTATCTTAGAGCGGTTCCTCAAATTGGGAAAAGAATATTCAATCCTTCTCGAAGAGATTCTTTTAACCCAAACATACCTATTATCAAAGCTAGAATAATTAAGGTATGATTAAAATGCCTAGAAGCAAAAAATGTCTTAGATGTGGAAAAGATTGTGGTTCTGAACTCTATTGTTATTTATGTAGAGCTGGTTATCCACCTACTTATGCAGAATCGAAAAGAGAAAAAGAATGGTTTAAAAGAACTTGGAAACGAATTGAGAAAATAGGCAGAATGTTTTTGAATCCAAGTAGGAGAGATAACAAATGAATGGTTACATTCGTTCTTGTATAAAATGTGGAAAGAGGGATGATGTAGACAATCTTCATAGAATTCATCTAAATAATATTCCAAAATGTGTTTGCCATAAAGCAAGAAATATGGCTCTTCTCTGCTCAAGATGTAGAAATAAATGGATTAGAATTTATAAAAAATGGCATGAAAAGAAAGATTATGATTTCTGGGCAAAAGGATGGAATGAGTTTTTACATGTTGATAGACCTTATAATCCATCTCGGAGAACAAGTAGATGAAATATAAAATTATCCTTATCGGATTAGGAATCTGGTTAGTGATTGATGGAATATATAGTATCATCAAATATTACAATCAGACTTTTCCAGAACACTTAATTAGAATTATTCGAGCTGGAATAGGATTAACGCTTATCATTTTAGGGGCATTGGTGTAACTTGGAACAGCATTGTAGCTTTGGAAGCTATAGGTGAAAGTTCAAATCTTTCGTGCCCCACCAATAGTTGAGGTCAAAATATGCAAACAGCAGTAAAGAAAGTAGAACCTTCAAAAGAGAAGAAACTAGAGATACTTGCTAAAATAGTAGAAAGTATCTTTGGTTGCAATGCAAGAATAAATTTCTCTAAGTTTCCTTTTGAAGTAAACAAGATACGAATTGAAGATATAGAATGGAATGATAATTTGATTCTAGTCTTGAGTAG
>Ga0315314_1003727_pt1 | contig 11746 bp, 11 predicted proteins | sample TDP9_MG_FD_203631 | JGI IMG/M metagenome (GOLD analysis project Ga0315314, IMG submission 203631) | Freshwater sediment microbial communities from Lake Towuti, South Sulawesi, Indonesia - TDP9 | ecosystem: Environmental > Aquatic > Freshwater > Lake > Sediment | place: Indonesia: South Sulawesi...
GAACAAGAGGAGCTGGAATAATGTTTACAGATTCCGCTAACCAAATGCTGTATGTTTTCGACAAAATAGCAAAAAACAATACTGGATGCCTTAAAGGAGACGTGGCTAATAAAATGATTGAACTGCTTCCAGTGAGTACGCTTGCGTCGGCAAACTTCACGAACGCTTTAGATGAGATTTGGCATGGTGCATTAGTCACATTTGACGGGGCAACGCCAATCTACAAAGAAGAAGGCGGTAACAAAACGGGCTTATGGATAATTGTTGAATACCCTCCGACAATTGCAGTTACCACGGAGAGTTGAGTTTGCACTGTTTGAAAGTTATCTTGAATGTGGATTTCAAGTTCATACAAGTTATATAATCAATGTGAAGATTTCCTAAACAGCAAAAGGTGAACCCATGTCAATCAAAAACATGTTAAGATCTAAAAAAGGTATATCGCCAATACTTGCAACACTCCTATTGATCGTCATAGCAGTGGCAGCAATAGTCGTCACATACGCTTGGGTAATGACATACATGGGCACTGCAGGACAACAAGCAGGAGTAATCCTATACAAAGCAAACGTAAGCTTCTACATGGATGCAGGAACAGACAAGATAGATGTTGACGTTGGAAATTCTGGAACAAGTAAAACTGAGATAATAAAAATCTATGTTGGAACAACCTCAAGCAACATGACCGAACAGACACCAAGTCCATCACCTCCAATATCGCTTAGCGGAAAATCCATTACAAAAATCACCATAACATATGATTGGACTGCAGGAACCACATATTACTTCAGAATCGTGTCTTCAACAGGACAAACCCTAGAGTTTCCAGAAGCCGCACCCAGTTAAATAACGATGTTCACTTCAGCAAACCTATTTTTAAACCATATCAGAAATAGCTGAAAACCATTCATTGACGGTGCTGCGTCAATTGTTAAATATAAGAACCAGAAAGAACAAATCATGTTTCTAATGGTGTTTCGCCGTGCAAGTCTTACTTGATGCAGCAAGAGCTATTGTAGCTCTGTTTTTTCTATTTTATGCTTCCTGGAGCGATTATAGAACCCGAGAGGTTAGCAACACTGTTTGGATATTTTTCGCACCGCTGGCCTTCGTATTAACTTTTGTTGAATTGTTCTTATACTCTTATGAGGATTCAAACATGCTTTTTTACGCCGTGTGCTTCGGCTTGACCGCAACCTTCGCGGTGATACTATTTTATTCCGGAGGATTCGGAGGTGCAGACGCAAAAGCACTAATGTGTCTGGCGCTCGCCTTGCCATTCTACCCAGAGAACTTGCTTACACCCTTAGGCGATATTTCGCCAATTTCAAAAATGTTCTTCCCAATAACAGTCTTCAGCAACTCCGTTCTGCTGGCAGCCGCAACAGCAGTTTACATGTTTTTACGCAACATATTTTGGCACAAAAAAAGCAATAGAAAACTCTTCGAAGAGGACCTCAAAAACGAAACATGGGGAAGAAAAACTCTGGTTTTACTAACAGGTTACAAAGTTTCCGTCAATAAGCTGAAGGAGAAATGGCATGTATATCCATTGGAAGATGTAGAGGAGAATGTTGAAGATACGTTCAAAAGAAAACTGGTTATCATACCCAGAGATGAAGACAGAAATGCCATAGTTGAGAGACTAACAAAGGCTGTAGAGGCTGAGAGAATTCAAGACATGATTTGGGCAACGCCGGGCTTGCCAATGCTCATCTTCATCACAGCCGGCTTGATAACAGCACTACTCTTTGGAGATGTTGTCTGGTTTTTCGTGCGCTTTTTGCTCGGATAAAACGATTTATTTCTCATTGTCGCATAACAAAACTCGCGGAATCACTTTGTGAAAAGGTTATTTGCACATTGGGCAGATATCTGCTCTGGTGAGGCCTAGGCATTGTCAGAAAATTGCCTCAAAGAACTGCAAAGGTTTTTGAAAAGCGAAATTGAAGAATTTAACGTTGTTGTTACGCCAGACTTTTTCCTTGATCGCCTAATAAGCCTAAACTGGGATATAGCAGACTTCTCTAAGCATCTCTCGGGTGTCGTCAAAAAGAAGGGCGGCAGTATAGATGGCATTGAACAAACAGAGCTTAGAGGAGGAAACGCTGTAAACACGGCATCCGCCTTAGCTGCTCTAGGAGTGAAAGTCATCCCAATCGTGTGCACAACCAAACTCGGACTGCAACTCATCAAATTTTACCTTGAGCAGTATGAGCTTGACCTTACTCATGTAAAGATTTTCGATGAATTATCAATAACAACTGCAACGGAACTTAGAACAGAAAATGGAACTACCAATGTCATGCTCAGAAATGTAGGCTCACTCGCGAATTTTGGACCGCATCACCTAAATAATAACGATTTTAATGCGATCGAAAATGCTGATTACCTCTGCGTATTTAATTGGGCTGGAACCAGACACTTTGGAACAGAATTAGCTAGCACCGTTTTTCGCCATGCAAAGACAAAAGGAAAAGGCAAAACCTATTACGACACGGCAGATCCAACCCCAAACAGGAAAAAAATTCCAGAACTTGTGAAGAAAGTTTTGAAAAGCAGACACATTGACATATTAAGTGTAAACGAGAATGAAGCAGTTTGCTATGCATCACAGCTAAACGAGAAAGTAAAAGAACTTGAAAAAAGTTTAGGATTTGAGGAATTGGCAAAGGAATCAGCAAGAATCTTGGCGAAACACCTATTGGCAAGAGTTGACTTGCATACAACAAGCTTCTCAGCCACATTCACAAAAAAAGGCGAAAGCATTGTTCCAGTCTTTAAAGTCCCAGTTTTAAGGGCAACAGGAGCTGGGGACGCTTGGAACGCTGGAAACATTTTGGGAGACGCTTGCAGACTTTCTGATGGTTGTAGATTAACGTTAGCAAACGCAGTTGCAGCATATTACATCTCCAACACGAATGGAATACATCCAACACGAAAACAGCTAATGAAATTCTGTAAAAAGTTAAAGAGCAAGACAATATTATGAAGGCAATGAATGGTGAACGATGCTTGAAATCGAAACTATTCGGCAGCTCTGGTGTACGAGGTTTAGTTAATGTCGATTTGACTCCGATTTTGGCAGCTAAAGTAGGTATGGCTGTTGCAACATTTGCTAATGTGAAAAAGGTGTTTGTAGCTCGGGATACTAGGGTTTCGGGTTTGATGCTTGAGAACGCGTTGGTTTCCGGTCTTTTGGCTGGAGGAATCAAGGTATACGGTTTAGGTGTTTTGCCAACTCCGGCGTTAGCGTACTTAACCAAACGATTAGATGCCGATGCTGGAGTGATGATCACGGCTTCGCATAACCCGCCCCAATACAATGGCATAAAGATCTTCCATGGCGATAGCATGGCTTACGGTGAGGAAAAACAAAATAAGATTGAAGAAATCATTGAAAAAGAAAGATTTGGCTTAATGGATTGGCGGAATATTGGCGAAGCCACTTCTATTGATGAAAGCCATAAATACATTGAAATGATACAGAAAAACGTGAAATTGCGAAAGAAATGGCATGTTATTGTGGACCCAGGATGTGGAGCAACATGCAGCATTGCACCAATGATTTTTGAAGGCTTGGGATGCAAAGTAACAGCCATAAACGCACAGCCAGATGGATTCTTCCCAGCTAGAAGCTCTGAGCCTAATACTGAATCCTTGAAATCTTTGGCTAAAATTGTTCGGGAATTCGGTGCAGATGTGGGGATAGCCTATGATGGCGACGGTGATAGAGTGGCTTTCATAGATGAGAAGGACAGTTTTGTGGATTCTGACCGGGTTTTGGCAGCTTACGCCTCTCATGTTACGATGAAAGAAGGCGGCGGAACTGTTGTAGTGAATGTTGAGGCTTCCATGTGTGTTGAAAAAATGGTGGAAGCTCATGGTGGAGAGGTCAAGAGGACGAGAGTTGGCGACGTTTACGTAGCGGAAGCAATTAAACAGCACAAAGCTGTGTTTGGCGGAGAGCCTTGCGGAGCTTGGATACACCCGCAATTCCACTACTGCCCAGACGGAATACTATCGTCGGTACTGCTTCTAAAGGCTTTGGAAGATAAGGATAAGAAGCTGTCAGAACTTGTTGCTGAAACGCCTCAATATATAACCTTGAGAGAGAATATTAGCTGCAAAAACAAGGCAAAATATAAGGTTGTGGAAAAAGTAGGAGAAGGCCTAAAGTCTGCTTTCAAAGCATACAAGGACTTCTCAACGGTTGATGGTGTACGCCTAGCCCTCAAAAATGGGTGGATTTTGGTCAGAGCGTCTGGCACCGAACCTGTTGTGAGGTTAACTGTTGAAGGTGAAACATTAAAAGCAACAAAGGAAATAATGGAGAAAGGAGTGGGGCTCGTCAAAAAATTGGTTGGGAAGATGGAGAGATGAAGGCCATAATTCTAGCTGCCGGAGAAGGTGTGAGACTTCAACCTATTACGTCAACCAGACCGAAACATTTGATAAAAGTTGGTGGAAAACCAATCTTAAGGCATTGTTTGAAAGCTGTGAAAGCCTCTGGAGTAGATGAAGCGTTAATAGTTGTTCATTACATGAAAGATGCAATTCATCAACACTTCGGCGATGGCAAAAAATTTGGCTTGAAGATTGAGTATGTAGAGCAAAAAGCGATGCTTGGAACTGGCGACGCCGTAAGCGTCGTTGAACCCCACATAAAGGATGATTTTCTGCTCGTTTACGGCGATTTACTGTTCAGCGCCGAGGCAGTGAAAAATGTTGTAAACTTGCATGTGAAAGAAAAACCGACGGCAACAATGGCTGTTGTTCCAGTTGAAAACCCAGAAGATTATGGTGTGGTGGAGCTTGAGAATGAAAACCATGTGAAGCGCATAATTGAGAAGCCGAAACGCGAGGAAGCTCCATCAAATTTGGCTAATGCTGGCATATATGTCTTCTCGACAGAGATATTTGACAGAATAAGGGAGACATCAGCTTCTGCCAGAGGAGAACTAGAGATAACAGATGCAATTTCGCAGTTACTGAAAAAGAAAAGCGCAGTTTTAGCTGTCACAATTTCTCGGGATGATTGGATAGACATAGGGAAACCTTGGGACTTGCTTGAAGCTAATCGTTGGGCACTGATGAGAATGGAGCATAAGATTTCTGGACACTTAGAAAGCGGTGCGCACCTTATCGGACCGGTGAGTGTTGCGGAAACCGCGCGGATACGTTCTGGAGCCTATATTGAAGGACCTGTCTTTATAGATGAGGAATGTGACATTGGACCGAATTGCTTTATTCGCCCAGGCACGAGCATCGGTAAGAAAGTGCGTATTGGTAATGCTTGCGAAATTAAAAATAGCATAATCATGGATTACGCGCACATCGGGCATTTATCATATGTTGGCGACAGCGTAATAGGCGAAAACTGTAATTTAGGCGCTGGCACAATAACAGCCAATTATAGGCTTGATAGTGGGACAATAAAGATGATGGTGAAAGACAAAGTTGTGGACAGTGGAAGGACAAAGCTTGGAGTTGTTTTGGGCGATAACGTGAAGGCTGGGATTAATGCGCTTTTTATGCCCGGTGTTAAAGTTGGAAACAATAGTTGGGTTGGGGCGGGTGTTGTTGTTTATCGTGATGTGGCTGCTGATAGTGTTGTGTTGTTGAGGCAGAGTGTTGAGGAGAGGAAGTCGGGTGTTTGATTTGTGTGTGCGTGCAATGGGGCTAGGCCCGTCTATTTGGAGCCTAATTTGTGATGGTGTGGAAGAGTTGTGGTTTAGGTGGTTTTGCATGGGGTATTGCTATGCGTGTCGGTTGGTAAATCTGACGAAGGGTTCGCTGAATCCTAATCTAACGCGATAAGGATCAAAGCTACCAATGCCAGTATTACGCCCAATCCCTTTACAAGTGATATTTCTTCATGCAGAATGAAGTAAGACAGCACAATCGTCACGACTGGATAGAGTGATGTTAATGGAATAACAACAATGGCTTTTCCTCCTTGTATAGCTAGGTAGAGGGCGATGGTGCCCACAGCCATCATGATGCCAGCTGTTAAAGCGTAGTTGAAGCCTGGAGAGCCTACACTAATTGGAGGCCTTTGGCTTACATATACAAGTAGAGAGAGAGCAAACATAGTGGCATTATAGACGACATAAATCTCAGTCCAATTCGAGTATTTGAACGCAAGCTTTAAGAAAAAACCCACAATGCCCACAGTGACAATTGTGACTATAGAAAGCATTAACCAGTCCATAGCAATCACCTCTGAATGAGTTAGGTACTTTGTTTCAGTTTTTATGACTTATGGGAGAACCCATTCCACATTGTGTAATCTTCTGTATGTCGCTGAAGTGATTGATTATTCAATGAACTGATGGTTTATTGTTGTGTTTGTAGTGTTTGTTCTCTTTTCTTCAGTTCATTGGCGAGGTATTCAAACCACTCATATATTTTTGGTTCATTAAGGTCTTTTCTTCGTCCTTCTACTATAGGCTTCGCCGCTTTCCACGCCAACTTGACTTCTGCACCGAATAGGTCGCTGATTAATCCTATGTTTAGAAGTTTTCTTTGGAGAAGGACACCTACTCCCTCGAAAAACATGCATACTTGAGCTATTTGCACTGCTTGTGATACCACATATTTCTTCATAAAGTCATCGTAGTCCTTAAAAAAATCCCACGTTCTAACTGCAAAATATGCTTCTTGAAGTTCCTTGCTACCGAAAGTCGAATGTAGTCTTATGACGAGGTCTGTTTGTCTCTGTTTGATTAGATTTCTAAGCTCCATGACGGTAAAGACAACTCCCACCATCACACCTACTGCTGCAACTATCCCCGAAATTGAGGGTATATCTAACATTCCATCACCTAAAAGAGAAGATTAACTGAAGTGAATATTAAAAGGTAACAGTACAGTATGTAGCTCAGCTCAGGTTCAAACGGCGCACAGTCTACGCCCGTTTCTCAATAGAAAATCTTAAGGAAATCGTATGGTAGCCCGGAATATGTGACTTATCTCGTTTAGATTTCTCACTTCGGCGCGTGCTTTTTCTAGGATTCTATCAAGCGTTACGTTATCAAACAAACTGCAACGGTAGAGCGAAAGCAAAGAATAAACGCTACTAGCTCAACTCTTTCACTTTTCTTAATTGGATAAAACTTTACCCCCAACCAACCAAATTTCAGAACAGTAAACGCATGGCGGGAGGCAAGACGAAGGCTGTTTCAGGTGCGTACACGGTTCAGGATAAATACTGCTTTCTGTAGGTTTAAGATGTAAGCTATCAGTCCCCAATTTTCTTTTTGAGGTCGCTTGCAAATGCCTTCGCGTTTTTCAGGTCATCCTTAGTCGGGTGCCCTCGATTGAAAAAGAGGAACTGACCGCGGCACTTAAAGCTGGAGATGACTTTGTAGCCTTTCGTTTCCAAAACCTCTTCCATGGCATAGATGCATTTGGGGTCGGGTCCCCCAGCAGTGGCGAAAACAGCTGCTTTACTTTTGCTGCTTGGCTGCAGTCTATCTAGAAATCCTTGGAGTGTTTTATACATGCGCACGTGCGGACTATTAAGCTTACCGACGTACTGGCCGCTACCAACTATGAGCAGCTCCACCCCTGAGACATCAGGTGTCTCTTTCTTTACATCAACTGCCTCGCATCCAAGCTCCTGAGCGATTGCTTCGGCCACCTTTCTCGTCTTTCCGCCTCTTGAGAAGTAAACGACCAAGAAGTTCATGATTTCATTTCAGTTGACTCTAGAATATAAAGGTTCACGGGTTGAGTGGGTTAAAATTTAATCCAAAAACAAGTGAACGACAACTATTTCTTTTTGGAGAACCAACCACAATCATGGTTGTGAGCAACATGCGAGAAATAAAATTGAACGAAACATGTAACTGTATCCATCTAATACCTGGTGGAATAAAACTTCACCCCAACACCACTGAACCAAGGATTTGAACGTCGCCCTGACTTGGGTTTCATGGTAGCCAGGAAGAGACTATTGCTTAAGCTATAATTTATACTCTTTAGCTGAGGATTCCTCATTCTCCTTTTTCTCTGTTTTTTGGTTTGATTGATTGATTTCTGTGAATGAGAAGAATTAATAATTTAAGCGCACACAAGAATCAACACGCCTGCTGTTTATTGATAACGGACTATTCTGGGGTTTTAAGATTTAGCCCAAACCTAAACATTTATCCTAAGATGCATAAATAGAAGCATCGAGAAAGATATGAAGTTGAATCATAAGTTAAGATTCGGCGTAGGGGTATTACCAAACGCATCTTGGAAAGAGATAGTCAAGCGTTTCAAATACACTGAAGAACTGGGCTTCGACATCACATGGACTGGAGATCATTTTGTAGATTGGTCTAGGCCAAATGACCCATGGTTTGAACTGTGGACCCTCCTAGCTGCAATAGCTGTGGAGACAACCCGCATAAGACTAGGAACATATGTAACTCAAATCCCCTTTCGGAATCCTGCTCTCCTTGCTCGTCAAGCTCTGACAGTGGACCATATCTCCAATGGCCGACTAGAACTAGGCCTGGGCACAGGAAATGTCACCGACCCTGCATGCGAGATGATGGGTCTTCCAAACTGGAGCAGTAAAGAAAGAGTGGCACGATTCAAAGAATACGTTGAGATTGTGGATCAACTGCTATCGAACGAGGTTACTACCTACAAAGGACGCTACTGTGAAATCAGAAAAGCCGTGATGAATCCTCGTCCAGTCCAGAAACCGCGTCCTCCCATCACTATCGCCGCAATAGGTCCAATTATGTTGAAGTATGCAGCTCGATATGCTGATACGTGGAACACATTTAGCACACGTAACACTTCTGAGGAGCAACTAGATGAGACGCGTAAACGCACCCAGCTTGTGGATAAATACTGTTCAGATATCGGGAGGGCCCATTCCTCATTACGTCGTTCTTACTTGATGTATGATGTGGGAGCTCGAACTGGAAGAGGCTATGGGATGATTAACTACTATGATTCAGAGAAAGTCTTCGTTGATATGGTGGGAAAACTCGTCGATGTGGGGATTACTGAGTTCTTACTTTACTATCCTTTCCGTGAGGAGCAGCTACCCATGTTCGAGAAGATAGCGAGAGAGGTCATCCCAGAACTGAAAGAAAAATACAATGGATGACTAGCTTCTGTCAGCTGCTTTTTCTACGATACAACAGCAAATGCTCAAGGAAATCTACGAATCCCAAAGCGAAAAAGTATGAATTTATGCTTAAGCAATGGTAGCCCTGGTTACGTGACTTATCTCGTTTAAATTTCTTAAACTGAGAAGCTGAACTGAAAGAGCATGATGATGTTTACAACGAATGCATAGGCAGGAAATGAGCGAATTCGCGCGCGCTATGAGGACTCTTCCCGACCGAATATATACACATAGAACCAAAGAAGAATATCGTGTGTGCATAGAGTTTCTATTCAACCAACCAAAACCATAATTCATGCTGAAGCGTTATAGCAGAGAATCAACCGAGCGTAAGAGGCGAAAAGTGCGTATGAAGTTCGGAATATCAATCAGCAATCTAGGAATGTACAGCGATTTTGAGGGGCTAGTAGCTCTCGCCCAAGATGCTGAGGAGGCGGGATGGAACGGAATATTCCCTTGGGATCACATTCTACACAAACCAAGAGAGGATATGCGGGCTATAGATCCGTGGATTGCATTGACTGCCATTGCAGTAAATACGAAAAAAATCAACCTCGGTCCTATGATTACTCCTCTTGCACGACGCCGTCCTTGGAAAATTGCTAGAGAAAGCGTGTCATTGGATCATCTGTCCAAGGGGAGGTTGATTCTTGGAGTTGGATTGGGATCAGTAGTCAATCAAGATTTCGAAAGATTCGGAGAAGAAACCGACAACAAGACAAGAGGAGAGAAACTTGATGAATCATTGGAAATCCTGCAAGGATTGTGGAAAGGAGAACCATTCGGCTTCTCTGGCAAGCACTATCGGGTGGGAGAAGGAACAGTCTTTCTGCCGAAGCCCTATGGAGACAATGACAAAATCCCAATCTGGGTGGGTGGAGGCAAATTGTCCTGGTGCATGAAACCCTTCCGTAGGGCAGCAAGATTTGACGGAACATTTCCTGAGTATACTGATAGAAACGGAGAGAAAGTAGCTAAATACTTTGAAGATGTTGCCAGATACATATGTCATTATAGAGGAAACCTAAAGGGTTTTGACTTTGTGACCTTAGGAAAGGTACCTCAGGGAAAGAAAGCGTTAGAGAGATATTTCGAACCCATTCTCAGTTCAGGAAAAATCACTTGGTGGATAGAGAAAGTTTACAGTTGGAAGGGAAATCTTGAGCAGATAAGGAGCATGATTCGGGAAGGGCCACCTGACGTCTAAGACGGAATCTACGTTCAACCGACCCAACCTTCGTTCCATGTCGTCGCGCGCGGTTTAAGGTCTACAAAACCAGAAAGTCTTGAACGCGCGCATGAAATAGTAGCCCGGGAGAGATTCGAACTCTCTTAGCATACGTTGGCTTGTTTTTAATGTGCATATACACAAATCTCACCATCATCTGGCTTAACTACGCCTATTCTACACATGCTTATCCCTAGTATAAGCGGAAGAACAAACCATTGAAGAGTCTCACTCAAAGAAATTTTATTTCGCCTTGTTTAAACCCTAAATATGTGTTTTCACAACTGTTAGGGGCGATAATGGAGGTTTGAAAGGTTGTCAGTGGCGCAGAGAAAGTTTTTCACCGAAGTAACAGCGTTAGTGGATAGGAGTGTTATTGTTTCGACCACAACTGGAAAATCGTATGGTGGAACCTTAGTCGGCATTAACCCAGACACTTTAAGCCTGTGCCTAGCAGAGGCAAAAGATGAGCAGGGAAAAACGCTGCATAGAGTTTTCCTCAACGGAAACGTAATAGCTCAAATACTAAGCGTGGAAAAACCCTTTAACCTCAAAGCCCTTGCAGACCGACTCGAAAAAGTGTTTCCAACAATGGTGAAACTTTACGAGGATAAAGGGTTCATATGGGTCATGGACAAGGTTAAGGTGACAGAGAAAGGCGTGGTGGAAGGTTCAGGTCCTGCTGCTGAGCGAGTGCAAAAGGTTTATGACCAGTTCATCAGTGAAGCAAAAGCATAGTTATGGCTTAAACACAGTTCCTCTTTCTTCTTTTCCTATAAGCCCCCTAACCAAACCAAAGAATGATTGAAGTGCTAAAAGTTGGAAGCGAAGGAGGAAGGCAAAGTCGACTTTCAAAAACTGGTGAAAGAGGTCTTTCCCTACCTCCACTTCCGGCCCTATCAGATTAACGCAATAAAATTCTGTTTTGACACGATTAGAAATGGAAAGATAGGCTTGCTTTCTTCCCCCTGCGGCACTGGAAAGTCTGTTTCAGTATTGACAGCCTATTTCATGGCTAAAGAGCTAGACAACTCAGTTGGCAGGCTTTTAGCGCTAACTAGAACCAGAAATCAGCTCGAAATTTATTGCAGAGAGCTCAAAGCCATTAAAAACCACTGCGATGTCAGTTCAGTGGCTTCAGTCTTCAAGAGTAAGAAGGAAATGTGTCCCCAAGCTGCAGAAGACGCTAAAGTTAAGAATGTAAGCTATCATGATTTCCTCCATTATTGCAGAGCCTTAAAGGAAGGCGCTTTTGGAAAAACCTGCAGGTATTACGACAGAACCTACACTGAACGGAAGCCCACTTGGCACGCTTACAACGTTATTAACAAAATCAAAGGAATTGGACCGCTACTGCCCGACCAAGTGTACAAAATCTGCCG
>Ga0315314_1003728_pt1 | contig 11745 bp, 6 predicted proteins | sample TDP9_MG_FD_203631 | JGI IMG/M metagenome (GOLD analysis project Ga0315314, IMG submission 203631) | Freshwater sediment microbial communities from Lake Towuti, South Sulawesi, Indonesia - TDP9 | ecosystem: Environmental > Aquatic > Freshwater > Lake > Sediment | place: Indonesia: South Sulawesi...
GCATTATGTACGACTCCAAGGCTCGAATCAAAGGTTAAAGGGCAAACGGTCATAAGCGCGAGGGAGAGGGCGAATATGAGATGGACAGCCTGCTGGGTTCTGCTGGCTGGGGCGCTGGTTGCTGAAGCGAGGGCCGCAGAGCCGTTTCTGCCACCGCAGGAGCTGGGCGCGTTGCACAAGGTGGAACGAAGCGGTGACGCCGTGGTTTTCCATGCGCAACGGGGCTCAGTGCGCGTCAATTTCGTTTCCGATGCTATCGTGCGGATTTTCATGGACCCGTACCGGCGATTCGCCGATCGGCCTTCGGTCCATGCCGTCATGGACGGCTCGAAATATCAGGCGATGATACCCGTGCGGGTGGAAGAAACAGCCACAGCGGTGCAGATGACCGGAAGGCGTCTGCGTGTGACAGTGGAGAAGGGAACTCCCGTGCGCTTCATTTTTGAAACCGCCGAGGGACAACCTCTTACTGGCATCGTCAAGCCCATGCTCACGGGTTCCATGGAATCGGACTATCATCGGGTTCGGCTGCAAATCGCCGCCGACGAGCAATTCTATGGCTTGGGCGAGCGCTTTTTCAGCTTTAACCACCGGGGAAGCGAGATCGTCCTGCGCAACGTTGACGTCATCAACCAGCCGAAGGACTTCAACTACTTCAGCATCCCGTTCTTCATGAGCAGTCGCGGCTACGGCATCTTTTACAACAACACCTGGGAGACGAAGTTCCGATTTGGGAGCGACATTCCGGACGAGCTCTCCCTGGAGTCGCCGGGCCCGAACTGCGATCTCTTCTTCATACACGGTCCGCAGCCGCGCCAGATCCTGGCCAATTACCTCCAACTGACTGGATACCCGCCCCTCGTCCCACGTTACGCGCTGGGACTGTGGATGGGTGATTTTCCGCACGAAGACCAGGATCGCGTGATACGGGTTGGACAGGAATTCATCAATCACCAGTTGCCCTGGGACAATTTCTATCTCGACTATGAGTGGGCCAATACCTATTTTGATTTCAAGTTTCACCCTCAAACCACACCCCATCCGGAGGATCTGGGGGCCTGGTTCCGCCACCATCACCGTCAACTGGCGTTGATCGAAACGCCCTTTACCAACGCCGAGTGTCCGCTTTACGAGGAGGCGCTCTCTCGGAAGTTCTTCGTCGATCCGCTGAGTGCCTGGTGGCATACGGAAAGCGCTTCCGGGCAAATAGACTTTTCGAATCCGGAGGCCGCGGCGTGGTGGTGGAAACTGCATGAGGCGTCGATGCAGATGGGAGTTTCCTTCTTCGTCACTGACGACGGAGAATTCACGCGCGAGAAAGCGCTGGCTTCCGACGGCGTGGGCGGGGCAGAACTGCACAATTACTACAGCCTGCTCTACGCGCGCGGGATGTTTGAGGGGATGGAGAAGTCATCGAACTCGCGGGGTTTCATCTGCTCGCGCGCGGGGTTTGCGGGCTCGCAGAAGTTCGGGAGCTTTTTTGCGGGGGACCAGAACACGGATTACGCCAACCTGCTCAAAGTCACCCGCGCCGTGTTGTCCTCGGGCCTGTCGGGGATGCCGTTCCTGCGCACGGACCTGGCGGGGCTGTTGGGAGAGTTGGATCCTGCGCGCTACATGCGATTCATCCAGTCGCAGGCGCTGCACCCCATGCTTATGCTCTTTACCTATATTCCTACCACAGCGGCCAACAAATATGCGGGCAAGCTCGACCGTAGGCCGTGGACCTACGGCGAGCCGTGCCTTGAGAATTTCCGCAAGCATCTCCAACTCCGCCACAGCCTCGTGCCTTACCTCTACACGCTGGCCGCCGAGGCCCACGAGGCGGGGGCGCCAATCGTTCGGCCGCTGCTCTTCGAGTATCCACAAGACCTTGCGAGCTGGGGCGTGGAAGACCAGTATCTGGTCGGTCCAGACCTGCTGGTTGCCCCGGTCATGACCCAGGACAGGTTCGCGCGCGAAGTTTATCTTCCCGCGGGCTCGGAATGGGTGGATTTCTGGTCGGACCGCATTTATTCCGGCGGCCAGAAGATCAACTACCAAGCGCCAATCGATGTACTACCAATGCTGGCGCGCCGTGGCGCCATACTGCCTTTTCAGGATCCCCTGCTGACCCTTAGCAACAACCCCTATCCCGACTTGACGTGGCGGATCTACCCTTCGTCTCAGGATGAGCGTTTTGTACTTTATGAAGACGACGGCCTGACGCAAGACTACAAGCAGGGGAAAGCCGCCCGCACCCAGGTGAATTGCACCGGGGGCAGGGGAATCCGGATAAATGTCCGCGCTGACGGGCCCTTGAGCGCGGGACTCGAAAGCCGCAAGCACACCTTTGAAGTCCATCTTCTTGCCGCGAAGCCCCAGCGCGTGTCCGTGACAGGAAAACGAATTTCCGTGAGAATTTCACTGCCGGGTCCGGTCCCCCCGACCAAACCTTGGGCATCCTGGAACGAGACCGGGAAGATCCTTACCATTTACCTGCCATCGTTGCCGGGTAATGAAGGAGCCATCGAAATCGATTAGTCTGAAGACGGGGATGTGAACCTCTTCTACCACCTACGGGGATAAGCTGCTCGAACATGCCGCAGCCGCCGTCAATACCTCGAACGGCTTGCTGCGCACAACAGCCCCGCATTTTCAGAAGAGCGTAGCCAATCCGGCGTTTAACGACGCGACCAGCTCGGGCAAAGAGCTCCGCCTGCTGCTCGCTGACCGGCAGGCCGAGGTGTCAAACTCGCAAGGCGGAGTCCGCAATGTTAGGAGCCGATGTACCTGGCGTAGAGTCCGCGCGCCACGGCGGCGTCCCGAGTACCTTTGACGATTGCCCGGCCGTCCGCGAAGACGGTCAGTTCATACGGATCGAGAATGCACCGCAGGAGAAACTCATTCCCTCTCACGCGCCCGAACTTCTCTAGGCGAGTCTTGAGCGCCACGAGATCCAGAGCTCGCGAATGGCGCTGGTGAATCTGCACGGAATCGCGCCCGCACATTGTGAGGTGGGTCAAGCCGGCATCCTCCAGGTGGACGAAATTCCCAGCGCCGCACGCTCGGCACCGGGGGTCAATTTGGGGTCTGGTCTGCTGATACCAATTCTCCCAGACGTCGCAGGTGAGCAATGACCCGTGCAGCTTCTGTTCGTCTCCGAGGAGGATTTTCAGCGCTTCCGTCACCTGGATGGCTGCCGTCCAGGCCACGGCGGGGGAAATCACGCCGACGATGTCGCAAGTGTCGTGCATTCCCTCGGGAGGTGCCGGGAACACGCAGGCCAAGCATGGCGTACGGCCGGGAAGAACTGTCATGGTGCTGGCGTAGCTGGCCACGACGGCACCGTAAATCCAGGGGATTGCCAGCTTCACGGCAACATCGTTCAGCAGGTAGCGCGTCTCGAAATTATCGCTAGCGTCGAGGATAACGTGGAACCCCGCCACCTGTTCCTCCACGTTGCGACTGTCGACGTCGGCGACGATGCCTTCGACTTCCACATCGGAGTTGATGCTCCGCAACTTGCGTTTGGCGGCGATGGCCTTGGGCAGATTTGCCGCGGCATCGCTTTCATCAAAGAGCAGTTGCCGCTGTAAGTTGCTCTCCTCCACGTAGTCACGGTCCACGATGCGCAATTTTCCGATACCCGCGCGGACGAGCGCATTCGCCTGGGCGGTCCCCAGAGCTCCGCAGCCGATGATGACGACCTTCGAGCGAAGGAGCTTTTCTTGACCCTCAGCACCAATGGGCTGAAAGAGCACCTGGCGAGAGTATTTTGCGAGGTTCATGGATCCTTTCGCCACGGCTAAAACGCCAACTTGGCTCCAAAACGGGTTGCGGCCGTGCGCCTCCGAGTCTGGATTCTCCGTCTCGGGGCGTGGCACGGTCGGTTGTGCTGCCTGCGATGGCACCCTGACAGAGGTTCCAAATATCCGCCGTCAGCCGAGGACTTCCTTGACTTTTTCGATTCCTGTCACAAGGGCGTCGATTTCTTCTTTCGTGTTGTAGAAGGCCAGAGATGCCCGTATCGTGCCCGGTATGTTGAAGCGCTCCATGACTGGCTGCGCGCAGTGATGACCAGTGCGAATGGCTACGCCCTCCTGGTCCAACATCACGCCCACGTCGTGCGGATGCACGCCCTCAACGAGGAACGAAAGAACGCTGACTTTTTCCGTTGCCGTGCCAATAACTTGCACGCCTGGAATCTGAGAGATCCTCTCCGTGGCATAGAAGAGCAGCTCCTGCTCATAAGAGGCCGCGTTCTCCAAGCCGACCCGCTCCACATAATCAACCGCCGCACCAAGTCCTATGGCCCCGGCAATATTGGGCGTCCCCGCTTCGAACTTGAATGGGATGCTGTTGTAGATCGTCTTCTCGAAGGAGACCGAGCTAATCATGTCACCGCCTCCCTGGTAAGGGGGCATAGCCTCGAGCAGGCCGGCCTTCCCGTATAGCACGCCAATCCCGGTTGGGCCGTAGAGCTTGTGGCCGGAGAAGGCATAGAAGTCACAATCGAGTTCCTGGACATCTACCTTCAAGTGAGGGGCGGCCTGGGCTCCATCGATGAGTACGGGGATGTTCCTGCCGTGCGCCAGCTTGATAATTCGTTCGGTGGGGTTGATAGTGCCCAGCGCATTCGAAACGTGGGTCACCGACACGAATTTGACCCGCGGGTTCAGGAGTCTCTCGAATTCCTCGAGTAACAACTCCCCTTTGTCGTTGATGGGTGCTACGACTAAGCGGGCGTCCTTCTCCTCACATAGTAGCTGCCAGGGAACGATGTTGGAGTGGTGTTCCATGGCGGAAATTAAAACCTCGTCTCCCGCTTGCACATTCTTCCTGCCGTATGTCTGGGCCACAAGATTGATACCCTCGGTGGTGCCATGGACAAAAACAATTTCCCTTGCGTCTGCGGCGTTGACGAAGCGCTGCAGCTTCCGGCGCGCTTGTTCGTAGGCCGCCGTTGCACGCTCGCTCAGGGTGTGGACGCCACGATGGATGTTGGAGCATTCGTCGAGATAAAAGTGGCAGATCGCGTTGATGACAGCCTGAGGCTTCTGGCTGGTGGCCGCATTGTCGAGATAGACGAGCGGCTTACCGCGGACCTGCTGTTTCAGAATCGGGAAGTCCGCCCTGATCTTCCAGACGTCGATGGGAGCAGACGCTGCCCTGCCCGCAGGAAGAGTGGCGAGCTCACTCTGGATTTTCATAGCAGCTCCTCGGCTTTTGAGTCGAAGCGGCGTGTTTCGGCCTTGGGCTAGCGATTACTCCTCGCGTGCCGGCTTTGCCTGGAATTGTCCGAAGTCCGGAGTCGTCTTGCTCCTATATGCTCCAATCCAGCGGTTGCTCTGCCGATTTCTGGTCGTCTCCGCGGATTCTCGAATTCTTCGGCGGATGGATGCCATGTATGCCCTCGAGGGCATCCAGGCGGTTCTGTAGATCCGCGCAAATTCTCAGGAGTTCTTGCGCCATCTCCGCTATAGGATCAGGCAGATTCGCGTGGGCGAGTTCCCAAGCCGGAATAGACTCTGTGTCTTTCCTGATAGGTCTTCCCGGAATGCCGACGACCGTGGAACCCGGGGGGACAGATTCGATAACTACCGATCCGGCGCCGATCCTCACGTGGTCCCCGACGGTGATTGCTCCCAGTATGCAGGCATCGGTTCCAATGACCACGTGGTCCCCTATCGTGGGATGGCGTTTCTTCTTCTCCAGAGTTGTGCCGCCAAGGACCGCCCCTTTGTACATCAGACAATCATCCCCGATCTCCGCTGTCTCGCCTATGACGACCCCCATGCCATGGTCTATAAAGAACCGTCTCCCAATCCTCGCCCCGGGATGGATCTCTATCCCGGTGAGGAATCTGTTACCATGTGAGATCAAGCGGGCCAGCAAATTCCATCCGTGGGTCCAAAGAGAATGAGCTAGCCGGTGCACCCATATGGCATGTAATCCCGGATAGCACAACACGACCTCGAGCGTAGTTCGCGCCGCTGGGTCCCGGGCGAAAACTGTCTCGATATCTTCACGCAACCGGTGAAACATTTGGCTTCTTATCCTTCCTGGAAAAGCCACGTGCTCAGATATCGTTCTCCCGAATCCGGAAGAACAGCCACGATGAGCTTTCCCTCATTTTCCGTTCTCTTGGCCACCTCCAAGGCGGCCCACGCCGCGGCCCCCGAGGAGATTCCTACCAACAGGCCTTCCTCCTTGGCAAGCCGCCGAGCCACCTTCCCGGCGTCCGCACTCGTTACGCGGATGATTTCATCTATCAGGTCCAGCCGCAGAACGTCCGGCACGAATCCTGCTCCAATTCCCTGAATCTTGTGAGGACCGCGAGAGCCACCCGAAAGCACGGGAGAATCGGCGGGTTCTACCGCGACGGCCCTGAACTGCGGCTTCCTCCCTTTGATGACCTCGGCTACCCCAGTGATGGTTCCGCCCGTCCCAACGCCGGCGACCAGGATGTCCACCTTCCCCTCGGTGTCGTTCCAAATCTCCTCGGCGGTGGTCTTGCGATGGATTTCTGGATTGGCGGGATTCTTGAACTGCTGAGGCATGAATGAACTTGGTGTTTTTGCCACAAGCTCTTCCGCCTTCTTGACTGCCCCCGGCATGCCCTCCGACCCGGGAGTAAGTACCAGTTCCGCCCCCAAAGCCAAAAGCAGTTGCCTTCTCTCGAGGCTCATGGTATCGGGCATGGTGAGCACGAGCCGGTAGCCCCTGGCGGCGCAAACAAAAGCAAGTGCGATTCCCGTGTTTCCACTCGTGGGCTCGATAACGGTTACATCCTTGCCTACAAGCCCCGCCCTTTCGGCCGCCTCAATCATTGAGACTCCGATTCTGTCCTTCACTGAAGCCAGCGGATTGAACGACTCCAGCTTGACAACAATCTGCGCCTTGACTCCGTTGATAACCCTGTTCAGGCGCACCAAAGGGGTATTTCCAATCAGCTTAGTCACATCTTGTGCGATTCTCATCTCTGAGTCTCCTCAATGAAAGATCAGTTCCCCGAGATCGCCCACCTGATCATGGAACGAACTCAAGTAACGCTTCATCTCGTCATTCTTGACACGAACGTCCACCTTACTGAGAGCTTCAGCCCGCCCCGCGGGCGGGCCCAATCACTTACAGCTAGGAGTGGCGGCCCACCACGCGACGCAGAGGCCGATTGCTTTCAAGCTCCCTGTGCTCCCCGATTGCCGGACCGTCGGATGCTGTACCTCGCGCACAGCCCTCGGGACTCACCGTTTCACCCAGGCGGGTCCCAGTAGCATTTGGAGAGGGGCCAACTGTCCAAGGAGGCTGAAAAAATGGAAAGCCTCTTTCCACAAGGAAGAGGCTTTGAGAAGTGAGCTCCAGCCTTCCTCTCATCTCCCCCTTGCACGGGCGGGAATTGGCACCGGACCCCCGATTCTTCTCGAGGCGGTTGTCGTGGCGTCGTTGGGCCCGTCCCTCGGCCACTCTGGATGAGATTCAGGGTTCCTGAATCAACTATTCAATTGTCACGCAACATGGTAAACCAGCGCCGGACGTAATGTCAACGAAATTCTGAAGGGAATTTCGCCCGCTCTCACGCCTCAAGAATACCCTGGTACGCCCCGTCAGACGAATATGTCCTTTTCTGCGCCCGTTGGAACTGTACAGGTACGTCGCATCCCCCCGGCGCGTCGCTCGATCGCCCAACCGGGAATCCAGGGCAGGGTCGGCTACTGGTTGATTTCGATGCCCAGGAGGTTGACGGATCTCGGGTGAGGAGTGACGTCAAAAAAAAGTAGGCAGCATGGCCGCCTTCATGCCGGCCCACCTCGACACCGTTCAGCCAGACGCGGGACTTATAGAAGGTCGCGCCGAAGACCTGTGCTTACTGCGGATCAGCACTGGAGGGCGAGCGCCGACAGGCTAACTTTTGCAACACCGGCTGCCCAGTTGGATTCCATCGTGCCGATAGACCTTCAACCATCCGGGAAGCCCGAGAAACCGTCACAGCGGCGCAATGCAATGAATGAATTGCAGAGCTAAAAATTGGCAGGTAAGGCAATCGGTCGTCCAGGGTGAAACGAACGCTTATAAGCCAATTCTGCGCGAAATCGGCCTGCATCACACCGGCCGGTAAGCATCGAACGCTGGCGCTCATGTTTTCGCCTTGGCCGCTGGCCTCCGCCGCTCCGTCGTGAGCATCTTGCGCACCATCTCAAGGAGCAGCCTTCGGTTGGGCTTCGATATCTTGGCGAAGACCGTCAACACCTCTGCTTTTTCTGATCCGCGAGGTGGCTTGGGCGTCTTGGGCGCGGCCCAGGGAGCCTCGGGCTTCCCTTGACCAGCAAAGAAAAACGGATACAGCTCCAAGTCAAGCGCCCGGGCCAACTTCTCCAGGGTGGCTAGACTTGGGATCGTGTAGCCATTCTCCACCCGGGAGATGTGGCAGCGCAACAAACCAGTTCGCTTTTCGACGTCGCCTTGGGAGAACCCCTTGGGGGCGCGCTGGTGTGGGCCCCTGAAGTGAGACAACCAGTCAAGACACTACTTATCACCAAATAGTAAATTCTCCCATCGTTCCCTGCAAGCGATCCGCCGCGCTGCCCTTGACTCCCAGATGGGGCAGCGGTCTAATCAGCGTATCCGTGCCGGGCCGCCGACCGTAGATCTTCCGCGAGTGAGCCGGTATGAGGAAGTCCAGCACAAGAACCAATCCCAGAAATGGTGTCAAGCTGACCAATCCGGCCCGGTTGAGCGCTGGGCAATACCTCCGTCATCGCCTTCTGCCCTGTGCGCCAAGCCAGCTTAGCTACCTAATCCTCAGGAGGTCGCAATATGAAGATAATATCCCTCTTAGTAATCTTGCTTCTCAACTTTCCCCTGGTGGTGGGAGCGCAAGGCCAACGCTCGCGTGACCTATACCTTCGGTACGAGTCTGGCAGTACCTCGGGGGGGCAGCCGGGCGCTAAGTTGAAGGTTGAACTGAGCCGCGGCGGCAAGGTCCGAATGGTTTCCCCCGACAGGACATTCCGCAGCGGCGACCGCATCCGATTTCACCTGTCTCTGAATTTCGAGGGCTACCTGGCGGTGATCAACAGCGGATCTTCGGGAAGGCTCACCCGCCTTTATCCTTACATTGGCGCGCCCAACCCGGTGCACGCCTCCGCTGAACTGACGGTTCCGGGGAACGAGGCTTGGTTCGTATTTGACCAGACGCCGGGAACGGAAGAGGTGACTTTCGTAATGTCCAAGGATCCCATCTACGAATTGGACGACCTACCTGTAAGCGGCGCTGAAGATTCAGCAGGAGAGACTCAAGGCAGGAGTGTTTCCGCCCGTGATGAGCAGGCGACGTTGGGCAGGCTCCGCAGCCGGGCTGCACAAGAAAGCCGGGACCTTCAATTGGAATTCGCTACTGACGTGGCTTACGGCACAGCTTCAGAGCAAGACCTTTCCGGGCTCGTGAAGTTCACCGTTGGCTTGAAGCATAGGAGATGAGGCGTGAATACGTATCAGAGAATGTGTAGCTGCGGAGCGCCACGCGGGGACGCTCGTCTCGGCGCTGCCCCCCGCGCTTTCCAAGGCTTAGGATGCGCTCAATAATCAAGCTGGAGGGCTCACCGTGCGCGAGGACACCAGGGGGCGTAGCGTTCAGGTTCGGGTGTTGCCGCTAGTCCTTGTGGGGGTCATCGGAATCTGGGGATTGGCTCAAGCTCAGCAACCGACTAGCAAGTCACCGCCTCCCGACCCCACGGCCACAGCACAAGTTCACCCTGATGCGGCCCCCGTCAATGCGCAAGAGGCGCCTACGCCGAAGGCTCAGCCTCGCGTGATCCTTCTAGCAAGTGACGATGCGCCCAAGGGAGCAGCTTTCAGCCGAGATGGCTGCTGGCTCGTTACGGCAGGCCACCTGAGTCTCTGGGAGACAGCTACGGGAAACGAGCTGCGTCACTTCGGGCGCAGAAAGGACCCCATCGCCCTCAGCCCGGACGGCCGAGTGCTGGCATGGGTGGACAACGAATATAGCAGGATCCATTTCAGAGAGGTGGCAAGCGGGCGCGACCAGCACGAATACAAGACCAGGAGTTGGACCCGGCACCTGGCCTTTAGCGCCGATGGACGCTTTCTGGCATCGGACGATGAAGTGTGGGAAATAAGCACCGGTCGGGTTGTCATCAGCCTTCCCGATCTGTCCGGCCCCGTTGCCATCAGCCCGGACGGACGCCTGCTGGCAGTGGCGCCGCCAAGCCATCGATTCGGTCCGGACGGGCGGCTGCCGCCCGAGGCTACAGCTCAGGCCGTACGGCTATGGGACATTCCTTCTCGGCGAGAGCTCCGTCCACTCGCCGGAATCACGGGCGACAAAGGGAGCCTTACGTTCAGTCCCGACGGCCGATGGCTGGCCGGGGGCGGGCAAGACAATGCCGTTTGGCTCTGGGACGTGGCGCGTAAGGGAGAACCGAGAACCCTGCAAGCGCATACTGGAGCCATCGCGCTGCTGGTGTTTAGTCCAGACGGACGCTGGTTGGCCTCGGCGGACAAGGACAGCATTGTCAGACTGTGGGAAATACCCACCGGACGCGCGCTGCACACGCTACCGCGCCACACTGGCAATGTCATAGGCCTCACTTTCGCTCCGGATGGATCCTGGCTGGCGACGTTGAGCCCTGCCGGAGAATCTTCCACATGGTCAATACTGAGGTTCTGGGATGTGGCTTCGGGGCGTGAGACGGGACCACCCTCTTGTGGGCCCGAAGCCACTGCGTTCTTACGGTCTGCCAAAGCAAACGTCTATACCCTGGCTGCAGAACGAGCCAAGCTAGAACACTTCCTAAATATTGGCCCTGAATCGGAAGGCCCTCGATTCAGTACGAACCGCGACCGGGCGATCAATCACCTTGTTGGTCCGGATTTGAGCCGTCTGCTCACCTTTGGCACGGATGATCTGATCAGGATCACAGACACACGGACGGGATTGCTTCTGCAAACCCTCCCAGCTCCCGGCGGCGCAGAGACGAGCTTGGCGCTGAGTCCCGATTCCCGTTGGCTGGCTGCCATAGGTCAGGACACTGCAAGGGTGTGGGACGTGGCAGCGGCAAAGGAGACGGCAACGTGGACAATTCCGGGAGGTTCGTCCTTTTCCGAGCTTGCCTTGTCGCCTGACGGCCAGAAATTGGCAGGGGCAACAAAGGAGCACGAGGTGCACATCTGGCAGGTCGCGACTGGGCAGGAACTGTTGGTTCTGAAAGTAGGCGAACGTTCCCATACCGCCCCGACGATTGCCTTCAGCCCCGACGGTCGGTGGCTCATTACCAATGCTTACGGCAATTCTGATGTAAAGGTTTGGGACCTAGACTCCGGCCAAGAGCTGCATTCCTTGCCGGGTCACGGGGATGGTATCAGATCTCTGGCAGTGAGCCCGGACGGGCGCTGGTTGGCTACAAGTAGCTTGTTCGGGTCCGAGGTCAAGCTCTGGGACCTGCCGTCGGGCAAGTACGTGCACAAGTTCGCTGAAGAGGACCGACCCTACCGCAATGTTACCGTCGAAGGTCTTGTTTTTGCGCCCGATGGGAAGTGGCTCCTTTCCTACATTGAGCAGCCCCCGGATTTTCCCTCCGGAAGAACTACTCTGATAACTAAAATCTGGGAAGTCTCGACCGGCCGCGATGTACTTACTGTGAACTCTGCTGGTGATAAATTCCTTGGGTTCAGCCAGGATGCTCGTGTGTTCGCCACACGTAGCGGCAGCGCGATGGCCACATGGCAGGTGCCGACGGTGCGGGA
>Ga0315314_1003729_pt1 | contig 11744 bp, 10 predicted proteins | sample TDP9_MG_FD_203631 | JGI IMG/M metagenome (GOLD analysis project Ga0315314, IMG submission 203631) | Freshwater sediment microbial communities from Lake Towuti, South Sulawesi, Indonesia - TDP9 | ecosystem: Environmental > Aquatic > Freshwater > Lake > Sediment | place: Indonesia: South Sulawesi...
AGACATACCAGTTCTCCTCGCCAGGGCTACTGATGCTGTCATCGTATGGTGTACAGACGGTCAGTCTAGGCAACACACCGTAGTCTGCTTGGTAAGTTCCACCCACGGATATCGTCCTAGTGGGCGATGTCAACGCATGATCATCATCCCAGTAGGTGAATGAGTGGCCATGAGGGTCTGTTGGAGAGACTTCAAAAGTATGCGGGCTTGTCAGGCCCGTGAAAGTATGCGGAGTTGGATACCAAGCACCTCCATCCATGCGAACACTTACAGAAACAGATGTACCCACAGACAGGCAATACGAAGTAATAGTAACAGAATGGCCACCGACAGCTACTGAATGACCGCAAATATCGCAGACGGATTGAACGGCATATGGCCGTCCATAGGTAGGATCTCTTGTGTCTGTATCGTATACTGCGGCAATGACTTGAATGTTAGAGGGGATGACGTTGCTCGGAATACTCCATGTGCCGCTGAAAGTGTCTGTTGATAGGCCAGCCAAACTAAGTGCCCTGTTTAACCCATAGGCTCGGAAAACGAAGTTCCATACTCTGTCGGGTACGTCCTCGAGCTGATTTTCAGTTATGAACACGAGCACAAAGCCGCTGAAGCTATGAGATTCGAGATTTGTGACGGTTCCGCTAAACGATAAAGTTGACCCAGCAATTGATTTTGAAAGAGCCATCTCCAACCTGTGAATTGCTCGCATGCCTGAGGCGTTTATCATATGCTCATTAATGTAGCCGGGGTCACTGGTCGATCTTTGGTAGCCGCCGTCGTAGACATGACATGGGTGGAATGTTATGGAGTAGTGGGCAACTCTATTTTCAGCCTCTGTATTGCTGTAAAACCCAGTGTGAAAAGACACAATGTGTAGTGAATGAACTCTCTGAGGCTCGAAACTTGTATATTTCTCAAATTCAGCCGGGTGCGACAGCTCGTCGCCCGCGCAAGGACCTCATCTTGCCTGTGTAAAATCCTCATCGAGCACTGAGTGGGTGAAACCATTTACATAGGCAGATGTTTGGCCAACGAAGAACGGCATCGCTTGACTCGCTATGAACAGCGACACTAGAAATACAACAAGAGCAATAGTGTTACGCATATTCCACACCGCACAATCCCATGTATGCATCTCAACTCGTATAAAAACATATAGTAAGATGTGAACGCCAAAAAGTGGAACTTGAACTCTTCAGTTCGCTTCTCAGCGTATCATTTTAACGGTAGCCCATCCATGGCTTCTCAATCAAGGACCATCGTTGTGAGTGAATGTTCTACGGCGAAGGTCATCAGGCTTAAGGCGCAAATCTCATTCCTTTCCACTGCTCCGCTGAGCAGCGACTTTGAGCTAGTTGTCAAAGTTAAGAATACTGAGGCGACGCAACTGACGGGCGAGGATTCAGCCTCGGGTATAGTAAGAGCGAAACAACAAACGTAGGATCATTAGGGCCAAATGAGAAGACCAACACGCTTCACTTTAGCCCAACAAAAACCGGCTCAGCCACAATGCGTGCGGCAACTTGAACCGACGAGTATGAGGACAACGCCGCACCCGCCACCTCTCTTGGGCTACCTGATGTCCTCGTGAAAATCTTGTCGCCTAGGTCCCGAATTGCCTAGACCTGCCTAGGAAAGTCGAGCTAGGTGCGTCTAAAGATTTTCTTCATCCCCTGCACCGCTTTTTTAACATCGATATTTCAGTCTCGCGAAATTGCCTGTTGTGCCGTCGTCGGTTAGCCAAATTTGTATTTCACTGCTTTGTTCAAACAAGATTCTGCACAGTTGTAACAAAGTATGCATTCTGGACTTGAAGAAGGTTCAGGACTACGGAAGACCTGTATGCCCATAGGACAAGCCTTGTCGCAGCTTCTTTGACGTCCTCGGCAAATGGGTGAACATTTTTCTAGCTTCTTTCTGATGTGGAGTAAGCTGAATTTGTTGAAAAATGACATTAGAGCCCCTAACGGGCAAATGTATACGCACCAAAACCTCTTTGTGATTAGCGATGATGCGAGTAAGAATATAGTGGCAAAGAATCCTATGTAAAACGTGAAAGGCAACGACGGAAAAGGTGTTCCTAGAAACCATGTGCTTACCAATGACGGTATTGTGGCAAACAATACTGGAACTGGGCAAATCAAGCAATACGGTGCACGTCCACATACACCCAAGGAAAAAGCGTATTTTTCTCCCAAAAGCTTGCCAACGAGATATGTTGCACCAACGCTTATCACAATCGCAAGTGTAGCGAAAAGAATCATGTATTTCATGCTAGTTAACGCGTAATGAAGCTTTTGAGATAGTCTCTTTCGTTGTAGCCTTAAGAATCGCGTAACAGACATTAAGATGTCTTGGAAAAAGCCTAGAGGACAAGCCCAACCGCACATGGCTCTTCCAACGAATGCCCCAATTATTACGAACATAGCTATTGATGCTAAAGGGAATGCAGGCGCGCTCGAAAGGCTTCTTTGCAATATCCCAAAGTTGCATAACACTGTTCTACTAGGCATAGCAAAACATTCCAAAACTGGTAAGAACAGAGGCAAGAGAGGCACTCCTAAAAAGGCAGCGTTAAAGAATGTGAAAAAAGCCAACTGAACTAAAATTCGTTTGTTGGAAATTTTAATAGCGACCTCCCCTCAAATATAGGCTAGAATTTGCATAATTTGTTTGTAGTATATGGCTAATGCCAACAGTACGGCCCCAATAATTGCGAGAACAAGAAAACACAATCTTCTGTTCATCCTTTTGGTCATTCTGCGTTTTTTCAAGGCAAAGATTACTGTGCAGGCCACTAGAATAATCGTTACAGTCGTCACTGTAGCAATTTTCGCCATTGATTCTACCGCTCGCAAGTCCGACACCCTACATGTATATTCTCTGGTTCTTGAGCTCTTTCCAGTCGAACCGAAGGCTTCTACATAAAGAACTATTTGCTTTCCTTCAGATTGCCCCAATATGGTTCCGATCCATTCGTTTTCCGAATTTCTGGTCATGGTACTTTGCTTCCAAACCTCACGAGACTCTACTGAGTAGTACAGGGTCACATTTTCTATGCCAATAAGGCAAGTGACGTTACATCTTACCTGTATGTCTTGTTCTGGATAAACGTACGTTTCTTGAGGGTCAAGGCCCGACGGATGATAGACAGGAGATATCATAAGTTCGCTTATTATAGGTGAATCTCTCACGATTTGAACTTCAGACGCGTCTTGACATGCTCTGAACTTTGGATCAACATCAGGGTCGTCCGAGAAGGACAAAATATTGAGATTATAACTTCCAGCCGCGTGACCTTTAGCAGTCCAAGTGGCATGAAACGTAATAATTTCCCCGATTAGAAGATCAATAGTAAGATTGAAAGCATAAGAATTGTTACTCTTGCGGCCAACAGTTACGTTTTTTGCGTCTATGGTTCGAAGATTAGAATCAAAGTATATAGTTTTTTTGAAAGTTGATGATACTTCGCCTTCTCGCAGAATCATTCCTTCGGGAAGTGTTAGCGTCGTCTCAACGCTAACATCCCACGGTCGTCAGCATGTGCCATTAATTTGAACGTAGGTCTGAATAGTCAGGGTTCCTTCGACGCCTTGGATTTTAGGAGAAACAATTAGTTGAGCATGATCAAGCTTGGGGTTCTCGGGATTTGCAGCGGTCACCAACACGATATTTGTGCAGATGGCAAGTATACAGCATGTGACTGCCAAACCTGTGAAGACTGCTTTCACGAATTATCCACCATTATAACATAAATGCTCTAATTATTATATCCTCTTCAAATGCTTTCTTCTCAGAATCGCAACAGCGAATACTATAGCTATCCGCCAGGGTGCGACAACAAGAAGAATCTAAGCAGCAGGCGACAAGGAGAGCAACCCAGTCTGTTCAAGAGGCGGAGCGGTAGGGAGGGGTAGAACCTCCGCTCACAACGATTGTTCTTGATCGTGAAGCCGTAGGCTACTGTTGGAATCGTGACCTGAGACATCAACCTGAAGAGTGCAAGTTCCGCTTTGTTGGAAGATAATGGTCCAACCTACTGTGGTAGAAGTGCTACCCTGACCATCACGTCGGTCTCCGAACCCTCTAGGAACCGAACCTCAGGCGACAATTCAGACCCGTAGGTCGCGGTTGCTATCGAGCATAAGCTAGGAGGCCGAGTTAGTGTAAGTGTTGGAGTGTTAGAACGCGCCCTCTTTCTTCCTTACCTCGACGATTTGAGGTTTATGAACCACGCCTAGCTTCGGAGTTTTCGACGGTAAGTAAGCTGGCGGCGTTGGCAGAGCGACTGGAGAAGGACGTGCGACCTCAGGCTTGGGACGTATAAATTTCCAGACTGCGAAGACTGCGACTATTCCGACTGCACATATGAGAATCACCCACGGCAGTGCCTCTTTCCACCATGGTGGCTTAACTGTTATGCTCACCATGTCGCTTAAGCCTGCTGCGTTTGCAATCACCGTTATCATTCCCTCAGAAGTTGGTGAAATCTGAACCCATATCTGCATCGGCCCCGATACCGTCAGTGTCTGGCTTACCCCTGCCCCTGAAAGTGTTATTGTAGCGGTCTGACCGTGGGATAGGCCACTCACTGAAATCGAAACAAACGTTGTCGTATCAGCCTCGATCGTTTGCGGAGAAACAAAAAGGTTTAGGGTCGCTGGTGTACGTGTGGGTGTAGGTGTGGGTGTTGGCGTCGGCGTAGGCGTCGGTGTATGCGTAGGTCCACTCACAACAATGTTTTTTGAGGCGGAAACCGTCTGAAGGACACTGTTAGTATCGTAACCTGAAGCTTCAACCCTGAGGGTCCGAGTTCCACTTTTTGTAAAGACAACGGTCCAACTTATTGTCTGAGAGTTCGGTGGAGGAACAGTGTGGACTGTCATATCACCAATATGCGCGGGATTGAGTGAAGTTGTAGTAGCTCCGTCCGGCAGATATAGCGTCGCTCGGATATCGCGAACGACGCACCCTACTCATCCACGTATGAACACTGTAGCCTGCACTTGGATTGCTTGACCTACGCTGGCCGAGGAAGGTGCAGAAATAGTCACATAATCAAGAGTACCATACGCCGAACAAACAGGATGAACCAGAAACGTGAGCATCGTCAAGAAGAGTAGAAGAGTCAAAATTCTCTTAACACACTGCATCGATCTCTTCCTCCTAACCAAGAAATCGAAGCTAGAACTAATAAATGTGGCTATTCGATCAATTCGGCGTGACCTTCTTCTCTATTGTTTACCCAAGCGCGGATATAACAAAATTCTTGGCTGAAACATGAAGCTGTATACAACGGTTAGAAGACAAGTTCACAAGAATTTTATACAAGCTGAAGCTGAATTATCTGCAGTGAGGAATATGCGTAACACCACCGCTTTTGTTTTATTTCTGGTGTCGCTCTTCATAACGAGCCAACCCGTGCCGTTCTTCGTCGGCCAAACATCTGCCTACGTAAACGGTTTCACTCACTCAGTGCTCGATGAGGATTTTACAGCCACGGGATGAGGTGGCTGCCGGGCCGATGAGCCATCGCACTCGGCAGAATTTGATAAATATACAAGTTTCGAGCCTGAGAGAGTTCATTCACTACACATCGTGTCTTTTCACAGCGGGGATCCTTACAGCAATACAGAGGCTGAAAATAGGTTTGACCACTACTCCATAACAGGAATTCCATGTCATGTCTACGATGGCGGCTACAGAGGAGCGACCGGTTACATTGATGAGAATATGATAAACGCCTCAGGCGTGCGACAGATTCACAGGTTGGAGATGTCTCTTTCAAAATCAATTGCAGGTTCAACTCTATCGTTCAGCGGAACCGTCGCAAATCCAGAATCCCATAGCTTTAATGGCTTTATGCTTGTCTTCATAACTGAAAATCAGCTCATTGACCCGACGTACGGAATTACATGGAACTTCGTTTTCCGAGCTTATGGTTTAAACAGGACGCTCAGTTTGGCTCCGAGCGTGTCAACCGCTTTCAGCGGCACATGGAGTATCCAAAGCAACGTCATCCCCTCTAACATTCAAGTTATCGCCGCAGTATACGATACAGACACAAGAGACCCCACCTACGGATGGCCATACGCCGTTCAATCCGTCTGCGATATTTGCAGTCGTTCAGGAGCAGCCGCCTTTGATTTCTCTTTGAGTAATAGTGGCGGTGTTACTGTCATGCAGGGCAGTTCAGGCTCCAACATGATCACGGTTACTTTGACGGGCGGAACAACTCAAACAGTTGCCCTATCTGCGTCTGGACTACCCTCAGGCGCTTCCTCCTCGTTCAGCCCGCCTTCAGGTAATCCAACCTTCACAAGCACATGTACCATCACCACATCAACATCTACGCCTCCAGGCTCATACACGATAACTGTGACAGGAATAGGTGGAGGGTTGACACGCACAACCATATTCGCGTTGACTGTGAATCCTCAGGCTGGATTCGATTTCTCTATAAGCAATTCTGGCGGTATCACTGTTACGCAGAGCAGTTCAGGTTCGAATACGATTACGCTGACCCTTGTCTCCGGATCGACTCAGAGTGTGAGCCTCTCCGCATCCGGCCTTCCTTCAGGTGTTTCGGCATCATTTAACCCGCCTTCAGGTAATCCAACCTTCACAAGCACGTGTACCATCACCACATCAACATCTACGCCTCCAGGCTCATACACGATAACTGTGACAGGAATAGGTGGAGGAAAAACTCATACCACCACATTCACGTTAACCGTACAGACTGGAGCAAACTTCACTATCGCAGTGACGCCTGATTCTCAAACAGTGAACCGAGGCTCATCTCAAACTTTCACGGTCGCGATCACTTCAGTAGGCGGATTCAGCAAGGCTGTCCACCTATCGCTCTCAGGGCATCAAACCGGAGTAACATACGACTTCAACCCCGACCCCGTAACACTTCAAGCAGGCCAATCCGCAACTTCAACCCTAACAGTCTACGCTAGTTCAACAGCCACAATGGAGACTCGAACCTTAACGATCACTGCTTCCGCCCCAGATCCCGGAATAACTCGAACAGATACAGTCTCCCTGACCGTTGCTGGAAAAACTGACACCGCCATTTCCTGCAGCCTCAGCGCAACAACGATCAGACAAGGAGAACATGTAACGATAAGCGGCTCTATAACACCGAATCCAGGAGCGAATAGAAACGTAGTCATAGAGTATAGTGCGGATGGCGGAAGCACTTGGAATACTATCGCCACTGCTCAGACTGCGTCAAACGGAAGCTTTAGCTATGCCTGGGCACCTGGACAAGGGAGCTACAAGGTTAAAGCAAGATGGGACGGAAGCGAAGCCTATAATGGCGCGACGAGCTCCCAGCAGTCGCTAACTGTTCAGCCGATTATGCCTAGCTGCATTATTGCAACAGCGACTTATGGCTCGGAGCTCTCTCCTGAGGTCCGGTTCTTGAGAAGCTTCAGAGATGAAGCGGTGATGTCGACGTTCGCAGGTAGCGAGTTCATGAAGGTTTTCAACGCATGGTACTATTCCTTCAGTCCACACATAGCGGACTTCATATCGAAGCAGCCTCTACTCAAAGAAGCGGTGAAGATGCTCCTCTACCCGCTCATAGGGATACTTTATATTTCAGCATCGACCTCCTCAGCGCTCAGCTTCAATCCAGAGCTTGCGATAGTAGTTGCCGGTTTAGTGGCAAGCGGTCTTATCGGAATCATCTACCTTGCCCCATTGAGCCTCATCACATTACTATGCATGCAATGGCACCGAAAGTTCAGGTTGAACCCAAGCCACTTGAAGGGCTTGACCGCAACTTGGATCGCTAGCATAGCTCTAATATTCCTCGCTGAAGTAACAGCCACACAGCCAGTAATGATGGTAGCCACGTCGATGCTTGTCCTTTCAACATTGACGCTAACAGCGTTGACGACAACGCAGAGAATAATTCAGAAGCTCACGTAAACCTCCTTCTTCTTTTTCTACGGTTGCAGTTAAATGTTAGCGATGCTAGCGTCCTATGCTAACACTGTCAAATTTATTGACACCAGGCTGATAGCCTGTTCGAGTGCGAATCCCATCCCCTAGCCCTAGGCTGATCTTCTAGGCATCCGCCCGTGGTTAGTTTACAGTCCATCAACCACTTGACCTCACAGCAGCTGTCCGTTGTATTTGGCTTCAGCTGCCACACTCGTTAACCAGCACTCTTCTCACAGAGTTTCAACTCACGCTTCAGAGCTTTCATCCTAGCCAGTGGCCGCGAAATGCCCAACAACTAAGGCGTTCATTTTAAATGAGGGGCATTAAGTGTGCAAGAAGTGCAGAGGACATATTCCTATTGGGCTCGAAAAATCATGCGGGGCCGGTGGAAGCATTCTCCGCGATCGGTGTGCAATCATGAACACGACATGAAACAGAGCAATGGCAGCGAACTTCTAGGAAAATATAGAAACATCATTTCGCTGTCAAAGCCGCCCCAAGGGCCCCCACAATCTGGGGCTCTTTAGGAATGAAGAGTTTCGCCCCCATTTTTCGTTCGAGGATAGAAGCGATGCACTTGTTCTTGGCAACTCCACCAGCGAATACAATATCCTCTTTAAGCCCAATCTTATTAGCCATAGCCGCAAGCCGATGAACTATCGCTTGGTGCACTCCAAGGGCAATGTTTCTTCGATCTTCCCCACTAGCGATCAAAGAAACAACCTCGGATTCTGAAAAAACCGTACAGGTTGAGCTTATGTTTACGGAGTGTTTCGCTTTCAAAGCCTGATCTCCGAATTCCTCAATTTTGAAACTGAGGGTCTTTGCCATAACCTCTAGAAATCTTCCTGTTCCCGCAGCGCAGCGATCGTTCATTTCAAAATCTTCAACCTGGCCATCTTCCTCGACACGAATCGCTTTGCTGTCCTGGCCTCCCACATCTATTATTGTTCTACACTTAGGAAATAGAAAATGTGCCCCGAAAGCATGAGCCTTAATTTCAGTTACTACGGTGTGGGCGAAGTGAGTTTTTGCTGAGTGTCGTCCATAGCCTGTAGCAACTATTTTGTCAACTCTATATCCATTAAGAAGTTCTCTAGATCGAGCCAAAGGGTGATGCCCGGTATCGATGATTTGAAAGTCAGATAGGTTTCCATTTTCTAGTAGCACAAGTTTTATAGTTCGTGAGCCTATATCAATGCCCGCTACTCGGATTTTAACCACCTACCAAAGAAGGTTTTCTTCAAAGAAAGATTGACAAGTCCCTTACTCAAGTCTTTCTAAGAAGGCTTCTATTCTTGTTCTTAGAGGTCCGATGTCTTCTTCTGAATAATCAGTCTCTAGCTTAAGGACCGGAATCCCAGCTTCTTTGAGGGCATGTTCTAGCTTGACGGCTTCGATGTTGTATCCATGGCAGTACTGTAGAATATACTGGATTACCCCATGTACATTGTATTCTTTTGCTAAGTCTATCACCTTGTCTACACGTTCTTGGTTTGGCGTGAAGCAAGAGCAACTGATCTTTAGATATCTATCAGCAACGTTCACGAGGAGTTTATTTAAATCAGTGGCATTCTCATCGACCGAGTTTGCGTAGTATCTGAAGCCGGTGCAGGTTTCGTCGCAAACTATCACTCCACCTGACGTCTCTACTAGGTGATGTATCTTCCAGTTGAACACAACCATAGGGCACCCCGCAACCAGAATTCTCTTGGCTCCAGCCGGAAAGACCCCGACTTTTTTCTTCGCTCGCTCTTCTAATTCTCTGTTTAACCTCGCGAGTTTGCTGACAAATCTTTCCGAATCATCAAGCAAGGCAAGCTGGGTTACAAGAAGGACATCTTTCCCGCTGATTGGAAGAATGGACTCTTTTCTGAAGCCATGTAGTTTTGCGAGAGCTTCTCTCTTTCGGTTAATGGTCTTTACGCCTCGTTTAAGAGTATCGAAGGTAACTTTTCTTCCGCTCAACCCTTCCATCTTGTCCTTGAATAGCCTTACTTCTTTCAACCATAGCTTTCGGTCGATCTGCTCCTTCTTATGAGGAACCTCCATAACGTGCATAGGCACCATGGCGGCCAAGATTTCCCAAGTCTTCTTCTTGCCGTCACATGTTGTCTCACCCACAGCCATATCGACCACCGGGAGATAGGGACACATTTTCCCAAGCCCCAGTCCCAATGTGGACTTGATGAGGGGGCAGATATCTCGCGGAAACATCACTTCTGCGTATGGGATAGAAAATTGAGTACCGCCACATAGGGCAATCGGTGTCGCGCCAGCGGCGAGAACAATTTCCTCCGGGACATAAATGCAGAATGTCCCTATGACTTTCTCGCCTTTAGATTTTCTGTCTACAAGTTCCTTCACCCGTGCACAATGCGCCACGGCAGTCGCATTGTCAAAATAGGCCATTGCTTTAGGACGATTTTGTTGAGAAGCAATAATATTCTTGTAGGTCTCTCCTAGTGATTCCAGAAGCTCATCGTGCCGAGTCAGGTCTAGTCCTAACTTCTTCCACATCTCTTCATAATTGGACATGACTATTTTTTTCTCCTTTATCGAAATTGATCTAACAGACTCAAAAGTCTTTCCATACAAGTATATGCTACAGCGATGGCAAAATCTTCAGAGTCACTGAACTAACAAATCATCATGACTTTTTTTCTGAAGTTCAGATGAGAGAAAGCCAATATCTGATGCGAAGAACGCGCATATTAGGCGCTAGCAAGAGCGCCGCTCCGCAGGCCAGAAATTTCCATAACTTGAACATCCTTCTGTACGTAGGCTTTCCCTGCACCTTCTTTGACGATCCCTATCTCGTATCCTTCACAACCCTTATCCCTGAGTACCTTCACCAGTTGATCAGCCTTTTCAGGAGATACTGAAATAAGTAGACCTCCGGCGGTTTCTACCCCTTCCCCTTCAAGTAAAGGAATTCTGAGGGTCTCAGCAATCTTGGGTGTCCATTTTATCACCGGCAAACTGTGTATTTCTATAGAAACTCTACTTTGCTCAGCCATGTTCGAAGCGTGCCCTAGAATTCCAAAGCCAGTCACGTCCGTTGCTGCATTAACTCCAACCTCATGCATAGCCCCGGTAGCATTGCGATTTGAGGTCGTCATCAGCCTAATCGCCAAGTCGATGGACTTAGAAATCTCTTTCTCTGGCATAAGCTCAGCCATTTTGTCCTGTTGCGCATCCGGAAGCCTCAATACTTCCATGATAGGCTGGATTCCTAGGGGCTTCGTCAAAATCAGCTTGTCTCTAGGCTTCGCTCCAGAAATAGGGATCACTCTATCTATTTCCGCCAGAGCCGTGACAGCTCCGCCAAGTATGGGCCAAGGACAAATTATACTCTGGCCACCGACGACCGGGGCATCGATTGAATTGCAGAAATCGCAAAAACCTTTCAACATGGCTGCTTGCACATCTGGAGGCATGTCTTCTGGTACACCGATCAAGGCAAGAACGGAAATTATGTTAAGCGCCCCTTTTGCGCATACGTCGCTAGTCGAGTTACAAGCAGCGATCTGCCCTTGAACATGAGGATCATCAATTATAGGAGTAAAGAAATCCGCACTGGTTAAAGCAACAACTTTGTCAGATATTCGGGTGATTGCGGCATCATCGCCGATGGAGCTGACTACCCTCACGTCGCGAACCGCTTCAGCACCAGACTTCAGCAAAAGCTCCTGGAGCTTCTGCCTTGGAAGCTTACATTTTCATCCCGGAAGAGGGGTTACCGTCATGAGGCGGTATGGAAGTTTCTTGTATCTCCTCAT
>Ga0315314_1003730_pt1 | contig 11742 bp, 9 predicted proteins | sample TDP9_MG_FD_203631 | JGI IMG/M metagenome (GOLD analysis project Ga0315314, IMG submission 203631) | Freshwater sediment microbial communities from Lake Towuti, South Sulawesi, Indonesia - TDP9 | ecosystem: Environmental > Aquatic > Freshwater > Lake > Sediment | place: Indonesia: South Sulawesi...
TATTCCGGTCAATACGGCAAAGCGGGTCATTCCGGAATTGATTTCGAAGGGGTATGTTTCTTATCCGTGGATCGGGGCAAGCATTCAAACCCTCATTCCGGAGATTGCAAAATTTCTAAAGTTTAATAAAGTCGAACGAGGGGCCATGATCGCAGAGGTAGTGAAAGGAGGTCCTGCGGATAAGGCTGGCCTCAAAGGTGGGAACCAGAGGGTTCAAGTCGGCAATATGATCGTGATCGTAGGTGGGGATATTGTGGTGAAAGCAGATCAGCACGATGTGAAAACGCACGATGAGTTGATTCGGTATATTCGAGAGAAAAAGCCAGGGGAAACACTCCTTCTCAAAGTGTTTCGGAAAGGGAATTTTGAAGAGGTGAAGGTCACCCTCGGCGAGAGACCGAGGAGGAGGTAAACCAATGGGTGGAATATGGATTCAGTGGGGATGGCGAGATTATGGTATGGGACCAGGGATGATGTGGAATTGGTGGGGCATGGGATGGATCTTTATGATTATCTTCTGGGGACTGATCGTTGTGGGTTCAGTCATCCTCATCCGATGGCTTATTGGCATGACGAAAAGAACCAGAGTTGAAGAATCGGCTCTTGATATCCTGAAGAAACGCTATGCCCGTGGCGAGATCAATAAAGAAGAATTTGAACAGAAGAAGAGAGATCTTCTGTAAAGCTTTGTCTCTTTCTGAGTACACTTAAAGAAGGCTGCAGCACATGTCAATGCATCTTGTTTCAAGACCGACTTCCTTTGCGTAGTCCATTGTCCCCTGAAGGGGGTAGGCGATGGTGTTGACACCAGAGTCAATAAATCCCTTTTCCATCTCTGCCTTCCAGGGATGAGCTGGCCGGATACACCCCATCCGAATTGGGATGGCGGGGTTGAGGATTCGGGCGATGGCAGAAATTCTCGAAGTCTCCTCATGTCTCGGGATTCTCATTCGCCCCATCCCATTCGCAAGAAGGGGTTTGATGATCACCAGAACAATGGTCTCGACACCAACCTGGGTGATCATCTCTAAGGCTTTCCATTCTCCTCTGATCTCCCCAAAATGGTGCCCGATGATGATATGGGGGGCAAGATGATGGCCCATCTCCTTTAACATCCAGAGGGTATCTTCATAATCTCTGACTCGTTTCTTTAGGTGGTAGACCTGCCGGATGGTATCATCATCACCGATGACATCGATGAGAATCTGATCTACTTTGGCCTCTTTCAATTCCATCGCCGGTTCCTTTTGGATCAGGCCCGTGTGGACGATGACTTTAAATTTGGGATCCTTTTCTTTGATGGCCCTGATTGCGGGAATGAAGTTCTTCAAAGGAACCTCGGCGTTTTTATCTGCTCCTCCACTCACCAAAATACCAAGAGCACCATGGGAGCGGAGGCCATCCACAACGTGAGAGAAGGTTTCAGGATCCTCTGCAGGGATCATCGATTCGAGGAGTATCCCCTTACAATGCCCACATCGCAGATCACAATGTTTTCCCGTAACGCTGATCGCTGCAAAGCTCTCCTTTTGGCAAGAGAGACCATTGTGTTGAAAGGCGATCATGCTCGGAAAAGAGAAGGTGAGTTCATTGCCAAAATGGATCTTTCGAATCCGAAAGGCCTCGGACTGGAGTTCTTTTAAAGGTAGTTCCATCAAATCGTGAATCATCGCTCCTCCGAACAAGATGCTGAAACAAGTTCAGCATGACAAAATAGAATGCCATTCCGAACTTGTTTCGGAATCTCATGTAAAATATGAAATGCCTCCGTATTAGAAAATCCCCATCTGGGCCTTAATTTCCTCAATATCCTCTGGTTCTGGCATGAAAGGAAAATTTCGGATGGGACCAGAGGGTCTTTCGTTCCCATAAGGTCGATTACAGGCTACCTTCCCATCCCTTCCAGGACATCCAGAGGTCATAAAGGGTTCTCCCATTTGTATGAGGGGAGTGACGTCCATTCCAAAATTAACCAATCTTCCCATTTCATCAAACTTCATTTGGTCGATTGATCCCATAGCCTCGTTAATGATCCAGCGTGCAAGCTGTATTCTTCGATATTGATCAATGGTGGGGAGAGGATAGCTTTCCATAGGGCTTCCCTTCTCAGGAAAGAAGGAGAAGAGGTGGGTGTGGGCTCCTACGTCTTGACCCCTCTGAATCGCTTCTACTATCTCCTTTTCGGTTTCACCCAGACCAACGATGAGATGGATTCCAACATGAAATTTTCCAAAGATATCCACTGCCATTCGAACCACATCCCAGTAATGTTCCCACCGATGAGGACCTCCAACCCCTTTTCCCCTCAATCCATCAAAGAGTTCAGGTGTGGCGGCATCGATGGCAATTCCTATGCGATCCGCTCCACCTTTTTTCATCGCTTCGACAGAGCTATCGTTATGAATAAGGGTTGGGGTGATGAGGACACTGATAGAGAGGTTGGTTTTTTCTTTGAACCTCTGAATAATATAAATGGTGTCCTCCAAAGCCCTTGGATGTGTAATCATGGAAATACAGACCCGATGGATCTGATCTTTCATTCTTGACCTTTCGATAACCTCTTGTAAAGGGTAGATGGGCCAGTCCACCCTGATGAAGGTTTTTCCTCGAGAACCTTCCCTTCTCGACCTGGAGAGGCCGCAGAAATGGCATCTTCCCAAACATCCCTCCTCATAGCGGAGGAGAAGATTCAATCCTTTCGGTCTTGCATCACGATGAAAGGACCCCTGTTGAAAACCTAATGTCAGGGAAGCCGCTAAACTGGTCTGGATATATTCAGGACTTACTTTTTGTCCCATCCGTTTGCTCATTCCAGAGAGTCAGCCCTAAAGGGCTGAGTTACAAAAGCACCAGATTTGTATCTCAGGGCTTTAGCCCTGACGGTCTCCTACTTTTACTTTTTCTGTCTTCATAATATTCTTTAAAACCGATCCATGTGTTTCTAATCAATCCTTCAAAATCAATCCTGGGTTTATTCCAATTTTCTTCAAGAAATTTTCTCTTGGAAGCACCATAGGAAAGGGTCTTTCCAAAGACCTCACGCCACTCGACTTCATAATTTTCCAAATATCGAGTGTCTCCTTTGGCGACCGCTTCTGCAGCCACCCTTCCTGCGATCTCACCGCCAATGACGGCATTGAGGATGCCTGCGCCGGTGACGGGGTGGGCATGTCCTGCTGCGTCCCCCACGAGAAGGATATTTCCGAAGACCGTTTGTCGATAGGGTTCACAGGGGATGGAGCCACCCTTCCTTGAGATGATCTCAATCCTCGATAATTTTTTAGATCTTTTCAGGCTCTTTAGAAACTGACTTAGAAGATCTGGCAAGAGAGAGGTTTTTTGGGGCACCACACCGGCGCCTACATTGACTGTTCTCCCTTTAGGAAAGAACCAGGCATATCCTCCTTCGTAATCCTTATGGAAGAAGATATCCACATGATTCTGAGGTTTAGTCAGAACTACTTCGTATTGGAGGGCTACGGTCGTCTTCACTGGGGGGAACCCAACCCATCGACCTACGGACGAATGAACCCCATCGGCACCGATGATCACTTTTGATTGAATGGTTTCCTGTTTCAGACCCCGCTCAACAACAAGTCCCTCGGGGGAAAGGGCGAGGGCTTTTGTTTCAGTGGAAATCCGGGCACCTGATAAAATCGCTGAGGTCACTAACTCTTGATCGAAGAGAGAACGATCCAACATATATCCTGGGCCTCTCATCTCATACGAGGACCCATCGGGAAGATGGGTGACCAACTGTTCAATGGTCTGGATGATACACTTCGAAGAAAAGTCAACATGACGGGAGATCCACTGAGGCACTAATTCAGCACACTGGACAGGCACGCCAATGCACTGTTTCCGATCGATGAGAAGGACTTTGGCTCCTCTTTTGGTCGCAGCCTGAGCCGCACTTGAGCCAGCAGGACCTGCTCCGATGATGACGATGTCATAAGTCTCAAACACCGAGGCTTCAGGCATGGGAGTAATCAAGAACCCTTTTGAGAAGATGGAGGTTGAGATGGGTCTGATTTTCAAAGTGGCCTTTCATAGCCTTTTTCTCTTGGCCCAGATCATAACAGGTACTTCTCTCCACATCGATCAGGATTCCAGGCAATCCAATCCGTTCGAAGTCTGGCCGATGTTTTCCATAAAAGGGCTCACAACAGGAGCCGACAAAACCACGGACACCCGAACGTTTGAGTCGGTGGAGGGTCAATTCGAGTTCTTCGTAATTCTGGATGGTGAGGGAGTCCATTCCGAAGGATTTCGCCATTTGTGTCGCATCACCCACCGAGCACTGCCCACATTCTTCACAACCTTGTAAGTTTCGGTAGAAACATTTCACCTCTTTGGCACAATAGGGAAGGAGAAGAACTTCAGGTCTCCTGATCTCCTTAAATGGTTTTAAGACAGGGAAGAGATGATGGGTTTGTTCTTCATTGAACCCGTGAGGGAGAAGATCCATTTTTTGAATAACCTCCTCAATGGCCTGGATGAGATGATCTTCTTTGATTCCTGGCATCTGCGGTTTTTTATCGGAAAAGAAGGATCGGATGATCGGTTCGATATTGGAAGGAGAAGCTTTCGAATTCTTAAGAAGACTTTCCAAATCGAAGATGGCCCTTTTGGGGTAAGCGAAAAAGTCACCCGTGATAAGGATTTGGTTGATCACCTGAGTTTTGGTATCAATGGCGATGGAGATTCGGATCAGTCCTCCTGGAGCCTTGAGGATGGAGGTCAAGGTTCTTCTCCTTGGTAAAGACTCCCTGGACTTGAAGATATATTCAACAGAGGAAAAGTAGGGGAGTTTCTTTTTTAGGAGATCTTCCTCTTCGGGAGTTAATGGCTTAGGATTAAAAGTTACACCGAAGGCTTTCTCGAATCCTTTGACCAGAGAGGTCTTGATCACTGAAATGGGCGGGGTTCGACCCAACTCCCATTTTAAACAGGTGACCCTCTCTTTGACCGATTCGATTTCTTTATTCTGAAGTTTTTCAGTGGGAATGCGGAGAGCTCTGAGCATCTCTTCCACATCGAAATCCACTAAGACCGTCCCCTGAAAGAGGATAGCGCCCGAAAGCTCAGTTCCCCCTGTCCCTGAAATTTTACGCCCCTGTATTTCAATGTCGTTTCTTGGACGGAAATGGGCCTGAACTCCGAGATGCCGAAGGCCCAACGAAGCTGCCTCTCCCATTTTCCTATAGAGATCCTCAATTCTTGATGGGATTCGGGGATCTCTTTTAGAAACATAAATCTCCCATCCCAATTCTTTTTTTCCCCAATAGAGGGCACCCCCTCCGGTGAGCCTACGATTGATCTCAATTCCTTTGGCTCGACAATGGTCAAGCCTCACTTCCTCTTCCACGGATTGATGGTGTCCTATGAGAACGGTTGGTTTGGAGAACTGAAGAAATCGAAGAGTTGTAGGTATCTTCCCTTCGGCTCTCAATTCGAGGAGCACCTCGTCAAGAGCCATATTCTCAGCCGCTGAGCATGCACCGGTATCCAGAAGGCGCCAGGCTTCCATTGGATTATTCGTATAACTCATTTCTATTCCTTCTTCAATGTATGATTTCATGTTAGGTGAGATGATATAAGATTTGCAACTCCATGGTTTTAATCTTAGAATTCAAATCAAAAAAGGGGACCCATCCTGCTGAGAGAATGATGAAAGATCAATTCCATGTTCAATGGCATATTACGAATCTTTGCAATCTTCGCTGCAGGCATTGCTATCAAGAAGACTTCTCAAAGGGAAACGATTTAGATTGGTCAGGACTTAAAAGAATCTCTGAGAATATCCATGCCATGATGCAAAAATGGGAAAGACAAGCCTGTATCAATCTTACGGGCGGTGAACCCCTGCTAAAATCGGAGCTGTTCTTGCTTCTGGAGGATCTGAATCAGAAACCAATGGTTCAAGAACTGGGGATCATCACCAATGGCCTCTTTCTTGATATGGATGTGATAAAGAAGCTTTCTGCCTTTTCTAAACTGAAAAAGATCAAGGTTTCCTTGGATGGTGCCGATCCCGGGATCAATGATTCGATTCGTCAAAAAGGGACCTTTAATAAGGTGATCCAAAAGGTCTCCTTGATTAAAAAGCAGAGTGGGTTTGAGCTCATGATGATGTTCACTCTCATGAGAAGAAATTTTGGGAGCCTCCCATCCTTCATCCATCTCTGCCAGGATTTAGGTGTCGATGGATTGATCCTTGAGCGGTTCATTCCCTGGGGAAGGGGAAGGGAGATCAGAGACGAAGTCTTAGGCAAGGCGGAGTGGAAGGAACTGGTGGAGACACTCTTGGAATTGTTTTCAATAAAGATGGAAGAGGGTCATTTCTATCCGCACCAGGCATTTCAAATTGCTTTTAAGGAAGACGAGATGGAATTGCTGGGTGCTCCATGCGTGATCGGAAGGGATGGAGTTTGTATCATGCCAGAGGGGAAGGTTTTCCCTTGTCGAAGATTTCCAATTTCTCTCGGAAATCTATTCGATCAAACCTTGGAGCAGATCTGGGAGAAATCGGAGATATTAGAGAAATTGCGGAGAAAAGAAAACCTTAGGGGAAAATGTGGAAGCTGTGAAATAAAAGATTGCAGGGGTTGCCGCAGTTTGGCCCTTTCTTTAACCGGAGACTACCTTGAAGAAGACCCCCATTGCTGGTATCACCTACCATCGGTCCTGCCTTAAGATACAGCCTTTTCGATTAAAAATACAGTATTTTCCTTCCCGAAATATATGATTTAACCGATTTACCCCGTTAGAAATAATGCCCGGCCACTCTGCAGCGGAGTTGGATTTTAGAATAATTTCGGCGGGGTTTAATGCTCGCTGGAATTTCTGACGGGGTTTACTTTGAGAAACAGTTTATGTACGTATAGGCAACAAACCAAATGCCGATTTTACCTCTCAAATTCTAACGGGGACATTGACTCAAGACAACATTGACTTTTCAGCTTATGACGACTATAAGAAGCACGCTCTCTCAACAAGACTCAAATATATCTACAAAGATAAACTTAATCTTGTCTTTGTTTACACATACGAAAAACTCAAAATTACGGCTGCCCTGTTTGAACGATATCAGTATGTCATGCCTGCTGCAGGGACACCAAACACTTATCTCACAGGTGCTTATAAGCACGAATCCTATAGCGCAAATATCTTCTATTTAACCGCTGTCCATAAATTTTAATGCTATCCTGAGCCAGAAGGATAATTTTTGGGTCTGCCAGCAGAGGTTCTGCCGGCAGACTTCTCTTCTTTTAATTCTCTTCTTCATCTCTATTTTGTTTATATCCCCCCTAAAACCTTGTTGGTACATCGATTCAGAGAAGTTTCATAACCGCTCCCGATCTCATATATTTCTCCAAAATTCTGTAGAGTTAAGAGGGGCTGAAGTATTAGTCCACAACTATAGTAGAAAGTTTTAATTTCCAAAAAAATTGTTTTATTTATTCAATTATGGTAACATTCAGAACGAATTTTGATCGGAGGCATTGGGGGGGCCGTAACCTAAATTGGAAGCCTTCCCCTTGGAATCTTGGCCAAGAGGGAGAAAATAGGAGAGCAATGGATGAAGATTGATAAGCTATGGGGCGACCGGTTTGAAGAGCTGCCCTCCAAGGAGATGGTTGATTTTCTTTCGGGAAGGGACGTGAAAGGGATCAGGCCATGCGATGAACGATTGATCGCCTATGATCTATGGGGAAATCGGGCCCACGTCCTCATGCTCTGCCGTCAAGGCATTCTTTCAAAAGAGGACGGGAAGAGGATCCTCAAAGGATTGCGGGAATTAGAAATGCTCCATCAAAGAGGGAAGTTTCGACTTGACCCCTCGAAGGAAGATGTCCATTCCAACATTGAAGCGTTTCTCATTGAGCGTTTGGGAATTGAGTTCGGAGGAAAGGTCCATACAGGTAGGAGTCGGAATGACCAGATTGTCCTCGATATGCGTCTCTACCTTCGGGACCAGGTTTTAGAGTTTGTAGAAGGATTGGTTTCTCTGATGGATACGCTTCTCCAGCAGGCAGAAGAACATCGTTTCACCATCATGCCTGGTTACACGCACCACCAGCACGCTATGGCGACCACCTTCGGCCATCTCCTTCTCTCCTTCGGCGAACCACTTCAGCGAGATGTTCAAAGATTTGTCCACTGGTTTGATCTCTTCAACAAGAATCCTTTGGGAGCGGCAGCGGGCTTTGGCACCTCTTTCGATCTCGATCGGCAATTGACATCGAAGCTTCTTGGATTTGATGGTCCGACAGAGAATGTCACCGATCCTATCACCCAACGGTGGGAGCCTGAGGTAGAACTGGCCTATGCCGTGGCCGTGATGATGGACCATCTCTCCACGATGGCCCAAACGTTGATCCTTTTGTCCACCCGTGAATTCGATATGGTCCGGCTGAACGATCGACATTGCACTGGCAGTTCCGTCATGCCCCAGAAGCGAAATCCCTGTTCTTTAGAGGTGATTAAAGCCAAGACCTCTTTTGCTCATGGAATGGTAGTGAGCCTTCTCTCCACCGGCAAGGCGCTGTTCATGGGATACAATCGGGATACACAATGGACGAAATATTGGATCATCGATCTTGTGGAAGAATCTAAACCCTCTCTCTCGGTCATGACAGATGTCATACGACTTCTAAGGGTCAACAAAACTCAGATGTTAAAGCAGGCCCAAGAAGAGTTTGCCGGCGCCACGCCTTTGATGGAATGGATGATCCGCTCCTTCGGCCTTCCTTTACGAAAAGCGAAGATGGTCTTGGAGAAGGCGGTTAAGTACTCGGAGAAGGTTGGGGAAGGAGAGGTTTCGTATGGAAGTCTGAGAAGGGCCCTCGGTGAGATGAAGATAAATATCCCGATTACTGAAGGGGATGTGAAAAAGATTCAAAGACCGGAAAGCGCTTTGGTTCGGATGAAATCCACTGGCATGCCTTCTGAGAAGAGGGTGAAAGAACATACCGCTTCGCTTCGTGAAAAGGTAAAAGCGAACAACAACTGGTTCATCCTTCAGAAAAGAAAGATGGATAAGGCGAAAAGATTGGTTTCAAGGATGGAGAAAGAGCTGGGGAGTTGAACTGCCTTCGATGGTATACGGAAAGCTGACAGATAGGGAATTAGAGTTCATCAAAAGAATTGTGAGATCAGAAAGGATGTCCATGGGCGAGTCGGTTCTCGATCTCCATGGAAAGGATGAATCTTTTCACCCAAAGCGAAGGCCTGATCTTGTCGTCTGGCCACTCAGTGCAGAAGAGATCAGTCCAATTCTAAAGATGGCCAATGAGAAACGGATTCCCGTCACCCCATGGGGCGCCGGAACCAGTGTGGAAGGCAACCCCAACCCGGTGGAAGGAGGGATCGTCTTAGATCTTCAACAGATGAACCGCATCGCGGAGTTAAGAACAGAAGATCTTCAAGTCCGTGTCGAAGCAGGGGTCATTTATAAGGAATTGAACCAATATCTGTCCCGTTATGGTCTCTTCTTCCCACCCGATCCTGGAGCAGCGGCGACCATTGGTGGCATGGTGGGGAATAACGCGAGTGGGATCCGGACGATCAAGTATGGCTCCACCAAGGACTTCGTTCTCAATATGGTGGTTGTCTTACCTTCCGGTGAGATCATCCGGACAGGATCGAATGCTGCGAAGAGCTCCTCAGGATACGATCTCTGCCGACTCTTCGTGGGATCCGAAGGAACACTGGGAGTGGTGACAGAAGTCACTCTTCGTCTGATCGGCATTCCACCCGAGTTCATGGCTGCTGTCGTTCAATTCAATACGGTTCGTGAAGCGACTCATACTGTCTTTCAGATCATGCGCTCTGGACTCTCCCCGGCTGCTCTTGAACTCCTTGATAGCCAGACCGTCCAGGTGGTCAACCGGTTTAAGAAGCTCCTCCTCGAAGAGAAGCCAACCCTGTTCATTGAGTTTCACGGCACCAGTGCCGTCAGTTTGAAAGAGGATCTGGAATTCGTGAAAGAGATCTGCGCTGATAATGCCTCTCTCCGGTTCGATTCAGGAATTGGTAGGGATGAAAAAACCCGCCTCTGGGAGGCTCGGCATGATGTCCACGAAGCAATTAAAGTGAACAATCCCGGGCTATCGTCTCTGATTATTGATACTGCTGTTCCGATTTCCAGATATCCGGATATGGTGGAGTGGGGACAGAAGACCGTGGAGAAGAAAGGATTAAGAGGATATGCCTTCGGTCATGCCGGCAACGGAAATCTCCATATGGAGATCTTGGGAATTCTCAATGACAAGGGACAGTGGCAGAAGGTCTTGGAGGCAGGAGAGGAAATTGTCAATTTTGCATTGGAATGCGGTGGGACCGCAACAGGAGAGCACGGTGTTGGGATTGGCAAGAAGAAATTTATGAAAAGAGAGCACGGAGAGAGCCTTAAGCTGATGAAGCAGATCAAGGAGCTCTTAGATCCCAATGGTATCATGAATCCTGGAAAGATATTTGAATAGCATAGGATATGAAGCTCAAAGTTCAAAGCTCAAAGCCTGTCTGGCGCTGCAGGGAATTTGTTTTCGGCCTTGAGCCTTCGGCTTTGAGCTTTTAACTTTACACTCTATGCGCTTTGCGATTTGGGTTATTTGAAAGTTGAATGATCAACAGCGAGTTCGGCTTTTAATAAAATTCATAAATAGGAGGAGGGACCTATGGGAAAGTTAGAAGGGATCATCAAATCTGAAATCGTCCGTTTGGCAAAAAGGGAAATGCGAAAGATCTCCGTTCCACTGGGGAAGGATGTTCGATTATTGAAGAGCACGGTTTCAACGCTTCGAAAGACGGTAGCGACCCTCGGACGGTTCGCGACCCGTCAGGAAGCCGAGATGAGAAAGGGAAAGGCCTTTCTGGAGGCAACTCCAGAGGAGGTCAAGTCATCTCGGTTCTCTGCACGCCTGATCCAAAGTCTTCGCAAACGCTTGGGCATTACCCAAAAAGAACTGGCAATTCTTACGGGGGTCAGCATCGGCGCGATTCATCAGTGGGAGAGCGGGACCTTTGTCCCGAGAGCTCAAAAGAAGAGTGCTCTTGTAGCCCTTCGGAAGCTTGGCCGGCGAGAGGTGAGAAAGCTCCTCGGAGAGAAGAGAGCCGAGTTGACGGAGAAGAAGGTTTCGAGACCTCGGGGTAAAAGGACGAAAAAGGTCTCGAGGAGATAATAACCCTTTTTCATGGTTCAGCTCAATTTTTTGCTTTTCATCTTTCTCGCCGTCTTTTTATTGCGGTCCGGAGCCCAATTACTCCTCAACCGGATTAACATTTCCTATCTCCGGAACCAGGGAGGTATGGTTCCGGAGTTTTTTCGAGATACAGTAGACCACGAGAAGATCAGGAAAATCTGCGCCTATACCGTCGATTCTAATCATTTCCACATGATCGCCACATTGGCGAACGAAGGATTTTTTCTGGCTGTGATCCTCTCAGGTTTTTTGCCATGGCTTGCAAATGTCATCGATCCGTTGGGATCTGGATTGATTGCAGATGGTCTGATCTTCTTTGCCGCCCTTTCAATATTCGCCAACCTCCTTCGCATCCCTTTTAGCCTCTATGAAACGTTCGTGATCGAAGATCGTTACGGATTTAATACCATGACGTTTAAGCTTTGGATTTTGGACTTGGCCAAAAGTATAGCGATATTGGCCGTCTTGGGAGGTCTGGCTCTTTGGCTTCTTTTGACCTTGGTGGTGCATGGCGGGAAGGCCTGGTGGGTGTGGG
>Ga0315314_1003731_pt1 | contig 11741 bp, 10 predicted proteins | sample TDP9_MG_FD_203631 | JGI IMG/M metagenome (GOLD analysis project Ga0315314, IMG submission 203631) | Freshwater sediment microbial communities from Lake Towuti, South Sulawesi, Indonesia - TDP9 | ecosystem: Environmental > Aquatic > Freshwater > Lake > Sediment | place: Indonesia: South Sulawesi...
CCTTCGTCTCGAGATAATGGGATCCCTCCAAGAGCCGAAGTATCCGCTCCGAATCATGCTCATTCATCTGACAACCATAAGTCTCAATATAGACCTTTTTTCGTCCCTCTGGCATTGTCGTGGAACCCATGAACCTCATTCCACCTGTATCAAACAAAATTCCAAATTCCAAGCACCAAATCCCAAACAATCACCAAATTCAAAGCCCCAATTTTCTAAACAAAACATGTTTGGAATTTGGGTGTTGAGATTTGTTTGGGATTTGGAATTTGTGATTTGGGATTTCTAACTTCTTACCTTAAATTTTGTCTCCAAGATCCCCATCTTGTCAACGATACCACCATATTCGAGTTCCCCATAAGGAAGCATCGCGGCTCCTGAAAAACCCTGTTGTCGGATATCTGTCGCCTTCTGGGCCACTTTATTCCTTACCCAGTCCCAATAGGGATGATCGAAGGCATCGGCAGGTTCGGTCAATTTCCCATTGTGAACGCAGAAAGCATGGCAGGCAACAACAGGTGGCCCATCAAAATAGGAGATGCTTGAATTTAATCGGACAGGCATCAATGGCCCGGTATGGCTCCCCCTCATAAAACCTGCCACATAATGACCAATGTTGAATGGAGCAAGTACCTCACCCGTTGCTGGAAATGCTCCCTGAACCCTGACCAGCATGACTGGGTCATCTTTTCCTGTATATTTCCCAGCAATGTTATGAAGTCGAGTTGTGCTCACGGAGGCTGCAATCTCCCCATTGTTTCTGGAATAGATCGCTTCGACGACAAAACGTTGATTGTCCCTTAAAAGGGCGGCAATGTCATAGATCTCTTCAGGGGCATTCAGCTCAATAACCCGATCGCCTTCCGTATAATTGACATCCATGATGATGAATCGAAACCCTTTATTCATCGAAGGGCTGAGCATCAATCCTGCATTGTACATCGGATCTACAAAAGCTAAATAAAGCGGGAGATTATAGGCCCCAGGGTCGGTTTTATCTGCGGCAAAGAAAAGAAATGGTTCATTCGGTCTCTCTTCTATCTCCATTTCAGCCACGGCCGGGCCCATCCCCTTCACATTCCCTGAAAAGGAGTCTTTCAATAAATCCTGACCTGCTCCATAGAGTCCCTGATCTTTTGCTATCTTTGTCCCAGCCACAAAGGCATCCCATGCCAACCTGTGGACTTTCTCGCTTCCCTTCCCGAGTGAATGGGAAAAAAGGATAGCAATATCATCCCCCGTATGGCTAATAAAGAAATCAGAAATGATTCCTTTGCCTTTCTCGGCGATAAAATTTCTGACAGCTTCAACCAATTTCGAACTGGGCTGAATGTGCCCCCCAATACTTCCAATATCAGCCTTGATAATACTGAGTGTCGTTTTCATTTTCTTCTCCTCTGTTTTGCGGGATACACCCAAGTTTTTGGATACCAATTTTAGGTGTTTTCAAAAAAAGGATTATATTACAAATAGTTAAATCCATTTCAAGTATGACCTGTAGTTCATATTATCCTTTTCCTTATGAAAATTCAACAACCTGATAATTGCTATGTTGCAGTGTCCTGAAACAATAGTGTAAAATATTTTGCGCAAATTCCGATATTATAGATGTCATTAATTGCGAACATTTGACATGAAAATGTCAGGATGCCCGTATTGTTCATTCTTGATACCTCATTCTATATTTATTAACGACTTCAGATATATTTGTTGAAATTTTAGATAGCTCGGTGAGTGATAAAGTTTTATCGTACCTACCCATCTCCGTTATTATTTCTCTGATTTTCTTACGGGGTACTACGTCTTCTCGAGGGTTGTAGAACGTGATACCTCTAAAATCATCAGCAGAGGCTACATTTGTTGGATACCATGAGTCTTTCCTTTGATTTCCTGGAGATTTCAACACATCTGCCTTTATTTTCAATCCTTCCGCGATTATATAGACTGGGATATCATATGTTGTTGCCATATCGGCGATTGCTAAGTGCCCCAACCCATGAAATACTTCCCCAGTTTTACTGTCTATTGCGTTCGCACCAAAAAGTACCTTAATATTTTTTTTACGTGAAAATAGATTCGATGCGCAGGTATCGGGAACAAAATAAATCTTTTCTATGCCTGCCTCCTTGAGTTCCCGGACATATTGCATCCCATCGCAGTAAACTAGTTGATTATCAAAACGATGTTTGGTCTTCGTGCTGCACTCACATACAAATACTTCAATGTTTTTCTTAATATCATCATCAAGTGCACTGAGAACTAAAATAACGGAACTACTATAGCCATATAAGAGAAGAGAATCATCCTTATTTATTATCTTTGCATTCGAAACCTCTTTGGGAAGGTTTCTTTCTAATTCTTTTCTCCACCACTTCAAGGCCCTTATCATATCTTGAATTCCACCTATCCATTTTATCTTTGTTTGTGTATTTAAGTTGACATCCTTTGCTCTATTTGCCCCTACCTGTCTTTTGAATCTATTGAACCTTTTGCTAAGTTCTTTTTGAAGAACCCATAGATATGCATGACAAGGCCGTTCTTTTAGCAGCGGCGTTAAGGTATTGTTCATATATATTTGCAAACTCTGTATTTTTTCGTCTAAATTTTGTGGTTGCTCTATGGTCATACATCTTTCAAGCTGATTTAATACGATATCTATGATTTTTCCGGAATTTGGGGAGATTGTTGGATTAAACAATTCTATGATATCCAACAATTCTTTTAAGTCGGCAATTTCATCATTAGTCAAAAAACTTGTATCAAAATCAGCTACCACCTCTGTGTAAACTGGTAGATTATATTTTAATTTTCCAGCCACAAGGATCTCCTTCACAGAGTCGAGTTCGTCTTGGAGTTCTGTATTCACGATATCTATCAAAGGTGACAAGTCTTTTTCTACAGCTCCACCCCAGTTTAGGGGTTTTTTGAACTTTATAATGAGCTTTTGAAATTCTTTTCTAGAGGGACCTGCGTATGTTACATAAAATGATTTGATCCAGTGATACTTGGACACCGGACCCATGCCATAAGCTAAATGCGTCCTTAGATTTTTAAGCGGAGCCCGATCTGGTACATGGAGGGCATCAGCCATTCTCAGATATGCGATTATAAGGCGAATTTTATCATAGAGGCTGTGCGGAATTTGGTCTGACTTTCTATGAAGAGCACATATCGTCGATAAGCGATCACGGTCTTCCGGTTTTAGAAGTCCTTGAAGCTCAGGATCTTGTTTGATAAACTCTGCCGATCTTTTATGATGTATTTTTCGGTTTTCTTCATCGCCAAGGTCTGGCAACCCATTAAGATTTGGACACATCCCTATATCGTGGAGCCAAACCGAAGCAAGAAGCAGAAATTTTTCATTGTCTTTAAATGCATTAACCGCTTCTCTACCTTCGTTATCATCAAGTAAAAGGAGTTCAGATAGTATGCTCTCAATTTTTTCACAATGCGATTTGTCGTGAGCCGTATATGGTATCTTAAAATCTCTAGCATTTTCCCATTTATCATTTACAATTTTCCTTATACGTTCTAACCACTCCTTTGTGGCATCGCTCATTCCAATTTTATCCTCAATTTTTAGCATAAATTGCCTCCCAATGGTAATTTTTAAAATAATTCTTCAAATGCACTGTTTCATCAAAAAAGGCCAACCGATTTACCGAAAAAGTTGTATCCCAAAAGTGACGAGCAACTTCGCACCAGGATACCATATCTTTCCTACCGTCAAATGCTAAAACATTCAGTTTTGTCTTTAACATACCCGACTGCAAGCCCGATTCCCCTATCTTTGCTCCCCCACTTATCAGGTTGGTTCAGAACCTACGTTCCCTCCTTCTTTGCTTTGAGAGGGATCGATAACTCTTTGGCCTGGAACTACTCAATATGCTGGATTTGCACATCACCCCACTTATGACGCAGGTATTCAGCGACCAAACGACGATGGCACTGGGATGGTTTTTCCTCACTGCATAACAAGCAACTGCCATCAAGAAGGTCTTTTGGGATGGTATATTCAATTTTTCTCTCCGCCATCAGTTCTAGAAACTTCTTTTCATAAATAGACCAATCCCTCCCCTTTTTCTTATATTCATCGAGTAGATCTTTCGTCGGCGCTAAAGCTGGAAGGTGAATATAGTCGATTCCACATATTGTTTTCGAGAAATACCTTAGGTCGTCGCGCTTTGTGAACCCGGCTAACTGTGAACTATTGTTGAGCCTGACATCCACAAGGCGCTTAATGCCCCCCTGTTTCAACTTGGAAAAAAATTTTTCAGCCGATTTCTTTTTGAAACCAATTGTAAAAATCTTCAATTTTCCTAATCCCCATTTTGGCGATTATGTTTGGTTTCTTCTTCATAGGCAATTTTTTGTGCTTGAATTTCGTAAGCATTAGCAATGAGTTCACTCTGCGTTCTGAAGAAGTCTGCCTCTGGAATCTTGAGAAATTTTAACAAACGCCGCTCTGCATCTTCTTGGCTTTCCAAGTTACCATTCTCTAAAATGTGTTGTATCTTGATGCCTTCTTTATGAAGATAGCGAGCTATAAGAACCGTTCTATGACACTCCAAAGGATCTTTTTCAGCGCACATCAACGCAATGCAGTACGACTTCATTCCTTTACGAATCCTTTGGAGACCCGTCCGAAACAGTTCTGTTTTCGCCAGCCGGGCATATTGAACTTTACCTCCTGAGTAACAATTCGGATCGTTACTGCGGGCTCCAAGTTCTTTGCCGAGGAAAACATACGCGATCCTATTTGTCTTTAGTTCTTTCTGAAGCGTCTCGCGGTTGAACTGGGGATTAATACGACTATAGGGATGAGAACGCACATCACAAACAGCCGTTATCGAGTGCCTAATGAGCAGTTCAAGAAACTCTCTAATAGAGTGAGTTGAATACCCAATTGTATATAGAGAATTGATATCTCCTTGCCCACCATGGCCTGTAGTCATTTCACAACTCCGGCGACGAGCTTGTAGCACCACCCCTGTAATGGCTCACCTAAACTAATACACAAGTATGTCTCTTCATTTATAACATAGTCTCCAGTGGCTTTTCTTTTGTACACCTCCTCAATTGGATCAGTGATCACAAGCCAGTATTCCACATTCTTGTAAATAAATCTTGCACGTGCCTTTTTCCCCTTCATTTCATTTTCCACACGGATGGAAAACGAATCCGGTTTAATAAGCACCAGTGATGATTTAATTTGAAGGCCCGCTTCCTCTTTAGGTACTCGGTCATTCATCCCATTGAAGCTATGATAACCATTAGACCAGAGGGTAGGTGCATCATCAATCATGTTGTTGATTTTACTCTTCTCAAGTGTACCTTCTTTAACCCACCAGTAGTCGCAATCAACCAAGATATTTTCGACCTGATGGCATTCAGGGCAGGGATCCTTAAGGGGAATTGAAATGATGTCTAGCGGTTCAGGGTAGCCACCCCCTTCATAGGCGATATCTTTGCGAGACAGTTCCCTATTTAAGCTAGAACTAACAGGCCTTATCCATGTGCCGAACCTTCCTCTACCAAGGTATTCCTTGCCTGCAACGCAGCGGCCGGACAACTTTCGGGAATTAGCCAAGCAAACAATTTTCTTTGTAGGCATAAACTCCTCTGCCGGCTATCGAACCTACTCTATTTTCCCAACAAAGTGATTTGCGATATCGTTTCATTGCTATTACAGACCAAAATTGGCCCTAATACGATCGATTTGTGTATTTTCCCATTCTGCAAAGTTTTCGGTATCAGAGATGAAATTGTTCCATGCTTCATTTAATAATCGTGTTATATGCAGGTGCCCACCCCCTTCGCTTGCCTTCTCACTATAGGGAATCAATTGTAGGTTCTGGCAAGATCTTCTTAAAGTCCCGCAGAGTTTTTCTATGAGACTGAGAGGAAAGCGAAATTCAAATTCTTGTGGCTCTGTTTGTCCAGTCAACGCAATAAGCTGGTTCCAAAGATCTTTGATTTTTTGTGCCTCTTGTTCAAAACCCAATTGTTTTAGCATCATTTCAATGGCTCTGCTACGGGCTGCATCAGCAGGATGGGTGTAATAGGGGTCGCTTGGATCATCGCCATAGATATCTGTACTCACGTTGGCACAGAGTCGAACATTCGCCCATCCGTAGGCCGGGCCAGCAAGGTAGGTTGCAATCATATCACAGGCGAATTCCCGAGCCCAATATCTCTTCCACAATTCCATGTAATACGCCAATTCTTTCTGAAAGGCATCGGATTCCCCCTCTTGCTTTAAATGTTTAATTGCCTGATTAAAATGCTGATCAACGAGATCTATGGTCTCAGCTTCAACCTCTTTCTGCTGAAAAAGGATAATATGACCTATTTCATGATACATATCCGAAAGGCCCAGTAAATGAAAAGGTTCCACTGAGGGAATCACAATTAATCTGGAGGCCGGGTCCGCCCAGTAATGCTGTGAACTAAGTGCTATGCAAATAGGGCGATCGTATGGAAAGTTAATCTCCTCAGCAATTTGATGACAAATTAAAGTAGCTAAGCGATCTCTCTCGGAATAGCGAGTGAGAGCCAGAATAGGCCTCCATTCCAATCTCCATACGATTTCAGATAGACGCTTATAAGCATGATAATAGTTCTTGGCTAGCCCTCGATCTCTTATATCCGGGTCGTCAAGAAGATACTTAATCCTTTTTTCTGTCACCTGTACGAGGTTTATCACCCATTCTTTGTATGGACTAACCTCCATCGGTAGAGAGACCAAGCTGGTTAGTTCTTGTTTTAAACGGTGGCAACGTTGCAGGAGATCTTTAAGCAAGCCATGGAGTAGCGAGTCCACTACCGCCTCCAGAGTCTACGAAAGGTTACTGAGGCGGTTGTATCCGCAACATCACAAATCTCGTCCAGCAAATTAATGGTCCGATTCGAAAGACGATTAGCCTTTAGATCATTGAGCGCCTCCGCGAGATCCTCTACGAAGTACGAAAACTGATTCCTGTATCTAGCGCGGATTCCTTTGATGAACTCTTCGGGGATTAGACTGGCTTCCGATTTTCGATCGGATCGGGTTCTTTCTGATTTAGAAATCTCCTGGAGTAAAGTACCTACAACCCTCGCAAGGTTCTCCCTGGCTTGTTGGATTTCCACTTGTGTAACAAATCGTGCACCGGGGGTATTACCCCATGCCTTCTTAAGCTTTATTAAAGAGGCATTAATATCCTCTGCTAATGAAGCGCTGGTAGCATGGTCGTGTGACAGGCTGCTTATATCACTCATTGCAGTACCTCCATTTCCCTATGGCTATCAATGATGCTATCTGTCCATTCTTCTGAATCAATCTCCTCTCCGTATTCCGCCTCATCATCAGCCGCCTTGGCCGCTACAGGTCTGAGAAAGTCGTCAGAAAGTTGGATTGGAATGGGTAATCTACAACACCGATCGGGAACCATCCAGCAAAGTTGTGATAAAGAAAATTCATCTTGCAGAACAGGGGTAAGTTCCAATTCGCCGTATGCAATCCGAATGTGTATAGGGTTAACAGTTCCTTGTGAAATAAAAGGATACCCCGTGGTACATACAATACCCTCTCGCTCCCCTAACGGCTCCCAGCCTCCAATTATCGGGTTCACAAAATGGCCTTCACGCTTTGCAATAAGGCGAACTTTTGATGAACTATGCTTATGGACTTCTACTATACCGATAATCACATTATCCGGAAGTAACTTTTCCCTTTTCAGATCCCGAATAGCTGCTTGAAATCCTTTCCATTCGTCAGCATATGCTCTGCCGTCGCGGTGAATAACTACTGACCTGCATTCTTGTTTCCATTCGGCGAAGTCTTCTTTGAGGTGTGTGTAGATCTCTGTCCGAATTTGCTGGGGTAAAAGCTTCTCTTGCTGTTTCGACTCAGCAAGGCGAATATAACAATGATGTCCACCTTTGTAAAGAAATGTGAAAGCAGCAGTGTTACCTAAAACATCAAGGCCGATATGGACATCATAATTCAAAGGGGTTTTAAGTGCCCAGGGCCACTTACGGTTCACAATTAAATGACCAAGAGCAGTATATCGAAGATAACTGATGTATTGGCCCTCAAGATGCTTTTTGACAACCCACATAGGTTTACCCTCCCAATTGATCGTCTCATAGAAGGCTAACAGGTTATCCGCCAGCACACATTGACAAAGAAGAGAATGATCCTTAATCAGTTTACGCTTCACAAAGTTATGAAGACTCTCCTTGGGAGACGGTGGTAGAATCAGAATGGCGTGTCCACGATTAATGTCTGCCGTTTCGACGGCTGTAATGATTGCATCAAGCTGGCGTTTAAGAGTTTTTGCTGTTGTGTCATCGTAGGTGATCAATTCGGTTCTATACGGTCCGTGGACGAACTGCTGGATTGTCTTTTCAAATCTGGCGCTAAAGTCTTCAACAATTGACCTATTGAGGGTAAGTGGGGCGATCAAGTACTGAGCGTCAAATCCAGTTGTGATTAGAGCCCCAATGTTGGGGTTAAGCAAACAGTCCATCCTTGCACGACCAAGCTCTTTTAGAAGAACCCCATCAGAGTTATTCGGCTTCCGAACCTTTAGGATATGTTCTTGACCAAAAACTAAATCTGGGACTGGGAATATCTTTGGCTGCACTTCGAAAGGTTCCGTAGATATACGAACTTGAATTCCATTCAATTTTGCGTGTTGAAAATGTTGCTTCACTATTTGCACCGTTAATGGTAATCGCTCATACGGTGGCTTGATGGACATCCGGTGAAGGTATTTAGTGTTAGGGTCATCGGTTGTATGGATGAGCTTGCAAAGGGCCAATGCTCCGTAGCGGCGTTTTTCGTTACCTGGGTATTTGTAGTTTATAGCAGGGGATTTTGGATCGAGCATCTGTATCCAATTGGGCGGCTTTGGGCCGACCTTTTTTCTGGTATACTCTAGAACGGTAATTGTTGGTGATCCGTCGTCAGGGTCAAATTCCTGCTCCTCGATGCTTTTACCAGTAAGCCCAAGAATCTGAACGGGATACCACCTTTGCCCAAAATGATATAGGACATGTTTCATGCGGTATCCATTGATCTGGCCGACCTGACAGCGATCGGTTAGCCAAAGGCGATCCACATATTTGTATGAAATTTGGACGGCCAGGTAGACCTTCCCATCGACTGGATGTAAACGAAAGGAAAAACCTTGAAATACGTCAGTTTCACGTCGATCGTCTTTAAAGTTGACCGAAGTCTTGGAGTAAAACGTAGAAGGTGCGGCCCTCCATAGACCACCATTATCCATGAGCGGAGTCCTTAAGGCAAAGCTCAAAAAAGAAAGAGCGATATGAACCGTCTCTTGAGTTAATTTAGAGAAGTCGAGTTCATAGCATTTAGGAAGAGGCGTTAATGTAGCCACATCTGGTGTTAGTGTGTATTTGAGGACAGGTAATTTTAGATCGTGTTGGGTTGCTAAATAATAATGGTTATCACGGCGTACAAGTGCAACCGGGTTCTTCGTATCGAATGCCACCTTTTTAACAAGGAGATTAAGATTCCTATCCAGGGTATCATCATCGTCAAGATTCCCGACAAGCCCTATTATCTCAATAAGGCGATAATTCACAGTGAGATCTTTGAGGTTTAAGATAGAGAACAATGTCATAACATGTGTATTCATAATCTAAGCTCCTTACAAAGGCTGTTAAATGAACAGTATGCACAGGTATTTGGACTCAGTGCATATTGGTAATTGGCCAATAGTTGTTCTTCATATTTATGACTTCCGCAGAGTGCCCAGATCTCATACGCACTTTGATATATGAAATCCTCTATCTCTTCGAAACGCTCCGATGAAAATGTCGACCGCTTTGCTCTGCCCTGTAGGAGCTGAATTTCAAACATCTCAATATCTTCAGGGCGCCTTATGCCCCATTTGGGGTTTTGACAGAGGACCCAGGCATAGAGATCGGTTTGAAGCCGGTTGTCACCACCAGTAGAATCCTTTTCCACCTTCCAATCTAAAATGGTGGGGCAGCCATACCTTCTCGAGATAACGAGATCCGGAACAATCTCTACTGGAATATCATTGAATTGGGCAGTAATAGGTTTCTCTGCCTGGTAGTAGCTGCGCCCCTGGATATGTTTAATAAGCACATTCATTTGTGAGAGGTTTGTAAAACAGTGGTTGATATTATCAGCCACTTCACATAGAGTTTCATATAGGATTTCCTCACCCCGTTCATGGGGTGCCAATGCACAATACTCGCCATTGGTGCCGCTTTTCGTAATACCATTCGTACGATAAGTGCGTATCTTAGAAAAATGGAATTGCTTCTGAGCGAGGTCAACAGTTTGCTCAGCTATTTTATTCCACTCTATAGGTAAGGCGCGTTGAAGTGTAGGGATGACAAAATTTCTAATCCCTTGGTGAATAACCAGGCCTTGCCAAGCTGGAAGTTCTCTCACCTGTTTTAGTATGAAAGCTTCTTTTCTAATCGGATCATTCGTTTTGTGCCATGCCGCGATATGCGCAAAGTAGTACTGTCGCTGGCAGCGGCGAAACATTCTATGTCTAGAAAGGGACCACTTCATAGCCATTAATCTGTGTCTCCGTTTGGCTTCCGACGAGGCCTTCGTTTCTGATCCAGATATCTGAGCAGATCATCCCAATCTGTCTGATTCACAAGAGACTTGGCGCGTCGCAAGAATATTCGCGCACTTGGATTACCTGTGAGGGCTTCCAGTTCAGGCGGTACTTTGTTGGCAAGCTCTAAAAGCTCCAATTCATCTGTCTCTAAAGCCTGAGCTAACTCACGGATCTTTTTCGCAGAGGGTGTGTAGCCTACCCTGGAATTCTCCACCTTGCTGAGATACGTGAAGTCGAGTCCCACCTTTTCAGCAAGGGAACGAAGACTATAACCTTTTTCTTTTCGCAGTTCCTTAAGCCGTTTTCCGAAATCCATAATAACTCATCTCATTTTATTTAAATATAGCACATTGTTGTGTTGATGTCAACAACAAATTTTGGATTATGTTATAAGGATCCTAGAACAATCTTTGGCGGGTTGGCAAAAGGGGGCGATTCTATTTATTGAAAGGAAATGGAACTTCAGTGCAGAGATTGCTTAGTAACTTTTGTTGGTGAAATTCAAGGAGATACCAAATCTGGAATCACTTTGAGCATATAAAGAAATCAACAGATTACAAGTTCAGCGCGACAAATTACGGCCTTTTGCAAGACCATCAAGTGATAGTCGGTATCTGAATTCCAACATCCAAGCATTGCTTGATTGTTGGGTAATTGGAATTTATTCTTGAACCTGTCAGGAACAGGTTTGGAACTTGGAGTTTGGTTATTGGAATTTCATTTCCCCCTTATCCATGTTTTGGGAGCTTATAGTTTCCACTTTTTTAACTCTTGTATCGAAGCATGATTGGTCAAATCGAGGTGGAGTGGAGTAATAGAAATATAGGAATTCGATACGGCTTCAAAATCCGTATCTCCTCTTTTATCGAAAACTAACTGTTCACTTCCGATCCAATAATATTTCTTCCCCCTCGGGTCAATCTTCTCGATAACCCCACTCCCGTTATGAGTCCAACGGCCTTGCTTCGTTATCTTATAGGACTTAATCTCCTTCTCGTCGAGGTTTGGAACGTTGATATTAAGAAAGGTGTCTTTCGGAAGTCCTTTCCTGATGATATGCTGTGCAACCCTCACAGCAAAGCGAGCCGCAGTATGGAATTTGAAGTCGCTTCTTGAGACTAA
>Ga0315314_1003732_pt1 | contig 11741 bp, 10 predicted proteins | sample TDP9_MG_FD_203631 | JGI IMG/M metagenome (GOLD analysis project Ga0315314, IMG submission 203631) | Freshwater sediment microbial communities from Lake Towuti, South Sulawesi, Indonesia - TDP9 | ecosystem: Environmental > Aquatic > Freshwater > Lake > Sediment | place: Indonesia: South Sulawesi...
GCGTTAGAAGGAGTAGCCGCAGCAGTAAAAGCCGGTCTACACCCGGTCAAACTGAACATGTTGGTTCTACGCGGCATAAACACCCCAGACATCCCAAAGATGATCGAGTTCGCAAGACAAAGCCAAACGATTCTGCAGCTGATCGAACTCGAACCAGTCAACATAAGAGACGATTACTACTATGAACACTTCTACTCACTGGACAGTTTTGAGCAAGACCTGAAAAGACAAGCCTCGGAAGTCCACACGCGGGGAGACATGCAGAATAGGCGTGTTTACACTTTGTCCGGCGTCAAGGTTGAAGTAGTTCACCCGATCGAGAACACAGAGTTCTGCGCTCGGTGCACACGCCTTCGCTTAACCAGCGACGGCAAACTCAAACCCTGCCTCATGGTAAACGACAACCTAGTCGACGTTCTAGCAGCCATGCGCAACGGCGCCACAGACAAAGACCTCCAACACCTGTTCACTACAGCTGTAAAACGACGCGAACCATACTACAAACCAGCCCACAACAGCAAGGGCGAAAGTAAGCCGAAACAGCAAAAGACCAGAAAAGAGTTTACTTAAAAGCCGTTTCCAATACTTGAACTTGCATAACGAGACATTTGGCTACTAACTTCAAGCGGGAGAATGTTATGTGGGCTCTCGCACTCAAGATCCAAATCACTTCACGTCATTGGGGCCAGAGTCGTCATCGCCCACAAAAACAAACAGTTGCAGAGCCGAGATAAAAACGATGCTGTATCAAGTCTCAGTTCTCGTACAGTTTTCTTATATTGAATGAGCATGTGATTGATGGTTCAGGCAGGTGAAACGATGCTGCGGCGCATCAGAGTTGTTCCTTTGGCGGAAGAAAGCCTAGGCGTGCGGTCAATGTGCACGTACGTTGAGACCCCAGATGTCAAACTTCTTTTAGATGCAGGCGTCTCATTGGGGCCCTTTCGCTCAGGTTTTCCTCCGCATCCAAGAGAGTATAAGGCTTTGAAGAACGCCCGAAAGAGGATTGCTGAGGCGGCTGAGAAGGCTGAGGTTGTCACGATCAGCCATTATCACTTCGATCATCACACACCTTCTTACACAGACTGGTTTCAGAACTGGTCGTCTGACGAGGCGGCGAGACAAATCTATGAAGGCAAAATAGTACTGGCAAAAAGCTACCGAGACAGAGTGAATTTCAGCCAGCGACACCGCGGCTGGATTTTCGCACACACAGGAGGAAAGTACGCCGAAAAACTGGAATACGCAGACGAAAAGGAGTACACGTTCGGCGAAACACGGATTAAGTTCTCAGAGCCAGTGATCCATGGAGAACCAGACTCAGGGCTCGGCTGGCTGCTCATGACAACAATCCAACGCGACAAAGAGCGAGTACTATTCACGTCGGACGTACAAGGCCCGATGCACTCCGCCGCGTTGAAGATCATCTTGAACCAAGATCCAAACGTCGTCATAATCGGTGGACCTCCCGCATACCTGACAGGATTGGTGAAGCAGGAGTCCATTCAGCTTGGGCTTCAGAACCTTGAAAGAATAGCCCAGAGTGTTCCCTTAATCATACTGGAGCATCATCTTCTCCGTCAAGAAGACTGGCGCGTGTTAGCTGAACCCGTATTCAAGACAGCTGATGAAACCGGGCACAGCGTCAAGACTGCTGCTGAATTCCTGAAGAAGGAAAACGTCTTACTGGAGGCTCAGAGGAAGCAACTGTTTGAAACTGAGCCGCCGAGCAGCGAGTTTGAGAAATGGATGCGTATGCCAATAATCAAGCGAAAAAACACGCCCCCACCAATATAACCCGCCTAGAATGCAAGATTAAATAAGCGCGGCTAACAGTTTCTGTCTACGTGCGGCATTCACGATTTTCGCCTTGTTCCATTTTACTGGGCGCCGTGGCGGTTTTTATGTTTGGAGTTGAAACTAGAAGAAAAGTGCTGGAAGACGTATCGAAAGAGTGAGTTCTGTTAGATTCGTTCTGCGCACCTACAACTCTGTTTTGTTCAACGATGAAAAAAGCGATAATGGGCGATCTTGTTTTCTTAATCTTTATGTTAATTCAGTTGTAGACTTGTAGAGCAGTTTTTCGGCAATGCATAAGTAACCGTCAAGTGTTTCGTGTGTAGTAATATATCATAGGGTGATCAATACGCAGGCAGCAATACACATCAATTATGCTCATCGGGCTGAAGTGAAAGAGGACGCATCGCTCTTTCTCTGGCAAGCAATGCTCCTACGCCGAATCCGCTGAAATTTCCTCAGCCAACAATTGACATCCACACTTTTTTTAATTCAAGAGTAATTGAGGAGTTTCTCTTCTGAAGGTTGGTGCGGCCGCCGGGATTTGGACCCGGGTTGTCGGCTTGGGAAGCCGATGTCTTAACCAGGCTGGACTACGGCCGCCATCTGAAACCCCTGTCGAGTTTGCTAAGTATGGAAGAACCCGCGGTTATAAGATTAGTAGTTGTAGAACTGATTTCAGTATTTTTGATGCGGGAAGATTTCTCCATAAGGCATATAATTCGATTCGCTGCTTATCATTTAATGATGCGTTGTGGGCGAACTGAATGTTTTAGATTATAAGATACTTTGTGAGTTGATGAGGAATTGCCGTGTGAGTGACAGGCAGTTAGCTCATACTTTGGGTACTTCTCAGCCTACTGTGTCAAGAAGGAGATCTAGGGTTGAGAGGGAGCTTATTGACGGGTATACGGTTATTCCGAAATGGGCTGAGATTGGCTATGAGATTGTTGCGTTCACGTTCATTAGAAGTGAAAAGAACTTGCAGAGGCCTGGGCTGTTGGAGGAAAGCTTGCGGAAGGCTAGAGAGTGGTTTGCCAAAGAGCCGAATGTGATTTTGGCAGCGGGAGGCGAAGGGTTAGGGTTTGATGGCATGGTAGTCTCGTTCCATAAGAACTATTCAGACTACGTAGCTTTCAAGAAAAGGCATGATCAAGACCTTGCGAGCAATCTGACTGAAAGTCAGAGTTTTATCGTCACAATAAATCCCCAGTTTGTCTTGAAGCCGTTTCACTTGAAATATCTGACAGATGCTAAGTAGATTCCAGCAATGATTTTGAAGCGTCATTTCTAGGCGTTGAGGCGGGGACAAGCTACATCTACATGAGCGATCTGTAAATAAGGGTGTATTTTACTATCTGAGGATTCTTGGGAGGCGACGTGTCGTTGGTTAAAAAGGTGGTGTCTGGAACGCATTTTTGGCAGGGGAATGAAGCTTGCGCTGAGGGTGCGCTGGCTGCGGGTTGTCGGTTTTGTGCTGGTTATCCTATCACGCCTGCGAGCGAGATTGCGGAGCATATGGCTTTGCGGTTGCCTCAGGTGGGCGGCTTGGAGGTGCAGATGGAGGATGAGATGGCGTCGCTTGGTGCGGTTATCGGTGCAAGCTGGACTGGCGTTAAAGCGATGACGGCTACGTCTGGTCCTGGCTTCAGTTTGATGCAGGAGATGATTGGCTACGCTTTCATGACTGAGACGCCTTGTGTGATTGTAGATGTCCAACGAGCTGGTCCTTGCACGGGACAGGCTACCAAAGTGGGTCAAGGCGACGTTATGCAGGCGCGGTGGGGTATTCACGGCGACTATGCGCCCGTTGTGTTGGCGCCGAACTCGGTGCAGGAAATGTTCGACTTGACGGTGCGTGCCTTTAATTTGTCTGAGGCTTTTCGAACGCCTGTGGTGGTTCTAAGCGACGAGATTGTTTCGCATATGCATGAAAGCCTAGTTGTCCCCGCTGAAGAACAAGTTGAAGTAGTTGGCCGCAAGAAACCGAGTGCAGGCGATTCAAGGTTTTTTATGTTGCCTGAAGTGGCGCCTATGCCTTCTGTGGGTGAAGGCTTCCATGTTGCTGTCACGGGTTCGACGCATGATGAGACTGGGCGTCGGTTTACGGCTGATCAAGAGGTGCATCAGAGACTTGTGAAAACGCTTACCGACAAGATTGTGAACAATGCTGACAAGATTGTGGATTTTGAAGCTTACAATGTGGATCAGTGTGATGTTGGTGTGGTTTCGTTCGGCTGTACGTCTCGAGCTGTGTATGAGACTGTTGAATTGGCTGATGAAAAAGGAGTTAAAGTCGGCTTTGTTCGACTCAAGAGCGTTTGGCCCTTTCCTGAAAAAGCTGTGAGCGCCATGGGGCTGACTGCTAAGAAAATCGTGGTGCCAGAATTGAACTTGCGCGAGTTGTATTATGAAGTTGAGCGAGTTGTGCATGGTGCCACGCAGGTAAGTTCTGTCAACAAGGTGGGTGGAGGAGAAATGATCACGCCTGAAGAACTGTTGGCTGAAGTCTTAAGGGGCATGAAATAGATGGTAGCAGTCGAATCCTTTAGCCTGAAACGGTACCTGCGCCCAGATTTGACATTGCCCTTCTGTGTGGGTTGCGGCTGCGTTAACGTGATGAGCAGTTTTCTGAGAGCTGCGCATGAATTGGGACACAAAGACTTGGATAAGTTTGTGTTTTGCAGTGGTATCGGTTGTTCGGCTTGGATTCCATCACCCTATTTGATGGCTGATTCGCTTCACGTGCTTCATGGTCGTAGTATTCCAGTAGCGATGGGTGTTAAGCTGATGCGTCCAGACTTGAACGTTGTTGTGTTTGGCGGAGACGGTGATATTGCTGGCATAGGTTTGAGCCACTTGGTTCATGCTGCGCGGAGGAACCTCGATGTTATGGTTGTTATGGTTAACAATATGATCTATGGCATGACTGGCGGGCAGGTGGCGCCTACAACACCATTTGGAGTGAAGACTACCACAACGCCTTATGGAAACTTTGAGTATGCGCTGGATGTCACACGTCTGGTGGTGACCGCTGGCGCTAATTTTGCGGCTAGATGGACAACTGCCCATGGTGAAGAGCTGACCCAAGCGATGAAGACGGCGATTACAACCAAGGGCTTTGCTTTCATCGAGGCTGTGAGTCCATGTCCCACGGCGTTCGGAAGAAGAGTTGGGTTCAAGGATGTTGCAGAAATGCTGCGCTGGTTCAGGGATAGCTCAGTGTCTTTGGAGCAAGCGTCAGGAATGGATGAGAAGGAGTTGACGGGCAAGATTGTCACCGGCGAATACGTACACCGCGAAACACCGACGCTTACAGATAACGTCTACAAAGTTGTGAGGGAGGCTCAAAAAAGTGCCAGCTCCTAAGAGAACTGAAATCAGAATCGCTGGCTTGGGCGGGCAAGGCGTGGTCCTCGCAGGGCACATACTGGGCAAAGCAGCGGTCAAGGATGGCTTACATGTTGTGCAGACTCAGAGCTATGGGGCTGAAGCCAGGGGAAGCGCAGCTAAGAGCGAGGTTATTCTTTCAAACGAGAAAATTGGGTTTCCAATGGTCAGAGAAAGCGATGTGCTGGTTGCGATGAGTCAGACTGCCCTTGATAAGCATTTGAAAGAACTCAAGGAAGATGGGGTCCTCATCGTGGACTCGAGCGTGATCAAAGAACTTCCTCCTGTGAATGCCAAGTCGTTCAGGGTGAAAGCAACTGAAACAGCGGAGGCAGAACTTAAGTCCCGTATGTACGCGAACATGGTTATGCTGGGTGCAATCACTGGAATAACGAAGCTCGTAACCTTGGCTGCAGCTGAAAAAGCAATTGCTGACACATTCACAGGTGATGCTAGAGAAAAAAACATTGCTGCATTCAGGGCTGGATTGAATCTGGCTTGACATAACAGCTCAGATGCTCAGTTCAATCTTCTAGCCGTCTTTCCCTTCTGAGGAAGTCGCCTATGTCAGATACATTCTTCACGATGACTTCGCGTTTGCTCTCAGCGTCGTCGAGGTTGCGTGTTATCCTTCCAAAGCCCAAGCATTCTCCATACTCATTCATGACAAGAGTGTAGGCGTCTTTTTTCCTTGAGCCAGTGACTTGCATTATTCCTCGTTTGAACACGTCTCTTCCAACAATGAACAGCCATTCAGTCTTGCCGTCAACCACTACACGGTTTGCCTCTTTTTTCTCAGCTATCAGGGCTAGAAGGTTGAAGCTTGGAAAGAAAATCTTCCCTCTCGTTTTTCCGAGGTAGATGCCAGCGTAAAAGAAATCCTTGGAAATCAATTTCATCAATTTCTCGTTCAGGAGGAAGTATCTGTTTTCCTTCTCAACGATCAAGCTCTTGTCCAGCTTCAGGTCGGTTCCAAAATGCTTTACGAAATCAATTATCTGCTTCGTTCCTAATCCACTCGCTTCTTTAATTTGCAGATGAAGAAACCTTGGGTTTGTCTAGGCCATATTCTCTTGCAGTTCGCCACCGAGCTGTCAAGTTGCTTTCCGAAGACTCTTGTGAGCGCTGGTTCTCCATAACAGGTGATTGATTCAGTTCGAAGGCTGAGGTGCTTTATTGCCCAGTCGATGTTTAGCTCGTTCTCCTCGGGCTCCAAGCTGCACGTAGAATAGATTATCTCACCGTCGTCATTGAGAGTCCGGACAGCTTCAGCTAGGATTTGTCTCTGCAATGCCGAGTTTCTCTGCACATCTTCAATTGTCCTTCTTCGGAACCATTCTCTGTCTGTGGTGAAGTTGCCCGAACATGGAACGTCGAGCAGTATGCGGTCAAACTTGATTTTCAACCGGGAAGCTTGTCTTGCGTCCATGTGATAGGCAATCGTGTTCTTGACGTGGCAACGCTCCAAGTGGTTTGAAAGAGCTGTGAGCCTTCGCTTCTCAGCGTCTAATGCGATTATTACGCCTGTATTATGCATCAAGTCGGCGAACTGAACTGTTTTGCCTCCTGGAGCTGCACAAGCATCAAGAACCACTTTGTCTTCCAAGTTGGTGAACAGTGTTGCCGGGATTTGAGCGGCTGCCTCTTGAATTGAATAGTGACCCAAGAGGTACTCAGTTGTCGCTCCGACTGAAAATGCTGATTTACGAATCCAATGCGCGTGCTTGACAAACGGTATCGTTTCAAGTTCAATTCCACGTGACCGCAGTCTGTCTACGAGACTTTCCTCTGCAATGTTGCTTGTGTTGGTTCTTATTGCCTGCTTTAACTCGACGCGCTTGTAGTGCCAACCAAGCCGACGATAACGATTGACGAAAAACTCTCTGCCTGACATCATCCACTAAGAAGACGATGTGTTCATAAAAGCTTGATGTGAGACTTTGTAACATCAGAATTAAGGCTCTCATCTTCCGGAGCTGCGTCCTGAGTCGAATTCAGCCCATTGCTGACCAAGTGTTATATTCAGTAATAATGTAATGTTTTGGCTGCGCGATTACGCGCTTAGGGATGGTAGCATAGTTGGTCGAGATTAGAGTGCTTCTGGAGTACAATGATGAGGTGAGACGCAGATATTACGAGTCTCTTGCCAAGCTTCCTTGGAGCGAGTTTGTCAAAGACAGGGGAGCAAGTTGGGGTTCACTGAGAAACATATTCATTCATACTCTAGGCGCAACCGACTACTGGCTGGATTTTCTACAACAGGAGAACGTTCGCTCTCACAAGAAACATGACGAGTACACAAGCTTTGAAGCGGTTAAAACTTACATGGAACACGTTGAAAGCCGCATGCGAAACTACCTGAATTCGCTGCCCTCTCTAGGACTCCAAAAGAAATACACTGCTAAGAATGATGTTGATGAAACCGTTGAGATAACCGCGGAAGACGTCCTAATCCACGTCTTCGAGGAAGAAGTGCATCACCGAGGCGAGATCATCGCGCTTCTCTGGCAGATGGATGTTGCACCACCACTGATGGGATGGATGAAGCTCTAAGTCAAACCTGTTGAATCATAACCGTGCGTCAGGCATCGGGCGCGTGCTGTTTCCTAGCTTTGCAGTTGTGCAATTGCTTCTTTTATCGCTGAAACCGATTTCTCAAATTGCTTGTGTGTTTCAGGTTTGAGCTTGAGCACAAGGGTTCTTTCAACGCCGTTTCTTCCGAGTACAACGGGCACGCCTATTGACACATCTGAAAAGCCGTATTCGCCCTGCAGGCATGTGGAGACGCTCATGACTCGGTTGCGTCCCCTCAAAACGGCGTCAACCATTACGGCTATGACTACCCCTGGTGCGTGAGTGGTGGCGCCTTTTAGTTTGATGACGTCAGCGCCTGAGGTTCGTGTAAGGTCTACTATTCGGCTGATTTGCTCTTCGGTGAGCAGTTCAGTTATTGGTATCCCTGAAACTGAAGCGTATTCAACCAACGGAACCATGGAGTCGCCGTGTTCACCTATGACTAGGGCGCGTATGTCTTCTCTCGACACGGTCAATTCCATCGCTATGTAAGACCTGAAGCGCATGGTGTCGAGAATGTTGCCCATGCCGAAAACCCTGTTTCTCTCAAAGCCTGACTCCTTGCAAGCCACATAGGTCATAATGTCAACAGGATTAGTGACAACCATAAGCTTGCAATCGGGCGCATAACGAACGACTTCCTTCACAGCCGACCTCACAATCCTAACGTTCTCATTCATGAGGTCCAGCCGACTCATCCCAGGCTTTCTCCCGCCGCCCGCAACGAGAACCACGACATCTGAGCCAGCTATCTGACTGAATTCGCTTGTGCCCACAACCTTACCGTCAAACTCAATCGCCGGGGCAGCCTGCATCATATCCAATGCTTCTCCTTTGGCTAGATTCTCAGCAACGTCTACCAAGACAACATCGCTGATTCTGAACCTCAAGATATTGAAAGCCGCGGAGGCTCCAACTCTGCCCGCACCGATAATCGAAATCACTTTTTCACCGTTCTTGTAACCAAGACCCTCTATGTGTGCTAGCTATTGATTATTTGGTTTACGTTGAGCAGAGCACGTAAGGAAAACCTAAACCAAAACGCAGTACGGCATTGAACCCGAATTGAATATAAGCGCACCTATCCTTGTATCAGCTATAGTGGTCAAGGCACTTCATGAAAAAGGGCATCATATTCGACGTCCAGAAATACTCCATCCGCGACGGACCTGGAATACGCACAACAATCTACTTCAAAGGATGCCCATTAAAATGCTGGTGGTGTCACAACCCCGAAAGCCAAAACCCAAAACCAGAGCTGATCCTAAGAGAAAGCAGATGCAATATCTGTGCCGAATGCCTCAAAAGCTGCCCTAAGAATGCTCTCTCACTTGTTTCTGACAAGATATTCGTAGATAGACAGGAATGCAACTCATGCGGCGTCTGTGCCCAAAAATGCCCCAACGAAGCTCTCTCAATAGCTGGCAAGACAGTAACCATTAAGGAAATACTCACAGAAACGGAGAAAGACACCGCCTTCTACGAGGAATCACATGGTGGCGTAACCCTCTCTGGCGGAGAACCACTACTGCAACCCATTTTCTTAGACGCACTTCTGAACGAAATCAAAACAAGAGAAATACAAACCGCCTTGGACACAAGCGGATATGCATCCCCAAGAATCCTTGACAAAATCCATGGAAAAGTCGATCTCTTCCTCTACGACATCAAGCTAATGGACGACACAAAACACAGAAAATACACAGGCGCATCAAACAAGCTCATTCTGCAAAACCTCAAAAAACTCGCAAAAAACAGAAGCAACATCGTCATCAGCCTGCCCATCATCACAAACATAAATGACGACATGGAGAACATCTCCAAGACCGGCGAATTCATATCCTCACTATCCCACGTACAACATGTAAGCCTTCTCCCATACCACAAAGCAGGCGCTGACAAATACAAAAACCTAGGCAAACATTACAAGCTGGAAGATGTTCAACCACCATCAAGCCAAAAAATGGAAATGATTAAAGAAACACTCGAAACCTTCGGACTGACAGTGAAAACAGGAGGAAGATAAATGCACGCCAGGATAAGAGCGCTCAGAAAACAAAGCATTGATTGCAAGCCCTACATAAGCCCAGAAAGAGCCAACCTGCTAACAGAATTCTACCAAAGCGACGCCCCGAACAAAGCGTCAACACCAGTCGCAAGAGCACTCGCCTTCAAATATCTAATGGAAAAAAAGAAAATCTTCATCAACCGAGGAGAACTGATCGTAGGGGAAAGAGGACCAGCGCCAAAAGCAACCCCAACCTACCCCGAAATATGTTGCCACAGCCTCACAGACCTCGAAATCCTTGACAAGAGAGAAAAGATCCCATACGCAGTGGACCAGGCAACCAGGAGAATCTATAGGGAAAGAATCATCCCCTTCTGGAGAAACAAATCCACACGAGATATCATTTTCAGTAAAATGCCACCTCAATGGAAAGCTGCTTACCAAGCCGGAGTATTCACAGAATTCCTAGAGCAAAGAGCTCCCGGGCACACTGTTCTCGGCGACAAGATCTACAAAAAAGGCTTGACAGAAATCAAACAAGAAATCAAGAATACCAGAGAAAAACTCAATTCCATAGATGACCCAACAGCACCCAGCAAAATTGAAGAACTTAAAGCGATGGAAATCGCCGCAGACGCCCTCATACACTATGCACAACGATACTCGGACGCAGCCAGAAAACTCGCAAAAAATGAAAGAAACTCTGAAAGACGCAGAGAACTAGAGAGAATAGCTGCCATCTGCGCGCACGTTCCAGCCCATGCGCCCCGAGATTTCTGGGAAGCCCTTCAATACTACTGGCTCGTCCACCTTGGCGTGATAACAGAAGTCAACCCCTGGGACGCGTTCAACCCTGGAAGATTTGACCGGCATCTCTATCCCTTCTATGAGAACGATCTGAAACGCGGTGCTCTTAAAAGAGAAAAAGCCAAAGAACTGCTGCAGGCGCTGTGGGTAAAATTTAACAATCAACCAGCACCACCAAAAGTAGGCGTCACAGCCGAAGAAAGCAGCACATACACAGATTTCGCCCTCATAAACACCGGCGGAGTCAAAGCAGACGGAACAGACGCAGTGAACGAGCTCTCATACCTAATCCTGGACGTAGTCGATGAAATGCGACTCACTCAACCAAGCTCCATGGTTCAGATCAGCAAGAAAACCCCGGACAGATTCCTAAAAAGAGCACTAAAAATCGTAAGAACCGGCTTCGGACAACCCTCAATATTCAACACGGACGTCATTATCCAAGAGTTGCTAAGGCAAGGAAAGCAGATCGAGGACGCGAGAAACGGAGGAGCAAGCGGCTGCATAGAAACCGGAGCATTCGGCAAAGAATGCTACATCCTCACAGGATACTTCAACATAGTCAAAGTCCTTGAAATCACATTAAACAACGGCAAAGACCCAAAAATAGGCAGAAAAATCGGAATCGAAACCGGAGACCCAGCGCAATTCGGCTCCTTTGACGAGCTATTCAGAGCGTTCACGAAGCAGCTCAACCATTTCGTTGACATCAAAATCAAAGGCAATCACATAGTAGAGAGACTATACGCGGAACTTCTGCCCGTTCCTTTCCTGTCACTTTTCATCGACGATTGCATTAAGAACGGGAAAGACTACAACGACGGCGGCGCACGATACAACACAAACTACATTCAAGGCGTCGGACTGGGAACAGCAACAGACTCGCTCACAGCCATAAAATACCATGTATTCGACAACAAAACCCTCACCATGACTCAACTACTCACAGCCCTAAAAACAGATTTTCAAGAAGACGAAACATTAAGGCAAAGACTACTCAACAAAACACCAAAGTACGGAAACGACGACGACTACGCAGACGAAACCATGAAAAACATCTTCGAAGCATATTACAACGCCATAGACGGCAAGCCCAACACCAAAGGCGGATGCTACAGAATCAACTTCCTGCCAACGACAGTACACATCTACCTTGGAAAAGCAG
>Ga0315314_1003733_pt1 | contig 11740 bp, 8 predicted proteins | sample TDP9_MG_FD_203631 | JGI IMG/M metagenome (GOLD analysis project Ga0315314, IMG submission 203631) | Freshwater sediment microbial communities from Lake Towuti, South Sulawesi, Indonesia - TDP9 | ecosystem: Environmental > Aquatic > Freshwater > Lake > Sediment | place: Indonesia: South Sulawesi...
TTGAGGACTTTGAAACTTGCAAGGATGTTGATGGAGAGGGGAGAGGCTGTTACGCTTCAGTCAACAATCGTTATGCCGTATCCAGGAACTAAACTGTACCAAGAAGCGTTAGAGAACGACTGGTTTAGGGTTGATCCTAAGGATTATTCTCGCTTTGAAATGACGGAGCCTGTTCTGAGGACACCGGATATGGACCCAGAGGAAGTTATGAAAGTTTGCGATGAGATTTATAAAGTGTTCTTGTCGCCAAAGTATGTGCTTAAGCATCTTGTTCGCATTCGTTCCTGGGGAGACGTGAAGTATTCTGTTAGAGGAGTTGTGAAAGTTTTGGGGCATGTGAAGGATTTTGCAAGAAGTAAGTAGAGTTTCAAGTGAAGATTTACCCTCAATAAGCATAGTCATACCAACGTATAATTCGGAATCAACGTTAGCCAAGTGCTTAGAAAGCATAGTTGAGCAGGATTATCCCCGACAGAAGGTTGAGATAATAATAGCTGATGGGGGCTCAAAAGACAAAACATTGGAAATAGCGAAAAAGTTTGAAGTAGATAGAATCCTTCATAACCCGTTGAGGACAGGTGAGGCTGGAAAGGCTGTAGGTGTGGAAGCAGCCAAGAATGAAATTATACTTCTTCAGGACTCTGATAATGTTCTGAACGAGCGGGAATGGCTTAGGAGAATGGTGGAGCCGTTTGAAAATACGAGCGTCATTGGAGCCGAGCCATTGTATTACACCTATAGGAAAGAAGGCTCTTTGATAGAAAGGTATTGTGCATTACTTGGTATGAATGATCCTATTTGTTTGTATTTAGGAAATTATGATAGATATAGTTGTGTAACTGGAAAATGGACTGAACTATTAGTTAAAACGATGGACGAGGGAAATTATCTGATACTAGAATTAGACGAAAGAAATATTCCAACTATTGGGGCTAACGGATTTTTGGTTCGTGCAGAAGTGCTGAAGAAATTAAATTATAAGCCTTATCTGTTCGATATAGATGTTATCTATAAATTTGTTAGAAAAGGTCAAAATAGGTTTGCCAAGGTTAAGATTGGAATAGTTCATCTCTTTGCAAACGATGTTAAAACATTCGTGATGAAGACGTACCGGAGGATAAGGGACTATCTATTTTATGACGAACATGGGATGAGAAATTATCCGTGGAGACAAAGCCGCACAAGAATATTAACGTTTGCATTCTATACATTACTTGTTATTCCCATAATAAGAGATTCTGTTAGAGGTCATAAGAAGACACCTGATAAAGCGTGGTTTTTTCATCCTTTTGCGTGTTGGCTCACACTCTTCACTTATGGCATTCGCTGGAGTACTCAGCGGTTTGGAATTTGACAAATTTTGTTAAAGCTAAAGTCATTACCACAAATAAGAACTTCTATCAACTTTATCAAGGTTTGAAAATGCTGCATACATCGTCAAGAAAAAGTAAGTTAACTGTTGAAAAGGTCCTGTCTCAATTATCTGTAGTTATAGTTTCACACGTTGCTTTCACTGGCCATTCTCAAGAACTAGAAAACTACCTTCGGAAAAGGAGTCGAAAATTAGTGTTTATAGGTCACCCATTTTTCTATGCCAATCACAAAAACTCTTTTGTTACGGTGTATGAAAAAGGGGATATGAAATCGAGAATAAAATCGCCTCAAATCAAAGGTCATGAAATTCTCCTCTACATAAAAGATTTTCTGTTAACTTTCTATTTTATCTTTAAGCTAAAAGAGAGATTTGACATCTACGTGGGAGTTGATCCTTTAAATGCTTTGGTTGGTGTATTGCTTAGGAAATTAGGTATTGTTAAAGTTGTTATTTTCTTTGTCATAGATTATGCCCCTGTCCGTTTTAAAAATGCCATTCTGAATGGCATTTACCACTTTATCGATAGGATTTGTGTATATCCTGCAGATTACATCTGGAATCTATCTTCAGCTATGAGAGATGCTAGAGCGAGGAGAGGTGTCAACAACAAGAAAACCAACCAGATGACCGTGCCTACAGGTACTAACTTCGATAGGACAGAGCATTTGCCAATTGAGGAAATTGATAGGACGAGTATAGCGTTTCTCAGTCACTTAAGAAAAGGCCAAGGTGTTGAGTTAATATTGGAGGCAATGCCTGGGGTGGTTGAGAAAATTCCATGGGTTAAGCTCATGATAATTGGAACTGGCCCACTTGAAAAATACTTTAAAAAGGAGGTTGAAGAGAGAAATCTGAATAAGAATGTTCTCTTTCTTGGATATATTGAAAACCACACAGATATTGAAAAAATGATTTCAAAATGTGCGGTAGGTATTGCCCCGTATGTCCCTGACCCAAGTAACTTTACGTTCTATACTGATCCAGGTAAACCGAAAGTTTACTTGGGATGTGGGGTTCCTGTGATAATCACTAAAGTACCACAAGTCGCCTTTGAGATAGAAAAGTGTGGAGCTGGCATTGCGATTGACTACAATAAACATGAATTAGTTGACGCAATAGTGAATCTCCTAACCAACGACAAGAAATATCGTCAATGTAGACAAAAATCACTTGAATTTGCGTCTAAATATACGTGGGACGACATATTTTATAATGCATTTAGCCAAATGTTAACATCAACCAAATGATTCTAGGTCTTCGGAGTTAGTATTGTTTTGTCTGATGGTGCTTTCAAAATAGGCAAATGTTAGGGCATGATGGTCCGAAGATTTCTTGTTTCAGTTGAGACGTCAGTTTTGAGTCTGAACAATAGATACCTTACGAAAGGCGGAAAGTAGCAGCATATTGCTAATTTGCTGTTCCAATAATTAGACAAGTAAGTGTGAGGATGGACGAACCTCTAGTTTCGATTGTGATAGTTGCTCGAAACCGAAAGAAGGACGTGATCGAATGCATCCAATCAATCTTTCGAATGAATTATGAAAATCTTGAGGTAATCATGGTGGACAATAATTCAACGGATGAAACTGTAGAAGAAGTTCAGCGTGGCTACCCGAATGTGGTCGTTATCTCCAACAGTGTAAATCTTGGTCTGACAGGCGGAAGAAACGTTGGTATGATGCATTCATCTGGGAAATATATCCTCTTTCTTGATTCCGACACCATACTTACAAAGACTACGCTTCGCGAATTAGTTGAATTTATAGAGGGCAATCCGTCGGTGGGAATTGTAGGACCAAAGATACTATCGTTTTACGAGCCTAATCTCATATGGTATGCTGGCGCAAGATTTAGCATGCTGACGAGCAGGGCAGAAAATATAGGTGCTTGGGAGAGGGACGATAGTGCCTATGATTATCTGATGAGAACCAGCCATGTTCCGACAGCGTTCCTTGTGAGAAGCAACCTTGCTAAAGAGGTTGGAGGGCACGATGATTTGTTCTTCATGTCGTATGGTGATACCGATTTCGCTTTCAGAATCAGAAATCTTGGATACGATGTCGTATACAATTGGAAAGCGGTGATGTTCCACAAAGTGCCACTTCTCAAAAACTTGAAGTCATTACAAGCACTAGGGATGCACACCCCTAACAGAGCTTACTACTACGGTCGTAACAAAATATTGTTTATGAAAAAACATGCAAGTAAAAGTAACTTTATCGCATTTTTAGTGATATTTCTCCCCATCTTTGTGATTTTTTATGCTCAAACAATAACAGCATATAGAGGTGGTTTAACATATCTGATCCAATACCTCCGAGGCAACATAGATGGCATGAAACTTGCATGCTTTCATGCGTTAATGTATATTTCTAAATTCATCGTTCAGTGTCTCCAGTGATGGAAGGCTATCCGCTAGTTTCGATAATTGTTTTAAATTATAACTCGATGAAGTTCATAAAAACGTGCATAGAGTCAGTACTCCAATCGTGCTATCCAAACTTCGAAGTTGTATTAGTCGACAATGATTCGAATGATGGAAGTGTGGAACTAATAAGGACAATTTTCGGTGATGACAAACGTATTAGATTCATATGTAACACAGAAAACTATGGATATGCAAAAGGAAACAACATTGGTATGGAACATGCAAAGGGTGATTATGTGGTAATTATTAATCCAGATGTCAGAATTTATGATCGATTCTGGCTTAAAAAGCTAGTAGACGTGATGCTGACAGATGAATCAATTGGCATTGCCACACCAGCGATCTTGTCGTATGACTCTGAAAATGTCCAAGCAACAGGAATGGGATTTCTGTATCCATTCTGTACGGTATTTGCCCTTCACAAGAACTGGTCATACAGTAGCCTTCTTAAGAAATGCCCACGGCCTTTTCCGGTATTCGTCGCAGGAGGAGAGTGTATGATTGTAAGGAAAGAAGTTTTGGATCACATTGGTGTCTTTGACACAACATATTTTATGTATTACGAAGAGGTCGACCTTTGCTGGAGGACGTGGATAGGTGGCTTTAGTGTCGTAGCCGTTCCGACAAGCGTAGTCCATCATTATAGCGGCGGGTCAACTGATGTCAACAAGAATTATCCACTAGTAGCCTACTGCTATGCAAAAAACTCTACTCGAACGGTTTTAAAGAACGCGGGTTCTAAGTATGTTTTTGTTCTTCTTATGTCAGCTCAACTGTTGGGACTGGCAGGGAAGCTTTACATTTTGCTGAGGTGTGGAAGGGTTGAAGGGTTGTATCAATACTTAAGGGCTCTATGGTCAAATCTGAAGAATTTGCCTGAAATAATGGTCCAACGAAAGGAAATCCAAAGACGAGTTAGACAAGTTGATGATGACGAATACTTATGGAAGGTAGTGAGGCACCTTTCTTTGGGAGAAATGATTCGTCGTCATAATTCCACTGCCACTTTTAGAGCGCAGATGAAGAAGATCATTCGAAAGTAGTCCGTAGTCATTGGGTTTTGACCGTTGAGTTGAAGCCCCTGCGTGATTCGGAAGACAATGTCATGAGGGCTAGATCTAACGAGAGACAAGCAGCACAACCGATGACAAAGAAATCAGTCGTTAATTCATTTGATAAGGCTCTCTTGGATGTTCTGATGGAGGTTGTAAACAACTTGGGTGCATCATCTACCTTCGTTGACTTGGGCTGCGGTGATGGCAAGTATCTCCGTACAATCATTGCAAGCGGCTCTGGTTGCAATGTGATTGGTGTTGACGTGGACATCGCTAGTCTTCGTGTGGCGCTTCAATTGGACAGATCAATTGGCAAAACTGACATAAGTTACGTAAACTGTGACGTGAATAGTCTGCCCTTCTGCAGAAAGAGTATCACTTCAGCCATGATGATCAATGTTCTTCACCATGTCAACTCTATTAAAATGTTAACAACGCTAAAGAATTTACTTAGAAAGAATGCCCTTTTCGTAATTGTAGAAAAAGTTTCAGATAATCCATTGAACAATCTGTCGCTTATGATCTGGCCCATTATACGCTATCTCTTTTCCTATGACTCAATGAAAACAGAGCACCTTGGGAGAGATTTGTCTATTCCATTCATTAGATATCACTCAACAAACACGGTTACCGAGCTTTTGCATCACTCTGGTTACCAGGTCAAAGGAATCCTGTATAACAAATGTACAGTGCTTTTATTTCTGTTGTATTTACTTAGGCTCATACTTCGTTCTAAAATTGGCTTCTTCCGTCTTTTAGAAAAAAGTATCGTCTTGATTGATGAAAAAATCGCCAATTTTTTTGGGTGGATACGCTTCACTGTAGAGGCTGCATGGGTATGCTCAGCCAATTAGATTGGTGTTAGGGATCCGTTTTATGATCAACCGCGTCGTTCGAAGGATCCAATCTGTTATCAACCGTATGGTTCGAAAAGTAAAGGAAGATCCCGCCGAGTTGGCTGTTGTCGGTATGATCGTTGGCTTCACACTGTTCTTTTCATATTACAGTTGGTTACGGTATCTGACATTTCGGAACGCCCATGACTTCGTGAGTGACCTTCGAAGTCTTTGGGGGTTAACCCACGGCATATCGGGCGCAGAGTTGAAACTGCCACTATCCAGCCCAATTCTGTACATCATAGCACTACCATACTATTTCTATCCACACGCTTGGCCACTTTTCGTGCTGCAGGCTGCAGGTTTGGCGCTTGGAGTTCTTCCTTTGTTCTGGATTGCCAGAGATGAGTTAAAGAGTGAAATAGCAGGCGTTGTTTTAGCGGCCGCCTACCTTATCTATCCTGCGGTGGGTAACCAGAACTATGCTCAGTGGCATACGCAGTCCTTTGCCCCTTTGTTATTACTTCTTGTCTTCTATTTCTACAAGAACCGTAGGTGGAAGCCCTACGTTATCTGTCTATTGCTTGCTCTTTCGATTCAGATCTTCATGCCTATAGTCCTACTATTCTTAGCCCTTTATCAACTGCTTGCTGTCCTTCCTATAGGGAAGATTAGATCTATCCGGATTAAAGAGAAGAGAAAGGTTCAAGTCAAATTGTGTCAGAGAGAAGACTCGGTCAAATGGAAGAACTTGTTAGTTTGGCCCTTGACTACATTTACAGCGACGGTAATATCCATATTCATCATCTATTGGGTTATGAGTTTCACGCCCGACTTCCTTGGGCTGTCAACTGAGAGCTTGGGTGCAAACGTGCCTTATAGAGAGCACACTTCAATTCTTGGGCTTGTCTTTTTCTATTTAAGCCATCCTTCTGCTCTCATATCGGCTATACAATCGGATTGGTCGAATAAATATCAATATCTAATCCAACTCTTCAATCCAGTGGCCTTCCTTTCTCTCTTTGATCCGCCTACGCTATTTTTGAGTCTTCCGTGGATATGCGCGGGTTTCCTTACATCCACTTGGAATTGGTATTACTATTCAATCTATAATCAGAATACATGTTTTGTATTTCCCTTTGTCTTTATCTCTGCAGTGTACGGCATCAAACGTCTCAGCAATTTTGTCTCAACCACAGTCAACATTGGAAGAGCATTCGCCCCAATTGTTCTCATTTCCACCCTGATCTTCGCAAGTACATACAGCGTGATCAGTCCAATGAATGTGAAGCAGAATGATCTTATCGACCCAAGCGGATGGCAGCAGGTAACCCCGCACCACCTAACAATAATGAAGATTCTCTCTTTTGTGCCACCAGAAGCATCTATTTATGTGGAGGACACTATAGCATCAAATGAACATATAGCGCACAGGAAATCTATCTTCCTACGTGGGCCAGAGGTGACGGCATTCCCAGAATACGTACTCTTGGACTTTGACAACCCAATTCGTCTATCACCGGGGGAAATGCAGTTTTCCTACCTCCTAGGTAGCCCAACACTCGAGGAGATGCTCGCAAAGTACTACGGTATCTACGCTTCGGCGGACGGAGTTGAACTTTGGAAATACAATTACTCGGGGAAGCCAGTTTACTACATGCAGCTGAAGCGAGTATACGGACCGAACGATGTGATCTTGACCTCTGGCGAGATAGTTTCAGTGAGCGACACCTTTTTCCAGCAAGTACTAGTGACACCGACTATGCCAGGTTCTCCACAGTGGTTTTGGGGGCCTTCCAGCCTAGTGTTAGGACACCGCGTAAATTATGTAGCTCTACCAGCTGGGGATTACGAGATAACGTTCAGACTCAAGCTTTTAAATACGACACCGATGACTGGGCGAGCAGGTGATCCAATTCTGCTCATAAGACTTGTACAACACTATGGATCCGAGTTCGTTGAAAGTCCCAATAAGAGTTCAAGATTACTCTATACCCAAGACCTTTCGTTGTCCACTTGGCAAAACTTTACAATGTCCTTCACATTGATGTCACCGAGATGGGGAGTCGCATTCCAACTCAATGTTCCCAACGCCGCTGTGGAATGTGAATATGTTGTGCTCACTCAGATCTCCCCTGTTCCAAAATCTATAACAGGGGGGATTGAATGGGAGGAGATGTCATATAGACCAGAGGCCTATATCTGTGGTTATCTCATGAAAGACATTGTGCCTGGTCAAGCAATCTTCCAATCTACTACAATTGGGAATGAGTCATCGCTTCTGCCTTTCAATTTCGTTGATGGTCAAATAACCATGCCTTTCTCTAATATTCAATTCTTCGGAAACCTAATGAATATTAGCACGATGGACAGTACATACGTCGACAGCCATCTCAACGCTACGTTTCAAGTGTTTTCGAGGAACGATATGCCATACTTGAATCTGATGATTTTCAACAAGACGGCTGTCTCCATCAATAGCCCTTATACCGCTATCCTTACTAACGACATGGATGTGAGAATATCTGCAGACAACTGGGTTCTCTTTGGTTTCAATTCACCATGGTCTGAAGGCATCTTTAGCAGCTATTATCCAACTCTAACATTGAACCTAGTTGATATGGACAATATGACTCATGCAATACATGTACAATACGCCTCCTTGCCGCATACGCAGGTCGGCTCAGATATCTACTACTATGTCCTCCCAACAGATAAACTCGACAGCACAGTGAGATTTGCACAGATGAGACTCGGGAATATCATTTCCAGTGTCGGCGAGTCTTGGATTCCGTATAAGCTGACGGCTGTGCGTTATCACGGAACTTTCATCACATCAACGACACTCACAAGCTCATACTCTGTCAGCTTCAATTTCTACGCAGCAACTATCACGGAATCCTGTGTGACCGTAGATGCGGTATCAACAAATGGTACCATACTCCAAGTGGTACCAATTGATGGGGTCACATACATTCAGGATGTTAATAGAGAAACAGATATTGACATGAAACTCTGTGTGTCGGGCTTGGAGGCCGGCCTCATGCTCAACGTGAGCGTGCCCTTCTACTACCGCGTAAATGTCAGTGTCGACACGGTGGGAGAATTTGAACAGCAGTATTCATGGAATCTCTCAATTCCCGAAGGACCAAACTATGCAGCTGGCATCATTTTTACCCTAAACGGCATCAGTCCGACGGCTGTCAAGAGTCTAACACTCAACAATGTCAGCGTGAAGGCAACAATAGAAGGATGGAGTTCAACAACAGTGGGAAATCTAACGAATACTATCACTAGAGGATCTGAATTTTACTTGCAGGCTCTTGTGGATCTTCAAAACTGCGCAGCCGAGTCTTACTATAGTGGAGATCCAACGATCACTTCCATCCCATTTCAAGATATGAATGTAATACTGGTCATCTCACTAGTTCCGGTGCTGATCACAGGAATTTGGTACGTTCATTGTAATCGTCAAAACAGCAAACCACAAGGTGAACGACTAGTAAATGATGCATAAACTGCTTATTGGAGGGGCAAATGGCGCATGAAGCTCTGGTCCGAAATACTACGAGGAGTGCGTAATCCAAGGAAAGCGATGTTATACCTACTTTTGGGTCACGAAAAGTTCTTCTTACTGAGTGAAACTGTGAACCGTGATACTTGCTACTCGTGGAAAGCGAACCCAAATAACCCTCTTGAATCACATATGACAAAGCCGACAGACATACACGAGCATCTTACCACATTGTTCATGTTGACAGTCGAGTTCAATCTAAGGAGAATTGTGGAGTTAGGAACCAGAGAAGGAGAATCGACAGTTGCGCTACTTCAGGCAGCAAAGCAAATCAATGGCAAAGTCCTTAGCATAGACATAGATCCCTGCTTGAGAGCCAAGAAATTAATCCGAAAATATGGGCTTCAGAAATACTGGAAGTTCATACAGGCAGACGATTTAGCGGTGAAATGGGATAAACCAATAGACCACTTGTTCATCGATACAACTCACACTTTTAACCAAACGCTTAGAGAATTAGAAAAGTACGAGCCTCTTGTAAGGCTTGGAGGGATAATAACTATGCATGACATCGGTAGTAGTCAAGGAGTGCTTTCAGCAATAACCAAGTACATGCAAAATAGAAAAGACCTTGCATTTTATAAGTACTTGAATAATAATGGGCTTGGAGTAATCTTCAAGAAATGATGTCCCATTCATTGCACGCACGCAAACAAGAGCGCAGCTAATTGAAAACCATCGTGACTGGCGTAGCTGGATTCATAGGTTCACACTTGGCAGAAGAGTTGATCAAGCGCGGTCATAAAGTCATAGGCATAGACTCTTTCACTGATTATTATCCACGCACGATCAAAGAAGTGAACATCCGCAACCTTATAAAATCTCAGAACTTCAATTTCCTAGAAAGAGATATACTAGACTTGGATCTTGTCAGACTGATGAAAGGCGTGGATGCAATATTTCATGAAGCCGCCCAACCCGGAGTTAGGAAAAGTTGGGGAGCCAACTTTAGCACATATGTTAGAGATAACATTCTAAGTACACAAGCCCTTCTAGAAGCAGCTAAAAAATCTTCCCTAAGATATTTCGTTCATGCATCTTCATCATCTATATATGGCAACTCAGAGACCTATCCAACAAAAGAAAATACGATTCCCAAGCCTATCTCACCCTACGGTGTAACAAAACTTGCGTGTGAACATCTTTGTAGTGCATATTTGAATGGCTTTGGCTTACCTGTGACTATACTGCGCTATTTCACGGTTTACGGTCCAAGGCAAAGACCAGACATGGCATTCAACAGATTCATACAATCCATGCTCATTGATGAGAGCATTACTGTTTATGGCGATGGTCTGCAAACAAGAGATTTTACTTTTGTAAGCGATGTCGTTGAAGCAAATATGTTGATTCTCGAGAATGAGATCTATGATGGGATCTTTAACATAGGGTGCGGAACAAGGGCAACTATTAATGATGTCATTGAAATCCTAAAAAATCTGACTGGAAAAGATATTGATGTAGAACATACGAATTCAGAAAAAGGCGATATGAAACACACATGTGCAGATATTACAAGAGCTAGACGAATACTAAAATTCAGACCCAAGATTGGAATCCGAGAAGGTTTATCTAGGGAAATAGAATGGTTACGAACGCATACGAGGCTGTAACGTAGCTTATGCTACACCAATATACCGCCAACTATGCGGTGTGTCGCCAGAAACTAAAGGACCGGAGTTGTGATGGATGATTCCTGTTTTTAAACCTAGCGTTGGCGAGGAAGAGATCAAGGCTTTGAAGGAGGTCCTCAACTCTGGTTGGATAGGATTGGGCCCGAAGACAGAGGAGTTTGAGAGAAAATTTGCGGAATACATAGGTGTGAACTGGGCCATCGGAACTAACAGCGGTACAGCTGCACTGCACTTGGCTTTAAAGGCGTTTGGAGTCGGAACAGGAGACGAGGTTGTGTTACCTTCACTAACGTTTGTCTCATGTGCCCACGCAGTTCTCTATTGTGGAGCCAAGCCAGTTTTCGCTGACGTGTATGATGACACTCTTACTTTGGATGTAGATGATGTCCAGAAAAAGGTTACCGAGAAAACCAAGGCTATAATGCCAATGCACTACGGGGGGCATCCTTGCGACATGGCGCCCATCTTGGAAACTGCAAAAGACAAGGGCATAAGTGTTATCGAAGACGCAGCACATGCGTGTGGCGCGAAGTATAAAGGGAAAAAAATCGGATCCATGGGTGACGCTGCCTGTTTTAGTTTTCACGCTGTCAAAAACCTAACAACGGGAGAGGGAGGGATGATAACGACACAGAGAGATGACGTTGCCGAAAAATTGAAAAAGCTTAGATGGCTCGGCATATCTAAAGGGACTTGGGACCGTTATAGTCCTTCTCAGAACCAATCTTCAACCTCAACTCCGAGATGGTATTACGAAGTTGGAGAGTTAGGTTATAAGGCTCATATGAGCGATATTCAAGCTGCTATAGGTATTGTGCAATTAAGCAAACTTGATAAA
>Ga0315314_1003734_pt1 | contig 11739 bp, 10 predicted proteins | sample TDP9_MG_FD_203631 | JGI IMG/M metagenome (GOLD analysis project Ga0315314, IMG submission 203631) | Freshwater sediment microbial communities from Lake Towuti, South Sulawesi, Indonesia - TDP9 | ecosystem: Environmental > Aquatic > Freshwater > Lake > Sediment | place: Indonesia: South Sulawesi...
GGGGTAGCTTTGGAACCAATCTTACTGAATTCAACCAACCCAGCGGGATTGCCGTCGATGCCGTGGGAAACGTATATGTAGCCGATGGCAACCAGCGAATCCAGAAATTTACTAGTTCCGGCGTCTTGATAACTCATTGGGGCAGCCCTGGCTCGGGTGACGGTCAGTTCAACGCTCCTGCTGGCGTTGCTGTACATGTTGACGCGGCGGGAAACGTATACGTATACGTAGCCGACTACTGGAATTTCCGCATCCAGAAGTTTAACGCGTCTGGCAACTTCATAAGAAAATGGGGCACTTTAGGTGTCTTCGATGGTCAGTTCCAGAATCCTATGGGCGTTGCAGTTGGTCCTTCAGGGAACGTCTACGTAACTGACTACGGCAATCATCGTGTCCAGAAGTTTGACAATTCAGGCAACTTCATAACCAAATGGGGCGTTGCGGGCTCTGCGGTCGGTGAATTCCTGCACCCTTGGGGCATTGCGGTCGATGCTCTGGAAAACGTGTACGTAGCGGACCGTGATAATTTCCGTATTCAGAAATTCAACAGTTCAGGCTACCCCCTAAGCTCGTGGGGCAGTCGAGGCTCCGCTAATGGCGAATTCGAGGGTCCTATGGGCGTTGCCGTTGACGCTGTGGGAGATGTTTACGTAATTGAAGGCAACCATCGTGTCCAGAAGTTTGGCAACTCAGGCAACTTCATAACCAAATGGGGTAGCCCCGGCTTCGCAGACGGTCAGTTCTGGTATGCTAGATTTCTTGCCACTGACTCTTTAGGAAACGTATACGTATCCGACTACGGCAATCACCGCGTTCAGAAATTCAGAGAGGCGCAGTTTTCTGCATCGTTGGTGGATATCGCACCAGCCGTATTGCACCTAGGAAACCCGGGACCGCACCGCATAACAGTGCACATCGAACTTCCAGCGCCTTACAACGCGAGCAACATTGACTGGAACACTCTGAGACTGGGCACTGTTCCGTACAACCAATCTTTCACACCGGTGGTTAGTGATTTCAATAACAATGGTATCACAGACTTGACAGTGAGGTTTGATAGAAACGCCGTGCAAGTTTACATACTAAGCCAGCCAGGAATCAATCCGCCCTGTCCAGTTTCATTGACGATAACTGGTGCGCTCACCACTGGAGAAGCCTTTGATGGAGTAGGCATAATTAACGTGAACCCTTAGCAAGTGCTCATCAATGGAATAACTGCGTCAAGGGAAACGAGTAAACTCCGTGCTCAGACTGGTTGAGCCGAAAGCTCAACTCCTGTTCCCCTTTTTTCTGAAAGGCGAGAACAAACCTAGCCTTCTCTTTCAACTTCTCTAACGGTATCTATAATGATATCAAGAGCTGGGTCAACCAAATCCTTTGTTATCGTCAACGGAGGCGCAACTCTTATTGTGGATTTACCGCATGTTATGACGACTACGCCGCGTTTCCAGCTGCGCATCATGATTTCCTCAGCCTTCTTGGGCGCTGGTGCCTTTGACTTCTTGTCTTCAACGATTTCGGCGCCTATCATCAAGCCTTTACCACGTACATCGCCTAAGATGTCGCTTGTCTCCATGAACTCGTTCAGGCGTTTCATGATGTGATTGCCCTGTTTGACCGCGTTTTCCATCAAATGCTCTTTTTCAAGCACATCCAGGACAGCGAGTGAAGCAGCGCAGGAAACTGGGTTGCCGCCGAACGTGGAGGCATGGGTTCCTCCTTCCCAGTCCATGGCTTTGGCGCGGGCGATTATGGCACTTAGCGGCAAGCCCGAAGCCAGAGACTTGGCCGTGCAGATTACGTCGGGTTCGACTTTCCAGTTTTCTATGGCGCAGAACTTGCCCGTGCGTCCAACTCCTGCTTGCACTTCATCGTCTATCAGTAATATTCCGTACTTATCTGCAAGCTTTTTCAGTCGCGGGAAGAATTCGGGTGGAGGCACGACGTAGCCGCCCTCGCCTTGGATAGGCTCAAAAACGAAAGCAGCAACATCTTCTGGCGGAGTGTATTTTTGCAGCACGTACTCGTCTATGAAGTCGACGCACCAGACAGCGCAGTCTGGATAAGTCATTTTATAGGGACAGCGGTAACAGTAAGCGTAAGGCACATGCGTCACGCCTGGAACCAGCGGGAAGAAATGTCTGCGCTGCACAGGCTTGCTGGCTGTAAACGAAACAGCGCCCATCGTTCGACCGTGGAAGGCGCCGATGAAAGCGATGAACAACTGTCGCCGCGTGTGCCATCGAGCGAGTTTAGCTGCGCCCTCAATTGATTCGGTGCCGCTGTTGCCGAAGAAGACTTTCTTCTCCCATTTGCCCGGAGTGAGTTGAGTTAGCTTCTCGCCTAGGTCCACGACTTCGCGGTACAGGAAGTCGGTGATTGAATAGTGCAAGTAACGGTCACACTGTTTTTTGATAGCTTCAACAACTTTCGGATGATTATGCCCCACGTTCAGACAGGCTAGACCCGAGTTGAAGTCGATGTACTCGTTGCCGTCGACGTCTCGCAGGATGCAGCCACTTCCGCCTTCGATAGCGAGAGGATAAAACCTGACAAACGACTGTGAAATCACGCGTTCATCTCGTTTCACAAGTTCACGTGCTTTTGGACCTGGAGGGCGAACCAAGATTTTTGGGTAATCAGCCATTCTCTCATCCAACTTGGAAAGAGTATCCGTTAAGCAACGTCGGGTTTTATAGGCATTTCTGTAGAAAAGCAGCAAAACCATTATCAGAATGGAGCAGTAAGACGCAAACTCAAGAAGCCAAGAACTAAAGTGGGGTCTGTCGGGTCTAAGCTTTCGTAACTGTTATCTCAATGGTTGAAACGTTGGATCTTCGACCATCTTGTCCAGATACTTCTTCAGTTCCGATCTTGATGTCGATCAGCTTCAGGTCCCTGACAAACGATCTTCTTAACACTTCAACAGTGTCGACAGCCCTGCTGATCGCTTGCCCCCGCGCTTTGATGCACACCTTATTTCCTGCAATATTTAATGAGGTGAGGCACGCGATCACGTAGTTCATGACCGGTTTCTGTCCGATGAACACGACGTTTTCTTCAGCTCTCTTGGGTTTCTCAGGCTGTCTCGGTTTTTCCTCAGCCACGTCATTTCCTCCTATAGCATGCTCCTAAACTCTGGTACATCATAGACTTTGCTGTAGCTTCTTATATTTTTCCCACGATTCACGTTGTTTTCGAACTTTTGGTATTGTTGACAGCGAGGCGATATTTATGGTCGGACTGGCTGAGGTTTTGGTCGAGTCGATAACCGTTTATGACTGGCTTGGTGAGAAGCCTGACTATAGCCGAACATCTCATGTTTCTAAGAGCGAAGCCGCAGGCTTAGTGATAACTAGTGCACAGGTTCCCTTCACATGTACGGGGGTACAACAGGCGCATTATTGCCCGAAACGGCGTTTGCGATTCTGATAAGTTCGCACTGCTCGCAAAAGGTCGATTCGTCTGAAATCAGGCCAGTAAACGTCGAGGAAGAAGAGTTCGCTGTAGGCTGACTGCCACAACAGAAAGCCGCTTAACCGTTCTTCGCCAGAAGTCCGGATTATCAAGTCTGGATCTTGCTTCGGCAGATACGACGTGTACAAGTGCTTGGCGAAAACTTGTTCGTCGATTGCGTCGGGCTTTAACTCGCCCTTTTCGATTTTCTGTGCAATCTTTCTGGTGGCGTCTACGATTTCGGCTCTGCCTCCGTAGGCGAATGCGATGTTGAGAAAATGCTCGCTGTAGTCTTTGGTGGCTTCTTCAACCTTCAAAATAAGCTCCTGAATGCCTTTAGGCAGTAACCCTACTCGTCCGATTACTTTAACTCGAACCTGATTTCTGTGGATTCTCTCATCCGTCAATATTTCCTGAAGTTTCTCGCTGGCAATTCGCATGATTTGTTCAACTTCTTGCTGTGGGCGCTGGAAGTTCTCTGTGGAAAAAGCATACAGCGTAATGGATTTCACCTTTAAGTCCAAACACCACTCCAGCAGGTCTTCGACTTTAGAGGCACCAAACTGATGGCCCATCCAAGGGCTGCCAAGCATCTGCCCAGAAGCCCATCGGCGGTTGCCGTCCAGAACGATAGCAATGTGCTCAGGCTTGTTACCGTTCTTTACCTGATACTGAAGCCATTTTTCATAAATTCTGTACACGCCAGCAACTGACAGCAGAGTTTTCAGCATTGTTTAACCCTTGAACCTTGCATATCTAAGCGCTTGACCACAATGGCATTGACGTTTCTCTGGCAGATGAATCACCGAGTCTTTTAAGAGTTGCTCCAACAGCGGAGCAGTTTTCTTCGCTATCTCGCTCTGCTCAGTTATAGTCAAGTGCTGATCCAGACCAGCAGCCATGTTAGTTATGAAGCAAGCTGTGGCATAGCATATTTCCAGCTCGCGGGCAAGCGCGGCCTCAGGCATGGTGCTCATTCCAGCGACATCGCAGCCCAACCGTCTATAGACTTCAATCTCGGCAGGCGTTTCGAAACGTGGTCCCTCGCTGCAGGCGAAAACAGCTTTTTCAAAGGCTTTGAGTCCTTTCCTTTGTGCTGCTTTGATCAGCGTGAAGCGAATTTCGGGGCAATATGGTTCACACATGTCAACGTGTGTAACAGGGGCATTCTCATAGAAGGTTCCATGACGCATTCTCGTGAAGTCAACTACGTCATGTGGAACTACAATGTCACCAGGCTTGAACTCTGGGTTGATGGCGCCCACAGCGTTTGTGGCGATTATTCGAGTCGCCCCGATGCTGTGCAACGCGTAAACATTGGCTCTATAGTTCACCCGGTGCGGTGGGAGGTTGTGGTTGATTCCGTGCCGAGGGAGAAAAGCCACGGTTCGTTCGCCGACTTCTCCTAGGAAGATTCGGGTTGCCAATCCATATGGGGTTCCGATTCTCATGGGCTCTCCAATATCGCTGCTGATGGCTTCGATGCCGGTTCCGCCTATTATGGCTATGTTAGCCTTCTTCAACCTTGGTTTCTTTCTCCCGGAAGAAGGAATGGTATTTTCTGTGCAGGGCCATGGTGATCAAGAAGGAAGCAATAGTTAAGAATATGCCGATAACGATGCCAAAAACTAATCGTTCATAGGAAAGCGTTGGCGTTATCAGGATTAGGGATGCTTCGTAGAAGATTTGCGATGACCAAGCAACGACAGCTATTATCACAACCGTGCGGAAGAGTCGACTGTCGTGCTCGAAAAACCAGCGAATCGCTCTTCCGAAAAGCAGTACGCAGACCCCGATTACCATCAACATAATTGACTGCGTGAGGAACTCTCCGAACATGCGCGGCAGAACCCCCAGCCATTCTGGAGGAAGTCTGGGCGGAGACTGCAATTCGCCAAGGTATGTTGAGGCTTGAAAGCTTCCCTGATACAAGCCGAGTCCTATGAGCAGGAAACCTGCCATAGCGGCGAACCCTGCAATTAGAACTGGAAAAGGTGGCGGAGAATATTCGCTCACCCAAACGTAGAAGCTGCGCGCTGCCTTGTCAAGCATGAAACCTTTGATGACAAGGAACCCGCCTAGCACAATTAGAAAAGCTATCCATGAATATCCTATCCAGTTGAGCATGTACAGGATTCCAAGTATGATGAGCAAGACTCCGGGCAAACCCAGGATGATGCGAGAGTATCGTGGATTTTCAAAAAGCATCTTCAGGTAACGCGAGAACAGCCAGACCGTCTCTTCGATCGACTCACTGTGTCTAACGGTGATCCTTCGAACCGACGACACTGGCACTCTTGACTGAACCAACGGCAAAATGACTTCGTCTGCAAACCCATCTGTAACCAGTATGACTTCGCTGGCTGGGAAGTCGTTCAGAACCTGGTTCAATTCGGCTACTAAGGTTTTGTCTGCGCCAACGTCGCCCAGTTCCGAGCCTGCTATAGTCGCGATCTGGCATTCGCTTTGGATCTCTTTTTCAGAGCCTCCTTCCTTGAAGCGATCGTAGATGCGCACCGCTTCGAACATAGCGTTTGCATCGGGCTCTTCCGGATCTTTTAGGGCAAGATTGACAGCGGCATTGACGTTGTCTTCTCTTCCTATCAATGGAGTTTTTATTCCCGCCTTGGAGCCTAAGTCGTCGTCTCGGTCCACGCATAGAACAAGGGTGCGTTCAGGCGTTGAGGCGTCTTTCTTTGCCAAGGCAGATCTGCCAGTTTTGCGGTAGCTAGTTACTGGCACTTTAATGTTATGAATTTGTGTTCTTTAATGTTCCGTTGCCTCTTCCTCTGCGGCGAGCAGCTTGAATTCATCCCATGTTAGTTTTTCGCCGCGTTTCATCTTCTCCCGGGCTTTTGCGGTGGCTTCTTCGCGAAGCACCTGTTCTTTCTCCGCGTATTGCTGTCTTTCCTTTTGGTGAAGTTCTTCTTTCAACGATTTGACTTGCTGCTGTATCTTAACGTATTTTTCGTGAGCTTGGTCTGCTCTTTGGCGGACTTCCAAGTACTTTCGGTGCGCTTCGTCAGCATGCTGTCTGACAGTTTTGATGGTGTTTAGAGTTTCGACAAGTTGTTTATGGAATTCTTGACTTTGGTTTGCAAGCTGCGAGAGTTCGTCGTGTTTGACCTTGGCTTGAGTCCCAAATGCTCTTGTTTCGGTTTGTAGTTCGATAAGCTTGTTTTTTAGCTCGCGCAGTTGTCTATGAGCTGCAAGTTGGGTTTCCAGCGTTCTTACTTGCTCGACGAGCGGCTTTTCTTCTTGAACTGAAAGTGATGATGTCTGGATTTTCCATTCAAGGTCTTGAATCTTCTTCTCCAGATCGTTGAATCGGGCGTGAGGTTTTCGCTCGGAGAGCGGTTTGATTTTCTCTCTTAGTTTTGCTATTTGCTCGTGTCCTTCTTTTCGTTGGGCTTTTGCTTTTTCACGTGCTGCCTTGAGGATTTGTACTTGAAGGTTTATTTCGTCTCGCTTTTCTTTTAGGTCGTTGACTTGAGTCCGATGTTGTTTGATCTGTTCATGGTGTTGGTCTCTTTTTTCAGCCCACGTTTTCGCTTCTTGGTTCAGCAGGTCTCGTTCCTGCTTGGCTTGAATAAGCTCTTGGTTGAGTTCTTCTATTTCTTGCTGGGTCAGGTTTAATGTGTGAGATCTATTCGAGGATGATTCGGGCATCGACGGTTTTGGCTCCCTTGTCGTACACCATTATTGGGTTGAGGTCGAGTTCTTTGATTTCCATGTGGTCAGTTACCAAGCGTGATGTGTTCATCAGGATTTTCACTATGGCGTCAATGTCGGCTGGCGGCTGTCCTCTGTAACCCTTGAGGATAGGGTAACCTTTGACTTCGGCTATCATTTCTCGAGCGTCCGTCTCGGTTATGGGTGCGATGCGGAATGTAACATCCTTCAGGATTTCGACAAAGATCCCGCCTAACCCAAACATCAACGTCGGTCCGAACTGCGAGTCTTTGAATGAACCCACAATAACCTCGGTTGATGAGGGCGCCATCTCTTGAACGAGTACGCCCACGATTCTGGCATCGGGTTTGCGGCGTTTTACGTTCTCCAGAATTTTTCCGTACGCCTCTTCCACTTCAGCCGAGTCTTTTAGGTTGAGTAGGACCCCGCCTAAATCCCATTTGTGAAGGATATCTGGGGAAACAATTTTCAGCACAACTGGATAGCCGATCTGATCAGCAAATTTGACCACTTCATCTTGTGTAAGTGCAACTTTGAACCGTGTTACAGGTATACCGTATTCCATGCACACTATTTTTGCTTCGGGTTCAAGCAGATAGCTTCGTCCTTCTTTTCGCGCCTGGGCGAATACGTCTATGGACTTTTTCAAGTTAAGCAACCCACAACCCCATGGAAGTATCTTGGCACGAATAACTCTGCGGGATCATATTTTAAACCCTGTGGTGAAAGCAGCAAAGCCTTGCTTCATAAGCATTCTAGAAGGTCTGCGAGACATTGTTTCTTTTGATTAGTGTTATTGATCTAGTAGGGCATGTACTCGCGCACAGTCCGCATCCGAAGCATTTGGCTGAGTTGAAAATCAGACGGGTGTCCGAGTTGAGCTGCCTCGCTTTGAATTGGCATCTTTGAACGCAGGTTCCACAGTTACTGCACGTGTCGTAGTTTTGTTTAGCTACGACCTCAGATGCTACCACGGCGTCAGGCATCCCAAACCTGACCAGGGCGCTTAACGAATGACAGCAACATGAACAACAACTGCAAACGACTTCCGGGTTCTCTTTACCTTTGAATGTGAAGGCCATGTGCACCAAGCCTGAGCGGTGAGAACGCTGGAGAACCACCAACGCTTGAGCCAATGAGATTCGTCTGGCACCTCGCTTCTGAGCTTCACGTGCCTTGTCATCAATGCTGATGCACACGTCAAGAGGCGCATCGCATTTGCGCCACTTTACACGGCAGCCACAGTCTTCAACGGTGATGATCTCGGCGTTTCGCAGGACATTCTCCACAGTTGACAGATCGAGTATCGTCTGTTGGCCATGAATGGCGATGTTGACAGGTATCGTAACCGCCGTCATTTGTTCAACATATTCCTTTTGCAGTTGCTCGTGGGTCCAGTCACTCTCTTCGTCTCGCATCGGAGGCATCTCCAAGCTTGCTAGAGTTTGTGAAAAAGCTGGCTTGGATATTTAAGTTGATAGGACTACTGCGATGTAGTCTCTGTTCTAATAGCAGCATAACTCCGATCAGCGCGAGTGCTATGCCCGGTACCTGCAGACTTTGAAGACCTTCTCTTATGATTACTGCTGAGAGCACTGCGGCAGACAACGGCTCTAATACCGATAGAATGCTTCCTTTTGAGGCTTTAACGTGCTTCAATGCGTAGCTGTATAACGCGTAAGCTAGAAGAGAAGGAATCCAGGCAATTGTGAACACAAGTAACCATAGTTGCACTGGAAACTTGACTATTGTAGAAACTGAAAGAAAAACTATTGGCGACAGTGTCAATGCGCCGATGCCGTCGCCATAAAGGATCAGGGTCCAGGTGGGATACCTATTTCTTAGGTTCTTTGCTATCATGAAATAGAGCACGAAAAAAAGGCTGGAGAGCAGCCCAAAGATTATTCCAGCGAGGTTTGTGTTCAAAGCTGATGGGTCGTAGATTTTCACAACAAGGGTCACCCCTGAAAACGTCAGAATGATCGCGAGCCCGGTTCTAGGTCTGAGCTTCTCTCTTAGGAAAAACGAGGCTAGAAGCGTTACAAAGATTGGATACGTGTAGAATAGTATTGCTGCAATGGTGGCTGTTGCAAGATCAACTGCATAAAAGTATGACATTCGCTGAAGCGCCACCGCGAACACTCCAAAAACCAAGAAATACGGCACGTCGCGCCGGCTGCCTTGAAACAAGTTCCGCTTGAATATTGCAAGTGCAGGGAACAACGTAAAGAAACTGATGACAAGCCTCAAGGCGATCAAGGTTTCAGGCGATATCCCGTATGAGTAGGAGAGTTTAGCAAGAATGCCCATTGTTCCCCAAAGGAGGGAAGCAGCGGCGATAAGAAAGTAGCCTTGCACGCCTTTCTCGAAGTCTACTTGTGTGCGGTCATCAACCACCAGATACAGCTTCCCATATGGACCCGCGGTCTTTTTTGACTGGTACGAAATGTGTAATAGCCAAGCGTTCGCGGGTATAAACAGATTTTGCTTTGGTCGGGCGGGCAGGATTTGAATTCGCTGAGCTGAAGGCTCCTTTTTGGCTCCAGCTCTCCTGCGACACACCGGTTTCTGCGAAGCCCGGTGCCTATTCTTATTGTATGCTTGATAGGCTGGGTGACCCCACTACCGATATGGTAGAGGTCTACAGCGTCTCCGTCGGAAGGCTCACGCCCGTCGACTCGGAAGCTCTACCAAGCTGAGCTACCGCCCGCTTGTCCGACCAAATGCTATCAGTCGAAAGCTCGTGATTTATACGTTTCGTTGAACCAGATTTCCTTCTATCAAATGCCTGTTGTTAATCAGAGAGTTTATAATTTCCGGCTGTGAATACCGGCATGATACCGTCATCTCCTCCCCAAGAGCAGCGAACTGAAGATCCATCTTCGCCCCGTCTTGATAAGTTCCTGACCCTCTTGAGAAGAAGTAAATGACCAGAGGCGAGATGAAAAAAGGTGCGAGCCAAGTGATGTTGTAGAATATGCCCAATGGATTTATCAAGACAAGTCCGAGGGCTAGCAGGATCATGATTAGGATCGTTGCCTTGGCGATTGACATTGTTTCCTTAAGGGAAAGAACTTGTTCACTCTTGGGTGTGACCGGGACCGTGAGTTTTCTGTTGACCACGTACTTCAGCATGGTTTTGACTTCGTATGGCAACATTATGGCGCCTATGGCTTTGCTTAGAAACTGATACTTCAGAAAAGTCAAGTTGCTAATCCCGAGCTTGTAGAGTTTCAATCTCAGTATGATTCCTGAAACTATTGCTGTGGCGATCACGTACTGAAACAATGGGATCTCCAAGATGTAGAAGATGTGCGAAGACAGCAAGTTCAAGGCAAAAGCCAACAAATGCGCGGATGTTGAAAAATAACCAAATATCGTCAAGAACATCGTCGTCATGATTATGATATAGGCAACGTGACCAAGAGGAGTCTGCACCAGAAACAGTCGCTGTATGAAAGAAAGATTCGGTTGCTTGGCGAATGCGAAGAACTCCATTGACCCTCGTGTCCACTTGTTCTGCCTTTTGATGAAGCCTCTAATGTTTTCAGGCATAGCCTCGTATGTGTGGCTTGGAACAAACCGTGACCGGTAGCCTTTCTCAGCTAACTTCACCGCTGTGGCAAAGTCTTCAGAAACGTAGCCTTCAACAAACCCGCCAATTTCCCTGATGTGGCTCATTCTGACCAGCACGTTATGCCCGTAGCAGAATACGGCGTCGAGGTAATTGGCGAGTCGTTTTTCCCAAATGTCCTGCCCAAGCACATGAAGCGGCGCTAAGGTTCGGACAAATCGGGTTTCAAGGTTCCAGATGTTGATCAGCCCTTGAAAGGTGCTCACACGAGCATTTGCAGGGTGCTCAGCATATTTGAGGACATCTTCTACCCAATCAGGCGGTATGTACGAGTCTGCGTCAAGGAGAACGACATAATCGTATCTGGCGCCGTAAATCCTAATCCAGTTGTTTATGGCGCCTGCCTTGAAGCCCTGCCGATGCTCTCGTCTTAAAACCCTGATTTCCTTTTCCTTGGTGATTTTGTCAACTATGCTTCTCTTATCTGGGTTCGTGGAGTCGTCTAAGACATAGACATCGCAGTGATATGTTTGCCAGATTGAAGATAGAGCTTCGGGCACCACGTCATTCATAGTTGCATATAGAATGGCGACTTTCGGCTTGACCGGCAAGTCCTGAACTTTGACCAATCGGTAGGGGCTGACTAAGAATGACAGGACTCTCTTGGTCAGAAGGAGCGCAAATGAGAAGTTGAAAAACGCTAGAAAGCCAAGGCAGCGTTTAGACTCACGAATATCGATGCAGCAAGCACGATGAAGACGACCTGAACTCCGCGCGATGAGTTCAAAACTCATCACCTCCGTCGAGAGACAACCTTCCGCTCCCATCACGAAATGCGAGTATACAGCATCTATTTCCACGTTCACAGCATGACGGAAGCAGCAAGTTCTCCGTTTTTTCGATTGACTTCTCTTCTCAAGCAACGAATTGTAGAAAAAGCAGTTCTTAAATGAATCGTTTCTAGGAAAACCGAACTTGATGGCTTCCATTCTGGATCTAACACAGAAAATACTTAA
>Ga0315314_1003735_pt1 | contig 11738 bp, 17 predicted proteins | sample TDP9_MG_FD_203631 | JGI IMG/M metagenome (GOLD analysis project Ga0315314, IMG submission 203631) | Freshwater sediment microbial communities from Lake Towuti, South Sulawesi, Indonesia - TDP9 | ecosystem: Environmental > Aquatic > Freshwater > Lake > Sediment | place: Indonesia: South Sulawesi...
TTTAGTGAACACCTGGAATGCTAGGCTCGCCACTGATAAACACAAATTCAGACTGTATGATGGCATCCTCAACATTCTGAGTTATCTTAGCAGGCGAAACTACAAGATGGCACTGGTGAGTTCCAGTTCACTGTCACAGCTTCAACTCTACTTCACCATGTTCGCAATCAACAAATTCTTTTCAGCTGTGATAGCTCGAGAAGATGTGGATGAACAAAAACCCTCGACTAAGCCTATTTTGCACGCGGCTGAACGGTTAGGCGTCTCTCCAGCCAATTGCGTCATAATCGACGACACGCAGGACGGGATCGAAGCTGCTAGAAGAGTAGGTGCCATAAGCATAGGTGTAACATGGGGCTTTAATAGCCATCAGAGAATCTCCAAAGCAAAACCCAATTTTATAGCGGAAACACCGAATGAACTTTACGCAATAATAACGAAAGAACTGGGGTGTTAAAGACGAATTTATCTATTCATTGCCCAAAGGGTTTAAGCCGTCTCCTCACCGCCGGATTCTCGTCTGCGAGTTTTTTTAGAACCATTTCAAAGGTTTCCTCAGAACCCAATTCACGCTCTATGAAGACTCCTGTTCTGCCCACCTCGTCTCGGCGAAGCAGAGCGTGCACCCGGTCGAGCACGGTCTCAACCGAAACGTTGAGCAGTTTTGCCACAGTTTCTTCTCTTCCAACTATGGTGCTTTCTATGTGACCATCAGCCGTCGGCTCAATCAGCATCAAACGCTTGTCCACTCCACTGACACGTTGATTGTCTCTGAGCGTCTCGATTGTGGCTTCGCCGCCAAATCGGTAGAAATCGCGTTCAACTGGGCGGAGTTTCATCAGGGGAAAGGACACGGCTCGTCTTGGGTCGATTTCTATGTAGCCCTTCGCTGCATACGAGGGCGTAGCCTGCACAAGAACCCGCCTATTAATTGTTAATCCACTTCGTTCGAGTGTCGATTCGATTAGGAAAGAACCGGGTAGGTTGGGCACAAAAACATCGATGTCGCTTTTTGCTGACACGTCGCCTCTTGCTATGCTTCCGTGCACGATGCAGGAGAGGTTAGCTTTTTCCAGCGGCTCCATTATTTCAATGGTCTGCATTCTCAATTCTTCCAGCAGTTTCCAGCGTTTTTCGTTGTAGACGACCTGGACGCGGTCTGCGCGTTTCACCGGTTTCTTTGCCATTTTCTATTGTTCACCAGATTCAGTTAAAGAAGTGTTCAACCATTCTAGGTAGGGTCTGGAGCCTTTAACTATGGGCAGAGCCAGGGTTTCAGGCACCTTGTAACTATGCATTTCTTTAACCGTTTGTGATAGTCTAGCGAATAGTTTTGCGCTTGACTTCATGAATACCAGAAACTCGCTGGCTTTGTCGATTTTTCCTTTCCACAAGAACTGGGACTCAACTGGACCGAGCACGTTTGCACAGGCTATCAGGCGTTGGTCAAGAAGGCTTCTAACGATTTTGTATGCCTCCTCTTTTGAGGAGGTCGTCACTAACACAATCACGTTTTTCATTAGGACACACCGACAAACACTATGTTTAAGTATTATTTTAGTTGATTTTCTAGAGATGCATCAAAAGGAACATTGACCAAACATGGCTTTCAACCTCACTCCAGAAATGATTTTTCTAATCGAATTGGCGGTTTTCTGGACTGCATTATACGTTATAGCTCATCTCTTCCACCTAAACAATCACGGTTTGGAAGTCAAACCAGCCTACTTCATGTACAAGTCCAAGCGCCTAAACTCGTCTCTTGACAACTTAGCAAGGCGTTGGCGGCTAGGCTGGAAGATGCTGTCCAATATTGGCTTAGCGTTTTCCGTCGGGCTCATGGTCTTCAGCGTTTATTTTTTGGCTAACAACCTTGTGCGGTTCTTCTTTCCAATAGGCGAAGTAGCCCCCGTCTTCCCAGTTATTGTTGGCTTAACCATACGCTTGAACTGGCTACCGTACTTTTTCGCAGCATTTAGTCTGGTTGCTCTGACACACGAGTTGGCCCACGGCATCACAGCCCGATTAGAAAGCATCCCAATCTTGTCCACAGGCGTATTCGCGGTGCTGGTGTTTTTTGGAGCCTTTGTTGAACAAGACGAGAAAGAGTTTGTGAAATCTCCACTCTTAGCCCAATTGAGAATGCTTTCAGCCGGATCGTCAACAAACTTGGTCACATCTCTACTTGTCTTCTTGTTGATGGCAGGCTTGTTCACAGCGCCCGCAGGCGTTTTGATTTACGAGGTGACACCAAACGGACCTCTAGACAGGTCAGGGCTAGGCGCTCAACGATGGGACGTCATTCAGGCAATCAACGGCACCGAAGTCTCGACCTACAGTCAATTTTCAGATTACATGAGGAACGTGGGACCAAATGTAACATTGACACTAACTATTTTACACGCAAATCAGCGAGAGAATATTACTATTCTTACCGCTCCGAGTCCAATCAACAGCAGCAGGGGGATAGTTGGTTTTGAGGCGGGGTTTATTCCTGTTTATAATCCTAACCGGTTGGGCTTGGACCAGTATACGGGTGTCAACCTTTACTGGATACTTTTCTGGATTTACATGATTGCCTTAAGCGTGGCTATTTTCAACATGTTTCCACTATACCCGTTTGATGGTGAACGCGTATTATATGCGCCCTTGGAACGATTGGTGAAGAAACGGAAACGTGAACTCCGTGTGACTTTAAACGCAATCTCGTTAGGTCTTCTAGCCACCAACATGATTCTGACCTTTTGGAATTTTGGGTTGCTTTCAATTTAAAGGAAACCGGAGACTACTGAGCATGAGCGACATGCCTACGTGCACTTTGTGCAGACGCAGAGAAGCCATTTACATGCGCGCTTACTCAGGCGAAAGACTCTGCGCAAAATGCTTCACGAAGTCGATTGAGAATAAAGTTAGGGCTACAATAGCCAAATATGACATGTTTAAGCCAGACAACAGCATCATGGTGGCGGTTTCAGGCGGAAAAGACAGCGTCACATTATTACACATGTTAGCAAAGATTGAAAACGAGTTTCCGGAGGCAAGCCTCTGCGCTGTCACAGTTGACGAAGGGATAAGAGGCTACAGAGACGAAGCGGTCAAGTTTGCGGTTGAAAACTGCCGAAAACTAAGTGTGAAACACGTTTTAACATCTTTTAAGGAGTTGTTCGGCGTTCAACTTGACGAGTTGGTGGAGATGCTCAGGGAGAGTAGCAAACGGGAGACTGGGGGGTTGTCTCCCTGCGCCTACTGTGGTGTCTTGAGGCGAAGAGCACTAAACCTGGCTGCTCGAAAGGCGAAAGTGAACAGGCTTGTTTTGGCGCACAATCTGGACGATGAGGTTCAAACCATATTATTGAATATTATGCACGGCGACGCCTTTCGCATTGCTCGTGTTAAACCTGTTTTAGAAGAGAAGCACCCTATGTTTGTGCCCCGTGTGAAACCATTCTGCGAGTTGCCTGAGAAGGAAATTGCTTTCTACGCTTATTTGAAGAAAATAGTGTTTCAGAGCGTGCCCTGCCCGTATGCGCCAACCGCCCTGAGAAACGATATGCGAACCATGCTTAACCGAATAGAAGAAAAACATGCAGGCACAAAGTTCACGGTGTACAAATCATGTGAGAAAATTAGACCCGCACTAGAATCTATGGCGGAGAAAACCATCCTGCAAGAATGCCAACTCTGTGGCGAGCCAACCGTCGACGAAGTTTGTAAGCCCTGTCAAATGCTGCGGGAACTCGGCGTTAAGTAGTTAATTATGGTATTTTTCACGCTTTTAATCTTCTAGAAGATTTTTCCTCAAGAGTAATATGGACATTTTGTTCTCAATATTGATGGAGAGAGGAAGGCAGTGACCGTTATCGATTTTAACAACAGGCGTAGAGATCGACACGACATTGTGGCTGAGATTTTGAAAACCGCGCGTGGAGGAAAAATTAAAACGCACATCATGTATAAGGCGAAGCTGAGTTATTCCCAAGTCAATGTGTATCTCAAACTACTGGTTGCAAGAGGATTCTTAGAGAACACGATGGTCAAGCGGAAGAGGCAAACCATATTAGTGTACAAAACAACCACGAAGGGAATGCTTTACGTAGACAGCTTAGAAATGGTAAATGAATTGTTAGGCTGAGAAAGAACCATAGCCTGTAAGATTAGCACTGAATTTTTTGGGTCTCCTCAAAAGGACAGGTCAACTTGAGGTTTTGCTAAGGCGGTGGATCGCCGAGGTTTGATGTCCAGTTTACGCCCGGCTCCAAACAGCCCTTTACTCATGCCGGCTCTCCCAAGAGCGCTGAGCGTCCAAGTTTAGGTTGCTCCCTTCCGGGCCTGGCCGGGTTCGCCTGGGCGTCAGCCCCGAGGGACCGACACTCACAGTCAGAGACTGCGAAGCTTAGGCGCTCTTTGACGCCTCACCTCAGCCTTCAGCCCGTCCTGTAGAGGGTTTACGGTCGAGGCTTGTGACAGCCTCTCAGGGGACCCCTAGCCCCCCGCCTAGACCCACCGCCAAAACAAACAACAGCAAAACAAACCATATAAAAGTTACACACGGAGAAATGGTTAGAGTTTCAGTGTTTTCTTTGTTTCCCTAAGGATTATGGTTATGTCTTCGGTTGGGTTACCCTTTATTTTGGATACGGTGATTCTGCCGTCTAGCGTGTGAAAGTGATGCGGATACGTTTTAACGTGTTTGTGATGCGGTGCGTTGTCCCAGCCCATGATGCGTTTGTTTTGTTTTATGATGGTGTAGCTGTATTTTTGGAGAGTGACGTTGTAGTAGATGTCGAGGGTGTAGCCCCTTGGCAAGTGCGCTCGGACTTTTGTCCCAAGGAACTCTATGTCTAAAACCAGTGGAGATAAAAGTAGTTTTCTTGCGGTTTCTAAGAGTGTGGGAAGGCTCATTTGGCGGCGAATCCAGCCAATATGACTCTTATTTTGGCGGCTTCTTCTGTGGCGTTTCTCCATTCGATGGAGTCTTCCCATGTTTCGTGTTTTTCTGTGGAGACGCCTTCTGTTTTTATTTTTTGTTCGAGTTGGGTGAGTGACATTTTGTATTTCTTTTGGAAGCGTTTTTCTATTCCTTCAAAGAGGGCTAGTTCCTTAAGCAGGTGAGAACGTAGCTCTTTTGCGGTTTTGTTTTCGATGGTGATTGTTTTCATTGTTTGGAGCCTTCCAATACATGTAAAGCACAGAATATCAATAAAAAGTTTGTACAAAACGGCATGGTAACCTTTCCGGGACCCTTAGCCCCCGCCTAGACCCACCGCCAAAACAAACCATATGAAAGTTACACAATTAGATTTGGAGCCTTGTTGAGAAAAGTCAAACAAACAGTCTGCGCCTGCTTGTTCAACAGCAACTGAACACAGAAGAAGAAGGCACTAAGGCAAGTTGACAACCTTCTTCCAAAAATAGCCACAGCCAATCAAACAACATAAAAGTTCACAATAAAAACAACAAGTTAATTAACCCCAAAACCAACAAACATAGCCCGAACAAAGAGGAAACCAACTCATGCCGAGGGAATTCCACTATCGCGGCTACTCCATGACTGATCTACAAGCCATGTCCATGGACGAGTTCATACGCCTGCTGCCATCCCGCCAGAGACGCAGCCTCCAACGCGGCCTGAATCAAGAACAACGCAAACTACTAGAGAGCATAAGAAAAGTCAAAGAAAATCAAGGATCAGCGCAAAAACCAACGGTGATCAAGACACACGTCCGCGACATGATCATACTGCCCGAGATGGTAGGCGCCACACTACTCGTCCACAACGGAAAAGAGTTCACAGCCCTCGAAATAAAGCAAGAAATGATAGGTCATTACATCGGTGAATTCGCTATAACAAACAAACCGGTAAAACACGGCACACCCGGCATCGGTGCTTCGCGTTCATCCATGTATGTCCCATTAAAATAGAAATACACTGTCTTTTTCCCGGTTTGTTGTATCCTAGGAAACCTCTAATCTACTTAAGTTCTGTACGATGGTTCTCCGGTTTTCTTTCCTTCAGCGGGCGCTGGCGGAATCTGAGGCAAGGGTATAGGCGGTGGAATGTTCAACGTTCGCGTGATAACAATAGACTCGATGAAGGCAACGTTGGAAATCGACTGCACAACAATAGGCGGCGGAGGCTTCTTCTCCGTATAAGCATTATGAATCTGTTTCAGCTCTTCTCTTTCGCCTGTGACATGAGCCCTCCCTTTAACACTAATCTGAGCCACAGCAGGATTATAGTTAATGGTAAAAACAAATGGAACCTCAAGCAAATCATCACTCTTCTTTTCCAAGCCAACCAAATTCAGATTAGTTGCAATCTGCACCGGTGGAATTGGCTTATTGACATCCCATAGGCGTTCAGCGGAAAGATGATGAATAAAGACTCCGACTTTTATCATATGTATCAGAATTCCTACATCGCATAACTTCTATGGTCGCTTTCAGGATTTAAACATGCCTTTTCTAGGCTCGCTTATAACGGGTGAAGCCGCAATGCCCGCATGCGTAACGGTCGCCGTGGTCAGCCATGAAATAGCCCGGTCCACAACGCTCGCAGTAGGGGCGCAGCCGCGTCAACCCAGTAGCGTCAACCTTGTACCGTGTGTAAGCGCCCTTCTCCTTCTTCTTAACCTTCTCGGGCTTCTTTTCCTTAGGCTTTACAGCAGGCTTTTCCTCTTCCGGCTTTTCCACAGGTTTTTCTACCGGTTTCTCTGCGGGCTTGGGTGCGGGCTTGGGTGCGGGTTTGGGCGCTGTCTTTTCTGGGGGCTGCTCCTTCTTTCCTTTCGCTTTCTCCGTCATTTTTCTTGTCCCTCTTTCTTGGCTGGTTTCTCAGCTTTTTCAGGCGGTTTGGGCGCTTCGGGTTTCTCAGCCGCCTCTTTCTTTTCTTTCGGCTGGTTTCTTACGATTATGTACTTGGGTTCAACGAGTTTGGCTTGTTCAACAGAGTCGTAGGCGTTGGCTTCTCCTACTGCCAGCATGGTTCCAGCTTTGGTTTCGATTTTTTGGACGTATACAGCTTCTGGGTTTGTTTTGAGCATTTCCGCCAAGGTTCTGCGTATTTCTAGGCGTGAGGGTGTGCCCTTCGTCAGTGTATGTTCGGTTTCGAAGGATATTTCTCTGCGTTTCAGCAGGGAATTGTATTGTTGCTTGGTGATTTTGATTTCCATTTGCCCATCTTCTTTCGATGCGGGTTTGTTGATTTGATACGTCATCCTTTACTTTAGCTTTTTGGAAGCGGCTTCATCGCGGTGATGATTTTAAGCACCTTTTCTTTCGCTGTTTTGTCGACTTTGACTGCCACGACACCTTCACGGGGTTGACCATAGACAACCAACGCGTTCTCGGGTGCTTTTAAAACCGCCACTAGGGTTAGTAGGTCTTCTTCGCCTTCAACCAGCACCTGCGTTGGCTGTTTCTGTTTTAAGGCTTGCCCGACTGCCAGCCATGTTTCCGGGGTTAGCGTACCCGCGGGGTTTTTGACGTTTATTACCTTTTCTAAGGCGGGTTTGATTGGTCTGACGTTTTCTCTCATGACTTTTTCATCGACGATTATAATTTGTGGTTGAATACCTTGTTTTAACATGTTCTGGGATACAACATCGCCGACTGAGATTATGCACCTGAGTTTTTCCTTTCGAATTATTCCTGTGAGTTCTTTCATGGTTTCTCTTGGTGCGCCTTTGATTAGTGTTCCTAGCGGATTTTTTAGTTCTCGGCGTAGTTCAGGCTTGAGGGTGAGTGTCTGTTTGGGTTTTGTTCTGATTTTTATAGCCTCCGTCATGAGGAAGAAAGAGAATTGAAGAATGAGTCTATCGTACTCTGAGGGCGTATCTGCCTTTTTTGGTGACTTTCATGGCTTTGGCTAGGGCTGAGTTTTCTGGGTCTAATATGATTACGAGACCAGAGTAGTCGTCGCTGAAGCTTGTGGACTTGCAGTTGGGGCATGTTGTCTGGGTGGTCAGGTAACTGCATTCTCTGCACGCCTTTTCGCTCATTGTCGCTTCTCTTTCCTATCTTTATTGTTTGGTTGTTGTTGCTACGGGCTTCTTCGCCTTCTCCTTCTCAGCTTCAGCGCTCTTCAGTCTTTCAATCTCACTCTGTATCCATTCCAGTTTGCCCAGGAAGGGTTGCCTCGCTGTAACGCCGACCTTGCCTGATCCTCCTCCTCTCCCGAGCGAAACAGCTGTTATCCGCACCCTAACCTGGTCGCCTGTTGCCAATTTGCGTCTGGTTTCCTTACCCATGAGCACGCCCTGTTTTTCATCGTAAGATATGTAGTCGTCTAGGAGCTGAGAAACATGCAAGAGCGTGTCTATTGGGCCGACTCTCACAAAGGCTCCGAAGTCGGCAATCTCAACGACTTCGCCTTCCACAACCTCTTGAAGCTTGGGATAAAAGGTAAGCAGGGAAAACACGGCTCGGTGGTAGGTGGCGCCATCACCGGGAATAATTTTGCCCACCGGATTGATTTGGATGTCGGTTACAGCTATGACGTAGCCCAATTCCTCGTCGACCATGCCCTCATACTTGCTTTTTAGCTGTTCGTAACCCACGGCTTCGATTGGGTCGCCGAACTTTTCAGGCGGAATACGAATGGTGTCCTCAAGAGAGACTAACTTAAACATGAGTGGTCCCTACACACGTTTCCCTTTTGATAATTAAATGCTTCCCTCCAACTCTAGGCGGGATTTTTGTCTCAAGTAAATCACAGGGATGCTTATATCCCTTAACCTTTGTTTCAGTGTTCTATCATTTGTTGCAACCAGACATTTCCATTGAGCTGCGACTCTGAAGATTACGTCGTCGTTTGTTTCTCCCTGGCTTTTTTCAACCTCAACCATGCGGCATTTTTCTGCGAGTTTCAGCGCTATTGTAGCCTGTTTTCGAAGTTTAGGTGAGCCTTTCTGCGCCATTTTTTGCAGTTCTTGGTGTGTTGTCGAGAGGAGAACTGGCTCGAACCTTTGGTTGAGAAGGGTCATTAAGCCCTCGAAAATGTCGATTTTGAACTGTGATGGAATGAATAGGAAATTGGAGTCTACGATTACTTTTAGTGTCACATTTCCTTCCCAAATGTCTATTCTCTCGATGATTGAATAAATTAATTTTTAAACTGCTTTATACCAAGAAAACGTGGCGGTTAAAGAAGTTGATGGAAGACTTAAAAATAGGTGGGGCAACCTGGAGAGAAAGAGCTTCCTTAAAGTTCTAGTGATTTACTTTCTTGTTTCTGGTCTAGTGCTTGCAAGTAATTTGATTCCTTTCGGAAGCATTGCTGATATTGCAATTCTTCCTGGTCTGCTTTCGGTTTTCCTTTTGGTCCCGTTGTGGATTTGGCACAAAAGCCGCCTTCAGAAGGCATCATTGTCAAAGCAGTTAAGAGATGAACCAAAGCGAGTGATTCTCTTTTGGGTGTTAGCCTTGTTCCTTTTAGCCATGGTTGTCCGCATCCCGTCAGTGTTGCTTTTTGGTATGGCGTACGAAAAAACTCCGCTGATTTATCTGGTCGTTTTGTCCATTGTTGTTCTGATGAGAAATGATGTTTCTGTTTTTGGCTTCAGAACCGACAACTTTGATAGAGCACTCATTCTCGGCACGGTGTACTACATGGTTCTTGGCTTGTTACCCAATATCCTGATTGGCGCCTCAGTATACATTCTCACGGGGCAAATGCTGATTGAAGGCTTTAATCTGACGCCTTTCTTGTTCGCCATGTCCTTTCACACCTTCTGTGTCGGAATAAGCGAGGAAGGCTTGTTTAGAGGATACATGCAGACTCGTCTCAGTCGAGTGTACGGCAACAAAAAGGCAATTTTCCTGCAAGCACTGTTGTTTGGGCTCTGGCACTTTGTCTGGCATGTGTCCCCGCTTGACTGGCTTGGGATGCTAGGACACATCGGAGACGCTTTCATTACAGGGTTACTCTGGGGCTATTTCTACGGCGTGGCCGCCAACATCACCCCTCTCGTGCTGACTCACGGGCTAGGTAACAGCGTTCCAGAGGGATTCATTCAAAACCAAAATGCATGGGCTACGCTGCAAGACTTGTCCTTGATCACACAACTATTGCTCCTCATCGTTCCATACTTGGTATCGTGGGTGTTAGCCTTTGCCTCAACAAGATTTCTCATAAAGACCATTATGGGACACAAGGAATCAAAGACTGAACGTCAGATGTAAATGACTATTAACTGTCAATCTTGATTGATGTTTCACAATAACTTTGTAGCCCCACTCTACTCTTTGATAACGTCAACAATAGCTGAAAAGAATGCACAGTGGAGCCACTGTCATGGTTGACCAAGACAAAGAATCAATTGAAAAATATCGAAGACTTAGCAAGAAGTTAACCGATCCTTCTCTGCTGGCTGAACTCCGGTCTCGGTTTGAAAGAAAATATACTTTGGCAGAGCTGCTGAGTTGGATGCATGCAAGGGTGAAGTTTGACAAGGGAAACATAGATAGGCATAATGACCCACGGGAAATACTCTCTTATGGCAGAGGACGCTGCGGCGAATTCAGCATTTTGTTTACAAGCCTCTGTCTGGCTCACAACTATCGGGCACGGCTGATACTCGACAGGTCAGATCACGTATGGACTGAAGTTTGGGACAACAAACAGAAAAGATGGATTCATGTTGACCCATCCGAGAAGAGGATAGACGACCCACTCATGTATGAACGCGACTGGAAAAAGAACCTGCAGGAAATTTACGCCTTCGAGAACGGAAACATGGAAGACGTGACTATAAAGTACAAAATGATGAAGGATTAGCAATTGACCCCTATAGAGTCGCCAAAAGAAAGTCAGCAGGAGCAGAAAGTTTTTGGTTTCTTTAGGGGAAACATCACAGTCATCGCCATAAGCAGCGCCATCCGGTCTCTAGGAGGTTTTGTGGGCATTTATATCCCGCTTTACTTTGTTCAGATCGGTGGAAACCCGTTAACACTGGGATTGTTAGCGTCGACAGCGTCTTTACTCCAGTTTTTCACGCTTTCTTTCGGAGGCTTTATCGCAGATTACTACGGCAGAAGAAAGGTGATAGTGTTCGCCGCTTTCTTTGCCGTTTTTCTTCCCATTCTCTACGCATTTGTTCAAGATTGGCGTGTATTTAGCGCACTGACTCTGCTCGCGGCGGTTGGAACAATAGCCAATCCAGCTCACCATGCCACTGTAGCCGATTCGATTCCTCCTGAGAAACGAACCATGGGAATAGCCTACCTCCAAGTTGTGTCGTCGCTATCTATGGCTGTATCTCCACTGATTGGGGGATGGCTCATCGAGAACTACGGTTTGGAAAACGGTTTCAGACTGGCTTGCCTATACGCTGCAGCCTTTGCTTTCATTTCAGCTATTCCAATCTTTGTTTTTCTCAGAGAAACGCTACACCCGGATGTGGACAAGAACTCTGATCCTTCTTTGAGAACTGCTCTTTTGGGCTTAACCAAACTTCCAATCCATACGTTGCCGAGCAGCCTCAAGGTCTTGCTGTTCTCCTACGCCTTAGTGGTTTTTGCAAACAGTGCAGTTGCACAATACTATGTTTTGTATGTATCAGGCGTGGTTGGTCTTAGAGCGTTGGATTGGGGCGTGGTTGTTAGTCTGCAGTTTCTTTTGGCAAGCGCTCTAAAAATGCCTGGAGGCTGGGTCAGCGACAGATTTGGTAAAAGAAAAACAATGATAATTTCGTTGTCAGCCACCGTTCCAACAATCCTATTGTTTACTTTGTCGCGTTCGC
>Ga0315314_1003737_pt1 | contig 11728 bp, 9 predicted proteins | sample TDP9_MG_FD_203631 | JGI IMG/M metagenome (GOLD analysis project Ga0315314, IMG submission 203631) | Freshwater sediment microbial communities from Lake Towuti, South Sulawesi, Indonesia - TDP9 | ecosystem: Environmental > Aquatic > Freshwater > Lake > Sediment | place: Indonesia: South Sulawesi...
TTTCTTCTTGAGACTCCGCGGAACTCTTCTTGGGCATCGTTATCTGTTTCTCTTCATAGTATTTCATGATGGCCTGGGCGACTTCCCTTTGGTCCCTAATGTTCAGCTTCGCCATCTCGTTCAGGATTACTTCCCTGTTGTTTATTTCCTGTAGCAGAATCTGTTTACTGAGCCCGCGCTTTTCTGCGATTTTATCCAAGAGAAAACTGTTATTGAAGTCTGATTTTAGTAGGTCTTGGGAGGGCATCCAATTTGAAAGGTGATGATATTTTCCATAGTCGACAATTTCCCAAACGTCCCTGACTCTTCGGCCGAAGGCCACACCCCCCACCTTTTGGGGTAAGTCAACCCGAGCTACGTAGATGCCCACGTTCATGAGGGGGACGTAAACCTCTGCCACGTTCATGGGCGGTGAGGTCAACCGCTTTATTGCGTGGTCTAGGCTGTCTGCGTGCATGGTGCAGAGGCCCCCGTGGCCAGTTGCCACAGCCTGAAAGAGGACGTAGGCCTCTTCTCCCCTGATTTCGCCCACGACGATGTAGTCCGGCCTGTACCTCAGGCTCAGCTTGACTAGGTCAAAGAGGGAGATGGAGGTCGTGTCCGATGATCCGAACCTGAAGCCCTTTCTGCTTACCAGTTGAACCCAGTTTTCGTGGGGCGGGTTTAGTTCGGCGACCTCCTCCACTGTTATGATCTTGTCGTTTGGGGACAGCAGACTTGTGAGGGCGTTTAGCATGCTGGTCTTGCCCGCCCCGGTTCCGCCGATGATCATGAGATTCATCTTGTTCTCCAGGAGCAGCCACAGATAGGCGGCGAGTTTGGCGTCCATGGTTCCCAGCGTTATCAGGTCTATTACGGAGAAGGGGTCGGGGCGGAACTTTCTGACACAGAAGGTGCTTCCTAGGGTGGAGACTTCCCTCATGAAGGTGCATGCAAGTCTGTGTTTTTCTGGGAGCATGGCGTCGAGCATGGGGTGGGCGCTTGAGATGTGTTTGCCTGAAAGGTGGGCAAGTTTTAGGATGAAATTGTCATAAATCAACTCGTCCGTGAAGGAGAGGTTTGTGGGTATGCTCTCGTATTTTCGGTGCCATATGTATATGGGCTTGTGCAGGCCGTTGCAGGAGATGTCCTCTATGTTGGGGTCCATCAGTGGGGTGTTTAGGTCGCCGTAGCCTGCCAGGTCGCGGACAACGTAATAGAATATCTTTTCTAGGGATTCCTCGTTGAATTTCTTTAGGGATCGCTTGTATTTCATTGCTATTCTTTTGGCTTCGTTTAGGACGTAGGATGACGCGTCAACCTCCAGGCTTTCGGGGGCTTGCAGCTCCTTGCTAAGGATGGCCACGAGCCTCCTGTGGGCTTCTCCTTCATCTCCATTTAGTTTGACTTCTTGGACGAAATAGTGGTGGCCGACGCCCAGTTCGGGGGATGTGACTATGTAGACCTTGGCGAAGGGCTCCTGAACCCAGTATTCCTCAACAATTTTATATTCGGGCTTAAGTTCTTGGACAAAAACTCCGTTATACATCTTTTCTCTTTTAGTCTCACCTTTAAGGAACTTGAAGGAGCCCACGGAAATCCCTTCTCTCCTTTATGGAAGGATATAAAAAAGGGGTGAGGGGTTTAGTCCAAAGTGATCGTCTTGGGATAGTCTTGGCCGGACGCTGTGTGCAACTTGATCTCGATGCTTACCCCTGGTCTAAAGCCTAGAGCCTCGTTATAATCGATAGAGAATGTGACGGATGTTTCTTGTCCACTGGCCACGGATTTGGGAAGACTTGGATCAGATATGTTATCATCGAAAAATGCGTCGTCCCAAGGCTTTCCATTGATGAGGAGGTCCGTTACGGTTGCGTCTGCTGATCCTGTGTTTCTCACGTTCATGGTCACGTTCCACTGTGTGTTCGTAGAATCGTAGGTTGCGTAGGTGCTTGAAATTTCTAGTCTCTCGAAGCGGGTGTAGAGGCCGGCTATGCCTCCCATCCAGTAGGCCACGGCGACGGCGACGACGATGGTGACAGCTACGAGGATGACGGTGGCCACCACTGGGCTGATTCCCCTCTTGTCCCTCAACAGTCTATTTTCTACCTTTTTCATTTTTTCACCTGTTCCATGTGTTTAACAGTTCTTTTAATAAATGGGTTGTGAACTCATAATATCATCTTTAGAATCTGTATCCTAGGGACAAACCTAGAAGCGACCATTCACCCTAGGGTCGGCAGGATGACAACCTTTATTTGTAATCCGTCCCATTTAGGAGGCTGAACGCCTCAAATTGGTGCCAATAAAATGTTTGTGTAACCACCAGTCGAGGGGTAACGGGAACATAAGGCATAAAGAACTCTTAATCCTAATATAAATTAGCTATGACACACAAAAGGTCTAGGCTTCAGATCTATATAGACACTCTAAGGGTTATCAACAACGGAGTCCAGAAGCCAACCCACATAATGTACAAGTGCAACCTGTCCTGGGTTCCCCTGAAGGAGGTCCTCGAATCCCTAATGGCCCAGGGCCTCATCGTGAAAGGGGACTTGAAACAAAGAAAAATTTACGAAATCACGGAAAGGGGAAAGGACGTTTTAAGGTACTTTGACAAGGCCAAGGAGCTCATAGCCCCAGGTCCAGCTAGCGAATTCAAATTATGATGCCCTCTGCATAGTTTTCTCCTCCTAAAACGGCGCGGTTCTTGGGAGATAAAAAGCCATCTGCGGAGCAAAGGCGTAGATGTGCAGAAATAACAAATCTTTCATATTTTAATGATTTGGAAGGCCAGCCAGAGGATGGCGTCTCCCAGAAATAGGGTAAGGAGGAGACCAACGGTGATGAAAATTATGAAGGGCAGGCTTGGGGTTGCCCAAATCTTGCCATTCAACTTTTCACAAAACCTATCAAGGTTTTCAGTGCCCGTTTCCTCTTCGTTTACGTTAATGAACACCCGCAGATGGCGTGTGATCCTTCCGTTCTCTTCCTCTGTGAGCCTCTCTAGGGGAATCAGGTGGGGTTTTTCCCTAAATTCTGTGAGTTCCACCTTATAGCCCGTGACGAGGGCAAGGAACTTCTTCCAGGAGGACTCGCCCTCAAGGCCCTCAAACAATTTTTCTCCCGCTTTGGCGCTCCATGTGAGATTGTAGGCCAGTATGCCCACAGTAGTTAGCGCGGAAGCAAGGATCGCATTGTCAAAAATCGAGAGGGGGAAGAGGGGCGAAATTACGCCCAAAGGGGGTCTTAAAGAAGCCGGAGGGAAGGGCAGGATCAGGGATAGGCATATGAGGGCCTTGGCGTCGGCGCCGCCGAAGACGCCCAGGTAAAAGAGGACCAAGGCGATGCCGGTTACCGTGAAGAAGGATAGGGCCAGCGTGATCAGGGACCCTTGAGAGGCTATGAAGATTTGGGCCAAGGTGAGGATAAGGCCCGATGGTGCGAGGAGCATCCAGACTCCGTTGGGAACCTCCCTTTTCCTGTAGTCGTGCCACGAAGCATAGGAGAGGAGAATTAGGCTTAGGCCGATTTTGACGCCCTCAACCCACTCATACATTCCTCTTCACCAAACGGAAATGGGTCCTCATTAAGACTTTATTCCTTTGTTAACAACTTCAATTAAGGTAGCTTTTCAATTTAATATTTATGAACCGAGAACAAGAATTCCATGGACTGAAACCCGTGGACGGATTGCCCTTCCAAAGAACGCCCCAAACCTTTCGCCCGTAAACGTCTCACCGGAAAATTTTTTAAGCCTAGATGGACAGATAGGCTAGGAGAGGTAGAAACAATGTCTGTAATTTATTTGAAGGAAAGCCTGAAGAGGGTGGATGAAAGAACTTTGCAGTTTATGTTGGTCAACAGAGTCGATTCGGGTTCGGCAGACGTGGGGGTTAAGATCCTCTTGGACGGGAGGGATTTAACCACCAGATCCACCCTGAGGCGAGGCTCCGGAGAACCCAGGCCGGTGACACCCCGCATGTACATCACCTCCACCTACGGTGACGAGTTTCTAGTTACGGTGGGGTCTGACGCCCCAATTAAACCTGGTCTACACAAAATAGACGTTACTTGCGAAATCGATTACCTTGGAACTTTCTCAACGGGATTTGAGGGCACGGTTTAGCCACTTAACGCTTGCCCTCCTCCTCTATCCAAGCCTCAGTCGTCTTCACGTGCCTTATGTTCACCCGTCTATTGGTGTAAAGAATGTGAATGTAACCGTCAGCATCCTGTATTATGGCGGGATAGGAGAACTCGCCTTCACCGGTCTCCAACGCCCTATTGAAGGGCCAGGTGGCTCCCTCATCGAGGGACAAGGCGACGTTCAACGGGGTCCTGCCCCTAGTTGTGTCATTAAAGGCTAAGGCGATGTTCCCGCTCGCCAATTTTACGAGCTCAATGGCACTGTTAGGATTTCTTAGAGAAGTCGGCGAGGCGGAGCTCCAAGTTCGACCGTTGTCCAGGGAGACGGACTTCCATATGTAACCGCCCGTGCCGCCGGTCCGCATGTACATGAGTAGGGAACCGTTGGAAAGCTGGACCACGGTGGGTTGAATAACCCCCTGGGGTGCGCCGATGTCTCCATGTGTGCTCCAGGTTTCGCCGCCGTCTTCGGAGATCATGACCATGGAGTGCCACCTGGTCTCATCATAGACGGGTAACAGAATGTCGCCATTTTCAAGGATAATGGGCTTGTTTCGCGTCATCCAGCCGAGCCTGTGCCGCAGCACCCTGGTTCTACCCCAGGTGAAACCCCCATTCGTGGACTTCTTACACTTAATCCTACATGTGGTCCATTCAGCGCCGTACATGGTGACGAAAAACAGCCAAACATTCCTCTTGCCGTCAACAAACAGGACGGGGTTCCCCTCCGACTTGTTAGGTGTGTCCACCAACACAAGGGGCTCCGACCATGCGTCTTCTCCACGCGGCAACCGCGAACAAAGGATGGCCACATCCCTGGCACCCTCATGCGAACCCGCATACCATGCAGCAAGCAGGTCTCCATTTGGCAACTCCGTGACCGTGGAACCGTGACAGGAAGGGCGGTCCGGATCGCGTTCAAATACGTTCTTCACCTGGAAGAGGGCCCCTTCTACCATGACAAATCCCTAAGTCAAGTAATAATAGTCCATATTTTTGTCTTCTTATCCATCTGAGGCTTTCAATGTTAAATGCCTTGAATTTCCTCAATCCTACTTTCGATAGGGCTAGAAGAGTTTAAGAACTTCCTCGATTGCATGGGTTAAATATTCCATGTACTCCCTCATGGTGCCTTTAAAAAGCCTTGGGTCGTGAATTATTTCAAAGTTGGGGGGCTTTGAGTATCCACTTTCCTTGATCCAGCCAATAACTTTCTTCCAGTCTATTGTACCCCAAAAAGGTGGCTGATGATCATCATCACTTCCCCTATTGTCATTAAGATGCAACGCCCTAAGTCTGTCGCCAAAGGCCATAAGCTGATCAAAATTGCCAACGCGGTGGGAGTGACCGGAATCGAAGCAAAATGCAACAAAGTCAGGAGGGTACCTGTCAAAATAAAATCTAAACGTTTCCTCATCGGCTGCTGAACCGTTCTCTAGGGCGAGTACGATGCCTAGTTCTTTACAGAGGAGCTTCACCTCCTCGAAGACTCGTAGGGAACGATTCAATCCTAGACGCAGCTTTTGACTTCCAGCCTCCCCACTGGGGCAGTGGATGACTAATGCGTTTCCCCCGACTGCAGCGCAAAAGTGAATACGGTTTTCTAACAACCGGATGTACGTCCTAAGTTCCCCTTCTTCTGGGGCGTCAATACGTGTGCTATTGGTCGCGGTGCCGTGGACATCTAGGCACCTTAATCCTGCTGAATCCATGAGTTGACCGTGTCGTTTAATGTCCTGCTGGGTGTAGAAGACCTCATTGTTCCAATCGTCACACCAATGGATGTACTCGAAACCAAAATCGGCAAATAAGCGAAGTTTTTCCTCCGCGGCTGGTTTAAAAGAATAGTTGAACAGATCGGAAGTAATGCTCACCCTCAAAGCGTTCATCTCCTTCCCTGCATTAATTCACTGGTGCGTTATCTGGTTTTCTCCTGAAAGGATAACCAAAAGCCGTAGAAAGAGAATCAAAAGCCATGAGGAAGATTAGAAGGACCTAAAAATTTATGGGTTAGAAAAACTAGCCTAAAATTCGAGCTCTAATACAGGTGGGCGGATTAGTTATGGTTGAAAGGTTAGCCATTGAAGGTGGAGAACCCGTTCGAAGGGAGCCGTGGCCTAGGCGGGTCCAATTCGGGGAGGAGGAACTCAACGCCGTCATCGAGGTCATGAAGAGCGGTATAGAGGACTCAGGTAAGCTCTGGAGGATGGGCGGAACCAAGACCAAGGACTTTGAAACGGAATTCGCCAACTTCTATGGTTCCAAGTATGCCGCCGCCTCAAGCACGGGTACGGCGGCCATCCACCTGGCGGTGGCAGCCTGCACCTTTGAGCCGGGGAGTGAGGTGATAACGTCTCCCATCACTGACGTGGGGACCGTTACACCCATCCTTTTCCAGAATCTGGTTCCAATTTTTGCAGACGTGGACCCCGAAACCCTCAACGTGACCCCAGAAGCCATCGCCAAGTGCATATCGGAGAAGACGAAGGCCATAATTGTGGTGCATCTTTCTGGGCTACTGTGCGACATGGACCCCATCATGGAGCTGACTGAGGAGCACAACCTCGTGGTGATTGAGGACTGCGCCCAAGCCCACTACGCCGAGTACAAGGGCAGGATCGCTGGCACCATAGGAGACATGGGCTGCTTCAGTCTTATGGTGGGAAAGCACATGACCAGCGGCGGAGAGGGCGGAATGACCATAACGGACAATGAGGAGTTTTGGAGAAAATCCATGCTCTTCGCCAGGAACATGTTCACCCCCTGGACCCGCATCCGCTTCGACATCGTCTTTCCCGTTCTCAATTATAGGATGACGGAACTCCAAGCAGCCATAGGCCTAGTTCAGTTAAAGAAGTTACCTAAAATCGTAGAACAGCGGAGGAGGCTGGGCACCAAACTGGCGAAATCCATATCCCACCTGGAAACGGTGAAGCCCGCCAAGGTCCTTAGGGGCACAAAGCCCTCCTACTGGTTCTCCATAATCCATGTGGACACCGACTCCATAAGGGTTAGCCTAGACGACTTCGCCGAAGCCCTCCGCAGGGAAGGAATCCCCGTGGGCGCCAGGTACACGGGAGCCCCCATGTACGAATACGAGTTCCTAAAGGATAGAAAAATCTACGCGGATTCCTGCCCCAATGCCAAAAGGGCCCTAGGCGGGGTCCTAACCCTAAGCCTCCACGAATCCTGCACCGAGAGGGAAGTTGAAGACACCGTCAAGGCCCTGGAAAAGGTGGAGGCCAACTATAGGAGAACTTCATAAAATTTGACCACTAGGCGTCATTACGAGGGTGAGCGAATGGGGTCAGGGGTTGTAGGGGTAGTCCGCACCGAGTCGGCCCAGGGCTTCTTCCGGGACTGGTACTGGGACCCTCCGAACAACATTTATTGGTCACCTCCCGGCGTTTCCATGCTTCTGGAACAGGAGGGAATCCCCTTTGAAACAATTTCTGACCGAGACCTTGAAGACGAGGATTCCCTTAAGGAGTTTTCCGTCATAGTCCTCGCGGACCAACTCTTCCTAACGGAAAAGCAGAAAGAAACAGTCCATGCCGTTCACCGAGGGGGAACTGGAATAATAGCCGATGGAGTGACGGGCTGGATCGATCCGAGTAAATTAGACTTCAGGAGGATGGAGATGGGGCTGAGACCCCTACCGCAGCTGGCAGACCTTCAGGGCGTAACTAAGGTCGGTTACGACCTTTCCTATGGAACCCACCGCCTTAGAGTAACCCAATGGGAACACATGATAACCCACATGCTTGAAAACCGTGGAGAACGGGGTTTTACCATTAAATACCTGCCTGTAATGGAAGTTAAGGGGTTAGCTCCAAAAACCTCGGTTTTGGCGAATTTCTTGGGCTCCAAGCGGACTGGTTCCCCAGCCCTAATGGCTTACGACGACGGTTTTGGAAGAGTTGTAACCTTTGCCTTCCCGGCGTCCAGGTGGGCCATTTTCAAGAGCAACGCGCCCCTTCACCCAGAAAAGGACCTGGACATTGTAAACTATCCCATAGACTGCGCCGTGGACTCCCTGAGGATGATGATGGCCGGCGCGATTCAGTGGGCAAGCCCCAACCAGGTTTTAGTCAAGAAGTACTATTGGCGCGCAGAGGGGGGAGTTGTCCCGAAGGCTATAGTTAGCACTAGCACGGACCTCTGCGGAGGCACAGAGATGGGCATTAGGGCCGTTGAGGAAATGTGCGCCCCCTTTGGGTTTCGCCACACCTTCATGGACACCCCCTGGCGCCGCGACATAAACAAGGAAAACGTCGATAATCATGACGTGGCCCTCCACGAATTCGATTCCACGGGGCTGGAGACCCTAAGAGAGGGGAGGAAAAAGCTCCAGGAAGCCACGGGCCGCGAGGTCAAGGGCTGGGCCAGACACGGGGTCACCAAACTCGTTAACTATCCCCACGTTTGGCAGAAGGCCGTCGACGCGGGCTTCCAATGGACCAGACATATGTACGTGCAGACGCCTCTGGAGGCGGCCGAGGCCCCCTACCTGAAGGAGCTGGAGGCCCCCAGCAACAGGCTTCCCTACCGGCCCTACAATCCCTTCTACAGCAGGTTCGAAGACGTCCTCGAGATTCCAATTTTTGACACCACGGACGATTTGGACCGTCTCCTCATAGAATACGGCCACCGATACACTTGGCAGGAGTGGCTGAAAGTAGTTGAAAAAAGACTGAAAATCCACGGGGGCAACCACGTCATCTGCTCCTACCAGATCCACGGATGGGTGGCAGGCGCAGCAGCAGGGGAGCCCCAGGAGGAGAAGGGTTGGCGGGCCATTCCAGGCTGGCGAGAAGCGGCCAAAGATTGCCTGAAAATGTTAAAAATCTTCCTAGAACACGCCCGAGAGAATGGGTTGCCTGTTTTCACAGGTACAGAGATTAACGACTGGTGGAGAATGAGAACCTACGGCATAGAAATCTTAGGCCCTGAAATCTCTGAGGGAGACCTTATCGTGAAGGTTGCCAACAAAACCCAGGAGACCATAGACGGATTCGTACTCCAAGTTTGCCTTCCCAAGGGTGCCAAAGTAAAGAATGCCTCCGTCGACGATCAAAGCATAAGCGGCTTAAAGATATGGACCGAAAACAAACATGATAAGGCAATGATTCCCCTTAACCTAAAACCAGGGAAATCGATAGTAAAAATGACTGTTGAATCTCCTGATCAGTAACACAACTTTCTGGCTGATCGTGTTCTGGTGATGTCGTCTAGACCAGGAAGGGTGATTGAAAATGTGATATTAAGATTCCCAGACCCCGCGTCAATTATTTGAGAGACCCCATCTATTTCAAATGTTGCGACGAGGTAGTCTCATTGTTCGAGCAAAAAAACCAGCGGGTGAGAAAAATTGATTTTGCTCATAATTACTTGCGCATTTATGGATTCGGGAAGTGTTGGGCGAATTTCTTTTCCAGTTTATGCACGCCTATTGTACTGATTATTATGGCTAGAATGCCAAGAACTATCCAGGCGAGGAAACCCAAAGCCGGTGGTGTTAGGATGCTGGCCGGCTCCTTTAGAATGCCCGTGGCCCTCCGCAGGGTTTCTCCGATGATTATTACCGCAATTAAACCAATGGAGTTGGACCATACCCTTCGGCTTCTCTTGAATACGTAATACAGGGTTCTTCCGATGAATACTATTGAAACTCCGATTACAAAGTAGTCAATGGTTCCTTCTATGAAGGTGGCGGCCGCGTAATTGAAGTGGGTGAGAAAGGCCATTAAGTCACTTAAATATTCCCCGGGGACCTCCCTAGAAACCTTGAAGAAACCTTGGTTAACGCCGAGGATGCAAATAACTATGCCCGCTATGGTTCCAAAGGTATTTATGAGCACTGAGGGATTGGCTACTACCTCGGAAACCAGGGAACCAACGGCCCTATCTATGCCGAAGCCCTTTATGACTAAGACCGAGCCCAGGATGATTACAAATGCGATCTCGGCGTAGGGGGTGAAGGGTAAATACGAAGGGTAAAGGAGGCTAAGGGCGTATAGCGTGGTAAGGATCAGGATCGTTAACCCTGGTATGCCCATTATCCACCTCGCATATTTTGGATCCTCGACTAAAGTCTTGGCGTATTTTAAAATTATGAACCAGCTTGTCTCCAAGGCTTCGCTGTGTTTTACGGCGAATCTCTGAACTGAAATAATTGGCATGTAGGATTCTATGATCGGGGCAACTGCCTGGTCTGTGAACCCGTCCGTCACTAAAATGGCGGCTTCCGCGGGAAACTTTCCAAGCACCTCTTGAACTTCCCGACTGATCTTTCTATCAGCCTCCATGTCTCCGTGGGGGGAGCCGGCTATGGTGGCTACTTCATAGCGTTCATCGCCTGCCACTGAACGGAGCGAATCAAGAACCCTAAGGCTCTCAAACATGGTGTTAGCGTCGGCCTCCTCAGGGTCCTTAGTGACCAGCTGCACCGCCGCCTTAAACACCTCATCCTTCCCGACTATGGGCGTGGCAACACTGGTTTTTAAACCAATGTCGTTGTCCCTATCTATGCAAAGGATTACGATGTTCTTTGGTTCCCCAATCTCCCCCTTTTCTCTCTCCTTCAACTCCTCCACCGCAGCCATAACACCTAAAATTCCTTCCCAACCCCGCTTCTTTAGTGCACGCCTTTCCATTCACACTTGTCAAACAGGTTTATAACCATGACGTTGGCTTCCACGGTGAAGGAGAGAATATGCGCGTACATTTTCTGAAAATTGTGCGTCAGCTTTCGTTTGTAGTAAAGGCAAACCCCACGGTTATAGCATCGGTAAAGTTTTTTGCGTGACATTGATTCTTATCGAGTTTTCCCTAACCTTTAAGAATGGGTATCGATACTCAATTCTGATGATTAGCGATGAGTAAGAGTAAGATGGGTGTACAAAATGGATCCCTTAGCGTTCCCGCTGCTCATCGGGATATGCGCGATCTTAATAGTCGTCTACTTGACGGTATCTATTCTGCGGGAACGCGCCGGGACAGCCAGAATGGCAAAAATAGCGGACTATATTCAAATTGGAACAAGGGCTTATCTGAATAGGCAGTTCAAGGTCATTTCTTGGTTTATACCAGCCTTGGCCATGGCGATATTCCTTCTACTAGGTTGGGCGGCAACTATTACTTGTGTTCTAGGAGCGTTCCTTTCGCTCCTCACAGCCTATTTCGGAATGAACATGGTCGTTAGGGCCAACGTCAGAACGGCCAACGCCGCCAGGGGCTCCTCTTCCCGGGCCTTCAGAATCGCCTTTTTAGGAGGAAGCATCATGGGACTCTGTGTCACCGGACTGAGCCTAGTTGGACTCTATCTCCTTTACATTCTGTTTAGGGAACCTGAAGCCTTAATTGGTTTCGGATTCGGGGCAAGCCTCACCGCCCTATTTGCACAAATTGGAGGAGGAATATACACGAAGGCCGCAGACATCGGAGCCGACCTAGTTGGAAAAGTGGAAATGGGTTTTCCAGAGGATGATCCTAGAAACCCAGCGGTGATAGCCGACCTTGTAGGGGACAACGTTGGAGACTGTGCCGGAAGAGGGTCCGACCTCTTCCAATCCTTCAGCGGTGACATCATCACCGGGAT
>Ga0315314_1003738_pt1 | contig 11727 bp, 12 predicted proteins | sample TDP9_MG_FD_203631 | JGI IMG/M metagenome (GOLD analysis project Ga0315314, IMG submission 203631) | Freshwater sediment microbial communities from Lake Towuti, South Sulawesi, Indonesia - TDP9 | ecosystem: Environmental > Aquatic > Freshwater > Lake > Sediment | place: Indonesia: South Sulawesi...
TGTTTCTTAGTGTCTCAACGGAGTAATCGTGATGGCTTCGGGTGAGGACCGCGGTCTTGTAGCCCTGCTGCTTGAGCTTCTTCAGGGCTTCTTTGGCTCCCTCGATCTCGGTCACGTCGGCGACGCTCTCCATCTCCACCTCGTTCATGATCTCCTCTACCTGCTCAAAGGTCCTCTTGATCTCATCCTGTGGGACACCCTTCTCCGCAAGGTTCTTCTCGCTCTTGCTCAGTATCACGACATTCGTCTCCTGAGGACTGAGCAAGCCTTCATCCACGCCCTTGGAGACTAGATACTCTATCATCTTCCCCTTCATCTTCCTGAAATCTATAGCCGAGTGCACCAGCGTCCCATCGAGGTCAAAGACAATCGCCTTAACTCTCTGTTCCATCTTTAGATCCATGTATTTCCTGACGAATTGAGCAACTCCCCGATTTAACACTTTCCCAGCAGCATTTCAACGATCGTAACTAGCTCAAAGAGAAGAGAAAAATCTCCTGAATATTTTTTGTTCTTAGGGATGATCTTATGTCAGAATCAAGGTCTTTAGTTGAAGGAGAGGGTGCATTAGTTGGTTTTTGTCCTTTAGATGGGTCTCGAATGATTACTGTTAAAAAAGAAGACTATGTAGCGTATAGCGGGGGATATTATCTTTACTTCCTTGTATGTAGAAAGGGGCATAAATGGCTAAGGATAATAACTCAATATGATGAAAGTCCTCCAACCCTGCTAAGAGGCTGGGAAACAGGATTTGAATAAAAATGAAGTTCGGTTTCTAATAGTCCCTCCTATGTTACGCCATCAACTTAGCAGTCAGGTAATGGATATACTCCGTCCTCTTTTCTCCCAAAATATATTATGAACTCGTTGGTTCCGTGTTTCCTACTAATGTGGATTTTCAAGATCTCTCTTCTAAGGTAAACATGTGTAGAAGCATTTTTCATTCGGGCTAGCCAATTCTCCCTGAGATCGAGAACGATCTTTTTAACAAGGTTACGATTCATGGTGTTCCATAAATTAATTTGTATTACATCTTGGCTGGTAAGTCTATCAGGACTAGAAATATGGTACCACCAAGTATCCATATTCCCTGAGGTATACTGTTTCGAGTTTAGTTGTATCGTAATTTTGCTCATTCATTTCCTTTTATTTAGATTGGAAAGATATAACTTTTGATTCATGGATGATCCTAAGTAACCGATAATCTTATTCAACCACCTTATCTACTGCGATGTAGGCTTAGGCTGAGTTTTCTTGGTCTGATTCTTGCTGTTATGACTCTTTCTGAGGTGAAGATTTTGGCTGCGATGTATAGTATGATGACGGTGAAGAGGCTTATATAGAGGATGCTTGTGAGAACCGTGATGTTGTCACCTAGGAAGACGGCTTTCGACGCCAAGATGGTGTGGGTGTAGGGCAGCGCATAGAGGACGATCTGGAAGGGCAGTGGGAGCATGTTGATGTCTGCGAACATCAGAACAACCATCGGCACCATCACGGGTATGTAGATGACTCCTACGAGGCTCTGGGCGCTTCTGACGTTGTCGGTGAAGACTGCGATTGAGAGCGCCAAGGCGAGTCCAGAGACCAACGTGACGAACATGGCAACGCCTAAGAGCAGGAGACCTTGAGGAGTCAGCGTGAGTCCGAGTTCGCTGAGGTTCACGTTCAAGTTGTCACCTACGGCGAATCCCATGGCACTACTCATGTAGTAGCCAAAACCGATCATGTAGGCGACTGCTCCAGCGACAGCAACTATGATTGAACCTGCAAGCTTTCCCGTCAATATGGTCAGCCTGCCCACAGGGAGTGTCATCAAGGTCTCAAGCGTCTTCTCCTCCTTCTCCACAGCGATGCTTGTAGCAGCTATCTGCATCGAGAAAGTGAGAAGCATGATCGCAGTCACGGGAAGCATAACGCCTTGAGACATCATCACCCCGAAGATGGACTGAGGCGAGACGTTAACGATCTTCCCCTTAACCACAGAGGAGTATTTAACAGAGAGAGGGCTATACACCGCCTTGGGGTCTACTCCTGTAACCTTCGCCTGTTCCAGTAGACTTTGGATCTTCTGAAGGCTCAGTGCATAACTATAGGTATCAATAACCTGTTCAGCTAAACTTCCCTTCCCCGTTTCTGCTACCCCCATGCTCTTAAGCGCAATGAAGACATGAAGGATGCCCCTCACCCCTCTAGAGACGTTGGCACCATATCCCACAGGGATCTCGAGGAGAACTGTCGTCTCTGTCTCCAAGACCTTTGCAACAGCTTCCGCCTCGTTCACGGCTGAGATGGCCACAATACTCTGGTTCAATGACGAGCGCAGAAAACCTATGAGGACGGAAGAGGCATCGCTCTTATCCCTATCCCAGACGGCTATTGACATACGGGCGAGTTCCCTCGCAACAGCCTCTTGAGAGATGCTGATGGCGCCACCCATCAAGGGAAGAATCAGAACAGGCATCAACACCATCCCAACAAGGATCTTCGGGTCCCTGAGGAGCTCCTTCAACTCCTTCAAGACAAGCGTTCGAAGAGAACTAGACACGCTTCGTCGCCTCCACAAGAACCTCCTCAAAGAGAGATATTATGTTTCTGTCTCTGCTGCCCCGGATTTCCATAAATGCAACACTAGCTAGAAGCCCCAGAGAAGACCTAGCCATTTCGCAGTCTCTCTCGTCAATAGCCACTTAAGTCGACTAACACCAGCTGAGCGAAAGAAGCAGCCTTCAGAGCTCGGTTTCGTGAAAAGGTTCTGCTCCACGGTCTTTCTAGGGCTGAGTTGTTATGGACAAGCTAACGCCAGTAAGATAGGAGACCAACAACCTAGAGATGAACTTGCCATTCCCCCAAGAAACTTGTCTTTAAACTCTATAGGGGAACCCCTCTTCACACACATAGAGACTCCATTGTTCTCCTGCTGAGACAACAGCTAAATCTAAGAGAAGAAGCGGGAAGACGGCTTCGTCAATACTTCAAAGACATTCGGGGCACAGAGGCATCAATGTGAGGACTGACAGAAATAACGGTTCTGGGCTTCCTTGCTTCAGCAGAGTACTTAAACAAAGTATTTAAATAAAAAAAGTTTTTTCTCTGCGCGTGCAGAACCCCCATCGTTCTCCCGCAGGGACAAGAAATATGTCTAAGAGAGGGAATGGGAAGGCGGCCTCACCAATGCCTCAAGGGCAATCAGTGCACAAAAGTATCGATGCCAGAATGGACTGAAACGCTCTTCTGTCTCCTTCCACTGATGGGGAAGATGGCGTTTTTCTCAACTCCAGAATCGACCCTCTTAGACCTACTTCACTAGCCGATAGATTCTGGATCAATTCATCAGTAGGTTGAGACAGACGAGCGACGTTTAAATATCCAACAAATCAATAAGGGTCATAGGTTGATACCAGATTGGAGAAGAAAGATCTTCTAGGCTACGGCGTTCTCTTCTTGGGAGTTGCTCTTCTGATCTTCACATTCTTCAGTGCCTTCAGCTTCCTCAGAGGGGACTTGAGCCTCGTGGGCTCCACAGACCTGCTTAAGGCCTTCGGGGAAGTCTTGGGGCCGTTGGTGAAAGCCACAATCCATGTGATGTACCTCGGCATCATGGGCTGGGTTGGCTCCATAATGACAATGAGAGGCGTACAAGTAGTCACAGGTTTAAGGAAAGAAGAGAAGGCTGCCAAGCAAGAGGTCACCCCAGACAAGCAAGGGTCGGCGGACCAGACTGCTAGATCACCATAAACACGGACTACAGCTAGGAGAGAAAGTGGCATGGCTCCCGCAATTAGGGCTCTAGGTTGGGCTGGAAGGTTTCTCTCAATCATCACCATCGCTTATTTAGCCACCTCTCTTTACTCCTTCACCAACCTTATGATGGGCGGGGGCTTCGCCTTGGGAGAACCAGCCCTCGACTTCAAAGCACAGGAGCTAGTCATCTCGATACCTTTTTCCTTCAACAACACAGGGTTCTACGACCTTACTGACGCGAACTTAACTACGCTGATTAGAGATCAACAAGGAAACATTCTCTTGAGGGCTGAGACGCTCATGGATTCTGTACCCAAAGGAACAAGGGCTGAGACAATCCACAGTATCTCACTAGACTTTACGAGAATCCTCTCTGGCGACTTGACAAGGCTATTGATTAATGATGACAAGTTTAGTTTCAATATCTCTATTGGTCTCAGATATGCTCTAGCCCTTGGATTCAAGCTCAACCTTGGAGGATTGTCCTTTCCTTGGGGGGCGCCCCTCAGCAACTTCTCTCTCCATCCTAGTGATGTAAGTTTCAATGGTACTCACTACATACAGAGGGTGGAGTTAAGCTTCGAAAATCACTCCCAATTCCTTCCAATCTCTGGCAGAATGAGGGTCGCAGTCTACAACGAGATGAGGCAGGAAGTGGGCAACATCTGGGTCGATGTAATCGCCCTACCCGGCACATCCTTTAGACAATCTGTTGAAATGATTGTGGAGAACCCGTCCCTACTTACTGGAACCGGGCAGATCCACGTCTACATGGAAAGCCCATTAATCAAGTTCGGACCGGTGGTAATTGCCTATGGTTGAAGAAGATGGGACGCGGTTCTTGAAAAAAACCATTCCCCGAGTTGCGAAGGCCGCCTTATGGGGAAGCTTCTACGTTCTCCTTCTTCATCTCGTCCAGAAGCTACTTCCTTCAGAGATGATGGGAGGAATGATGAACCTAGTTGAGAGCTATATCTTCATCCTACTCTTCTTTGCGATAGCTGGAAGCCTTACTTCTGGAACGGTCATAGAACCTGCCCTAGGCTTCGCCAAGGGCTTGACCGTCATAGCCTACACTTGGATCACGCTCAACGGAGGTCTATTGACCCTCATCTACCCTGCAGGTGAAGCAACAATCAGCTTCACGATCGACATTAGCATTTATCTAGCCATGTTCATCCTTGCTGAACTTCTAGGCGCAGCCAAGAATGTCCTCAAAGCCATAGACCTATTGTCTGAGCATGTGGAAAGGCCAGAACCTCTCTAGAGATGTCGGTATCTTTGCAACGTAGGCTAGGTCTAATTCAGGTGTGTAGGAGAAGCAAGCTTAGAGATAACAACCTCCGCCACTACAAATAGGCTTGGATGGTCGAAATGATCAACATCCCTTCTGCCCTTTGATTTACTATCCCTGACTTCTAAGCTGCCGAGAGATAGCTCAGTCAGCATTTTGTCTAGCGATCTTCGCAAAGACCTCCTCGAGGTTCTTGGCGCCAAACTCGACCTTAAGCTTCTCTGGCGGCCCCTCTGCTATAGCTCTGCCCTTGTCTATGAGAGCAATCCTGTTGCAGAGATACTCAACTTCTAACATATTATGACTTGAGAGGAGGACAGTTGTCCGATAGGTCTCAGCATAGTGACGGATCGTCTGCCTAATATGCAGGGCATGCACGACATCAAGTCCACCTGTCGGCTCATCTAGAATAGCAAGCTTAGGCCTCACCATCAGAGCCCTCGCCAACAAGAGCCTCCGATTCATCCCCTTGCTGTAAGTCTTCACACGATCCTTTAGACGCTCTTCGAGACCAGAGATCCGTACACCCTCCTTAACAGCATCTTCAACCTGCTTCTGCCCGTAGAAGTTCGCCATGAAGCTAAGGTACTCAAAGCCTGAGAGGTTCCTGTAGGCACCCGCCTCCTCAGGCAGATAACTAATAATCTCCCTAACCTTCGAGGGCTCTTTCACAACATCAATATCGAAGGCTCTCACAGTTCCAGAGGTCGGCTTAAGAATCGTCCCCACGATCCTGAGGGCAGTCGTCTTACCTGCGCCGTTGGGACCGATGAGACCGTAAATCTCTCCTTCTCCAACTGTGAAGCTCAGGTCGTTGAGGGCGAGGATATCCCCGAACCTCTTCACAAGATGCTCAGCTTCAATAGCTGGTACCATGAATTCGCCACCGACGGCGTTACTATCCTTCAAAATGCTACTATTTTAAAGTTATCTGAAGTACAAACAATGAAACTTGCACTGTGGTCTTTGACTCTCACATGCGGCTCTGAGCCACAGTGCCACTTACTAGATCCGATTACTTCACTGTATCTGGCTAATATTTCGCATGGGCATATTGAAACGTCCACCTCTACGTCAGGAAAGTCTCAAGATCAAATCTCATATAGAGGGAATTGAAAGGGCATCTGAAGCGCCGGTTTAGTGGTTGAGGCCTCAGAACGGTACATGGATCTTAAGTTTCCTCATGTAATCTTCGGAAGCGGGATGTAAGCACGTCGACTTGCAGATGATGAAAGTTCTTATTATCTGAGCCTATGAAGACCTGGGACAGGGCATGAAATCAATGAACATGGCTCACCATGCAACCTCTAAGAGTCCAACACCCGTTTCATTTTTTGAAACAATTGTTATCTTCAAATAACAAACTATTTATATAGATGCGCATTTCTAACACGTGTTATGCAGATCACCACAAGCCACCTAATGGTCTTAGACCATTTTTTTGAGGACCCCTACAAAGAAGTTTACCTGCGAGAACTGGCAAGACAAGTCAATCTAAGCATCTTTTCCCTGAAGAACGCTGTAGACGACCTAGTTACTGAGAAACTCTTGCTTGAAAGGAGGGAGGGGAGACTAAGATATCTAAAGGCTAACATGGAAAATACCTTCTTCAAGCAATTGAAAATAGCCTTCAACGTCAAAAAAATCCTCGACTCTGGAATAGTGGATTTTCTAAAGGAAAACATTCCAGCATTGTCCTCTATCGTCTTGTTTGGCTCGTGGGCAAAGGGAGAGAACGACAAAAAAAGCGACATCGACATTCTAGTGATAGGTCAGAAACCAAAGAGAATTGACCTTTTGAATATTGAGGCAAAACTAGGAGGCAAACTAGAACTAACTATTCTACGCTGGGGTGAGTGGAGAAAAAAGTTCCAAGAAGACAGAGCCTTCTATCTGGAAGTCGTTACAAATGGAATCGTGTTATATGGAAATTTGCCGGTGATAGAATGAGCTTAAGGGAGTGTTTCGAGAAGAGGCTCCTAAGGCAGACGGATAAGGATTTGAGAAAGGCTCAGAGATCTCTGGAAATAGCCCAACAGAAATTAGAAAGGGCGAAGAAGGCTTTCGACGGAGAACTCTTTGACTCTGCAATAATCTTGGGCTATACAGCCATGTTTCATGCAGCTAGAGGCTTGTTATACAAAGACGGCATACAAGAGAAGAGCCACTTCTGCCTCACATTGTATCTTAAAGAGAAATACGCAAGAAAAATCCCAGTCTACTTAATAAACTCTATAGACAACTTCAGAATAGAGAGGCACGAAATTCTCTATGGCTTGGAATTTACTCCAGCAAAAGAGGATGCTGAAATACTCCTGAAGGATGCAAGGGAATTCATAGAAATCATCGAAAAGATGTTGAAGTGACCTCTCTATAGTGCTTCTGCTTCAAGGTCAAATCCCACACAGCACTAAGGCATAAAAAACAAACATAACAACAGTTGTAGCAAAACCATACAAAAAAAGAAGGAAAGAGACTACGCCTTAACAGTCAGATACTCCAGCTCCTTCGTAAATCCAGTTATGACCTCAGGCTTATCCTTACCAACGATCACCGTGTCCGAATGCCTAACCCCAAACTCTCCGTAGATGTAGATACCAGGCTCAACAGACGTAACCATACCCGCCTTCAGTTTACGATGGTTGAAGGCCATGTCATCCCAGTACTCATGCCCCCCAAGCCCCATACCGTGACCCGTCCTGTGCATGATGTAGTCCCCGTAACCCGCATCCTCTATCGCCTTCTGGGCGACACCATCGATGTCTGAGAGCTTATTCCCCTCAACACACATCTCAACAGCCTTCAACTGCGCCTCGAACATCACATTGAAGACCCGCTTCTGCTTCTCCGTAGGCTCCCCGACGATATAGGTCCTCTCATTCTCGACGCCATAGTAGTTCAAGCGGGCAGTGGTGCCATTGATGATAACATCTCCCTTCTGGATCTTCCTCCCGCTGAAGCCTCCTGGTCCATGAGGCAGGGCTGAGAATATGCTCATTCCTGTTCCGCCTGCGCTGGCACTTACCTGGTAATCAGGGTATCTCTCCGCTGCCTCTTTAGCCATTAAGGAACTCACTTCAGCATTGAGTTCTATCCACCGCTTCCCCACTGTTATGGCATCCTTGTACCTGATCTGACCCCAGTCCGAAATAGCTCCAGCCTTCCTCATGAGGTCAAGCTCCTCCTCACACTTTATGAGACGCATCTCCCTCAGTAGCCTGCTGACGTCCTCGAAATTGAGGTCTGGCAACTGCGGCTTCAGCCTCCTTTCGAGGGCTTGGGGATTAGAGTCAACGCCAATCTTGCCTTTGACAAGTCCCTTCTCACGGAGGATCTCGCTGACGAGGGTCGACCACTCCCTCACAGTGTATAGGCGATTCACCTGGCGCGGATGCTCCGTGTAGAAGTGGATATCCTTGATCCAACCCCTGCCTTGTTCAAGCGCAAGCCTCACATGGTTTGTCGAGAGTTCGCAGAGGACCATGAAAGGCGCACCGTCACGCAGTATAACAGCTGCAACAGGTCGCTCCCAAGGAGCGACATCGATGAAGAAGCCTGTCACATATACAAAATTCAAGTTATCCGTAACAGCTAGGGCTTCGAGTCCTTTTTCAGCTAAGTACTCTTTGATACTTGCCGCTCTCTTCTCTAAGATACTAGGTGTCCAACCGTCTACATAGCTCATCTTAGACCACCTGTAACGTCTTAGGCTGCAACTCCATTTAAATTTAAGTTGGCTTTACCTGAGTAGAGCTGAAAACATATCTTACAAGAGGAGCTAAGATGATCCCTTTTTCTTTTGTAGGTACTTCCTAACTCTCTCCCTCAACGCTGGGGAATCATCTAACATCTATTTGACTATAAGCCATCGGGCTTCCTGAGGATTCACATCTTTGTTTATATCGAATCCATACGTTTACCATCTTAAGGGCGACTTTCTAGAATCTAACCCCATAGTCCCGCAGGAGCTTAGCGAAACTCAGCAAATCAGAGGACAAGAGATAATCCTACTTTCTGAATTAGCTTGGCAAACATCTCTGTGAGTGGTCTAATCTACTCCTTCGTCCGTGGCTTCTTCTTGAGTCTTGTCCCACAAATAGGGCAGTCTTCGCCAGGTGCAAGCTCGTCGTAGGTCCGATGGCAGCCTGGGCAATAGGTTTCCCAGACGATCCCGCGACTTATACCCAGTGTGGCGACAGACCTGTACTTTATGCCGAGACGACTAGCTACATTCTGTACTGAGTAGTCTTCTGAGATCAAGGTAAGGTCGACATGCACTGTCCTGAGCTGTAAGGCCAAAGCTAAGATGGACACATCTGTAGTTGACAACGAGGCGAAGTCACCCATCTCTTGTGCAGCTCTCATAACTTCTCCCGTGAACTCTTCCTTCGGGGTCTCAACTGTCAGCTTCCCCGAGTCTAACGCCGCTTGAACCCTCATCCTCACAATTGTGTCTCGGAGTTCGTCGAAGACTTCTGGCACTGTGTAGAGTTCTAGTCCATACCCCGTTGGCTCGTAGCCTTCTATGAAGGCAGAGGTGTCTAGGACGAAAGCCTTTCTCCCACTCATCGCTGTGTCCCTCGTAGGATAGTCATGATATTCTCTTAAGTGATTGTACTTCTGTCGGGGTCTAACTCTCTTAACTATTATTGATTGGCTCAGTGAAACCACCTATCTCTAGTGACACTCTGTCATGACAACAAACTTAACGGTTATCCTAATTCACGCACCAAGAGAGTACCTCCGCCCTTGGACAAGACACCGTCTGGCTTGGATGGCACATTTGTCAACATGTACTTGATGTTTTTATGGTTGGCTAAGGAACGTGATCATGTCAACGCGAGCTGGCTTGTCCCTAAATTCGTAGTTAATTGAAGCAGCTTTATCTCAATGCTTGGGGGTCTCGTATCCTGTAGCTGGACTGGAGCTACAGGAGGTGATATCCCATACCTAGACAGGACGAATACGAGACCCTTGAAACCCTCTTTGAGAACATTGACTTAAGCTTTGCTCAGAAGCTCATACACGAATGCTTCCATACCAGTGGATCTGGCAGACCACCTAGAAACCCCTTGGGACTGCTAAGAGCCTTCATAGCGATGCGCATGAAGGGAATCCGAAGCCTGAGAGAGATGGCCAGAATGCTGAACGTAGACTCAAGGCTCAGGAGACTCTGCCTCATCAAGCAGAATGAGAAGGGTTACCCCAGGTCCGTCCTAAGCCGCTTCACCAAGAGAGTGGGAGTTGAGGAGCTCAGAAGCATCATAGAAGAGAAGGTGGTCAGCCTCCTGAAGCAGACCCGTGTTGGAGAGGTTGACGCTGTTCTCGATGCAACCTTCATAAAGGCTTGGAGCATACGCTACCCACTTGACAGCAGAAAAGGCTACTCAGACAAGGAAGCCAAAGTCGGGAGGACCGGTAGAAGCTACGACCTAGGATACAAGCTACACCTATCCATAGACCACGAAAAGCGTCTCCCACTGGCCAGCCTAGTTGCTCCTGCAAACGAGAATGAGAAGAAGCACTTCCACACACTTCTGGAGAGTACAAAGAAGATACTAGACCAGGCAGGGGCAAGACTTAGAAGCATCATAGCTGACAGCCAGTACAGCAGCAAGAAGGTCAGAGAGGCAGCACCTGAAGCCATAATCCCGTATCCGGCTAACCAGAGACGGGGAGCCAACAACCTTCTTAGAGTTGATAGGAAGTTCAGAACCTATGGACCCGAAGAACAGAAGAAGGAGTACCACAAACGCTCAGCAGTAGAAGCAGTCAACAGCTTCCTCAAAACCCAATTCAGCGCAGCAATAAACAAGGTGAGAGGACTAAAACAGGTCACAACCTATGCCCTATACAGTCTGCTCAGCCTAGTCCTGACCAGAGAAGCAGCAGTCAAGACTGGAAGACCAGACAAAGCAGTCTCACCAACATACTTCAACACATGAATTTAGGGACAAGCCAGAGCGGGTCGAGATAGCCGTGAAGGTCAAACGACTGATTGTTGGACCTATTCATACGAACTGCTATTTAGTAACATGCGAAGAAACATCAGAGGCAATCGTCATCGATCCTGATCTCAGAGAAGGTGAAGACAAGGAAATCCTCGCTAACATTGCCCAACAAGGTCTGAAACTGAGATACATCATCAACACCCATGGTCACTTTGACCATATCAGCAGCAACAGCAAACTGAAAGAAACCACCGGGGCAGAGATTCTGATACATGAAAGAGACGCCTCAATGCTCACTGAGCCCTGGCTGATCATTTTGGAGACGCTCAAACCTCCTAACAAGATGCCTCCATGTCCAGTCTGCCGTGGCAGAGAGGTAAGCCTCGAGATCATGAAACAACAGGGAAGAGCAATAGTGAAATGTTTGCAATGCGGTTTCACGCTTGAAGCCATAGCCTCTCCTCCTGCAGATCGGATTCTACATGATGGGGACTTGATAAAGGCGGGAGCCTTAAGATTAGAAGTCATCCATACACCTGGACATAGTGAGGGAAGTATATCGCTGTATTGCCGGAGTGAAGGAATTGTTTTTTCGGGGGACACTCTGTTCGCTGGCCGTGTTGGCAGTACTGACCAACCATTCTCTTCCTTCAAGGACATGATGGGATCCTTCGAGAAGTTGACGAAGCTGCCCGAACACACAATCGTATATCCAGGGCACGGTGAAAAAACCACCAT
>Ga0315314_1003739_pt1 | contig 11726 bp, 8 predicted proteins | sample TDP9_MG_FD_203631 | JGI IMG/M metagenome (GOLD analysis project Ga0315314, IMG submission 203631) | Freshwater sediment microbial communities from Lake Towuti, South Sulawesi, Indonesia - TDP9 | ecosystem: Environmental > Aquatic > Freshwater > Lake > Sediment | place: Indonesia: South Sulawesi...
AGCTCAACTGTGTCGCCTTTGTTAACCACGATTACTGTGGGCTCCCATCTATGGAAATCGCCAGTGAGCATTTCCTCACCGCCCATTTCCTCTGAGATGAGCTTTGTTTCTCCAGTTGTCTCGTTGAGGACTGCTGCTTGGACTACTTCGCCTTCGCCAAGTATCACTTTGATCCTTTGAGTCTTAGGCTGTTGAAGAGCGTTGAGCTTCTGTTCCAAGTTGGAGTTTTGCTGTTGAAGGCTTACGGCTTGAGAAAACGAGTAGGCGCCAAGTGTGATTGCAACGATGGCTATGATTATTCCTGCTATGGCTATTTTCGATGCATTTCCACCTGCTGTGCTCATGTCTTCCTTCTCCTTTTTTTGATACCTAATTTATACCAAATTCCTAATAAATGTTTACCTAATCCTTAAAGAGGAAGAGCATCAGCCCATTCTGAACTCAAACAAGCAAGATTAGAGGATTCTTCCACAAAAAAAGAAGGGAAGGTTTAGTGTCCGCCAGAACTTGTGGATTCTACATTGTAGACATCAGGATCTGACGCCCCATATGCAGTCAGTATCGCCAAAGCACCCTTGTCAATTGTCCTCGTCAATGAATGATCCACTAGTATGTAATCGGCTGGCACCTGAAGAACGAATTCCACAACTGTACTGCCCCCAGCTGGCACAAGCGTTGTTTGAACACTCTGCAACGGCGATGACACCAAGTCGCCCTCTGGATACACTCGATCAAAGATTTCGCCTATTACATGGAACGAGGAGATCACGTTTGGTCCGCCGACTCCGAAGAAGATGCGCACTGTTTCGCCTACGTTAGCCTTCATAACATAGTTGCCTGTTAATCCTCGCCAGCGTCCATTGAACACCACGTATGTAGGTTCTTCATCGTTCAGCTTCTGCGAATCGAATTCCTGATGCCCCTGCGTACCAACTGGCCAAACGGTGTAGAAGTCGCCTTGCATCACGTAGAACTCTCTGTCAACAGGCGGCAGTCCGTTTTCAGGCTCAACTAGTATCAAGCCATACAATCCGAAAGCCAAGTGCGTCGGAATGTGAGGCGAAGCGCAGTGATACACATACACACCGGGGTTCAGCGCCTTGAACGTAAACATTGTTTCCTGCCCCGGCGGTGTCTGCGTCGCTTTGGCTCCTCCTCCTGGTCCTGTCACTGCATGAAAGTCAACAGAATGGCTCATCGTGCTGTTGGCAGCATTCCTGAAATGCACCACAACTGTGTCGTTTACGCGAACTCTGATGAATGGACCTGGCACCGTGCCGTTAAAAGTCCAGAAATCGTATGTTGTCCCGGGCTCAATCTCCGCTATTACTTCGATGGCTTCAAGTGTTATGTGAACCGTTGTGGAATAGCCCCTGTTTAGTGGAGGCGGCAAATCGCTTGCGTTTCTCGAGATGTATGACACGCCAACAGGCTTGGCTGGTTCAGGTTGTCTCCCGCTGCCTCTGCCAACGATTAGCTGCCCCTCCATTCCAGCTGCTCTGTGTCCAGGAACTGTGCAGTAGTAGTTGTAGGTTCCATCTGTAGATACTTTGAAGGTCACGGATGCAGCTTCGTCTTTTCTCATCACATGGGAGGTTTTGACGCCAAGTTCTTCGACTGCGAAGTCGTGCATTAGGTTCTCGCCGTTCACTATGTTGACTTTCACGGTGTCTCCAACGTTGGCTTTCAGAGCTGGATTGGTTTTTCCGTCAATGTTGCCGCCGACTCCCACGTAGCCGTTGAGGTAAGTCCTTAGAGTGAATTCCTGTTGTCCTCCTCCGGACTGCGCAAACAGAAATGGGTTGCTACTGAAATAGTCGTAGGCGTTGACGACGAGGAACGACAGTAGTATTGCTAATGTGAAAAGCACTGGTGGAAACTTCAACGCTTTCAATCTGCTTTTTCTTTCTTTTTTGTTTGTTTGGTTTGTCATGAGGTTACCCTCTTACCCCTGAATCACATCTAATACTCCGTTCATGAACGGATGCATGGAACTGCAGATCGTGTTGCAGTAAAACATGAAAGTCCCTACTTTGTCGGGCGTGAACTCGATAACTTTCCTGTAACCAGCATGCACTGGTCCACTGTCAAAATCAAAATCCGGAATGACTAGGCTATGGGTGACATCCATGCTCATAAGCACAAGTCTAACCGTGACGCCCTGAATCAACACTATCCCACTAGGCTCGAAACCGCCAGCTTCTTCGGCGTACATTCGAATCAAGACTTCATTCGGCTTTACTCCAACCAAGAACGAGTCTAAGAGCGGCGCTGAAGCAGTAGCCACGACAGAACCTATGAGCAGTAGTAGAGCTAGGATCTCCCAGATAGCCCAGTGCTTTTTGCGCCCATTAGAATCATTTTTGTAACTGTCTGACACTCCTGTTTCACCCCATCAGCAACGTGATGAATATGATTGCCATCAACGTGTGAAGCGCGCCCATAACTGCAGTTCCTCTGAATGCTTTCTTCTGGTCCTTGAACAGGTTCAATCCAATGCGGTGAGTAGACGTGATGGCGAGGACGAGTCCGACAAACACGATCGGCGCTTGGATGAGAGGTATGTAGTTAGACATAAAGGGTCGCCATGCGAGGTTGCCTGTTCCTAGGAGATTCCAGCCCCAGCCGAATGGATCAGAAAACGCACGCATAGGATAAGCCCAGTTCACCGCCACTAAGGTGATCGCAAACGCGATCCACAGCAGCAGCCCATAAGGCGCCAGCGAGTAGCTGTATGCCAGAAACACGTTTTTGCTCGTGTTTTCTTTGTCCTTTGCTGCTCTTTTGGCCAGCCATGAGAACACGAAGAACACGGCTGGAAAAATGATCAAAGCCACTGAACTAACTATGACTGCCCAGCCAAGCCAGTTCCTGAACCCTTGCAGCGTTGGCGTTAGCAGGTTTATAGAGAGTAGGTTGGCGCCCATAGTGATGCCCATGTTGCCCCAGTCTTTGATCCAGAAGTATGGACCGAAGAAAACCAGTTCGTAGAAGACTGCGAGTGTGAATCTGATAAAGCCCATCCAAGCCTCGTCGGTTTTGGTGTGCGTTTTTGCCTGTATGTCTTTGTCGACTGCTCTGTACTTCAGGGTCATGTTATCAAGTGGACACGCCTTGAGGCATTCGAAGCATTGGCCGCAGTAGTTGTTCCAGTCCAAGCCGCCTGGGTAACGCTTCCATGGGCAACCGTAGCCTTTCGGACCGCCTCGGACACATTCCTTCGCAATGTGCTTGTCACAAATGGACTTGTCTCTGGATCTAACTGCTAGGAGGGAAGCAGAGGCGTGATAGCCAATGTAAGCGCTTGCGGGACAAACGTGAAGACAAAAGTGCCGTTCAGTGTAGATTAGGTGCAGTACGAGCGCAGCTACGATCAAAGTGATGAACAAGAGACCTGAAACCACGGGTCGCGTGACTAGCCAGGGTATGATTAGCGATATGCCCAAGAAGCCCAGAGCTGCAATCCAAATGTTGTCTAAGCTCTTTGGCCAGACCTTCTTCAGTGAAAACCATTTCTTTGGTTCATGAACTGCGGCTAGTCTGCGTCTTGCCAACCACTCGCCAAAAGCGGGCAGTGGACAAACGGTGCACCAAAACCTTGATGCGAATAGTATCATGAATTCAACAGCGGCAAACCAGAGAATCCAGACAACAGCTATGGAAAAGTTTAGAGCACCCATAGGATTGCCGAAGAAACCGCTTGCCAATACAATGACGAATATGAGTAAGTTGGGTAATAAGAGCGCAAAATGTATGCCTCTCCACTGTAGCACGCGCTTCAACAAGGGGCCAATCTTCTTGATTTTCAGCAGGTCGATCTCAAAGTCGAAAAGACGTTTCAACAGCGCGGGGCTTTGCCTCGGCTTGTTGAGATACACGATTGAGCCTATGCCAACAACTATGGTCGCGGCGAAGAACAGATAGTACGGCGTGTTTGGCTCCACAACTATGTCTGCAACCATAAACGGATGAAGCGGACCGCAAAGCGTGGCACAGCGAATCTTGATTTTTCCCGGATCGTTAAACTTGACAGGACCGATTTCCACGGTTTCTCCAGGTGGCACATCGGTAAAGATGTTGAACCCGTCTATGTAGAAACCATGGGTGATGTCTGTGGACGTGACTCGGAAGATTACTTCTTCACCCGTCGTTATGTGAATCGTCTCAGGTGTGAAAGCGAACTGTTTTGTCTCTACGTCTATGATGCGCGGTGCGCCCTGCGCTGAAGTTGGAATGAACAAGTGAGTTGAAAAGTAGATTCCTGCGAGGCTGAGCGCTATAATAGTTACTGCAACGATGTGCCACTTCAGGTTTCTCATTCTTCTTTCCCCAGCGCGGATTCTTTTTGAAGGGCTGTGATAATCTCGTTAACTTTGATTTGGAAAGAACTCTGGTTGCCTCTGGTCTCATCCAGTTCATCCCACAGAAAACTAGCTGCGTCCATACCAGCTAAATATAGGTCATTTGCTTCTTCAACGTTTGATGCGAATCTTCTACCGGTATTATCCAGAACAGAATCGAGAAGTTTGGAACCTGCCAAGGCGCATTCTGTTTTTCTGTCGAGCTTTGCGTTCCACGCCTTGAAAACGTATTCGAACATATCTTCGACTGGTCGAATTTTCCTGTGTGACGAATTATCTTCCGTGTTCGGGAATCGGTTCCAGTAATGTTTGCGTAAGGCTGTTTGGAGTTTTGAGATGAAGGAGTCCATAAGCGTCTTTCCGTGAGAGTTAATATCATTTTTATAACAATTATAAAAACATTGCGCAAATTTTCCCAAGTCAAGACAAAAGAATCGTTGTTTCGGAAAATTCTGCTCACAGGAAGTGCATGATGAGGAAAAAAGTTAACTGAAAAGCTTAAAGCCATTCAAGGGCTTCATGTAAGGCAAGTTTGAAAAGGAATGGCAATGGACGAGGATTTTGACGTTGTTGTTGTAGGTGGTGGCCCAGCTGGTCTGAGTGCAGCTAGATCGGCTGCTCTCGGAGGCGTCAAAGTCCTACTGCTTGAAAGAAAGAGAGAGATCGGAGCACAGATTCGTTGCGGTGAGTTCATTCCTTCGGCTGAACAGATGAAGACGCTCATGCCTGAGTCGAAGTCGATCTGGACCTTCTATGAGACGAGGTTCCTGAAAGATGCGGTGAGCAACACGATCAAGAGGATACGGTTGTACTCGCCAAAGAACAGACCTTACGAGTTCTCTTTTGACGGTCTGGTGCTTCATCGAGATGTGTTTGAGCGGAACATTGCAGCTGAGGCTGAGGAGAGAAGCGCAGTCATCCGTACAGCGACAACAGTTGAAGGGATCATGAAAGATGGTGAAGCCTTCAAGATTGCTTTACGAGGTAGGGAGTCTTCCGATTATGTTAAAGCTAAGCTTGTTGTCTGTGCTGACGGCTTCCCGTCAAAGACTGCTGAGCAGGCGGGTCTTTCAGTTAAGCCTGAGACAGAAGACATGGCCTTGTGTGTTGAACATCAAGTCTCAAACGCCGAGGTTGAAGAGAACCTTGTGGAACTGTTCTTCGGTCGGAAAGTGGCGCCAGGCGGTTATGCATGGACAATACCGAAAGGCGATGACGCTGCGAATGTTGGTCTAGGCGTGAGAACGCCCTTCGTTGAACCGGGTCATGCTGCCGTTGACTACTTGAGCGATTTCCTGCACAAGCATCCTGTTTCATCTGCTCATTTTGTCAACGCACAGCTTGGGCCTTTGATCGGCAAGATTCTGTGGGTAGGTGGGCTCTCATCGGCAGTTGCCGGTGAACGAGTCTTGCTGGCGGGTGATGCCGCGGGGACATTGATTCCTGTTAATGGGAGCGGTATTCCCACAGCGCTTGTTTCGGGGCATTTGGCTGGCGAAGTAGGGTCTAAGTTTTTGAAAGGAGACTGTGAACTTACAGTTTACGCCGCGGCTCTGAAAAAGGAAGTTGGCAAAATTGTTGGTCGAGGCAGAACCTACTTGTCTGTGGGTGATTTTTTTGCGCGTTGGGACGAGTGGCTCGAGGCCATGTTGTGGGTTATTGGACCCAAGAATGTTGGCACAGTCATAAAGTGTGAACCATTGTGGCCGTTGTTCAGATAGAAGGCAAGTTTGCGCCTGTGGTCTGGGTTTTTCTTTTCAGAAGTAGTCAACAAGCACGCGGCGCAGACTACTACTTCTTTTGTTAGTAGGGCTCTGATGACTGTGCACTTTGGCGAAAGTAGTCGGCGCCTCTTGCCAATGGGCAATGACTGGAAGAAGACCAGTGTTTTTCAGAGTTGTAGTAGGGATGCTGCGATTGGGGCGATGCCCAGCCCAAGGATTACTGTTATAATTGTGGTTAGAATTACGGCGATTATGGTTGGATCGGCGAGTTTCTCGGTAGCGTTTTCGGTTGACTCGTTTGGTTTCGCTGTTGAGAGTATGTGTCGTATTATTTGACCGTAGTAGCCGATTGATAGCCCCGTGTTTGCGATTGCGATGAGTGTTAGCCATGGTGCCATCTGTATTGTTGAGATGAAGAGGTAGAGGAATTTGCTCCAGAAGCCCAGCAGCGGGGGCATGCCAACTAGGCTGAGGATCAGAATGACAATTGCTGTTGACAAAACTGGCATTTTTCGCCACATGCCATTGATGCTGTCTAAGTCGGTTTGCATGCCTTTCTCGACAAGGTAGGCTAACGCGAGAAAGATCCCCGTGCTGGCTAGAACGTATGTTGTCAGGTGAAGGGCAATGCCTTGCACTCCATAGGGTGCACCTGTTCCGCTTGTGCCGGCAGCAAAACCGACTAGAATGTAGCCTACATGGGCGATGCTGCTGTACCCCATCATGCGTTGAACGTTTCTCTGAATCAAGGCGGCTACGTTGCCAAAGGTCATAGTGACAATTGAAAGCCCAGCGAACAGGATCAGCCATCGGTCGCCGAGCAGAGTTGCAAAGGGATAGACTATCCTCAGCAGGGCGGCGACGCCCGACACCTTGATGATTGCCGCTATGTATGAGATTAAGAGTGGATGCACGCCGCCGTACACGTCAGGTAACCAGCCGTGGAAGGGTACGACTCCTATTTTGAACCCGAAGGCTACGACAAGCATGAGAACCCCAATCAGTACGGCTGACGTGTTGGTTGAAGCAGCAGTCACGATTTCAGTTATTTGCGTTTTACCTGTGGCGCCGTAGAGTATGGCGATGCCGTACAGCATGAAGGCTGAAGCCGCTACGCCCATTAGGGCGTATTTTCCTGCGCCTTCGAGTGAGTTTTCGTCTTTTTTGATTCCAACTAGGGCGTATGAGGCGATGGATACGAGTGCCCAAGCTGCTAGTAAGAGAACCAAGTCGTTGACTGAGATTATGTAGTAGACTCCCGCGATTGTGAGTAGCAGAAGCGAGAAATAGCTTGGTGCAGTTGTCCACGTTTTTGTTTGTTTGAGAGACGCTAAAGCTACTAGGAAGGCTCCGAGGCTCGTTAAGGTGAACAGGAAGGCCCCGTAAGAATCAACTTTTAGCGAATCGCTGTACAGAAGAGTTGCTCCGCTTGCAAGTGTTTGAATTAGTAAGGCTACTGAGAGTAATAGGGCGGCGATCAAGGCTGCTAGAGTTGTCCATCGGCTCACGTTCTTTTTGAGTCCGTAGTCTATTGTGGGGATGACTAAACCTAAGCCTATGAGTATTAGACCAAGTGCATTCAAAAGCATTTCAACAGTCGCCATTTTTCGGTCAGATCACCCCAAGCAAGAGCATGAGAACCAAGATTATGAAGCCGAACAACAGGGCTACAAGATACGTGTTGATCTTGCCAGTTTGAGTTCTTCTGAAGATGTTGGAAATGAACAAAGCGGCTTTAGCAACAGCAGTGTTGTATCCTCTGTCTATCACTGCGGTTTCAAAGAATTTGAATGTAGCGTTGTACGTGGTAATGAAAGCTTTGACGATTACTCCATGATAGATTCGGTCTATGACTCCTGTCTCGAAAATCGTGAACACACCTTTGTAAGCACTTGTTGTGAACCAAGGAATGAACCTGTGATAGAAGCCGTCGATTACACCTGTGTCCAAGTACTTGAAAAGTCCCCGCGAGGCCGCTCTGCCTCCAGAAACAAAGATCCAGTAGTATAGGCTGTTGAGATACCAACGATCATAGAGCAGGTCTTGAAATGCCCTCAAACCGCCACCTGTTTCAACTCGCTTTGCCATTCGGCTACGTAGGTTTGGTTTCCCATAGATTAGGTAGGCTGCGCCCAAGCCTAAAGACACCATAGCCACCGAAAGCCCCGTCAAAAGCGGGTTCAATTCAACACGAAAGATCTCAGGTTTCTCCTCTAAGGCTAGCACATTTCGGGTGAGCGCTGAGAAAAAGTCGCCCCCAACGAAAAACCAAGATGAACCTATGGCAAGAGTTGCAGCTGCGAGCAGTGAGTACGGAGTCAGCATTATTGGATGTGCTTCGTGAAGGTGGTGTTCTTTTTCCAAATGCTCTACGTTGTGAGATGGCTGAGTTCTGAAAGTGCGCAACACAAACCTTGCGGAGTAGAAAGCAGTTATAGCTGCGGTCACCACAGCCAAAGTGAACGGAATGAACAGATGTGTTTCGAACACTATTTCGAGAACCGTGTCTTTAGTCCAGAATCCCATTAAAGGTGGCACGCCTGAAAGGCTGAGCGCTGCGATCAAAGTAGCAGCGAAAGTCACTTTCATGAATTTGGACAAGCCGCCCATTTCATCCATAAACCTGGATTCAACAGTGTGGATGACGGCGCCAGCAGCAAGAAACAATGACGCCTTAAAAATTGCGTGGCTCATCAGATGGCTGAACGTTGCTACCAAACCATGGGCAAACTCGCCGATGAGTCCCGAGGCACCGCTTGCCATAAACATGTAACCCAGTTGAGAAGCTGTCGAAAACGCCAAAACCAGCTTCAATTCTCTAGCCACGATTCCCTGCGTTGCCATCAAAAAAGCTGTGAAAGCACCGATGAAGGTTATGACCGTGAAATAAAAGCTGAACTGTGTTGCCGTCTCTGGAAGGATCAGGCTCAGTTCTCGTGAGGTAAGGAAGATGATGGGTGTAAAGCGCAACATGAAGAAAATGCCAGCCTTAACCATAGTCGCCGCATGAATGAGCGCACTGACAGAAGTTGGACCAGTCATGGCTGTGACAAGCCATTCATGAAATGGGAACTGAGCGCTCTTCGCCATGGCACCCAAAGAAAAGATCAGCAAGAACGGCAGTAGCATGCCTCTTAAAGCGAGTTCTGCACCCCATTCCGCAGTGGTCTCAGCCATGGCTGGAATGCTCAGAGTGTGTGTCAGCATGTAAATCATGGCGATTCCTGAGATCAGTCCGACATCTCCTAATCGTGTGAAGATAAGGGCTCGGACACCACTGTGACTGGGCGCAAACTCCATGGATTTGCCCAAAGCTTTCCTGTTTGGGTCTCCAACCCATTTTTCTTTCTCATCGGTGAACCAATGTCCAATGAGCGCGTACGAGGCTAAGCCTGTGCCTTCCCACCCAATGAACATTAGAAGCAGGTTGTTAGCTAATACAATGAGCAGCATGCTTCCAGTGAAGAAACTGAAGAAGAACCAGTAACGGGTCAAGCCTGGATCGCCTTCCATGTATTTTAGGCTGTAGAAGCCGATCAGGCTGCAGAGCCATGTGACGATGAGAGCCATGAAAGCCGCTAAAGTGTCGACGTAGAATCCAAGTTCAACCCCTATTGATGGCACCCAAGGATAAGCAAATTCGACTAAAGCTTCACTACTATCAAGAACAGTTTTCAAAAGCACAGTTGCTGAAACTGCGCTGACGAAAAGCAGAGCAACTGCAACGTAGCCTCGTGCTCTGTCTCTCTTCAGGACCGTGAGTAGAAGCACAACTAGGGCCCCAATGAAAGGCGCTGCCCAAGTTGCGTTGGCTATGATTTCGGGGAAAGCCATGTGGGCTTCTATCCTGGGAGGGTTATGCTGCTGAAGAACCGCATCAGAGGATCAATAAACAAGGCTGGATAGAAGAACAATAAGACGCCAACTGCAGCAACCACCAGAATCGGAAAGAGCACACTCCATCTAGCCTCGGCGCGTTCAACGCTATGTTCCTCAGATGAAAAGCGACCAAAGAATATCCGTTTCATAGTAATGAAAGCGTAAGCCGTTGACAACCCGATAGCAACCAAGAGACTGATTACAAGCAATACGAACGCTACACCACTGATTTCTGAAGCCCTTGCAACAGCGCCAAACACAATCAACACTTCACTCCAAAGCCCAAGCGAAGGCGGCACACCAGTAATCTGCATAAAACCAATGAGCGCTAACGCAGCCGTTATCGGCATCTTCCCAGCTAGACCACCCATCTTGCTAAGGCTTCTCAAGCCGTGCAGCTGCACAATGAGCACGCCTGCAACAGAGAAGAGCACCGCCTTTCCAACAGCATGCGTCACGTAATGCAGCATAGCACCAGAGATTCCCAAGCTGTTAAGGCTTGAAATACCCAGTAAGAGGTAGCCCATCTGTGAAATACTAGAGTATGCCAGCATTCGTTTGAAGTCGTCTTGCGCCAACGCCATCAAGCCGCCATAAATCATGGTTACCAGCGCCAAGACGAGCAAGTATACAGATAGGAAATCGAAAGTAGAAGGAAAGAAAATGTACACAATCCTGACAACGGCATATGCGCCGATGCCGATCAAGTTGGGTGAAAGCAGCGCCGACACAGGCGTAGGCGACTCAGCATGGGCATAGGGCAACCAGATATGAACTCCAAAAACAGCCATTTTAATGAAGAGCCCGACAAGAAAGACCAACGCAACATAGAAGACAATGCTTGGTGGCAGAAGCTGTCCTAAGCCGACGTTGAAGGTCAGTGTCCTCATGTTCACGATATCGAATGTTCCAACGTTGAACCCAACCGAAATCGTGCCGATCAAGAAAAGCAACGCACCGACATGAGTCCAAATCAAGTACATCAGGGCGATGCGTTCTCTTGCGCCGTAGCCATAGAACGCGATAAGCAAGAAACTGGGCACAAGCGTCAATTCGAGGAATATGTAAAACTCAACGAGGTTCGTGGACAAGGTTGTGCCCAGCATAGCTGAAGAGAAAAGGATGTAAAGCATGTAATACGTGCCCCACGCAGGTTCACGAGCGCCTTCCTTAGCCATCTCTTCAAATCTATGCTGCATATACGGAAGCGAAAAAGCAGCCACAAGCGTTGTAACCAAGGCAATAGAGAACGCAATCGGTCCACTCAACCCGTCGAGCAACATTGAGAAGGAACCCACAAACGGATGCTCAAAGTACACTGGGTCAACTAGTCCTACACCAAGTCCCGGAACTAAGGTAAACACTGTGATAATGATCAACGGATACAACAAAGCAAGCGAACTGACAGTTGCCACGGATTTGGGACTCACTTTCCTGCCCACAAACGGCAGAAGCAGAGACACAAGAATAGGCACTACAACAGACGAGAGTAACACAGGCAGATCTAGTTGCAGCATTTCTTTAACCTCGAGACTTCGTTAATTCATAAACATCCATGTGACGCTTGAGCTGAAACATCAAGATGGCAATTGCCACCAGCATTCCCACATCAGCGGCAGCCATTCCTATTGCCAATAAGGCTATGATACCACCTGTAGCAGCAGTAGTGGGAGATGCCCATGAGGCGGCAAGAGTCAACATAGCAAGCATGGCGGCATTCACGTTCACTTCTGCAGAGAGAAGCATTCTCATCATATTTCTC
>Ga0315314_1003740_pt1 | contig 11726 bp, 9 predicted proteins | sample TDP9_MG_FD_203631 | JGI IMG/M metagenome (GOLD analysis project Ga0315314, IMG submission 203631) | Freshwater sediment microbial communities from Lake Towuti, South Sulawesi, Indonesia - TDP9 | ecosystem: Environmental > Aquatic > Freshwater > Lake > Sediment | place: Indonesia: South Sulawesi...
AAGTGATCAAACTGTAGCCGAGGATACTACTGTGAGTTTCGATGCTGGCGGTTCCAGCGACAACGTGGGCGTCATCAGCTATGAGTGGGACTTTGGAGACGAAACCATGGGAACTGGCGTTACAATAACTCACACCTACACAGAACCAGAGACCTACACCGTTACTTTGATAGTCAGGGACGCGGCGGGCAATAGCGACAAGAACTCAATCACCATCACTGTTCTAAGAGACACTGATGGAGACGGGATACCAGACATCACGGACACAGACGATGATGGTGATGGAATGCCTGACAAGTGGGAGATAAACCATGGGCTTGACCCCATCAACGCGGCTGATGCCTCCCTAGACCCTGACAACGACGGTTTAACCAATCTTGAGGAGTATCGGGGAGGCACAGACCCAAAGGTCTCCAATGTTGCAACTTCTAGTGTTGTAACCTTTCCTTGGTGGATAGCAAGTGCTGTGGCAGTGGGGATCGTAGCAGCTATAGTAGTTTACCTTGCAAAGGTGAAGAAATCCGTATAGCAAAGCGAAAATAGTTCCTTAGCTTTGTTCATTGCTATCCCTTCATTTTCATTGAAAACGCAGCTAACTATCGATGCGATGCACAAAAGTAAGTTAAAAATCGTAATTTAATTTGTCTTTGGCTATTTTACTACCTCTTTAACCAGGGAGGTCCCTTCAACATTCTGGACTGTGATGATGTGAACATCCTTTCCCGTGAAGGTTACCTGACTCGGTGTGATCGCTAAGTATTGAGCATCTAGTCCCTTAACCGAGGAAATAAGCAGGTTTGCGATGATCTCTCGATTTTTGGGGTCCATGTGGATGTCGTATTCGTCCACGGCTCGGAAGGGAGAACGAACGTGTTGTTGCAGCGCGAGGAGAAAGGACATGGTTGCAGTGCTTCGCTCCCCGCCGCTCTGCGTGTAGGCGTCGAGGGGAACAGGCTTCGCTCCCCTAAACCCCACGAGTATCTTGAGGCCCGCTGCCTCAATGTCATGTTCATTGATCAGTTGAACTTCTCCGGTGGCTTGTGCCTCTGAAAGAACCCCTTGATACTGGAGGTTCACGTGGCTTAAAAAATTTTGAATCACGGTTCTCCATGCCACCATCCTTGTTTTTACTTCCTCCAAGGCCTTTTCTCGATTTTCCGCCACCAAACGAGCCTTTTCCTTCAGCTCCAAGTAAAGCTTGGAGTAGGACTCGTACATGCGCTCGATATCTTCAGAAACGTCGGCGAGAGCCACGAGATGCCCGTCAGTCATTCGAATATCATCGAAGATCTCGATGATGCTTTTTATGGGCACGATTTGTGGGCCCATTTCCTCAGCCTTTTTCATGGCTCCACGCAAGTCGGAAAGTGCAATTTGAAGCTCCTTGTTTAGTTTTTCTAAAACTTTTGTGAAACTTTCCCCTTGATATTGTAGTAAAGCTAGATTAATCTTACGATCTAGGAAGTGGCTGCTGACTGCTTCCATCTCGAGGTTTAAACGGTCTGTCTTAGATTGGACGTCTAAAATTTGAGTGCCCCATTTCACCAGATGCTTGTTGGAGTTTTCAATTTGTTCCTCCAATTCCTTGCTTTTAAGGTTGAATCGCTGAACCCATGTACTTTCAAGATGTCCGTAAGCCCTCCTAATTTCGGTTAGTTGAGTTTTAAGGTTGGCGGGGTTCATGCCTTCATGAAGGGTTGTTTCCAGCTGCTCTATCTGGTCTAAGCACCCTTTCATTCCTTCTTGGTATGCTTCCACCCATGACAGGTTTTCTTTCAAGGCTTGATTGGCTAGTGTGGCGCTTGATTCCTGCTTCGCCCTTTCTCGCTCGAGCATTAATCGTTCTTCAAGAAGCCTTCTCCAATCGGCTTTTAACTGCTCCAGCTTTAGTTGAAGCTCATCTAATTGGTTGTTGACAATTTTGGTTTCGTTTTCGATCCGTGAAATTTCATTCTGTTTCTCTCGAACCTGCTCCTTCAGCTCGTCAACAGTTTTTTGCCTCTTCGAGACCTCGGCCCACGCTAACTCTCGCTCGAGGAATCGCCGCTTCATCATCAACTGCTTTTTCTGTTGGTACCGGTCGTACTGTTCCCTCCAGTAGCTTAGGGTTTGCTCGGCGGACTCTAGGAGTTTGCCCACCGACTCCTCTTCGCTGAGAATGCGGCTTAGCTTCCGCTGAGCCTCTAGGACGTTTCGGCGGTAGGACTCGAACCCCACTGCAGCCTCGACGATCCCCAGCTTTTCCTGAGCGGAAAGCACTATGAACTGCTCCACCATGTTTTGGTGCATGATAACCAGCATGTTCTCTGGATCAACCCCGAACTTAGAAAGGAGCCTTGTAACGTCGCTTTTGGTTGCAGCCCTGTTTTCAAGTTCAAACCAGTACTTTCCGTCCCGCCTTAAGACTCTCGTCAAGAAGATGTAGTCTTTGTTGAATTTGGGAACCGGCCGATGTTCTCTCTTACGAGAATTATCTAAGACTAGGGTGACGCGGGCTAGGTCCTTGCTCCAGCGAATGAGGTCGCTAAGTTTCTTGGACCGTTCCGTATAGGACTGGCCTAGTGCAACGGAAATTCCCAGCAGCATCGAGGATTTGCCAGAGCCGTTTGGTCCACAAACCACATTGACGCCTGATTTAAAGGGTACCCTAGCATACTCGTAGCTCATGAAGTTTTCTAGGATGATCTCCCGTATCAGCATTCATGGCCGGCCTCTCGATGCAACCTAAATAGAGGTTGTTTCCCCCTTATTAAAGCTAATTTCACGGTGCTCGTGCACACAAACGAGCCAGAAGAGATAAAAAATTGAGAAAAAAGGGAATATAGGATTTTTCAGATCACGAGATCTCTGGGGATTCTGGAGAGGACCTCATATCCCTCCTCTGTCACTAGGACATCCTCTTCGGCGTGGAAGTGGCCGTAGTCCGTGACGATTCCGGGCTCAACAGTTATGATCATCCACGGCCTCAGGACAGTATCATCGTACTTGGCTACGTGGGGCGGCTCTGTGGTCAGCATTCCGACACCGTGGCCGACCCTGCCAGCCTTGTTTGACGATGGGCCTGCGCAGTCGCCTCTGCCCCAGAAGTCTGCTAAACCAGCCTTCTCAAACTCCTTGTCAGCGATCCTAGAAAGATCGGAGACCTTGATCCCGGGCCTAACAGCCTCAATAATTGTTCTTGTGATCTTCGTAATCTTTTTCTGCATTCTTTTTTGCTTCTCGGAGGGCACGTTCCCAATAACTATTCCTGCAGAAAGATCTGACCATCGACCGTTGTAGGTGCATCCAAAGTCATGCCAAAGCAGGTCTCCCCTCTTCAAGATGTGGTTGCTCGGAATATCGCATCCGCTGTCGTAATTGTGTGGTCCGGAGGTCACGATGACGAAGGGCGTTGCACCTCCCAAGCGAATTTGCTCCTGAATGAGCATGTTTACAGCCTCGGTATCAGTCATGCCCTCCCTCACTGTCTTGAAACACTTCTCGATCGCCTCGCATGAGATATCTACCGCCTTTCTGTGACACTCAATCTCTGCATTCGACTTTACCATCCTTAAATCCCACAGAATATCGGAAGCATCAACGAACCCTACATCCGGCAACCCCTTTTTTAGCCTCATGAAGTCATCAAAGGATATCCCTAAACGCTGTTCATATCCCAACTCGGCGCCTACCTTGCCACGGGTTAATTTCAGCTCGTCCATTACCTCCTGGATAAGTTCAATCGGAGCTCCTTGGAGTGAAGGATAAGTCCTCAGGTCCTCGATCCAGGTTTGCCTCCGCGAAGCTGTCTCGAAAAACTCATGTACCATTATTACTGGATCTTGGTCTCTTGGCAGAATCATAATTGTGGGTCTACTATAGGAGAGATCTCTGAACCCCTCGCCCAGATAGACAAAGTTGAGTCCCTCAGTGATGAACAAGGCGTCTAAACCCCCTTTCCTCATTAGTTCACTTGCTCTCTTCCATCGGCTCACGAACTCACTCTTTGGGAAGCGCTTGTACTCAAGGCTCAAGATTCATCCCTCATTTCGGCTAGAGTTTAGAGATAAATATAACTTTCTATTGGCGCGCATCCGGTGCCTCACTTTTCCTTGAACCATTCTATGAAGAGGGCATGACAAGGAAAACGATAGTATATTTAAAAGGTTATAACAAATCCTTTCAAAAATTAATTAAGGAAAAACAATTAAATGGTTTAGGTAAACAAAAACTTAACCCAACTAAGGTTGAGGGATGGCGTATGGTTACGGCGGGGAAGGTCTTTAAGCTGGTGGAGCCTATGCCACTTCCTGAGATCGCGTCTAGGCTTGAGGGCTACAGGGTGGAGGAAGCCTACGAGGAGGGTGAGTATAAGTTTACCTTGGTTACTGAGGTCGTTGGTCTCACTCCTCGTGAGAACGCTTTTACAGGCGTATACTCCCACGATCACATAACCCACGCGTTTCATCGGGGGAAGACGGTTCCTCTTCCACGAACTATCGAAGCGTTGTTTAGCTTTGCGCAACATGAAGATCGAGTGCCTTTGACAGTGGTGGAAAAGAAGAGGGTGGCTAACTTCATTGCCAATCGACTTGGTGAAATAGTCTTTGAAAAGTTTGGACGCATCGTGGAGGCGCGAATACCTCCAGAAACTCTTCGAGGTTTTCACTTAAAAAACCCCGAGGATACGAAGGTTACCTTTTTCGACAACGTGGACATTCCCAACGTGGACAAGCTTTCCTTGTATGGGCCGGACCTTGTGGGAACCACGCTCTTTGAGGAGTATGGCAAGCACGGCGACCTTTGGTATATCGTGGCAAGATCGAGTGAGTATGGATACGTGGTGGGGGTGACGCGAGACGCTTCAGTTACGGTGTTCAACATCACTGACAAAAACAAGTACTTGGAGTATGTGGCAAAGGAGATTTATCCCCTTATCATCTAACGTTTTGCCAACCAAGATTGAGCCCCCTAGCTCGTCATCATATACTGCAGTGCGAAAGCTGTCAAGAGCACTGTCCAGGTTGAAGATGCTAGGTAGGATAAAAAGAATGAAAAAACGTAGGAATATAATTTTGTTCCACAAACTTTATTAGATGCGTTAAATTGGTAGGAAACCCTTAGGAGGCGAATAAATGAGCAAGAAGGCTGTCATTGTTATCTCTCTCGTCGACGAAAGTGCGGAGAAATCGAATGAAGAGATTGAAGAGGAGATATTTGAGGAGCTTTCAGAAAATCCGCCTAGGATTCCTTGGTTCAAAAGTGCAGAAAAAGTCGAGGTGACAGAGACCTAAGAAATGTTCTGTTTACTTGATAGTATTCTTTTCTATTAATCAGCGTGATGACATCGTAGCCGCTTCTCAGGTTGCCGCCTCTTAACTCTGCTAAGATTATGAGACCAAGAAACTCTTAAGGATCCTTCGTCTTTCTTTATATTTTGGATGATCTATGCCTTAATCGCAGGCTTATGGGATTCAAAATTTATTGCGTCAAGCAAAAACCTAAACTTTTTCAAGATTTTTTATAACACCGTTGCTGCCATACCCTTTGAGGTAATCTTTGTCTAAGAGGATAATTGCGATTGCTTTATTATGTTGATTTGAGTCTGCCTTTCTGAAGAATTTTATTAAAGGAAACAGGCTTTTTATGTAATATCCTTCTCTAGTCTTTGTTCTTATCGAATTGATTGGCCTACTGGAAGCAAGGAGCCTTACGTAATTGCTTATTTTCTTGTTTCTGTATATCTTCAATAAACACACGAGTTTCTTCTCAAGAAAGATATCTATTCCCTCTTATTTAGGTTGGGGATAAGATCCGTTGTGAAAGATAACGTTTTTAAGTAAAGATACAATAAAATGTCTGCGTGCGCTACTATTTTCTATTTCAAGGAGATGATATGGTTTGACCTTTAAGCCCAGAGGAATTTTACCGCCCGTGGTAACTCCCTTCACACGCGATGACGAAATTGATGAAGAAGGTTTAAGAGAACTTATCAATTTTTTGAAAGAAGATGGTGTTCACGGATTAATAGTTACCGCAGGAACATCGGAGTTTGTGTCGCTTTCTGCACGGGAGCAGAAAAAAGTTATAAGTATTGTGAAAGACGAGGCAAAAATCCCCGTAATCGCTGGTATATTATACCCCGGCATAAGAGATGCTATGGAATTGATCGAGTATAGCAAGGATGTTGGTGTAGACTCTGTGATGCTGGTGACACCTTATTATAACAAACCAACGCAGAACGGAATATACCATTACTATAAAAGCATAACTGAGAGAATAGACATTCCAGTTATATTGTACAACATTCCAGAGAGAACTGGAGTGAATATTGAACCTCAAACCCTTGCAAGGCTGGCTGAGATAGATAACGTCGTTGGCATAAAAGAATGTAACAGGGAGTTGGGTCAGTTTTTGGAGAAAGTTAGATTAACTGGCAACAATATATCGGTCCTTAGCGGTAACGACGACATCGCTGTGCAGGAAATGTTTCTAGGCGCGAGTGGCGCGATAGTGGCCAGCGCAAACTTGATCCCAAAAACCTGGGTCAAGATTTTTGAGATGTGCGAAAAAGGCGAGTTTGAAAGGGCCTATGAATTACATCGTGAGTTTCTGCCTCTCTTTAAAGTATTGTTTTCCTCAGAGCAGAATCCGGGTCCACTTAAAGAAGCCTTGAAATTGGCTGGAAAGCCCGCTGGACACGTCAGGGTGCCGCTAACGGAGCCAAGGGAAGAAACCAAGAAGAGTATCAAAGAGGTTATGGAGAACTTAGGTCTTCTGAAGTTAGCAATTTGATCATTCTCGACGTTATGACCATATCAACGAACCAAACATTTCGGCCGTGACCTACAGAGAAACCAGAGCTGAATCACGAGTCTTTCAGGCCAACATCACTGACAAAAACAACTACTTGGGGTTGACTTCAAAGCACTCATTCGTTGGTATAAAAACACCGACCCAAGGATGAAAATAGTCAGCGTGTATCTTATCTACCTAATCGAAAGACTTAGTGCCATAGGTAAGGGGTTCTCGCAAATAGAATGTTCCTATCAAGGTAGCTAATGAAAAATTGATGTGTAAAGACGTACTTCTCATGGCGCCAACCGTTGTTTTGCTGACACTTTTTCTTCTTTTTCTTTCTTCATTAAGGTCTTTATAGATGGCCCGAGCCTGTATAGGGCGCTAGTTTCACGTGTTGCAGGGTTGTAGCTACAGTTTAAGTAGTAAACTATTTGACCCGTGGTTTTGGCGATGGCATCCGCGATGGAACTGCATATTGGACAGCCCGTGGTCTCACAAATCACCTTGGTGGCTTCCGTTTGTTGACAAACTTGTCTAAAAGCCGACGCTGTCAGCTTCACGTGTATCTCCATCCCCTTCTGAGTTATCTCCACCCTTTCGGCTATTCGAAGCCCGTCCACTAAAACTTTAGGAAGCCACTCCATCAAATAATCCAAATCTATACTTCGAAGATCTCCCAATTCCTCTTCATAAAGCTGAAGCAAGGCATCGCCAACCGAGGGCAAAAGCACCCCTCCCTTCAAAATCACCATATCGTCCCTCTTTGCGATTTTTTCAAAGGATGGAAGGGAACCTCTGCTATGCTTGGGAATGAAGATCTTGCTTGAACCCTGCTCTGAAGTGGCAGGTATATGAATTGCTTTACCATCTACCTTTAGGTGACTTAGAAGTCTGCTTAAAGGGATGAGGGACGACGTGACAGCTCTACTAGCAACGCTCATTTTCACGTAGGACTCCACGCCAATAAAGACAAAAACCACCCCCAACAACAAAGCAAGAATCGAGGTTATCTCAAACACAATATATCGAGTAAAATAGGCGATAGAGAGAAAAAATCCACTAATAATCAGAAAGACTACTCCCGTAGCCCTTGACCGTCGTCCACGAACCCTCCACAACTTTTCCCGCAGTCGAAAGAGTTCCTCCTCAACCCTCATCTTCGGCAGCTGAACCGGTTTCTCCTCAGTCTCTCTCAATGGTTTTATTCTTTGATGTCTAATAATGCCTGTCAACGGCTTTACTCTTTGACGCCTAATAATAACTATCAAAGAAATTATCACTATTGTCATCACTCCCAATAATATGAGACTTGCCCTCATGCACATCCAATAAAAGTTTGCCCAGTCATAGCTGAACTGCAGTCCATACTGATAAAGAGTTCCATGAATAATTTTATCTATAGAAAGTAATAGGGCGGATGTGGAAAACACTGAAGCAACCCCTACAACAGCGGTAAAAAATTCAGCTCTCCGCAACTTCTTCTGCAGCTGAGTCGATTCCTCAATCCCCGTTTCCAGCTTTGTTTTTTGGAGCCTAACAATTCCTGTCAAGACAATTATCGCAACTGTTACTACTAATAATAACGTGAGACTTATCCTCAAATACGTCCAGTATGGATTTACCCAGTTAGGACTGAATTGTAGCCCATATCGATAAAGATCCTGGTGAACAATCACATCTATTAATAGTAGTAGTATACAGGTGGAAAACGTAGCGGCAACTCCTATGGCAAGGATAAGCAGCTCAATCATTTTTATTTTTTCTCCAACTAAGTTTTCGCCTTGAAATTCTCATCATGCTGCTCTTCCTTTTCTTAACAATGTTGTATTATTTAATCTTTGGTCAGGAGCCCCCAATCGATACAAAATTATCTATACATTAAAAAGCATTCTATCTACAAATTTGACCAAAAACTGAAAAATAGGGAAGTAGCTCATTATTCGATGTGTGAGATAGCAATAGAAACCCAAAAAGCTGGCCAATAAACACCAATTTATATGGTGTCGTAATACTTAATAAACTTTTATGCTTCTGCTCTGATTCTGTAAGACAACAAAAAGTTGCCACCAGGTGGGCGTTATGTGGGCGTCACGGGCGAACTTCAGACTTTGTTTCATAAAATTTAGATAGGAACTCCTTATCAACACGTTCAAAGTCGGTTATGGTTCCCACATCAGCCCAGTACGCTTCTTCATAATACCCATTCAATTTTTTACCATTATTCAGCAAGGTAGGGAACGTTTCTTTTTCTATGCTCACTACCTGATTTGGCGGGATATATTGGAATACTTTGGGTTCAAAAACGTATATTCCAGCATTGGCTAGAAAGGAGAAGGTGGGCTTCTCTACAAATTTTTGAATACTTGAAGCAGTATCCACCTCAATGTATCCATACGGAACCGGAACTTCAAACTTTTTCAGCGCGATTGTTCCTATCCCATCCATCTTCTCATGGAATTGGATGAGCCTACGTAAATTAAGGGAGGTAATTATGTCCCCATTCATTGCAAGGAAGCGTTCTGAAATGTGGTTTTCTGCAGTTTTTAATTGTCCCGCAGTCCCAAGCGGCATATCAGCCTCAGCGTATCGAATCTTCACCCCCAGATCTTTTCCATCCTTGAAGTAATCCATTATATGGGTTTTTAGATAGGCGACGCAAACTATCATCTCAGCTATACCGTGCTCTTTTAGATAATGAATTGTATGTTCGAGCAGAGGTTTTCCACCGATAGGCAACATAGCTTTGGGAATGACGTACGTGAGGGGTCGCATCCGCGTACCTATCCCGCCAGCAAGTATAACTGCTTTCATCCCTAATCCTCACATCTAAACTAGTTGAATGGGACATTTTTATTTAATGGAAGAATCTTCTATTAATCGTTATGTACAACATGTGTGTAATAATTTATGGAGTTGTTAAAGGGGATAATTCATGGCTAAAGTTCTTGATCTGCCGAGCGAAGAGGTAGTGAAAGCGATTCGAGAAGGAAAAGTCACAATCTGCGTTGTTGGACTAGGTTATATAGGCCTTCCTTTAGCTGTCTTGTTTGCAACAGAGGGAGCCCAGGTTATCGGATGCGTCCGCACCGAAAAATCTGCTCAAAAAATTAATCGAGGCGAAACCCGCGTCACAGAACATGACGTATCCCTCCTTTTACGCGAAGGCGCCATGATGCTAGAAAGCTCTTGCCCAAATTGTGGAGTACGCCTTTTTAAGCTAGGCGAAGAAACGTTTTGTCCAAGCTGCGGGAGACTGGCCTCTATCACAAATTTTGGTGTTCACCTCAAAGATGCTGTAGCGATAGCACACGAAAGAATCGTTAAGAGCCGCCGAAGCCTCGAAGATCTCCTTAAAGAGACTCTAAAAACGGGCAAGTTTCACGCCACGACCCAAACCACAAGCGCGGTTCAGCAGTCTGATGTCACCCTTATAGCGGTGGGTACTCCTGTGAACGAAAAGAATGTCCCAGACTACACTGATGTAGAAAGGGTCAGCCATGCCGTGGGCAAAGGCCTACAAAAGGAGAGCCTTGTCATATTGAAGAGCACCGTCTCACCGGGAACAACTGAAAAACTTGTCAAGCTCATTCTTGAAAACGAATCGAGATTAAAGGCTGGTCAAGACTTTGGACTAGCCTTCATGCCGGAAACCATCAAAGAGGGTCACGCCCTATACGAATTCCGAACCTTACCAAGAATCGTTGGCGGAATCACTGGGCGATGCGCACGAGCTGCCGCGAACGTTTTCTCTGTCTTTCCAGCACCAGTATACATCTATGAGAACCCATCTGTTGTAGAAGCTGCAAAGCTCTTCATGAATATTTATCGAGACGTTAACATCGCTTTAGTTAACGAACTTGCGTTAACATGTGAAAAACTAGGTATCGATGTGATCCAAGCCATAAGCGCGGCCAACATTGATCCAAAAACCCACCTTCTTACACCAGGCTTAGTTGGCGGTTACTGTCTTCCAAAGGACACATACCATCTTTCCTATCCGGCAGAAAAGGCAGGATATCTTCCCATGTTGATCACGTTGGCTCGCCAATTGAATAATGCCATGCCTAATCATGTGTTGGAGCTGGTGGATGAGGCATTTACGGAGATGAGTATGCCCATAAAAGGTGCTCGTATAGCAGTTCTCGGGTTAGGTTTTAAGGCTAATAGCGGTGACCTAAGAAACACCCCCGCCGAACCGATCATAAAAGGCTTGCTTGAGCGAGGATGCTACGTTGTAGCACAGGATCCTTTCGCTCCTTTTGATGAGGTGATTCAAATTTTCCCCGACCTTGATTGTACAAGAAGCATTGAGGATGCTGTTCGAGGATCCGTATGCACGGTTATTGTTACGGATCACCTTGAATATCGAAGGTTAACTGCTGACTACTTGAAGGGGTTAATGTCTACAACTTGTGCCATAGTGGACAGTCGCCACATGATTGATCCAAAGGAAGCCGTCAACTCCGGCGTGATTTTTCGAGGGTTAGGAAAGTCTAAGCAATGATGTAACCGATTTTACTCGTTCTTAAAATAATTTTTCTTCAATATTTCTATAATTGGCTAGGAGCTTTAGTCCCTCAGTTGTGGCTTTAAAGCATTCCCCGCCAGCAGGGTCGCTGCGTCTCTCGACGAGTTCCCTATTCTTAAGCCATGTGACATCCTTTTTGACTCTTGAATACGATAAATTAGCGACCTGCATAATGTGTGTAAGTTTAAGGGGTTTGAACGCTATAGTTTGGAGGATAATCATGTAGATTCCCATTTGCGACCTTCGCTTAGGCAACTCCGCTTTGATCGGTTTAGCTTCAGTGTATAGCTTGTCAATTTCTTCTTCAATCTTTAGGATGGGATTTTCCATAAGGTTAACTATCAATTTAGCCTGCTCACGGAACTCATGTTGTTTCTCGGGATCCAAGTATTCTAAGCTTTTAGCGGCGGCTACTTTC
>Ga0315314_1003741_pt1 | contig 11721 bp, 8 predicted proteins | sample TDP9_MG_FD_203631 | JGI IMG/M metagenome (GOLD analysis project Ga0315314, IMG submission 203631) | Freshwater sediment microbial communities from Lake Towuti, South Sulawesi, Indonesia - TDP9 | ecosystem: Environmental > Aquatic > Freshwater > Lake > Sediment | place: Indonesia: South Sulawesi...
TCAGGGTAAACTTCGCGCACCGAACTATCTGCCATCAGTCCGGCAATGGGAAGGCCGAGGGATGCAAGAACTTTTCCATCTGAAACAATGGCCAGTCCTCCTCCCATGGCTTGAATGACTTCCACTGTTTTCAGGATATCCATATCATTCGTTCCCACGATGACGAGGTTATGCGAATCGTGTGCGACAGTCGAACCGACCGCTCCCTTCTTCAATCCGAATCCCTGAACAAATCCTTTTCCGATATTTCCTGTGGCCCGATGCCTTTCGATTACCACAATCTTGAGGATATCCTCCTTCAGATTGGGATAAGCTATTCCATCCCTCAGAATAATCTTTTTCACCACCTTCTTTGTGACGATCTGGTCTGGGATGAGCTGAATGATTTTAGCCAATGGTTGGTTGCTGCGAAGGAGGAGGTCATTCTTCTTAACGGTCTTAATTTGTAGCCTCCTCTTTTTTGCTTTTGACAAAAAGGAAGTTTTTCCAACGGTAAGGGAGAGCGTTTTTCCATCGTCTGCGACCAATCGTCCATCTTTAAAAACTTTCTTAATTTGGAATCGGCCAAGATGGTCAAAGGTGACGATGTCAGCCCGGTATCCTGGCGCGATGGCTCCAAGATCATCCAGCCTGAAATACTCCGCAGTATTGAGCGTGGCCATCTGAATAGCGAGAATCGGATCGACTCCCCACTGAATCGCCTTCTTCACCATTGAATTGATATGACCCTCTTGAAGGAGTTCCTTTGGATGACGGTCATCAGTGACAAAGAAAAACCGCCTCGAGTTTTCTGGGGTGACCAGAGGAAGAAGATCCCTAAGGTTTCTTGCTGTCGTGCCCTCACGGATCATAATCCACATTCCATTTTTTAATTTTTCCTTGGCCTCTTTGAGGGTAGTGCATTCATGATCGGATCGAATTCCTGCTGAGAGGTAAGCATAAAGACCTTTTCCCGAAAGCGAGGGCGCGTGTCCATCGATTCGTCTCCCCTTTGCCACCTCAATCTTTCTAAGAACTTCTGGATTTCTATAGATCACTCCAGGGAAGTTCATCATCTCCGCCAACCCGATGGCCCAGGGCTCTTTCAAAAGAGGCTTCAGATCAGCTGCTTTGAGCATCGCACCAGAGGTTTCCATACGAGTCGCTGGAACACAAGAGGGGATCATTACAAAAACATTAAGAGGGATTCCCCTCGCTGATTCAGCCATGAAACGGATGCCTTCCTGTCCAAGGACGTTGGCGATTTCATGGGGATCAATCACCACGGTGGTCGTCCCATTTGGAAGCACAGCTCGAGCAAATTCAGGGATGGTGACCATGCTCGATTCGATGTGGACATGACCATCGATCAATCCTGGGCAGAGGAAATCGCCGTTCACATCGATGACCTCCCTCGCTCGATAATCCCCGAACCCGATGATTATGCCTCCAAAGATGGCCACGTCCTTCTTTTCGATCTGGCCTGAGAAGACATCTACAACCCTTCCATTCTTGATGAGGAGATCTGCCTTCCCATCGCCCGAAGCAATACGGATTTTTTCTTCGAGTGATGCCATTTTTAGCCCTCCTAAGAAATTTCATATCAAATCTCTTGTCTCTGATCAAGGAATTTATAAAGGCGAGATAATTCTTAAGTGAGAAGAGAACAGTGAAATCTTTACCTACTATTGCTCAACTCCATATAGACTGGGAAGTTGGAGATTACTTATTGAAAGAGTTAACGATACAATTAAGTGACGGGAACACTGTTTGAGTCCAATTGCCTTGAAATACTTATAGTTCAAGCAGGATCAGTGCGTCGTGACAAGAGAACGAAGGGCTTTGTTCACAGATTCGGAATCAGGGAAATGCTTTTTTACATCAGGGTCGAGCATTACTGCTCCCTCTTCTTGAGTGAAATAGTGTACCTCAACTGATCCATCCTGCTTATTAATTTTTACCGTATGTCCTTGTCGATAAGCTTTAAAATGCTTTCCCCGAACCCCACCTGAAAAATCGTATTCATTTCTCATTTCATTGACTTCGTTGCTTTTCTCATTTTTTTTCATAATCCCTTTGCTCCTTCTTTGTTGCCTTCCTGCTACTGATAATGCGTATTTTTTCGTCCCTCTCTCTAAATATGATACCACACTTAATCTCCCTTTTGAAGATAAGCCAATGCCGATGTATCTATCCTCATCAATTGAATAGTCAGGGTCATATATTGTTACTGAAAATGGATCATTAAAAACCGTCTTAGCTTCATCGAAGCTGACACCATCTTTCTTCAAATTCTCATTCGCCTTGTTTTCATCCCATTCAAATATGAGCGACAATAATCACCCTCTTTTTTTTCTAATGGCCAAATCAACGGGGCAGTTTCCCTGATCTGCTGCATTTACCCCGTTAGAAAGCCCCGCCATTTATAGCGGTAATAATATAATTAAAGCTTCCATTCCTTACAGAAAAGGTGGGAGTAAAGACCCGTCTTTTCTAACAGGGTTTACTTATAATATGATGCTCTTTTTCATTTTGAAGCTCAGTGATCAAGTCTGACTCCAATCGCATACCCAGCGATGCCATTTCCTCATTTCCTCGCGATTGCTTTCATAACAAATCTCTTTTTGATGATCAAGGAATTTATGAAGACGAGGTCATTCTTATTTGAGGAAACAATAGTGAAGGCTTCACCTACAACTTATCAGTTTTTTGTAGGTGAATTCAATTAGGTGCCTAACTTGTCATCAATTACCTTTAATAGCCCTGTGCATTTTTGCGTCAACCCTTCGACTCCCCGGCCTGATCCTTCGACTGCTCTCAGGACGAGCGGTCTGGGCTTGGCTTCGCCGTGAGCTCAGTCGAACGCTCAGGGTTGACCCTGAGCGGGGCTTGGCGCTGCCGAATGGGTCAAGTGTGATCAATTCTCCTTGGTGTTCTAAGGCAAGCCAAATATAACAGGCATCATATGTTGTGAGACCGGTATCATCGGCTAATTCGATGGCAGCTGAATGGTCCACTTCGATTATCTCGATGTTGAGTCTTCTTGCAAGATCGAAGGCTTCTAAGATCAGGGTCTTTTGTGACGGATGAGCCTTAATTTTCTTTAAGCAAATGCTTGCCAATTCAAACCAGATAAGAGATGGTGCGACCATAGGTTCATCTGATAATGCATCTGAAATTTTTTCAGCCTTCGGTTCCCCGAATACCAAAGCACCCAATGCCAAAGCATCAACGACGCGAACGCTCATCTCTTTCTCTCCTGATTAATCTCGCCGCCTCCTCGGGTGTTTTCAATCCAGAAGCTCTAATTTTTGAAAGAAGTTCTGCAGGCATTAGGCTACGTCGATTTCCAAGGGTTTCTTCCAGGATAGCCATGAGTTCCCCTTGAAGAGACCGATGATGCCGGGCAGCCCTCTTTCGCAGCTGCTCTGCAAGGTGATCTGGTACATTCTTAATTGAAAAATTGACAGACATCTGCTCCTCCTTTGAATGGACTCAATTTGGATCTAGTACAGAACCATTTCTTTTATAAAGCAAGTGATTTCGTAAGGCGCGGCTAAGAACTGTAAGAAGGGGAGACTTTTGAGTTCCGGATTTCCGTTTTAAACTTGAAACTTGTAACCTGAAAGTTTTCTGGTTATCCTTTCACCTTGAAATTTTCTGGGTCATAGAGCGGTTCTTTTTGGACGGTTGCCTCATAACGTTTAGCAGCAACCTCGATTTGCAAGCGAGTTTTAGGAGTTGAATACTGAATGGGCAGATATCCATAGGCGATGGGCTTACGCACCGTATATCCGAATCCTCCACTGGTGACCAGGCCGATCACCTTATCTCCATCGAGAATCGCCTCTTTGCCAACGGGCATCAATGGGTCTGATTCAATGGTCAAACAGCAGAGCCTTCTTGTCAGACCCCTTTCTTTCTGAGCCATCAGAGCCTGTCGACCTATAAAGTCACCCTTATCAAGCTTCACACAGAAATCGAGCCCAGCCTCATAAGGGGTATACTCTGGAGAGATATCGCCGCTCCAGTATCGATACCCTTTTTCCAGTCGCAGGGACTCGATACATCGGTATCCTACGTTTCTCAGGCCAAATGATTTTCCGGCTTCCCAGAGGATGTCGTACACATATAAGGCATATTCTACTGGCATATGCAGTTCCCATCCGATCTCGCCAACATAAGTAACACGAAGACCGAGGACGGGCGCGCATCCGATGAAGACCTGTTTGCAGGTCATGTAAGGAAATCCCTCATTCGAGATGTGCCCTTGGACGACCTGTTTTAGGATCTCACGTGCCCGAGGACCACAGAGAACGATACAGGCCTTGGCAGAGGTCAAATCAGTGACAGAAAAGGAATGCCCCTTGGGAAGATGTTTTTGGATCCAGTCGAGATCATGTTTGACAAAGGCTGTCCCAGTCACAAGATAGAAATGATCCTCTCCGACTCGGCTCACGGTGAGGTCGCATTCAATCCCTCCTTTTTCATTCAACATCTGAGTATAGGTGATCGAGCCAATGGGTTTATTCATCTGGTTGTCAGTGATTCTTTGTAAAAACGGAAGTGCTCCTTGACCTTTGATCTCGATCTTTCCGAAGGAAGTCTGATCGATGATCCCTGCCTTCGTCCTGACGGCTTGGTGTTCCTTCCCGACAGGCTCAAACCAGTTAGGAAGCCCCCATCCCAATTTCTCCTTTGGAGAAACGCCTTTTGGTGCAAACCAATTCGGCCTTTCCCAGCCAGACTTTTCTCCGAAGACTGCCCTCATTCCCTTCAGGCGATGGTAAAGTGGACTCGACCGCAACGGCCTGGCTGAACGCATCTCCTGGTAAGGCCAGCTCATGGAATAATGATGGGCATAGACCTCTCTGGATCGGTCGACGACATACTGTTGGCTTCCATGGTGGCCTGTGAGGCGCCGAATATCGAGACGCCAGAGATCGAGGCTGGGCTCACCCTCAATGATCCATTCTGCCATCGTCTTGCCCACTCCTCCGGCAGCAGCAATTCCGTGGGCACAGAAGCCTGCGGCAACGAAGAAGTTCTTTACTTCTGGTGCTTCTCCCAAGATAAAATCCCCATCGGAGGTGAAGGCCTCAGGGCCATTGAGGAGGGTGATGATTTCAGCCTTGCCTATAGAAGGCACTCGTTTCATCGCTAAGGAGGAGAGGGGTTCAAAATGTTCGTAGTTCGATTTGAGCAGTTTTTTTGTAAAGTCTCGCGGAATTCCATCCAATGCCCAGGGAATGGGATCATGTTCGTATCCTCCCATGATGAGACCACCGACTTCTTCTCGAAAGTAGACGAGAAGATCAGGGTCACGCATGGTGGGCATCCCCCTCCTCACACCTTCGATGGGTTTGGTGGTAATGTATTGGTGTTCCATGGGGATGATAGGGATGGAGACTCCCACCATTCTTCCTATCTCTGGAGCCCAAATTCCTGCTGCGTTCAGAACGATTTCAGTTTTAATCTTTCCTTTCTCGGTAATGACTTCGTATACAGCTCCATCCTTCAGAGTGAGCCCGATGACTCGGGTTTCAGTGTAGATTGTTGCTCCTCTATCTCTTGCCCCTTTCGCAAGGGCATAAGTAACGCCACTCGGGTCAATGTGGCCATCTGTTGGAAGAAAGGCGGCTCCGACAATCCCTTTCTTCTCCATCACGGGAAAGAGGTCGCAGGCCTCTTTTGGCCTGATCAATTCCATCGGGAGTCCAAATGTCTTGGCCATGGCTGCTGAACGGCGCAACTCCTCCATGCGGTCTTTTGACGAGGCGATTCGCAAACCACCGACTTCGCTCCAGGCCGTATGTTGCCCTGTCTCTTTTTCAAGGCGGGAGTAAAGTTCTACACTGTATTTCAGCATCTTGGTGATGTTGACAGAAGCACGTAGTTGCCCCACCAAGCCCGCTGCATGAAAAGTTGCTCCACTGGTGAGTTCCCCTTTGTCAAGAAGGATCACATCCTCCCATCCCATTTCCGTCAGGTGATAAGCGATGCTGCAGCCAGTAATTCCACCTCCGATGATGACGACCCTTGCCTGATCTTTCATGGTTTATCTCCTCTCGCTCCTGTTTATTTTGACACGATCTTGACCCTATTAGCTGGTTAGAGAGCTTTAATGAAAAAATTCTTTTTTGTCAACCCTGAGCCCTCGGCCTGAGCTCGGGCCGAAGGGTTGACAAAATTTTCCGATTTCGATATAAAAACAATTAGGCTACGGAGAAAGGGAGGGTGAGATTTAAATCTAAGAAAGGAGGTGAAGATTTAAAGGCTTGACGGAAGATAAAAATTTGAATGGTCGCATCAAGGAATAATGAAGGAGGTCACACGTATGAAGAGCAGATGGACAGCATATATGATCAGTATGATGATGGTTCTTTTTCTCTCGGCGACTGTGGTCGCCAAAGAGAAAGTAACGGTTTATACCTCTTTGGAAACGGATGAGACGGTAAAATATTTGGAGGTGGCGAGAAAGGATCTTCCCGATATCGATATCGATATTATCCGACTTTCGACTGGAGAGCTCGGTGCACGAATGCTGGCCGAGAAGGACAATCCCCAGGCTGATTGTATTTGGGGATGGGCGGTAACCAATACGGAACAATTTATTCCCTTGGGAATGTTGGAACCTTATAAACCAAAGGGTGTTGAGAAATTGGACAAGAAATTCGTCCATCCCAATTACTATTATGCCGGGATCGATATGTACATTGCGGCCTTCTGTGTGAACACGAAGGTTGCAAAAGAGAAAAACCTTCCCATGCCAAAAGGGTGGAATGATCTGCTTGATCCGAGATTTAAAGGACTGATCGCCATGCCCAACCCTGTTGCTTCAGGAACTGGTTTCTTACAAGTGGCAAGTATCCTTCAGATGTACGGAGCAAAAGAGGGAAGAGAAGATGGATGGGAGTTTTTGAAGAAATTGGATAAGAACATGGGCCAATATATTAAGAGCGGTTCGAGACCGGCTAAGATGACAGCGTCTGGGGAGTTTGCAGTAGGCGCCTCCTTCGACTTTGTTGTGGGAGAACTGAAGAAACAGGGTTTCCCGGTTGAGTTTGTCTTTCCGATAGAAGGAGCTGGCTATGAGGTTGAGGCGAATGCCCTTCTCAAAGGGGCAAAGAACCCTAAGGCTGCCAAGAAGTTTCTCGATTGGGCCATCAGCGAGAATGCGATGAAGGTTTATTCACAATTCAAGCTGGGCGTGACCCTTCCGGGGGTTCCTACCCGGCCGGATATGCCGAAGTTGTCGGAAATTAAGCTCTATCCCATGGATTTTGCATGGCAGGCGAAGAACCGAGATGCCATCCTAAAGAAATGGGAGACTCTCTTCTTGAAATGAGGATGGGGTCTTATTCGGGGCATCCTGCGATAAGCAGGATGCCCTTTTTTGTGATTTGGTGAAGGGTCGAAACAGCGAGGTTCGATTGACAAATTTCTTGAATTTGATTAAAAGCTATTTAGACAGGTGAACAGGCAATGGGAAGAAATCTCAATCTGGAGAATCTCACGAAAAAATTTGGAACATTGACTGCGGTGGATCATGTCAATCTGGAGATCGAAGAAGGAGAGTTCATCTGCTTTTTGGGCCCGAGCGGCTGCGGAAAGACCACCATCTTAAGGATGATCACCGGATTTGAGACAGTCACGGAAGGGAAGGTCATTTTCGATGGCAAAGTGATCAACGACCTCCTTCCCCAGAAGAGGGAGTTCGGGATTGTCTTCCAATCTTATGCCCTCTTCCCCAATATGACAGTGGAAGAGAATATCGCCTTCGGTCTCAAGGTGAGAAAGATGCCCAAGAAGATGATTGCTGAACGGGTGGACCAGATGCTTGACCTCATTGGACTCCGGGACTGGCGAAATCTCTATCCTGCTCAATTAAGCGGAGGCCAACAACAGCGGGTTGCTTTAGTTCGGGCCTTGGCCCCAAATCCCCAGGTGCTTCTTCTGGACGAACCGCTCAGCGCCTTGGATGCAAAGATTCGGGTGCGCCTCCGGGCAGAGGTGAAACGGCTCCAGCAGGAACTGAAGAAGACCATGATCTATGTGACGCACGATCAGGAGGAAGCCCTCTCCATTGCGGACAGGGTTGTGGTGATGGAAATGGGCCAGTTCCGGCAGGTCGGGAAGCCGATCGACATTTATAAGTTTCCCGCCTCCAGTTTTGTCGCGGACTTCGTGGGGACATCGAATTTCTTCAAAGGTCATCGAACCGACAATTGCGTCAACACAGGAAAGAGGGAGTTCAAAGTTGCCCAATTTGGTTCCATACCAAATGAAGATGTCTTCTTGGCCATCCGACCTGAGAAGATTGAGGTCTTCAAGTATGGGGAGCCCACTGCCCATTTGGAGCGCTCAAATCTCGTTCCGGGGAAGATCGATGTCGTCACCTTCTTAGGAGCTGCGGTCCGATTGGTCATCAATATGGACGGAGAAGAAGTGATTTCGGATGTGATCGAAAAGGACTTTGAGCAAAGACAGCTGAGACAGGGAGAGGAGGCCCTTCTCTATTTCCCTCCTGAGGCCTTTATCGTCTATCGCACAAGAGAGGGTTCGCAGTGAATCGTGCGGAAACCTTAAAGGACTATTCTGCTCCAACGACCGTTGTCAGCGATCGCTTGATGACCGGGATCATCATGGGATTTCTCTTGGCAGTTCTCACCTTCTTCATGCTCTATCCGGTCTACGACATCTGTAGGCTGAGTTTCTTCAAAGAGGGGATGTTCACCTTAAAAAATTACGCTGCCTATTTCACCAACCCCCGAATTTTTCGCTCTTTGACAAATAGCGTGTATGTCTCCCTGATCACCATGGTGATCACGACCGTTCTGGCCTTCTTTTTCGCCTATGGATTGACTCGGACGACCATTGGAGGGAAGGAAATCTTTTACACCATCTCGACTTTTCCTTTAATCGCACCTTCCATCATCCAGGGCTTAGCCCTCATTCTCCTATTTGGCCGAAACGGTTTGATCACTCGTTATCTGCTTCAGACAGATTGGAATATCTATGGTGCCACAGGGATCATTGTAGCAGAATGTCTTTACTGTTTTCCTAATGCATTGTTCATTCTTTATACGACCCTATCGGCAGTCGATACACGATTGGATGAGGCCGCCCAGAGCTTGGGAGCCTCTGCCTTGAAGACCTTCTATAAGGTGACCCTTCCTTCGGCGAAATATGGAATAGCGAGTGCAGCCGCATTGGTCTTTAATTTGACGATCACCGATTTTGGTGTGCCGGTCGTCATCGGAGGGAATTACAACGTTCTGGCAACCGAGATCTACCAACAAGTCATTGGAATGCAACGTTTCGATTTGGGGGCCACGATCAGTGTCATCCTTCTGATGCCATCTGTTGGGGCCTTCCTCCTGAACTATTACCTGACCAAGAAGAGTTATGCCCTGATCAGTGGACAGGCTCGACCCTTTCTCCAGCCATCGCGGCCATTTAAAAGATGGGCCTTCAGCATCTATTGTTGGATTCCTTGTATTCTCATCCTTGTCGTTTTTGCCTCCGTCTTCCTCGGGTCGTTTGTGAAAACTTGGCCTTACGACTTCTCGCTCACACTCAAACATTTTGACTTCCCTTCCTTGGGCGGATATGCCCCTCTCTGGACCAAATTTTGGGCTTCCGTCTTAGATGGAGAATGGGAATCCATGATTGCTTATAAGTATGCTCCCATATGGAACAGTTTCTGGGTGGCCATTCTGGTAGCGATTGGAGGTGCCTTGCTCACTCTTTTAGCAGGGTATATTGTTGAAAAGAAAAAGCCCAGAGGGGATCAGGTTCTCTATACCTTGGGCGTATTGCCGGCTGCCATCCCAGGGACGGTGATGGGATTAGGATATATCCTTGCTTTTAATAAACCTTATTATTTCTTCTACGGTACCTTCTGGATCATCATCATCAATATCATTATCTGTAATTTTACCCTGGGGGTCCTCTCCAGTATTGCCAATCTGAAACAGATCGACAAATCGATTGAGGAAGCAGCCGTCAGCTTGGGCGCAAGCCCCATCACGACCTTCACGCGTGTGGTCTTTCCCCTTACCAAGACGGCCTTCTTCTCCAATGCGATCTTTTTCTTTATGAGGGCGATGACAACGATCAGTGCCGTCATCTTTCTCGTTTCGGCAAAAGTGAAGTTGGCAGCGATTGAAATTATCTTCCTCGACATTGATGGTCGGACCGCCAGCGCGAATGCCATGTGTACGATCATCATTGTGATCGTCGTAGGGATGCTCGTTGCGATGAGGTTGATCACCGGAAAGGCCGGATTAAAAGGGATGAGTGCCTCAGCCTGAGGTGTAAGAGGGGATGCCAGAGAAGTTTCATTTAGAGAGCGGCGTACCCAAATATATCCAAATCAGCAACTGGCTGACGGAGATGATCCAAAAAGGCCGCTATGCCATCAACGATAAATTGCCCTCCGAATCTAAACTCTCCGAACTCTTCCAGGTCAATCGCAACACCGTTCGCCAGGCCATTTCGGATTTAGTGGCGAAGGGCTTGGTTCGGAAGAAGAATGGCGTGGGCTCCTTTGTCCTTGGCCGATCGACGCAACCGGTCAGGTATACCCTCCAGCATATCTCGAGCTTTACCGATGATATGATCCGTATGGGCATTGTGCCTCACACGAAATTGATCAGCAAGGCTGTAATCGATGCGCCTCCAGATGTTGCAGAGAAGCTGATGTTAGGGAAGGAGAAGTTAGTCATCCTGACGGAAAGGCTTCGCTTGGGAAATCGGATCCCCTTGGTGATTGAGAGGAGCTACCTTCCACATAAGGAGTATAAGGGCATTTTGAAGATGCGGTTGACAGGCTCGCTCTACCATCTTCTGACGAAAAGGTTTCACGTCGAACTCTATCGATCGATCCAGACCTTCCGCGCCATCACTTTGTCCGGGGGGGATGCCACGCTGTTGGGAGTCCCTCCACGTTCCCCAGGGATCTTTCTTGAGAGCATCATCTATGATTCCAAGAACATCCCCGTCGAGGTCCTTCATGCGTTTCATCGGGGGGATAAATATATTTTTGAAGTCGAATCGGGGAGATACCGATACGACCTGAAGGCCTAAAAAAATCTTGACAAAAAAATTCTCCTCTGTTACCTGTATAGATAGGTAGTTAGCTATTACGAGAAAAATAAAATCCGAAGCACGAATCCCGAAATCCGAAACAATTTCAAATGACCGAAGCACAAAATTCAGAAGCAGACATGATTTGCGTTTTGAACATTGAGTAATTTGAATTTGGGATTTGTTTCGCCTGCCTGCGCGAAGCCGCTTCGGCGAAGGCAGGAGTTTAGAAATTCGGATTTCGAATTTGAAACTTTGTAGTATGAGGAGGTTTCGATGGCTGATTTGAAACGTTTCTTGGTTCCTTGGATCGATCAGGTCAAACCTTACGATACCGAGGATTTATCGATTGCTTGGTTGAGGCCAGAGCTCAAGCGGATGATGATTAATGAAAATCCTCTTCCACCCTCGGAGAAAATCCTGCAGGCAATTCTTGAGGCTGCGAAGATGGGGAATCGTTATCCGGATAACGGGGCTCGCATGCGAGCAAAGATCGCGAAACGGTACGATTTGGGGCCGGAGAATGTCTATATAAGCCATGGCTCCTCAGAGACCATTGATATGATTATGAGGCTTTTTGTGACTCCGGAGGATGAGGTGCTCCTTCCCAACCCTACGTTCTCCCTTTATGGCATTCGGGCAAAAGCGGTA
>Ga0315314_1003742_pt1 | contig 11720 bp, 15 predicted proteins | sample TDP9_MG_FD_203631 | JGI IMG/M metagenome (GOLD analysis project Ga0315314, IMG submission 203631) | Freshwater sediment microbial communities from Lake Towuti, South Sulawesi, Indonesia - TDP9 | ecosystem: Environmental > Aquatic > Freshwater > Lake > Sediment | place: Indonesia: South Sulawesi...
GTCAACATCCACGCCTACTATGATGCGACCCGCGTCGAGTCGAATGGCGAGGGAAGAGACGAGCTGGTCGCCAGACAATATGGAGAAACCCGTTTCAGAGTCGAGGACGGCATCTCCGTAAAGAACTGGCATAAACTCCAATTCGAGGAGTTTCGTTAATGGCCTCTCCTCCATAATGTGAATTCGACCCAGCTTCGTGATGATGCAGGAAGAAGGTGGTACCGCCACCGCTGGAACACCCTCATCTATCAGGGCATCCACAATCAACTTGTTTAGCGTGACCATTGCTTGATGAGTTTTCGAAAACCCGATAACCTGCGAAGGGTCCTTGTAGCCTTCCTGTATTCTATACTGCTCAGCAAGCGGATGCCCATAGGAACCGCCGCCGTGAACGAGAACGAGGCGAGGAACCTTGGCTTGAGAAATCTCGTGAGCCAACCGCTTTATGTCTCGCAGGTTGGGGGTCAGCGGCTTATCCTTTCGAGTGACCACAGACCCCCCAAGCTTCAGAATCTTTAGTTTAACCCTCACACCTCACACCCTCGTTGGTTTTTCTCGCCACGAAGGCAGTTCCCCCAATTCGCTTAATAGCTTCCACAACAGGCTCCGTCTTTTCTGGGAGGCACAGCGCTATCATGCATCCTCCCCCACCCGCACCTGTGAGCTTAGCTCCTAACGCCCCAGCCTTTCTAGCTGCGTAAACAAGCCTTTCAAGGGGTTCGTTAGACACCCCAATGGCACAGAGGAGCGCATGGTTAAGGTCCATCAGCTCACCGAGGGTGTGAAGGTCTCCGGTCTCCAAGGCTTCAACAGCTCGGAGAGCGATCTCTCCGCCGGTTTTTATTATGGGTTCGATGATAGATGGGTATTGCTTCCTTCTTTTGCGCACCATAGCAACCAGTTCGCCGGTGGATCGCTCCACTCCCGTGTCGCCGATCACGAGGGGCATATCCTCCTTCACGTCTAGATGTGTGAAGCCCTTGTCTTTGCGGAATAAGAGGACCCCGCCGTAGGTGGAGATGGCCGGGTCTATGCCTGAGGGGGTTCCGTGAACGAATCGTTCAGCTTCGTAGGCGATGCCGTAAACCTCCTCTATGGATAGCTCCACGCCCAGAAGCCGGCTTACGGCAGCCACCACCGCAGCCGCCACAGCCGCTGAAGAACCTAGACCGGCAGCCACCGGAATGGACGAGCGGATCTCCACGCTCACACCGGCTCCCCTCTCGGAACGATCGAAAACCCTTTGAATCGCTATCTTGACGGGCTCGAGCTTTGTGCGGGCTTCCTGGCCTCCACGTTCTGGTTGAAAGTGTTCTCCTATGAAGAAGCCAGAGGACCTCAAGTCGAGGGAGTTGATGTATATGCGCTGATCTGCCCTCAATTCCGCTGAAGCTCGAGCTCGCTTATCGATGGCGAGGACGATAGCTGGCTCACCGTATACGACAAAGTGCTCTCCGAAGAGAATGGTTTTCGCCGGCGCTGAAGCCGTAACTCCCAACAAATCATCCCACAGTCATTTTCTAAAGGAGACGGAGGCGTAGCCCACCACCGAGGAGAAGTCTCCGGTCACGTCGCCGCTCGTTTTGTAGCACAACAACTCAGCCCTTTCAGCGCCTAAAGCTTTCACTGCCGTTATCGCTGCGACGACGGGGCCGTAGCCGCACGCGGATATGTATTGGGACTCTATAGTGGAGTGAAACTTCTCCTCATCCAGCTTCAAGACGGCGTCGATGGCCATCTTGTCCTTTCGCTCAGCCCTCCCTTGAGGCTCATAATGAGTCATGTCAGTAGAGGCAATTACCAAGGCATTCCTTCCCGACAAGGCCTTCGCAACCGCCCGCCCCACCTCACGACTGGATTCAAGGTCCTGCATGAGAAAGCAGATGGGCACAAACCTGAAGGCTGAGCCATACAAGTATTGAAGGAAGGGAAGCTGAACCTCAATGGAATGCTCACGGGCATGGGCTGAGTCGTCGACGTCAATGACGCGAGACTCTTGCAGAATTTTGGTTGCGGTAGGGGTATCAATTTCCACATCTCCCAAGGGGGTGCGCCAAATCCCCTCCTTCATGATCGCCAGCGCGCTTCCAAATCCGTAATGGTTGGGGCCAAAAATGACTACGATGTCCGGTTTGCCATCCATCGCGAGATGGTAGTACGCGTGGGCAGCTACGGGTCCAGAGTACATGTATCCCGCGTGGGGGCAAACGAGCCCAACCATGCTTTGTAGGCCCTTGTCCGCAACCTTGGGAAGCCTTCCGGGTCCAAGTTTGTGAGTGAAGCATTCTTCGATCTGGGATTTCAGTGTTTGATGGGTGCCAGCGTAAAACATTCCGGCTTGACTTGGGCGTCGAACCTTCAAATAATCCCCCCGCTACTCCTCTGCCTTTTCTAGTTTCACTTCGAAGTCATCAATGGACAAGCTCAGGTCTCCGTCTGGAGGTAGCTCGCCTCGTTCGCGCAGTATTTGCCTAGCTAGAAGCCAGTAAATCACCGCCAAGGCTCTCCTACCCTTATTGTTGGTGGGTATAGCGAGGTCCACGTCGCTGAAATCGTTGTCGGTGCTACAGAGCCCTATGACAGGGATGCCTATGCTGGAGGCTTCCTTGACCGCTTGCACGTCAGCCCTCGAGTCAGAAACAATCACAACACCCGGCTCGATACGGTCAGGGTAAAGGGGATTTGAAAATAGTCCCGGAATAAAACGCCCAATGATGGGGGTCGCCCCAGTCACTTCACAAAATCTCCTCACAGGGTCACGTCCATACAACCTCGCTGCTACCGCCGCGATTTTAGGGGGCTCAAATCGTGCGAGAAATTTGGCGGTGACGCGTAGACGTTCGTCAGTTTTCTTGACGTCCAAAACAAACAAGCCATCCGGTCTAACGCGATAGATGAAGGGATTCATGTCTCTTGTTTTCATTCTTGTGCCAATGTGGATGCCCGCGGATAGGAGGACGTCTCGAGAAAGCAGAAGCTCCTCCTCGGCAGGAACCTCAACTTCTTCATTCTTGTCTGACATTCAACTTTCTCCTATTGGAGGGCAGCCATTTTAGCCCTCCTCCCAAGCATTTCCTCTATGCGAATGAGCTCATTAATCTTTGCCACCCGAGTCCCACCCACCACACCGGTTTTGATGATGGGACACTGAAACGCTATGGCTAGGTGGGCCATGTGCACGTCGGTTGTTTCCCCGGATCGATGAGACATGACCGGGGCGTATCGCGCCTTCTTAGCCATTTTTGTGGTCTCCCAAGCATCCGTGAGGGTTCCCACCTGGTTCATTTTTATGACAATTGCGTTGGCAGCGCCAACCTTCAACCCATGGGCTAGTCTCTCCCTGTTTGTTGTAAACAGGTCGTCTCCGCAAATAAGACACCCTTTAACCCTTTTCACGAGTTCCGCGAAGTCTTCGAAACTTTCCTCATGGAAGGGGTCTTCCACGTAAACGAGGCTGTAATCTTGAATGAGGCTTAGCACAAAATCCAACTGCTCTTTAGCGTCTCTTTTGACGCCGTCTCGAGCATACACATAACAGCTTTCTTTAGGTCTCCACAGGGTAGAAGCCGCCACGTCAACACCTGCCCTACACTCAACCCCCAACTCCTCAGAAACTTCCCTGCACGCTCTCACCACGACCTCCAGAGCATCCTCACTTTTTACGCTAGGAGCCCAACCCCCTTCGTCTCCCCTGCCACCAGTGAAGGTTGCGTCTAGTTTTTTAAGAAGGGAACCGACCCTTTGATGAACCAAAGCGTTGGCTTTCGCCGCCTCCAAAAAGGACTCCGCCTTAAGGGGTAGAACCAAGAACTCTTGTATGTCTGGTGCTTTCCCGTGCGCGTGCTTTCCTCCGCCCAAAACGTTTCCGAGGGGGTGCGGAAGCTCGCTTGCTAGGTAGCCAGCGAGGTGCTGAAAGAGGGGTATACCGTATGAGGCTGCAGCAGCGTCTGCCGTGGCTAAGGAAACCACATAAGCAGTGTTTCCACCAATGTTGCTAAAGTCTTGGGTTCCATCGATTTCATGAAGAAGAAGATCGATTTCCTCTTGCCTATCCGCGTTCAAGCCAATCAACTCCGGAGCGATGAGATTCTCCACCTTTTGTATCGCCTGATCCACCCCGCCCTCGGGGCACGGAACCACCTCAGCCTTGCCTCTGCTGGCTCCGGCTGGAGCAGAGGCCCTCCCAAACCCTGTTGTGGTGATCACGTCCACCTCGATGGTTTCCTCACCTCGACTGTTCAAGGTCTTTCGGGCTAGGATGTCTTCAATAACGGTTGACACGTTTAATCCTCCATTAAGGTGTTTTGGCTCGCCTCTTCTTTACAGCTTCCTCGTAGAACCGGAGAACCTCATCGATGATCTCCACGTGGGACAGGAGCATGCGGCGACAACAATAGCGGGTCACGCCCATACTATCCAGAACCTTCCCCGAGTCTTCCCCAGCCTTCACCCTCCTCGCAAACTCCTCCCACTTGTCGCCGATCAAACGACCACAACTAAAGCAGCGGACAGGAATAATGATTTTGTTTCACCTCCGTTGACACCGAATCACTCTATGCGACCCTCTAGCCTAATGTCCAGCATTAATTAAACTTTACTCTTTCGGTTCCGACTTACCGGCAGTTTAAAATTGGCGTGTAGATGCGCTAAAATGAATCGGTTAGGAACGTTGCTATCTGTAGCTCTTTTGATCCCTAGCTCTCGCGCCGGGACCACCAAACTTCTTGGGTTCCCTTCTCCTAGCGTCCCCGGCAATCATGGTTCGGTCATATTCTGTGAGGAGGGTTTGAAGACGCGTGCTCCTTGTCCACTTCACCAGCGCCCTAGCGATGGCTGTCCTCACGGCTTCAGCCTGCCCTGTGAAGCCTCCGCCAGAAACTTTCACGTCAATGTCAATTTGCTTCCATACTTCGTCGCCAGCTCGGAGGAGAGGCTCGATGATTTTGTCGCGGGCGATTTTCGGCTCTAAAATCTCGACGGCAATGTCGTTTACGCGAACTCTTCCCCTTCCAGGTTTAACGGTTGCTCGGGCAATGGCGGTTTTTCGCTTTCCACTAGTTAACAAGACTCTTTTGGACTTTGACACTTCATTCACCCGTCGGGGTCCACCCGATGTTCCTGGCTAACTCCTCCACAGTTATATAGGGACACCTCAGCTTTTCAGCCTTCGCATCGGGTATTGTTTGCGTCTCCTTGCCCTTAAACCCTTCAGGAACCCCAAGGAAAACCCGAAGCCTTTTGTATGCTTGTTGCCCCTTAGGCTTCCTTCGAGGAAGCATGCCTCGCACGGTTTTTCGAACGATCCGATCCGGCCTTCTGGGGTGGAAGGGTCCCTTCCTCGGGTGACCAACATCGAGGAACGCCTTAGCTTCCCTCACTCTGCTCAGTCTCCTGCCGGATATGACCGCCTTCTCCGCGTTTACGATGATGATGTTTTCACCTTGAAGGAGGCGTTTAGCGATGATGCCGGCCATTCGCCCAAGAATCAGCCCCGTTGCATCAATCACCACAGCGGTTTCCACGGCCATATGGTTTTTCACCCAATGATCTTCACGTTGGTTCCCTTCGGGTTTTTCTCCGCTAGCTCAAGGATTGACAGGCATTTCCCCTTAGCCTTCAAGATTTTTAGTCGCGCCCCCTCGGAGAAGGCGAAAGCTGCCACGTGGACGGGATGGTCCATTTTTCCCGCTCCCAGCACTTTGCCCGGTACCACCACGGTCTCCCCATCCTTTGTGTAGCGATTCAATCGGCTGATGTTTACGGCTATGCTTCTCCGTCTTGAACGCGACAAACGATCCGCCACGCTACGCCATGTCCTTGCTTCGCCTTCCCGGGACTTCTTTCTCAATGATCGAATGAGATTGATTAGCTCTGGATTGGTTGTTTTTTCGATCGACGAATCCTCCTTTGCCGCTGTCTTCCAGCCATGTTACATGTTGTAATACCTATTTTAGATATATGCCTTCCTTGATGTTTGAATGGCATTTATCAGATAAGGAATGTGGAATAAAAACGTTTTTCCAATACCAAAAGAGTGCCCGCATCTCAGTTGAATGAAATATATTTCACCTTTTTGGGCATTAATTTGTAGACCCTACCAACCCTCTCCACCATTCTCTCACGTAGCCCCTTCTGCCTTGCCCATAGAGTAACAGGACCTAGACCGACACCATTTCAAGGAGTAAAGGTATCGTTTGTATCACAGCCAAAAAACAAACATTGGCTGGATCTTGCTCCTTCGTCGGGTTTCCATCCTGTCTTGGAAGGGAGGAACCACGAACCAAAATCTCCTTCCGCCATTTTCGCATGGATTGCTTATCCTTCTAGAGGCAAAGATTTCAAATCGTGTTACAAGTTACCGGAGCAACCTAAGTAATATCATAACATTTTAAAAACGTAGGAGTTATCCGTATGGGACAGGAATCTTCCATTTCTTCAGTGTTTCCCTATATAACGATACGAGTTCTTTGGCTTTCTCTGCGCATTCTGCAAGCTTAAACTGCTTACAATTATATCCTAACGCCTCTCTCATCAGTTTGGCAGCTTTATCTGTAAGAACCGTTGTTCCATCATCCTTGATTTTTTCTATACCGTCAAATCGTGCTGCTTCCTCATTTATCTTTATCGCATCATCCAACGTTAACTCATCAGGTAATACAACTTCCACCCCTTTTGCATTTATACGAACCGGAAAACCTCCTGGTAATCCACGTGGTCCTGGCGCGTGGCTCAATTCGTTAGTATCAAAATACACGGCTAACATATTCTTTACGAATGACGCGGCAATATCGTATTGTAATGGGGCTCCTACCCAACGCTCCTCGATTCTATAGAGGGGTGGTATAGCTTTTCGTATCTCCTTTGTTGTAAACTTATCGGTAACATTCTTATCACGTACAAGGATCTTGTACCGGAAGGGCGCCTCTCCAACGGTAGTAAGCACTGCATGATGTGCTAATAAGAAAACCGTAACCTCACGCATGGGCACCTTCAATTTTTCACTTACAACCTTCTTTATTTTTGGTACTAAAAGATCAAGATTGCCCCCTCCGACGGTTGGAGTCAAACCCACTTTCGAAAGTATGGGCGCCACAGCATCATTATAACATGCATTTGCAACGGGTACATCTAAGCCAGATTTCTTAACAGCTTGCATCAATTTGTAAGTCAACGTCAAATGACAAGGAATCCACGGTCCAAGTCCAGCTTCTAGAACCTTCCTTCCTATTTCTATTGGCAGTAAATGCGGGAACCACCAAGAGGCTAACGTCGTGGCGTTAAATATTAAACCAGGCTCGACCTCCTTTAGTAACTCTGTTGTTCCCTCTATGTCAAATAAGTCGATCTTAACAAACCGAATATCAGGGTAAAAGCCTGAGATAGCTGCTCCAGAGATCGTGTTATCTACGATTTCTTTTCCTCGCTTCTCATCAATGTCCGCCGCAACTATTTTACTAATCCCAGGTGTGCAAGCAAGTTGCTGCAGTACGCTAGTTCCAAGAGCACCTAGCCCTATAATGAAGATACCTCCGACCATATAATCACCCACGTGGCTTACGTTCTATAATTTTTACTATATATATTCTATGCGTAATACCGTATGAAGACAACTGTACGACCGATGGAGAGACAGGGTATGAAGAAGACGGCAACAGTGATCCTTCTTTTCATTCTGGAAGCACTCTATATGCTTCATGGTGCGTAACATCACAAACATACAAACGTTTATTTAAAATACGTAAGAGGAAGATCGCAGCCTGCGTGTATGCTTGTACTGCTTTGCGTGAGTTCTACGCGTTCTTTTCCAGCAAGCACCCTGAATAAACCTCTTTTTCACCGTTTTTCCACGTTCTCGTTCTCCTATCATTTGACTGAAACGAAACGTGTTTCGATGCTGTAAACATAGAATAAAAGAGGGAAACCACTTGACTCCGACTACGTTGACGATCTTTCCCCTCCGCTTGGCAGCAAAGGCGGCTATGGCTATCGCTGACACCACTACCACGAGGGCTATCACCAGTTCCGGCGTAATGAACGGGGGACCTACTCCTCCCACCACCCTAGGCACTATTTGAGTGCCGGATGGAACCTCCACCGTGTATTGCGGCGTGACTTTCTCGGGCACTTCAACGCCTATGGATGGGTCATGCGTTAGGGTTTCTTCGAAGCATGGGTAGCAGATGAAGAGTCTCATGTGGGCTCCGGCCTCGATGTAGGAGGCAGTGACCGGTTTTTCCTCGCCATCTACCTCTGCTGATGCTACAAACTTGAAGCATCCATAAACCGATTTCAAGGAATTACTGCAAAATTTCCAAAAATTCCTGCGACATACCTTGGTTGCATATTCTCTAACTCTCTTTCACTGTCAACTGGTTCAGGAATTCATTGAACTTCTCGTCAAGAATCTTAAGGGCCTCAAGCAAGATTCGCTCAACTGGAAGCGCCCCGGTTGACTCCGCATCCAAAATAAACGCGTTTTTATCCCAAGCTACATCGATGGCAGATGGGCTTAGGGGACAGGCGCCCACGCAATCCCTACAGAGGGTGCACTCAATAATGTTTTGAGTTTCTATTCTCTTTCCAACGTCTACAAGGATTTTCTGAGGACAAATCTTCACACACTTTCCGCAAGCGTCACAGCGCTTAGCATCGATTTTGATTTTTGGCAGATGCTTATAGGTGCACATGGAGACGGGCTGCCATTTTGCATGCGCTTTTCCCTTCCCCAGCCGAGCGTAAGCCTCCAGCCTTATTTTCTGATCAGGTGCCAGTTTCACGATGGGAATTTTGTCGCTGACGGGTTTGATGTCAGGGTTTTCTGGCACTAGATCCTTGGAATACACCGTTTTTATTCCCTCAGTGGCTTCTACGTCCAATGTTAAAACTACGCGACAGAGGTTGCATCCAAGTTCGCTTTTGCAGGGGCATTCCTCAGGTAGGTTGTAAGTGTCTAAATCTGTCTTGAGGGGGATAAGCCCGAGTCTATGGGCGAGAATTTCGTCATGGAGCATAGATGAATTTTCAATAATTACCGCCTCATCAATAGCCATGGAGGGAACCTCGGCGAGCATGATTCTGCGTAACGCGTTCAAATAGGCAACGTCGACTCCATCAATAATCAATCGCATGGTGAGATCAGTCTTCTCAACCACTCGAACCTCCACCATCCACATCCCCCACATAATCGCTCGTAAAGGGTGCTAGACCCTACGGCCCCTACGTCCTCCCTTTCTCCTCGTTCCGTTGTGAGGAATGGGTGTTACTTCCTCGATGCGACCGATGCGGAATCCAGCTCGGGCAAGGGCTCGTATGGCGGCCTGCGCACCTGGACCAGGTGTTCTAGCGTCGGATCCTCCGGGAGCTCGAACCTTGATGTGTATGGCATTGATTCCCTTGTCTTTTGCGATGGCAGCAACGTGGGCTGCGGACCGCATAGCAGCGTACGGCGATGATTCTAAGCGGGCGGCTTTCACGAACATGCCTCCGGAGGCTTTAGCAATGGTTTCAGCGCCGGATATGTCGGTGACGTGCACGATGGTGTTGTTGTAGGAGCTGTACACGTGAACGACTGCCCATCTTTCACCCTTTTTGCTCATGACTCTTCCTCCATCTCTGCCGCGACGTTAACAGATTCTCGCAGGGGGTGATCAGAGTTTGATAGCGAGCTGAGTTGGGCATAGGCTATTTTCGTTTCCTCGTCCCTCAGAACCAGATAGCTTGGGGAGGAAACTCGTTTTCCTTCAATGGCTATGTGGCCATGCGTGATAAGTTGACGAGCTTGATAGACGGATTTGGACAAGCCTTTTCGAAACACGAGGGTCTGAAGTCTACGCTCGAGAACTTCTTCCAGGGTTAGGTCTAGAACATCGTCTAACACAGAAGTTTCAGGGAGAATTCCGAGGCGGTGAAGCCTATCGAGAAGTTGTCTTTCCATTTTCCTCCTCTCATCAGCGGGCATACCTAAAAGCGATCGAGCGATCCCTCGAAACTTTGAAAGCATGGTTTTGTGACGCCACAATTCCCTTTTATTTCGCAACCCGTATTGACCCAGAAGTTTGAGTTCTCCCTGCAAAACGTCGGTTCGCCAAGGAAACCTCGAGGTCTCATATTTTTTCCGCTGCTTTTTGGGATCGCCCATTAAACGGCCTCCACCGGCTTTTTCTTCACACCCATAGCCTTTCCAACCCTGCCCGTTGTTCTGGTTCGCTGTCCTCGAACCTTCAACCCATAAGCGTGACGAAAGCCCCTCCACGACCTGATCTTTTTCGTCTGATCTATATCCGATTTTGTTTGAAGAACCAGATCGGAACCGATAAGGTGAAGACTCTTTCCAGTCTCCCGGTCCTTGGGGCGGTTGAGATACCACTCCGGAATGCCGTATTTCAGGGGGTCCTTTATGATGTCCTCAACCTTCTCTACTTCAACCTCGGAGAGAAAGCCTAAGCGGTTTTTCGGGTCGATGCCGGCTTTTTTCAAAATCACGTTAGCCAGATTGATCCCTATGCCCTTAATATCAGCTATGGCGTGACCTACCTTTTTGACGCCGTCTAAGTCAGTATCGGCAATTCGAATGATGTGTCGAAACTCCTTAGACATCTTGAACCGTCCATATACCCCTTTGAGCTAACTACGAAGTGACATGTAATTTATTTAAACCTTACGTGTTTTTATTTACGTTTCCAAAACAGCTTACAGGCGTCCATTTCACAGACGTATTCAAAGCTCACTTCTTTTTTCGTCTTATGACTATATCTTATTGAACGGACAAGTATATTCAGGATAGTGAGATGCGCGCTCGATCCTGAAAGTCTTCTTAACTATACATTAAATTGTATGAGAATTGATTGAAAACATCTCAACTATCTACTCAGCAAGACAGTTCTAATATTATTTCGGCACGCCTCATACTTGTTTCTTCTTGGATTTTCTTCTTGAGCTCTCGGAAAGTCAAGTTAATCCCGAGTTTCTTCTTTACACTTTTGATGATTCTTGAAAGGTCTTCAGGTTGTGGGTCGACTTTAACCAGTTTTCCTTTGGAGGAAAAAGATGATTTAATTCTAACGGTTTCATCAATGCTCTCTTGTTTAAATCTGATGATAACCTTGCGCACTGCAACTCTGTTGTCAGTGTGAAAGTGTTTTGTGTCAATCACGTTATATCCAGTGGAACCGAGTTCGGTCATAATAACTTCACCTACATCATCGAGGTTCTTCTCATCGACATCTATGAAGAAGAGTAGGCCAATCCTTCCCTTTTTCGTTACAGTTTGGGTTACATGAACGTTGTTTGCGCCTTTATCGAGCAGTTTGTCAATGGCGTAAGAGACCGTGTCCCCCGAAACGTCATCCAGAGCCGCAACGATTAGCATGAATTACACCAATCAATAAAGATGTAGGAAAAACCGCTTTAAGGTTCTCCCACTAACTTCAGCGCTATTTCTCCAACTTTTCTGGCCCTTGACTTTGCTCCCGGTCTGCAAGTTGTGACGTAGGCGGCTTCTTCTGCTTCTCGTGCTGCTTCCCTTGGATCTGCCTTGTTCATGGCACAAGCGACGGCTACAGGTACAGTTACATTGATGATAGTGTGTGCAGAGATCATGAGCTCACGAATTGGGAGCGCTGCTATAGGAATGACATCATAAAACTCTTTATTCTTGTTTATAACAGCATCAGGTATGACTTTGTGAGAAAGTCCCTCAAGAAGTACTTTTTTGCCATCGA
>Ga0315314_1003744_pt1 | contig 11720 bp, 11 predicted proteins | sample TDP9_MG_FD_203631 | JGI IMG/M metagenome (GOLD analysis project Ga0315314, IMG submission 203631) | Freshwater sediment microbial communities from Lake Towuti, South Sulawesi, Indonesia - TDP9 | ecosystem: Environmental > Aquatic > Freshwater > Lake > Sediment | place: Indonesia: South Sulawesi...
CGGCTGGCGCGCGGCACGCGGTTGGTGGCGGTCAAGCGCCGGCCGAACGATCCCGCCGACTTGATCCAGCTCAATGCGAACGAGAATCCCTACGGGCCAGCACCGGTGGCGCTGGTAGCGATGGTCGAGGCGCATAAGCTTGCCGGACGCTACCCAGACGATCTCGACGACAAGTTGCAAGAGATGTTGGCGCGGCTGCACGGGGTCGAGCCAGCGCTGGTGCAGGTGACCTGCGGCTCAACGGAAATGCTGAAACTGGCCACGCAGGCTTTCCTCGGCCCGGGTAAGCGTCTAGTGATGGCTGAGCCGACGTTCGAAGCTCCGGAGCCGTACGCCGCGCTGACCGGGGCCGAGGTGGTCAAGGTGCCCCTGGATGCCGACTATCGGCTCGACCTAGAAGCAATGGCTAAGGCTGCTAGCGCGCGCCCCAGCCTGGTTTATGTTTGCAATCCTAATAATCCCACGGGCACCATTGTCAGCCGACAGGCGCTGGCGGAATTCCTCGCGCGGGTGCCCACAGAGACCGTAGTGCTGGTGGACGAAGCCTACTACCACTACGTCGAACACCCGGACTATGCGACCGCGCTGGCTTTCGTGCAAGCTGGCCGCAATGTCATCGTCACGCGCACGTTCTCAAAAGTGTATGGGATGGCGGGGTTGCGCTTGGGCTACGGGGTGGCGGACGCAAATCTGATCCGACAGATGCGCCGGCATCGAGTCTTTCAAAGCGCGAACGTGATGGCCTGCACGGCGGCGCTGGCCAGCTTGGAAGATGCTGACCTAGTCGAACGCAACCGCCGGTGGAACTCCGCCGCGCGCACCTATTTGGTCGCGGAGATGAAGCGGCGCGGCTATGCGGTAATTCCCTCGGAGACCAACTTCGTCATGATTCACCTCCAGCGCGAACTACCACCCGTCATCGAAGCTTTTTACCAGGCCGGCATCGCCGTTGGCCGGCGCTTCCCGGGCTTGCCGGAGCATCTGCGGGTATCGATCGGAACGCAGGCCGAGCTGGAAAAGTTTGTGGCCGCGTTTGATAGTGTGCTGGGGCAGGGGAGCCGCGCTGCCTAACGATTCTGCTGCCACCCAGCGCCAGGCTTCGCTGGCGGCTGATACCTCTACTACACACATAATTCGGAGACCAAGTGATGAGCGAAGTGCCGCTGTGGCTGGAACGCAGATTCAAGTTTGATTTTCCGGCTGAGCTTTACCCCAACCTGAGAGTGCGCCTGCGAGGCACGCCAGCCCGCCTGGAAGAAGCGGTCGCGGGGCTGGCAAGCGAGGTCTTGCTGTGGCAGCCGGCGGGTAAGTGGTCAATTCAGGAGAATGCCGGTCACTTGCTCGATCTCGAGTCGCTGTGGTGGGTGCGCGTGGAGGAATTTCTGCGCGGGGCGGAAAAGCTGACCGCCGCCGACATCACTAATCGCGCGACCCACGAAGCGCGCCACAACGACCGCCAGGTGGCAGAAATCCTGCGTCTGTTTCGGGCCGCGCGGCTGGCGCTTGTCGAAAGCCTGGAGGATCTGACGGCGGCAGTGTTTGCGCGGGTGGCGTTACATCCGCGACTAAACCTGCCCATGCGCCTGGTGGATCATCTGTTTTTTATCGCTGAACACGACGACCACCACTTGGCGCGCATCTGGGAACTGCGCCGGACTCATAGCTAAACGTCCCGGCTAGCCAAGCGAAAAAATGCGTGCAGCCCGGTCTGCTGCGGGCTGCCCGCAGGCCTTCCGGCGAGAGCTATTTCTTGAGGTATTTGTCGTACCAGGCCAGGACGCGCTTGAGCAGGTCCACCTGGTGAGCGCGCTCGCCGATCCCGTGCGGCTCGCGCGGATAGACCACCATTTCGGTCTCGATGCCCAGCGCCTTCAGGCCGTTATAGAACTCCCAACCCTGACCCACCGGCACGCGAAAGTCCTCCTGGCCGTGCAGGATGAGCGAAGGAGTCTTGCAGTTCTGGAGGAAAGTCATAGCGGAGTGGTTGTCGTAAGCGGCCCGGCGGCGGAAGGGAATATCCAGAAAGTAGGTGCGCAGGAAACTGGGGGTAACGTCCGTGGTGCCGTGGAAGCTGAACAGATTGGTTACGGCCGCGCCCACGATAGCGGCTTTGAAGCGGCTCGTCTGGGTTACCGCCCAGGAGGTCATAAAGCCGCCGTAGCTCCAGCCCCCGATGCCCAAGCGCTCCGGGTCGGCAATTTTCTGTCCGATGAGGTGGTCCACACCGTCCATGATGTCCTGGAAGTCCATCCCGCCCCAATCGTCGCGGTTGGCTTCCGCGAACTGCCAACTCTGGCCGGTGGAGCCGCGCGGATTGGGCAGGAAGACGACATAGCCGTGGGAAGCCAGCCACTGACCCCATTCGTGCCAGGAACCGTGCCAGCCCGACCACCAGGCCCACATCGGCCCGCCGTGCACTTGCACCACGGTGGGATAAGGCTGGCCGGGCTTGAAGTCCGGCGGCGTGATGAGGACACCGTAAAGGGTCTGCCCATCTTTCTTGTTCTTCCAGGTAATCTCCTTGACCCCGCCCAGCCGCAGCGAAGCTAGCTGGGGATGGAGATCGGTGAGTCGGCGGGGTGCTTCGTCGCTGCGCAATACCCAGACATCAGCAGGCGAGTCACCAGCTTGATGGAGATAGGCGATGGTGCGCGCGTCCGCGCTGACGCTGAAGGCTGGCCCCGGCACCTGTGCCTCGGCCAGCCTGCTGATGGTGCCGGTGGTCGTGTCAATGCGCAGAAATTTGGCTTTCGTGCCTTCACTGCTTTCCGCCACCAGATACTTCGAGTCCGGAGCCCACTTGGCACCCCAGAGCGTTCCCTGGTAGTCCTGGAGCAAATGACGCACCGGCCCGCCAGCCGCGGGCACCAGCGCCAGCCAGAAAGAGATCCGATTCGGGGTGTAGGAGGCAAAGGCGATGGTCTGGCCGTCGGGTGACCACTCGGGTGCGGCGCCAAAGTCACTTACGTCTCTGCTTAGCGTGCGCACCACCTCGCCGGTCAGCCGCCGCACTACTACCAACGAAGAATGCCAGTAAACATCATCGAGCCGGGGCGTGGCCGAGACGGTGAGGGCAAGCTCGCTGCCATCCGGCGACCAGGCAAAACTGCTGACGTGGAGGTCTTGCTTGGTGACCTGCTCGGCTTGGCGGTCTGATAGCCGCACTACCCAGAGGCGGGCGTACTTGTAGTCGCGGTCCACGTAGATGGCGTCGTCGCGTTCCTTTTGCTTTTTCAGTTCTTCTTCGGTCAGTGGGTCTCGCACCGCGAAGGCGAGCATAGTGCCGTCCGGTGACCACTCGAAGCTCTCTACCCCACCCTTGACCCGGGTGAGCTGCTCGGCTTCGCCACCGTCGGTACGCAGCAGGTAGATTTGATTCTTCGCTTCTTTCTCTTCGCCGATGGGTTCGCCGCGGTTGGAGAGGAAGGCTAGGTAGCGACCGTCGGGCGACCAGCGCGGCGAGGTGTCGCGCTTGCTGCTGGCCGCGAACGAGCGCGCGGGCTCGCTGCCGTCAGCAGGCACCACCCAGATGTTGGCGTCGCGCGGCTTCTCCGGATTCTTGGGGTCGGCGGGCTCAATGACCACAAACGCCACCCGCTTGCCATCGGGGGAGACCTGCACGTCACCGACGCCGCGAATGGCCACCAAATCCTCCGGCGTCACCGCGCGCTTTTCTTCCCCGCGCAGGCCGAGAGCAGCGCCGACCGAGAAGACGACAACTAAACCTAGCAATGCGATAGGACGAAGTTTCATAGCTTTCTTCTCCTTACAGGCTGGGTAATTGCTTTTTCCGCTCCGGCGGAAATCAGAACTGGCGACGCAGAAGCGGCAAGACCGGGTCGTCGCGGCGAACAAAGAAGCCGCGGTGGAGATAAAAGTCGATCGGGCCGGAAGGCAGCAACTCCGCTTGGCCGGGCCGGCGGGCTACGGTTTCCACGCCGTTGAACCGCCGTGCCTTCAGGTCTTCGACCGCTGCCTCAAGCAGCGCCGTGCCGATCCCCTGGCCCCGCCGCGCGGGCGCCACCAGCAAGCAGGCGATAAAGGGAACGTCCGGGTAAGGCGGCACGGGATACTTGTAGAAGTTGAATGCTTCTTCAAAAAAGATAGCGGGGGCGTAACGTATCCAGCCTACCAGTAGGTCGTCTTCGTAGGCTAGCTTGCCGCAGGAACCGAACTCCTTGAAGACTTGCGCGTACCACTGCCGGCGGTCAGGTAGCTCCGCAGCACCTTCCCCACGCATGAAAGCCGGCGGGCTCTCCCAGCGCAGACAGTCCCGGCAGGAGCCGGGCCGGTCCGGGAGAAAATCGCTGGGCACCTGGTCGAGGGTCCCTGCTACTAGATCAACAATTCTCACCGCAAACCCCTCGGCCATCCTACGCCCGCTGCCGCCGAGGGTCAAGCTTGCCCTGAGTTAGCGCTGGCGGCTCCACCACCAAGAAACCAGACCCACAATGGGATTGGTGAGCGTGCGGGGCAGGGTTAGCGTCGGGTAGTGCTTGTTTTCCGGCACCAGCAGGAGCTGACCGGAGCTATCCAGGTCAAGCCACTTGATAGTCACTCCGTCCTCGTAGCGGGCAGCAACGATGCGGTGGCGGAGCAAGCGCGGGTCGCGCTGGGAGTGGTCAATGGCAACGATGGCGGCGTCGTTCAGTATGGGGCTCATGGAGTCGCCCCGCACGTGCACGCAGGTAAAGTTACCGGGGTTGGGGCACCAGGCGTAGTAGATAAGTGCGAAGCCGTCGAGGTCTTGCTCGGAGATTTCGCGCGGGCTGCCAGCGGCGGCTGCGTCTTTGAGCAAGGGGATCGGAATATAGTGGTCGAGGCGCTCGAGGGCGCGAAACCGCTCGCTCCACTCGGCCAGAGAGACTAGCTTGAGTTCCGGCGTCAGGAAAGGCTGGCCCGCCGAGCGTGGTTCGCTCAGCGAAGCCGCGAGGCGGTCGGCGTCGGCACCGACACGCGCCAGCAGGCGACGATAGAACCAGTCGGCCAGCTCGGAGTCAGCCGGGACGAGCCGCGCCAGCTCAGCGTAGCGGCGCGGCGCTGGCTCACGCGCGCCCTGCTCCCAGTCGGCTACCACCTTCTTGCTGACGCCTAGGCGGGCAGCCAACTCCGTCTGAGAGAGTCCCAGTAGTCGGCGCAACTCCTTGATTCTAGGGCACCAAGTCAACGGCATCGTTCCCCCTTGACATATACAACGCTTTGTTGTACAACAAGACGTTGTATTTATAACGTACCCGCTGGGCCATGTGCAAGCACTTTTTTCAGACCCCCACACCCAGCCGCCACCTCTTCGGTAAGTTGGCTCTGGAGGTTTGCGATGAAAGCCAAACCGGCAAGATCTTCCGGCTTCTCGCGTGAGTTTTCCCTGCCCCGGCCGATGCGCGTGGAAAGCTGGCCGGCGGCCGACAGTGCCTTAGCCGAGCTGGGGAAGCTCGACCGGCAGCAAGAAGCGTTGGCCGCACGGCGTGCAGCCGAGATAGAAGCCGCCGCCCGGCGTTGGGAACGCGCCGGAGCGCGCCTGGAAGCGCGCCAGCGGCAACTAGCCGCGGCACTAGAAAAGTTTTGCCGCGAGCAAGCCGTGGCCTTCACCGACCGCAACGGCCACCGATCCACCGCGCTCACCACTAACGGCTGCCGCAGCCGCAGCTTGCTCTTCGGGCGGCTGGGCTTCCGGCGGGTGCACTGGCTGCGCGTGCGCAACGAAGCGCGGGCAATGGCGGCGCTGGCTCGCAGCCGTAGCGGGCGACGCTTCCTCCGGGTCGAAAGTGCGCTCAACCGCGACGCCCTGCATCAATTTCTGGTGCAGGCAGCGAACAACGGCCAGCGGAGCTTCGCGCAACGCTTACGCCGCGCCGGCATCCGACTGCTCACCCGCGACGCCTGGTTCTACGAGACCAACCCGGAAGCTATTGCCCGCTGGGCGTAGCTCGGCTGCATGGGAAGTTGTTGACGAGACGCTGATGCCGCGAGGCAAACGTAGCCGCGTGCAAGTCCCATTGCTGGCTGAGCTGGAAGAGCGCGACCTGCTAGAGGTGCGCGAGGCAGCGCGGCTGCTGGGCAAGTCCCCGCAGAGCATCTATCGCTACCTAGAAGAAGGCCGGCTGGGCGGACGCAAGGTCGGCGGGCGCTGGTACGTGCACCGGGACGCGGTGGACCTCTGGTGGGAGCGCGGCTTGGTGGAGCAGACCAAGCCCGACCCCTACTGACAAGGCACAGGCACCCCAGCGGGGCTCACGGAATTTTTTCCAGGGCGAAGTACCAGGCGCTTTGCAGGCAGGCGGGCAGGAAGTCGCTCACGCGGGCATTCCAGGCAAACAGGCGCGGCCAGTGGCCCAGCGTATGCGCCGAAAACGGCCCACAGAACAAACTCGCTGTCCCCCGGGCGATAACGCGCAGGCCGCAGGCGGCGAACAGGCGCCGCAAGCGCGCGCTGGTGAAGAATTGTCGGTGGCGACAGGCGATGTTCTCGGTGCTTGCAATTTCTTCCGCGGGCGGCTGCCGACCCAGCCAGCGATGCAGCCTCGCCACTAGGCGATCCAGGCGCAGGCCATAGTAGATGGTGCTCTCGATTTCGAACGGGCCATAGCCGTTGGGCACGCTGACGATGAGCAAGCCACCGGGCGCGAGCCGAGCAGCGGCAGCGTGCAAAAAGCCCTCCGGTTCTTCCAGATGTTCGAGGACTTCCGCGCAGAGCACGCCGTCGAAGCGTCGTGGCGGGTCGAAGCTGCTGAGCGTAGCGCAAAAGAAGGAGACCGGGAGCGTGCCCGCTAGCTCGCGCGCCTTCCGAATGGAGCGCCCATCCGGGTCGAGTCCGGTCACCGCGTAGCCTAAGTGCGCCAGCGGGATGGTCAGCATACTACCGTTGCCGCACCCGACGTCGAGGATGTGTACGCTAGCCGCGGGCCGTGCGCCGAAGCGTGCCTGCAATTGCTGGCGGATAAACTGGAGCCGCTTCTTGTAGCCCCAGAGGTTTTCATGCGTCAGGATGTCCACTGCTGCTGACTTTACTCAAGGTAAGCAGCACAAGCAAGCCGGCGCAACTGGCTAGCGGGGAGGTAGGCGGCGAGCGAGAAAACCGAAGCGGCCGCCAAAGAATTTCTTTACGCCCCCTAAACCCACCCTGCGGAGAACGCGATCAAAGAGCGAAGTATGCGGATTGAAGAACGAGGAGGCAAACGCGAGCACTTCCATCTGGTTGCGACGCAGTTGGCGGCGCACAGCAAGCGGGGAGAAGCAAGCCGCGAAGCCGTAGGGAAGGTCGCCGCGACGCCGCCCGCGCCAGATATGCCAGGCAGTGGCGCTGTAGCGATTAGGCAGGGTGAGCACGAGATAGCCGCCGGGGCGCACTACGCGGCACATCTCATCAATCGCGCGCCGGCGGGCAACCGGGTCCGGGATGTGGTCAATGGTAGAGAAGGAGAGGACGACATCGAAGCTAGCCTCAGCCAGCGGCAAGCGAGCCGCATCGCCGGCGAGAAAGGCCAAGCGGGCCATGAGCGCTGGGGCGAGGTCGGCGGCGAGCAGGCCGCGGGCGCGGTCGAGCACCTCGGGGTTGATGTCGAGCGCCACCCAGCGACGCGCGTGGCAGGCGAAATAGAACTCGTCAATGGGTTCGCAGCAGCCGATGTTGAGCACGGAGCGCTCGTGAAGCGCAACGCGAGTGAGCAGGGTGTAGTCGGTGAGCAGCTTGCCCAGCATATAGGCGAGGTTGAAGCGCAGGTCCCAGTGCTTGGCGGCGAACTCGCGCGCTAGCCGGCTGTAAGCGCGGCGCACCGCTTCTTCCCAATGGGTGAGCTCAGCGTTCTTCATCGGCGCAAGGGCACACTTTACTCAAGGTGTATGGCAGCTAGCAAGGCAGGCTTGGCTGCCCTGCCTGCGGTAGGCAGGCGCAGGCGGGCAAGCTTGGCTTTTCCCGCTGAATGTGGCAGCCTTCGCCTACGACCATGAGCCTGCCAGCGCTGCCGGAACCCACTGTCCTGGCTCCGCCTAGTGCCTTCGAGCGGCTGGTGCGCTACGTCGTTTTTACTACGGGAATGCGGCTGGCGTCGCTCGCGCTGGCGTTGGCGAGCACGGTAGTGATTGCGCGCACGTTGGGGCCAAGCGGCCAAGGCGTGGTGGCGGTGCTATGGTTCGTGGGCGGGCTGGCGGTGCAGCTCGGCAACCTGGGGCTGCACACTGCTGCGACTTTTTTTGTGGCGCAAGAGCGAGTGCGGCTGAGCCCAGTAGTCTCGTTGTCAGTGGTACAGAGTGCGCTGCTGGGCGGGCCACTGGCCGTCCTGTTGGTCTGGCTGGCGCACAGCCAGCCGAATTGGTTTGCCGGAGTCACGCCGAACTACGTGGCCCTGTTCGCCGTGGCCGTGCCGTTTATGTTAGCGGCGTTGTTCTTTCAAAGCACGCTGCTGGGGCTGGAGCGGATCGCGGCTTACAACGGGATTGAGACCGGCGGGCGCGCGCTGCTGCTGTTGTTGCTGCTCATCACCCTGACAGGCCTGCGGGCAGATTTAACGCTGGCAGTGGTCTGCCTGATGGCCACGCAGATACTGGTCTGTTTGGGCTATGGCATTGCACTCAGACGAGCCGGGGCTGCGTGGCGGCTGAGGTTTCCTCCCGGGTTCGTGTCGGCGGCGCTAGGCTACGGGCTGAAAGCATATTTCACCGCCCTGTTCGCCTTCCTAGTGATCCGCTCGAACATTTTTCTGGTCAACTATCTGCGGGGGACGGCAGCGGCAGGGCTCTACTCAGTCGCGGTCAGCCTGGCTGACCAAGCCCTGCTGCTGCCGACCATCATCGGGGCGATGCTCTTTCCCGCGGTGGCCCGGCCACAGGAAGCGCGTGAGCAACTGACTTTGCAAGTAAGCCGGCAGACGGTGGCGGTGATGCTGGTGCTGGTGGTGGTGCTAGCGGCGGTAGCGCGGCCAGTCTTTCGGCTGCTCTACGGCGCTGCGTTCCTGGAGTCGGCGACAGCATTCCACTGGTTACTGCCGGGAATTTTTCTGCTCAGTGTAGAGATTGTGCTGGCGCAGCACCTGGCCGCGGTGGGTTTTCCGCGGGCGCTCGTTTACGTCTGGCTAGCGGGCTTCCTGCTGAATCTGCCGCTCAACCTGGTGCTGATTCCACGCTGGGGGATTGTCGGGGCGGCGGTAGCGTCGAGCCTGAGCTACGGCTTCGTCTTTGTGGCCGTGCTGCGAATGTTTCTGGCGCGCACGCAGGCGGGGCTGACAGCGGTGCTCGTGCCGCGCCTCAGCGAGCTGCGGCAGCTCTTGGGGCAGAAATCAGGCCGTTGATTCGCCGAAGTAGAGCGTGCCGGTATCCACCGGAAAGCCGAGCAGCTTCAGGTAGGTGAAGAGCTGCATCTTGTGATTGGTGAAGTGCTCGAGGAAGGCGATAGCCATCCGCTCCAGCTTCCCTTGCATCCCCCAGGGCGTGGAGACCAGCTTGTGGGTGAACTCTTCTTCGCTAATGCTACCCAGGAACTCCCGCAGTGTGGTTTTGTCCTGCTCTAGCTTGTGCAACGCTTCCGCGACACTGCACGAGGGGATGTTCTCCAGCTTCATCATCTCGGCCATCTGTTCCGCGCTGGTGAACGGCCACTGCCCCGTGACGAGGCAGCGCAGCTCGCTGCCCAGGCCGTCGCCCAGGTGGCAGATGACTTGGCCCAGGCTCATGAAGTTGGGTTTTGGCCGCCAGTCGAGCTTGTCGGCGGGAACCATACGGATCAGCGCTTCCGCCGGGCGATAGGCATCCAGCACGCACTGATAGTATTCGTCTTTTGTCACCGCGGCACCTCCGCAGATTTATTACTACAACCAGGCAGCGCAAAGTATAGCGGAATCGAATGACCAGCGACAAACGCCCGCCGGCCGTAGGGACTGGAGGCAGCGAGGTACGCGAAGTAGTCACAGGCCAAGCGCGAGACCGCTTCAAGCAAAAATTATTTGCCGGCCCAGGCGGGGGGGGCAGCCCGGCGACACTGTGGGACTAGCGCTGGTAGCGGCCCATGAGTTCAGCCTGGGCGAGGATGTGGCCTTCCATGGCGCGCAGCAAGTCGGCCTTGCTGACTCCGGCTTTGAGATTGGTTTTGACAGCGAGGGCGTAGAGCTTGAAGAAGTAGCGATGGGCAGGGCCGGGCGGCGGGCAGGGGCCACCGTAGCCGATTCGGCGGAAGTCGTTCAGGCCTTGCCTAGCCCCGCTCGCTAGCTCGCGGTCTTTGGGAACGCCTTCCGGCAGGGCGCGCGTGTCGGCGGGCAAGTCATAAAGCACCCAGTGCACCCAGGTGCCCACGGGGGCATCGGGGTCGTCCATGATCAGGCTCAGGCTCTGCGTACCTGCGGGCGGGTCAGTCCACGAGAGTGCCGGGGAGACATCGGGGCCGTCGCAAGTGTATTTCCGGGGAATGTTGCCGTTGGGTTCAAACGCAGTTGACTTGAGTTGAAAAGTCATCGCTACCTCTCTCTTTGCTTGGTTCGGTGCGCTACCCAGCGCGCCGGCGAGCAAGACCGCCGGAAGTAATACGCTCGCTGTGGCGCGCAGTCGGCTCATCTTGCTCCCTGCCCGCTGGCAGTAGGTTATGAAAATGCTACGCCGGAAGCGCGCCGGAGGCAAGCTGGGCCGCAGCGCTCACTTGCCAGCTGGGTCAGTAGACGCGCCGGGAAAGTGGACAGCGATACCAATGCGCGCCGGCGAGTTGGGGCTGGAATTTAGCCTGGTGGGAGTCTCGGTACGGACGACGTAACCTTCGAGCTGGAGCGCGCCGTTGCCGGTGCTGGCTGGCCCCGCCTGTGGCGGGGCTGGCCTGATGTTTTCCACCAGCAGTCGCACCAGAGACTGCAAGGGGAGCTGGTGGCGGCTGAGCAGGTAGGCGCCGTGGATGCTGAGGTTCTCCAGCCACGCTTCTTCGGCAAAAGGCAGGCCGTTCTCTCTACCTTCCAGGATGACGTAGCGGCGGACAGGCTGGCGCTGACTGAGGCGACGGGAGTGCGAGCTGAGGCGCACGGTGGCGTCGCTTACCTGGAGCGTCAGGCGCTCGCTGGCTGCGAAGGTGTTGGGGAACTGGCGGCGGGCTTCGCGCAGCATGGCATCCACTTCAGCGTCTTTGCGGCTGGGGTGGTAGTGGAAGAAGACGAGGTTTTTGGCGTTAGCCTCGCGGGCGATGCGCACGGCGTCGGCCCAGGAGCAATGACCCCAGCCACGCTGCTCGCTGCTCAGTTCGGCGGGGAGGAAGTGGGCATCGCAGACTAGCACGTCCGCATTCCAGGCCAGCTCGCGCAGGGCGCGGTCGAAGTCCGGGAAGCCAGCCTCGTGGTCAGGGGCATAGACCAGACTGGCGGCCGCAGCTTCTAAGCGGTAGCCGAAGCAGCCCTGCGGGTGGTTGAGCCAGCGGGCGGTGATGGTGAGGTCGTCCAGGGTGAAAGATTCTTCGTGCAGTTCGCGGTAATCGCAGTGAGCGTGTAGAGCCGCCGGAGCGACCGGGGAGAACGGTGGCTGGAACAAACTCTCCACCGTCTCGCGCAAGCTCAACCCCAAGCGACTTTGCGGCCGCGGGCCGTAGATGTAGACGGTATTGCCATAAGTGTAGAGCGGCGCAAAGGAGGGCAAGCCCTGGATGTGACCCCAGTGGTAATGAGTCAAGAGAATGTGCGTCGAAAGGCCGGGGCTGGGAGAAGTAGCCAGCAACTGCCGGCCGAGTTCACGAATGCCGGTGCCCGCATCCAGAATGAGGG